>Ga0114946_10000158_pt1 | contig 39345 bp, 34 predicted proteins | sample WalLakDeSediment_FD_88676 | JGI IMG/M metagenome (GOLD analysis project Ga0114946, IMG submission 88676) | Lake sediment microbial communities from Walker lake, Nevada to study Microbial Dark Matter (Phase II) - Walker Lake 11/02/13 Deep Sediment | ecosystem: Environmental > Aquatic >... | reverse complement strand
CACCGCTGGTTAAATTCCTCGTAAAACCCATCTGTCCAGTCGCACAAAAGACGCAGCCCAATTGACAGCCTGATTGAGAAGAGATGCACAATGTACGCCTTTGATCATATTTCATTAAAACAGCTTCGATTAAAGCACCATCACCCAGCTTAAACAAGGTTTTATGGGTGAGACCATCTTTAGATTCGAGAGCCTTTATCGATGCCAGTTCTGAAAATGAAAAGACATCGCATAATTTGTCACGCAATTCTTTCGGTAAAGTCGTGACCTCCTGGATATCCGAAATTAAGTTTTGATAGAGTGCCACCCAAATTTGTTTTGCTCTGAAAGCAGGTTCTCCCATGGCGGCTAGCTGATGTTCAAGATCTGGATAAGACAAATCATGGATGAAAGGTTTTTGAGAAGCCATTAGAAAACCAACTCGGTCAGGTCTTTGGCGACTATGTCGGGGTGCGGATCATAATCACGAGCTTGTGCTAGAGTCGATGCCCCGCTGAGAACCAATGCTGAATGGATGCCAGCATTGTGCGCACCGGCAATGTCTGTTTCCAATCGGTCACCAATCGCCAGGGTTTCGCCGGGTGTCATCTCCATCCGCTCTAAGGCCATCTGATACAGTCCTGGTTCAGGCTTGCCAAGAATTTTAGCTTTTACCCCTGAGGCAATCTCCAGAGCGCTGATCACCGTACCTGACCCGGGAAAAAATCCCTCAGGGGTTGGTAGGGTCACATCCGGGTTGGTGCCTACAAAAAAGCTCCCGGATTGAATTAATAACGATGCATGCCTGAGCTTATCATAGGTTAAGTTAAAGTCCAACGAGGCAACAACGACATCCACACCTGTTCCAGATTCATCAACAATGCGCATGTTAAATTTTTCCAGGGTGGATTTCAAACTGGGTTGTCCAACCACATAAACCAACGCGCCATCAGGATATTCTTTCTGCAGGAATAATCCAACTGCCAGTGCTGAGTTGATGATTTGCCAATCTTCCACTTCAACGCCAAAACCCCGTAATTTTTCCTGGTATTGTGTCACGGTTCGGGTGGAATTATTCGTCGCTAATATCAGCTTGTATCCATTTTCTCTGATTTTGTCAAAAATGGCTGGCAAATCACCAATTGGCTCTGTATCACGCCATAATACACCATCCATATCAATAATTAGTCCACGGGTATTGGGTAAGTGATCGGAAATCAAGTTCACTCCTTTTAAAAAATGCCGGAAGGCTGAGGGCATTCCGGCACCATAGTCGTGTGTGTTGGTTAGGATTATTTTTCTGGCGGTGCCAGAACTTTATCCACCAGTCCATAATCTACAGCTTGTTCGGAACTCATATAAAAGTCCCGTTCAGTGTCCTGTATGATGGTCTCAACATCCTGCCCGGTAGCTTCGGCAAGAATATGATTGATGCGCTCCTTAAGGCGCAGAATTTCCTTTGCCTGGATTTCAATGTCTGAAGCCTGACCCTGTGCGCCACCCAAGGGCTGATGCATGTGAATGGTCGCATGGGGCAAGGCATAACGTTGTCCCTTAGCACCTGCTGCCAAGAGGACTGTGCCAAAGCTGGCCGCAACACCCACTGCGACAGTGCTGATCTTGTTGGGGATCATTCGCATCGTATCGTAGATCGCCATACCAGCATATACCTGTCCACCGGGCGAGTTGATATACATTTGGATACCGCTCTCCGGGTCTTCACGGCTCAAATAAAGCAATTGTGCCACGACAAGGTTTGCAACCTGATCGTTAATGGCTGTTCCCAAAAAGACAATCCGGTTTTTCAGGAGTAATGAATAAATATCATATGCCCGTTCGCCCCTTCCCGATGTTTCAACAACCATGGGGATGAGAGATGTAATATCGTTATTAAACATGTTCACCTTCTTTTTTTAGTTCATATTTACAAAATAAGTCTATTTACTGGTTTCACTATCGGTTTCCTGGTTAGATTCTTCACCAGGTTCAGTTTCCTCAGACTCACCAGTTTTCTCAGCTAATTCTTCACTTTGTTCTTCAACTTGATCTTGATCGATATTGTCTAATTCTTCGTTTTTATTGCCAACCTGTTCGGATTCCATTTCCGCTTCAACTTCATCCTGGTCTGATGGATCAGAGTCTACCGGAAGCTCATGCATTTGTGTTTCATCCATCACAGTAACCGCGCCATCAACTTCAGCTTCACTTGAATCCTCTTCAACCGTGCCAGGATCTTCATCTGCAGGTATCGGTTGACCAGTACCAATCAATTTCAGACGATTTCTCAACTGGTTATTGATTGTTCGGGTATAACCTTCCATGCTGATCGCACGAGAGAAATTTTCGTTTCCCATCTGCTTCTGCATTTCCTCAAGGTTGCCGGATTGGAAGACCTCACTCATGATTGTGTTAATGTTTTCGTTCAACAATTCTTGATTTAGCTTCATTTCCTCTGCGTCAAGCAATGCATCTAACACCAATGATCTTTCCAAGCGCTGCTTTGCTGCTGGCTTAACTTCTTCCGCTATAAGAGTCTCCTCATCTGTATTGCGCAGTTTGAGGAAGGTTGCAAAATCAAGATTCTGTTTCTCCAGGCGGGACTTGATATCCTCCAAAACATGTTCTTCCTCATGTTCCAACATCTGTGGAGGATACGTCATGCTCGCATTTTCAATGATTTCATTCACAAGCGTATTGAAGTATTCTTGTTCATATTTTTCTTCGAACTCTGCCAGCATCTGAGCTTCTAAAGCCTCTCGAAATTCTTCTGGTGTGTCATAATTACCCAATGTTTGTACGAAATCTTCGTCAAACTCGGGTAATTCTAAGGCCTTCACAGATTGCACTTCAACGGTAAAAATTGCTGTCTTCCCAGCAAATTCTTCGTCAGGATGATCATCTGGGTAAGTGTATTGGATTTCTTTGATCTCTCCAGACTTGACACCCAGCAAGGACCGGGCAAATCCGGAATAGGGCCACTCACTCGTGGATGCTTCATCTTCATTGGGTATCACCACTTGTTGAGGAGAATTTTCCGTTATGGTCGCCTCTTCATTTTCCCCAGGGTTGAGAAACTCACCACTCAAGTTAAAATAGACCAAGTCTTCTACTTCGGCAGGTCGATTGGCAGGCATGATTGTGGCTGAATTTCGTCGTAAATTCATGATGTAACGATCAACCTCAGTAATATCAAAGTCTTCCGGTTCAAATGCGATCCGAACCTCGCGGTAATCTCCAAGATCAACTTCGGGTTCCAATGGGACATAAAAAACCAATGTTGGGGGATCATAGTTTTCTATGGCGTCAAGATTACCAGCACCAGAGGGTTCGATTTCAGCCTCCTCAAGTATTCTCGAATAATCCTTTTCCAGCAAAATATCAATTGCTTCTTGAAGGATTGCCTCTTCGCCAAAACGATTCACAATCACCTGGTAGGGTACTTTTCCCGGTCTGAAACCGGGAATCTTGGTACTGCTTGATATTTTCTTTGCTGCCCTGCGTTTAAATCCCTCAAATTCCTCTGGGGAATATTCAACCGTTAATTTTGCCTGTCGATCCTCTTGGATTACTTTTTCAATGTTCAATGTTCAGTCCTTTAAATTAAAAATTTTGTAAAGTATGGGGAAGGAGAGGGTCGAACTCTCACGCGTTGCCGCACGTGATCCTAAGTCACGCCTGTCTGCCAATTCCAGCACTTCCCCTATTCATTTCCCTGAAATTATACGCGAGAGAAATTTTATCGTCAATGATAGGATGATATTAAGTTGTAAGAATTACGTTAATGTTCGAGTATAATCAGCCATCGATCGACTACCACTGACAAAAAAAGGAGACACTTTTGGTAAGAATCATACAATCATCAACGCCGGGTAATGAACGTGGAAAATTAAGCAAGGCAATCGTAATTACCATTCGTGAATTCATGCGCCAGAAAGCACCAGATCAGTCAACCAAGGACATGGTCGCATTTGTCACGCTGGCATTAAAGGAAATTTCTCGAGGAATCGATCAATCGGTCGCTGCCTGGGAAAAGCGTGGATATTGGGTCAAGGCTGATAAATATCGCTTGGAATGGCAATGGACGGGAGAGATGTCGAAAAAATTACAGCATGCCTTTAGTAAAGAAGATTGGGAAACCATTGCAAGTAATTTCCTGGAAATCATGGAAAAATTTTCAAACATTAAGGTCAGTGATAAGCACCGCATGGGGAAACCTTGGGAAAATGCCTATAAAAACTATGCTGAATTGGTGAAACAATAGCCGATAATATAAGCCCCGATTCCTCGCATGCTGGATTTTGGCATAAAGCCCCGTGATATCTTTATGATTGATGGTACTATTGGAATGGGAAGAATCACAATGATCAAAACCTCAAGGATGCGACATATTACAATTGGCAAGCAACGGAAAGCCTTTCTCACCATTATGAACCAAGGATAGTTTCGTACTCATGCCGCAAAACCGCATAATTCAACACCCCATATTGACGATCCCTGACACACAGACAATTGCGTTTAAATGGAAAAATCAAACGCTCACAGCCAAAACTGGTGAAACCATCTCATCGGCATTAATTGCTAATGGTATTGACATTTTTGGATATCACCCTAAAGATGGTTCACCTTTGGGATTATTTTGTGCCAATGGTCAGTGCTCGCAATGCATGGTCTTGGTTGATGGAAAGCCGATCAAATCTTGCATGACAAAGGTTGCACCTGGAATCTCAGTTCTACCACTTAGTGGCTTACCAGATATCTCTGGATTACCAGAGAACGCCAACGCTCTTCCCCAAAGGGAAAAAAGCGCAGTTATGAAAGTGCCTGTGTTGATACTTGGTGGAGGTCCAGCGGGTTTATCCGCAGCGATTGAATTGGGGCAATTAGGTGTCAAAACCCTGCTAGTAGACGATAAAGACCTGTTAGGTGGTAAGTTGATCCTACAAACCCATCGTTTTTTTGGGTCAACTGAAGCAGTTTATGCTGGAACAAGGGGTATTGATATCGCCTCAAAACTCGCCGGTCAGGTTAATGCCTTGGACGCTGTTGATACCTGGCTTGAAACAACCGCTGTCGCCATCTATGAGGATAAAACCGTCGGGCTCTGGCGGGTAGATCGTGAGGAATATCTTCTCGTCAAACCGCAGGTTCTTCTGGTTGCTGCAGGTGCCCGTGAACGCAGTCTTCCCTTCAAAGGCAATACCCTTCCTGGGATTTATGGCGCTGGCGCTTTCCAAACCTTGGTCAACCGCGATCTCATTCGCCCAGCAAACCATCTTTTCATCATTGGTGGCGGCAATGTTGGTTTGATTGCGGGTTATCATGCCCTCCAGGCAGGTATCAACGTGGTTGGATTAGTCGAAGCTTTGCCCCAATGCGGGGGATATAAGGTCCATGAAGATAAATTAGCCAGGTTTAATGTCCCCATCTTGACCTCGCATACCATCCTGAAAGCCAAAGGTAAAGAACGAGTTCGAAGCGTTGTTATTGCTGGTGTTGATAACCATTTTCAACCCATTCCTGGCACAGAACGAGAGATTAATTGTGATTGTGTGTTAATCGCCGTTGGGTTAGACCCTGTGAATGAATTTTTGTTAAGTGCACAAGAGGTGGGCTTACCGGTGTTTGCTGCCGGTGACTCCCAAGAAATTGCAGAGGCATCCTCAGCCATGTTTGCGGGAAAAATTAAGGGTATTGAGATTGCCCAACATCTCGGTGTGAACACCTCACCAATACCAGAATCCTGGCATGCTTTTGAAAAGGTCCTCAAATCCCATCCCGGTGAAGTCCTTAACCTGCAAGAGGTTTCTGTTCAAGAAAAAGTCTTCCCCGTCATGCACTGTCGGCAAGAGATTCCCTGCGATCCCTGTGCTAATGTATGTCCCTATGGGTTGATTCAGCTTAAAGACGATGCTATTCGGGGGGTTCCCCTTTTTGGTATCCGGGATGACAAAAATTGCATCGCCTGTGAACGTTGTGTTGCTATCTGTCCTGGGCTGGCCATTACGCTGGTCAATTTTCAAGAGGACCCCACTCAGGCCATCGTCTCGGTACCCCTCGAATTCTCGGAAGACTTCATCCATAAAGGCGACCAGGTGCCCGTGACGGATATTGATGGGAACCTGCTTGGCGAATTTCCAGTGGTCAGAGTCCGAACCCTTCGTCAATATTCCCACACGCTGATTGTTCAGGTTCAAGTACCAGCTGAAATTGCCACCCAGGTCTCAGGGATTCAACTTGTTGCTGGGTGGGCTCAGTCAGCACAACATACGGACCGCTACCTGGAAACAACGGACCAAAACACAATTATCTGTCGCTGTGAACACATCACCGTAGAGACAATCCGCAATTTGATAAGATCTGGCGTCCGAGATATCAACCAGCTCAAAGCGGCGACTAAAGTGACCATGGGCGCTTGCGGAGGAAAAACCTGCCTTGAACTTATCAAAAAGGTTTTCCGTGAAGAGGGTGTTGACCTTGAAACGGTTACTGACCCCACTCAACGTCCGGTATTTGTCGAAGTGCCATTGGACATTTTAGCTAAGAATTGGCAAGAGGGAGATTAGATGGTTTACGGAGAACAAGCCAAAACCTTCGATATCATCATCATCGGCGCAGGTTCAATCGGGGTCCCTTCGGCTTACTATATGTCAAAAGCTGGCTTCGATGTTCTCGTTATCGACCAATTGCCTAGTGTTGGACAATCTTCAAATAAACACGCCATTGGCGGGATTCGTGCCACCCATTCAGAGCCGGCAAAAATTCACCTTGGCAAGCGCAGCTTAGAGGCTTTTTCGTCTTGGGAAGCCCTTCACGGTGAAGATATCGAATGGCACCAGGGTGGCTATTCCTTTGTTGCTTATACGAGGGAAAACGCGGCGCTCTTGCAAGACCTGGTTACCTGGCAGCAGCAAAACAACCTTAACATCACCTGGCTCGATCACCAGGATCTCCTCGAGATCATCCCAAATATCAACCCGGTCAAATTGCTGGGCGGGACCTTTTCCCCCGAAGATGGCAGTGCCTCACCGCTCAAAGCAGCCTTTTCCTTTCACAAAATGGCTGTTCAGGCAGGTGCTGTTTTTCATTTTAACGAAACGGTTTTAGACCTCATCTCAAATGGAAGTCGAATAACCGGTGTGATAACGGACCGCGCACGGTATACTTGCCGGTGGGTGATCAATGCCGCTGGCGGCTGGGCTAAACAGCTTTGTTCTCAAGTAGGTTTATCCGTTCCGGTTGAACATGACTCCCATGAAGCGGCAATCACAGAACCCATAGCCAGAATCTTCGAACCGATGATCGTTGACATGCGGGCCAGACCAGGATCGACAAATTTCTACTTTTACCAGCATCCCACAGGAAAGATCATCTTTTGCATGACACCTGAACCGCCAATTTATGGGAACCATACCATCGCTTCAAGTGAATTCTTGCCTATCGCAGCCAGGCGTCTGATTGAAATCATGCCAGTACTCAAGCATATTCGTGTTCGAAGGGTATGGCGTGGAATTTACCCAATGACCCCGGACGGCTCGCCAATTATTGGTGAGGTTGACGGTTTAGATGGCTTCCTGCTCGCTGTGGGAATGTGCGGTCAAGGGTTTATGTTCGGTCCTGGTGTTGGAGAGCTTTTAACGCATGTGGTATTGAATGAACTTGACGATGCGGATAAAATCATTCTTGAAAGCCTGACTTTTCACCGCAACTTTGAAACAGCGGAAAGACTAAAATAATGATCAAAGCAATCGTGTTGGATATTGGCGGGGTTTTGCTCCGAACTGAGGATCGATCAGGACGGCAGGCCCTTGAAAAAAAATTTAACCTGCCAACTGGGGGTGCGGATGAATTGGTTTTTAACTCAAAACCTTCAGTAGATTCAACCCTTGGCAAGGTTAGCGCTGATAAAATTTGGGAGAACTTAGCTGAAGCGCTGTCTTTATCACCACAATCCCTGCAAGAATTTAAACAAGCGTTTTGGCAAGGTGATCAAATTGATCAGGAATTGCTAAACTATCTAGTACAACTGGGGCAAACGCTCAAAACAGCCCTCTTATCCAATGCCTGGTTGGACACCCGCCAAGAATTGACAATGCGGTATCAAATTATTGAAGGTCAAACCGTTGACCATATACTGATCTCCTCAGAATTAGGCATTGCCAAACCCGATCTACGTATTTATCGCATCCTTGCTGATACCCTCAAGTGCGATTTTAACCAGATTCTTTTCGTAGACGACTTTATTGAAAATATTGAGGCAGCAAAGTCCCTTGGCATCCAGACCATTCTTTACAAACCGGGGATGGACTTAATCACTGCGATCCAATCAAAACTGGACCAACAATAATCACGCCATGAAAGAAGAAACGTGATGCAATTAGAACAATTCTTAGAAAGACTGCCCCAAAATTATTCTGTCCTTGACACTGAGCAGATAAAAAAAGCCTATCAACTGGCTGAAGAAGCCCACCAAGGTCAATCATTACCAAGCGGACTGCCCTATTTTTCCCATTGTGTCGCTGTTGCACTGATCCTGGCAGATTTATCTGTCCCTCCAGAGTTGATCATCGCTGGTTTGCTGCATGATGTTGTGGAAGACACAGATATCACGTTAGATCAAATTAGCAAAGAATTTAACGCCGAAGTGGCTGTGTTAGTGGATGGTGTTACCAAACTTACAAATCTACCAAGATTATTGAGGGGGGATCACTTTGACAAAGACAATTCTGAAGCAAAAGATTTGTCGCGTCACCGCAAGATTCGCGAAGACGAAATCGCTGAAGCTCTGCGGAAAATTTTTCTTGCGATGAGTGATGATATTCGCGTGGTCCTTGTCAAATTAGCAGATCGTCTGCACAGCATGCGAACCTTGTCACATTTCGATGAAGCCAGGCAAAAAAGAATTGCCCATGAGACCCTCGATATCTTCGCACCTTTAGCGAACCGCTTAGGAATCTGGCAAATCAAATGGGAACTTGAGGATCTTGCCTTCAGATATGTTGCACCTCAAAACTACAAGGAGATTGCTGAAAAACTGGCTAATCGCCGAGCTGACCGCGAAAGTCAAATCAGTGAAATCATCGAACGACTCAATCAAGAATTAGCAGCTGAGGGTATAAAAGCCAAAATTTCCGGTAGGCCTAAACACATCTATTCCATTTATAAAAAGATGGCCCGAAAAGGAATGCCTTTTGAGATGTTGATGGACTTACGCGGCGTTCGTTTGATTGTTGATGATGTAACAGCATGTTATAAAGCCTTGGGAGTGGTGCATATGAAATGGCGGCCTATACCAGGTGAGTTTGATGACTACATTGCCGCCCGAAAGGACAATAATTACCAATCTCTTCATACTGCGGTGATCTTTGATGATGGTAAACCGCTTGAAGTGCAGATAAGGACTGAGGAGATGCACGAAAGTGCTGAATTTGGGATTGCTGCACATTGGCGCTATAAAGAAGATCGCACCAAGATTAAGGACTCCTACCAACAGAAAATTAGCTGGTTGAGAAGTATTTTCTCATGGCAGCAAGAAGAAGATGAAGATGCCGAAGATTTTGTCGATAGCTGGAAATCAGATGTTTTCAAAGATCGCGTCTATGTACTCACGCCACAAGGTGATATTATTGACCTTCCTGCCGGTTCAACCCCAATTGATTTTGCGTATTATGTTCACACCGAGATAGGCAACCGTTGTCGTGGCGCAAAGATCAACGGTAAATTGGTCTCGTTGGACTATGTGTTAGAGACGGGCAACCAAGTTGAAATACTAACCGCAAAACGCGGCGGCCCCTCGCGAGATTGGCTGAACCCCAACCTTGGGCTGGTTCGCACCAGCAGAGCCCGATCGAAAATAAAGCAATGGTTCAAAAGGCAAGATCGTGAACTAAACTTAACCCAGGGAAAAGCCTTACTGGATAAAGAATTTAAACGGTTGGGCTTAAAAAATATCGGTTTTGATGAGATCTTACCCGAATTGGGGATTAAATCCATCGATGACCTGTATGTTGCCATTGGGTGCGGCGATATTGGCATTGGACGCGTGGTCAACAAGATTGCTGAGATGGAGGAAGAAGAACTCGATGAGGATCTTGATCTTCAGCTTGACCTTGTGGAAGAACCTCGAGCCATCATGCCTTCCGACGCAATTCAGGTTATGGGACTCAAAGGAATTGCCACAACAATGGGTAAATGCTGCAATCCCATGCCTGGGGATGAGATCATTGGTTACATCACCCGGGGAAGAGGCGCGACCATTCACCGCCAGGATTGCCCAAATGTTCTTCGGGTGACAGAACATGAGCGCCTGGTCAAAGTATCCTGGGGGCAGCCAGGAAAGACCTTTACTGTGCCAATCCAAATCAAAGCTTATGATCGCCAGGGGTTGATGTCGGATATTTCGAAAGTTATCTCGGACGAGTCAATCAACCTGATCGATATGAGCATGAAGATGAACCAGCATCTAGCCGTGATAAAATTAGTCCTTGGTGTCAAAGGAATCACCCAACTCAGCAGGGTCCTGACCAAACTCGAGAATTTGCCAAATGTCTATGAAGCCAAACGACGTCGTCCAGGCTAAAATACTCTGATATAATCTTGCCTGGATTGTTGACTTTAACCTTTACGAATTGTCATACCTGGTGTAAAATCGCATCCGAGTGGTCCTTTAGACAATTTACTTAGGAGGAATAATGCCTCGAATTCATTGCCATTATCTTGATTGCCTTTTCCTTGATGGGAAATACTGTAGTGCTGCTGCCATTGAACTTGATCCCGACACTGGTTGTAAAACCTATCAACCCAGCGATGATATTGACTTGGAAGATTGGGACGAACCCGAAGATATCGACGAATGGGATGATATCGAAGAAGATGATGATGAGGATCTCTGGTTGGATGAGGAAGATGATATCCTTGATTTGGAGTTAGATGACGAGGATGATGATTTCTAATTCATTAAGTTGATTTCGTTTTTCTATGATGATCATTTTAACGTCTTGAGGTGGCTATTTAAAACAACTCATCTTTAATGGCTCAAAAAAACTTGCAGAGATAGTAAAGGAAATGAGCCGGGGTTCTTAATGAGTTATCACAGACAGATAATTCTTTTCTGATGAATAAATTTTTCTCTTTAGTAAAGCTGTGATTCGTTCAGGAAATTCAGTATAATTAAAACACAACCGTAAGTGTGATGTATGCATGTGAATGACCCTTGTTTCACGATTGGTTAGGATTGGAGAAAAACAATGACAGAAAAAGAGTATCTGCCTCACAAAGCCATCAATGTTTTTATTGAGCGCGATTACCTGGAAAATGTTTTGAATAGAATCTTGGAAGACATTCAGAAATTACCAAAAGAAGAGCAAATCGTTTTCACCAATCTTTTCAGAAAATATGTCAGCGTGTTGGGATTTCGCAATCCCCTTCGGGCACCCTTGGGCCTGCAAGTGAATGCCTATGTGTCTGCTTTTGAGAAAAAAGATGAGGTGATCCCCTTTACCCTCACAACCTGGACACAGTTAAACCTGGATTTTGCAGAAAAAGTCAGGGACTGGCTCGAGGCGGAAGGTTGGGAAGATCTTACCTTCACACGCACCTTTGAAGAAAGCGAGGGGTTCGCTCCAGACTGGCCTGAGGATCTTTCGTTTGATCAAATAGAGGATAAATTTAAGCAAGCCAATCCCGATATGGATTTTGCTCGCGACGATCTAGTTTTAATGGTGTTGTGGATAACAGGCTGTCTGCCTAAGGAGCAATCTGATTTATAATCTAGAGTGTTCTTCAATTTACAGATCGAGTGGAGCATACATGAATAGCACAACTGAAGAAAAAGACGTTGGTAAAACAACCATTTCCCCGGAAGTTTTACACAAAATAGCCCGATTGACGACATTGAGTGTCCAGGGGGTCAGTAGGATGTCAAACATCAGGGGCGGCTTGGATCAGATCCTGGGGCGCCAAGAATACCAAGGCGCCAAGGTTCAGATCAAAGACGGTAAGGTCTATGTTGATGTATACGTGGTATTGATCAGTGACATGAATGTGCGCGATATCTCACGTGAAATCCAGGCCCGAGTCTCCCGGGCGATCTCCGAAATGATCGGTATGGATGTAGGTGGTGTCAATATCCATATCATGGATGTTGATTTCAACGCATAATTATGATTCATCAGGCATCCCAATAATGAAATCTCGCACAAAAGCCCGCAGCATTGCTTTGCAGGTGCTCTACGAAGTCGACATCAGCGGACATCAACCAGGGATTGTCCTGTCCCAGCGATTTGACCGCTTAAAGATGGATGACACCCACAAAGAATTCATCAGCCAAATTGTGTCTGGTGTTGAAAAATATAAGCTTATTCTGGATGAATTCATTGCTGATTTTGCCCATGAATGGCCTTTAGATCAGGTCGCTGTGATCGATCGAAACTTATTGCGGCTTTCATTGTGGGAAATTGCCGTTTATCGCAAAACTCCAATTAAAGTCGTTGTCAACGAAGCTGTTGAATTAGCAAAAATTTACGGGGCAGATGGTTCATCCAGGTTCATCAATGGTGTTCTTGGAGGCCTCATCGATAATATTGAGGAAATCACATTTAACATGGAGATCCTTCAAGATGATGAAGAAAACGATACAGCTATATGATGGTATTCGGTGTTGGAAACGACAAATCTTCTCTCTCCTTTTCGTATTGGTTCTCTTATCGAGTTGTTATTTTCCGGTATCGACAAAAGAGCCGGATACTACGCTATTTGAGAATATCGATGACTTATCCACCAATCCAGTCAATATTCAATTTCAATTAAAATTACCCGAGTCGAATACTGAAAATGAAAGTATCGTCCTCGAGATTGTTGATGATGTTACTGGATTACCTTACAACATCCAGCGCCATGAACTTGATTATTTGTCCGACCAGACCTATTACACCAATATTTCTGTTCCAACAGGGTCAATTATAAAATATCGCTACGGGAAAATTACAGAATCCCTCTACCCCGAAGTTACCCCTGATGGAGAACCTATTGCTTATCGCCTGTATTATGCTTCTACGCCAGCCATCGTTCAAGATGTTCTTCAAGCATGGCAGGGAGAAGCGTGGGGGCAGACCACGGGTTGGCTATTTGGGACACTGCTTGACCACGAAACCAACTTGCCCATCCCGGACATTCTTGTTTGTGCGGGTGGACGTCGAACCTTCACCGACGCCAACGGTAAATACCTTTTAGATGGGCTAGGTCAGGGCATCCATAATATTGTATTTTACGCGTTAGACGGAAAATACCGCACGTTTCAACAAGGCGCATCAATTAAAGCTGGTATGCGGACACTAGCAGATGTAAAATTGGTCCGAATGCCCGAAGTTAAAATCACCTTTCAGGTATCTCCACCCAATGATGCCTTGGGTGCGCCAATCTACATCGCTGGGAATATTTTTCAACTTGGCAATACCTTTGCAGATTTATTCGGTTCGATGAGCATAAAGCCCAAGCGAATGCCTGTACTCAACCAAAATCCGGATGGCACCCTGGCTGTTACATTATCGCTTCATGCAGAAACAGACTTGCGTTATAAATTCACCCTTGGCGATGGGTATTGGAATGCAGAACAAAAAGATTCAGGTGGATTGCGTATTCGACAGTTAATTGTCCCTGCCGAAGATGTGACCATCAATCACACAATTGAAGCATGGCGGACATCCGGTATCGAGCCAATTACATTTTCTGTGAAAATACCGCCAGAAACATCACCAATTGACACAAAATATATCCAATTTGAACAATTCACAATCGGGGAGTGGACAGAACCAATTCCGCTTTGGCCTTTAGGGAATGGCCAATTTCTGTATATTCTCTTTTCACCTCTGGACACAAAACAGCCGTTTAAGTACCAATTTTGTAGAAACGAGGATTGCATTCACGCAACGGACACCGGATCGCTGAGTTTTATACGAGAGGTGGTCCCATCAGAAGCTCCTCAAACCGTTGCCCTTACCCTCGACAGTTGGCATAATTGGTATTCAATGGATAAAAACGCATCTGTTCTGGAAGCGTATATTCCAACCAAACCTGCCAGCTATAAAACAATGGTTGAATTATCCCCCAAGATGGACCCTTCTTGGCTGACGCATGGACCTCCCGGTATTAATACCCTGGATGAAATCGGTGCGGATACCATTGTTTTTTCTCCGCAATGGACCGTTTCGACCCAGTCACCAAATTTACACCCAGAAATTGGCTCCACACCTTTTTATCAGGAATTGATGCCTCTGCTAAATTCTGCTGAATCCTTGGGCTTTAAGGTTGTTCTCTTTCCACAAATTGGTCCACAGGACACCATTGAAAAATGGTGGAATTCAGGCAATCAAACTGATGCCTGGTGGGAGCTTTTCTTCTTATCTTACCGCGATTTTATCCTCAACTATGCGAAAATATCGCAGGATTCCAATGCAAGTCACCTGATTCTTGGAGGAAAATCTCTTTTACCAGCTTTCGATGGCGGTGTCTTGCCGGATGGTAGGGAAAGTAGCATTCCCCCATTTTCTGATGACGAATGGTTGGATTTATTAGATGACGTCAATAACACATATGATGGTAAGTTAATTTGGGCAACAAATGTCCATCTGCACATGGATCCCCTGCCGAATTTTATCGATAGGTTTGATGAGATCTATATCAGCATGGATAGTCCCCTAGCATTTGGTGATCATCCTGCATTTGAGACAATTCAATCGGGTTTTATCAGTGTTATAGACAACCACATTTATGAAGTCTATCGGAGCACACAAAAGCCCATCACCCTGGCAATGGCCTATCCAGCAATAGAAACAGCTGCCAGTGGGTGTGCATTGTTAAACGAAGCTTGTTACAATGATGGCCTATTTTTCACAGATGAAATCATTGCTTATGCAGTTGACCTGCAGGAACAGGCACTGATCTATAATGCTGTTTTTCCGATCGTTGCCAGCCGGGAATGGATCACTGCTACATCCATTCGGGGTTATAATCCTATTGTAACTGTCCACGATGGCGCCTCGTCGATTGCCGGAAAGCCAGCATTTGATGTTGTCCAGCATTGGTTCACAGGCATGAAACCATAACTACCGGACAAATCTATACGAAACCTGACTTTAATTTAGAAAGGGGACCGAATCTGTATGCCGAAAGCACTCACCCATTGGCTTGAAGCACTTGGAATTGTTAACCAAAACAGAATATATCACAACCCAAACAAAGCACAATTAGTCACAGAGGTAATTCTCAAACAAGAAGGGCTGTTAACAACCGAAGGCGCCTTGGTTGTGAATACCTATCCTTGTACTGGGCGTTCTCCTAATGATAAGTTCATCGTCAAGGACGATCGGATTCCCAACCTGTGGTGGGGTAATGTCAATCAGCCGATTTCACCTGACAACTTTAAAAAGCTGAAAAACAGGATCACAGCATATCTCAATAACCGAAACCTGTATATCATCGATGGTTATGTCGGTGCCGACCCAGCATATCAACTCTCCCTGAGGGTTGTCACCGAGCATGCTTGGCAGGCTCTCTCCGCACAGCACCTTTTCATAACCGATGACAACCGCTTGTCATCAGACCCGGATATCACTATCCTCGCTACACCAGAATTTAACGCCAATCCCGAAATTGATTCGGTCCGATCAAAGGCGGCTGTCTGCATCGATTTACGGGAAAAAGTTGTATTAATTGCCGGAACTAAATATTTTGGCGAAATAAAGAAATCAGTTTTCACGATTATGAATGCCCATTTACCGGAATTGGGTGTTTTACCCATGCATTGCTCAGCAAATGTTGACGATAGCGGTGATGTTGCCCTATATTTCGGTTTGTCTGGTACAGGCAAGACGACGCTCTCATCAACACCAGATCGACGCTTAATAGGCGACGATGAACATGGCTGGACAGAAAACGGTATTTTTAATTTTGAAGGCGGTTGCTATGCGAAAACAATCCGTTTAAGTCCAGAATTGGAACCCATTATCTGGCAAGCTGCAAACCAATTCGGAACAGTATTAGAAAACGTATATATCTCTCCCAAGGATCACACGGTGAATTTTGATGATGGTCAAGTTACTGAGAACACCCGTGCGGCTTATCCCCTATCAATGGTCGATAATATCGTCTCAAAAGGATTTGCTGGTCATCCGTCCAACATCTTTTTCTTGACTGCAGACGCTTTTGGTGTCATGCCGCCTATTGCCAAGCTTGATCAGGACCAGGTCCTATTCTATTTCCTGTCTGGTTACACCTCAAAAGTGGCAGGCACCGAACGCGAATTAGGACAAAAGCCCCAGGCAACCTTTTCAACCTGTTTCGGCGAGCCTTTCCTGCCCCTCACGCCGGATATTTATGCCAATTTGCTCAGGGATAAAATCGAAACACACGGCAGCACAACCTGGCTGGTAAACACTGGTTGGACTGGCGGTGATGCCAGAACGGGATACAGGATGCCCCTAAAATATACAAGACGGATGGTAAATTGGATCTTATCAGGTGCCCACCAGGATGCGATCTTTCACAAAGACCCAATTTTTAACCTTTCCGTTCCGGATCATATCGAAGGGATTCCACAAGATCTTCTTTATCCAGGAAGAAATTGGGAAGATCAGGCCCGGTTTAAGAAATTTGCCAATAATTTACGGGTTAGTTTTGATGAGAATTTTCAAAAATTACAAATCGATATACAGGCATTTACCTTGTTAAAAGAGTACCAATAAGGTCTCTGTCGCCAATCAGAAATTGTGACCCAATCGTGTTTTTATACACAATGCCGAATTTCATTTGAGATTTACGCAAAGACTGGGTCGACACAAAAAAATCTCTTTAGATAAAGATGATCCATAAGATCAGAACACGCGCAGGGAATTCCAGCCGGGTACGTATTGCAACAACAGTTTTAGCGTCAATGATGTCAAAAACGAGTGCTCGTGTTTCCCCGGTGGGCCAAGACGATTGGTATTTTCAATTTAGCAGTCAATATTATAACCTTTAATCCAATCTTTAAAAGAACCAACCACGGATAAAGCACGTAATTCCAGGTGTTTACCATGTTATAACCAAAGTAATTACCCCGGCAAGATCAAAATCAATGTTAAAATAAGGAATGTACGCCAAAATGTTTGACACAATCAGCTTTCCTTATGTGCCAGGTATGCAATCATGTCAAACAATGGCTGATGTTAGATAATCGTAATCCGTTTAGACGGATATTGATCAGCAATCACTTAGGTAGATCGTAAATTCTAAATTGACCCCAGGAGAACAAATGGAAAAACTAATCATCAAAGGTGGCACTCCCCTCAACGGCGAGTTCACACCTTCAGGAAATAAGAATGCAGCACTGCCATTATTAGCTGCCTGCCTGTTAACGCCTGAGCCAGTGACCCTCCATAACGTGCCGAACATTCTTGATGTTAAGACAATGATTCGACTATTGCAAAGTCTCAATGTCAAAATTGAACAAATTGCTGCCACATCATATCGACTTGATGCCAGTGACATTCGACCAGCGGAGTTAGACCCAAATTTATGCCGAAACATCCGCGCTTCGATCTTGTTAGCTGGACCGTTGATCAGCCGAGTTGGTGAATTGCACCTCCCCCCACCTGGTGGAGACATCATTGGACGACGGCGTGTTGATACGCACTGTCTCGCTTTTTCCCATTTAGGTGTAGAAACAAATTATATAGACAACCGGTTTCAGTTTACTGCCAAACATCTCAGAGGTGCCGAAATCTTATTAGACGAAGCCTCTGTGACAGCAACAGAAAATGCCATCATGGCCTGCATCCTCGCTGATGGTGAGTCAACCATCAGAAATGCGGCCAGTGAACCCCACATCCAGGAGTTGTGCCAGTTCCTGAACAAGCTGGGGGCAGAAATCTCCAACATCGGTTCGAACACGATAAGCATAACAGGTGTCAAAGCATTGCATGGTGGTGAGTTTACAATCGGACCGGACTACCTGGAAGTCGTCAGCTTTATTGGGGCAGCTGTAGTGACAAAGGGATCCATTCGAGTAAAAAATGCTGGGGTCAAACACCTTGATATGATCGAACTGGTCATGGGCCGGCTTGGCGTACACTGGGACACCATTGGTGATGATGTTCTGGTGCCACAAAACCAGAAACTTGAGATCAAGCCTGATTTAGGTAATGCCATCCCGGAAATCTCTGTCATGCCTTGGCCTGCATTTCCTACAGATTTGATGAGTATTGCCATCGTAATCGCAACCCAATCCAAAGGAAGCATCCTGTTCCACGACTGGATGTATCCCTCTCGAATGTTTTTTACTGATAAATTGGTCAGTATGGGTGCGCAGATCGTCTTATGTGATCCACACCGGTGTATTGTACAGGGGCCAACACAGCTCAGCGGTGAATACCTAGAAAGCCCAGATATTCGTGCTGGAATGGCACTGCTACTGGCAGCCCTTTCGGCCGAGGGAGAGAGTGTCATCCGTAATGTCGCTCAGATTGATCGGGGATACCAGGAGGTTGATTTGAAACTCAAAAACTTGGGAGCAAATATTCAACGCATCTAAGGCACCAAAGAATCAAAAAAGGCGTTTTTTAAACGCCTTTTTTTGATTCACCGAATATTAGCTGGGCTTTTCGTGGGTTTCAACCACATCCAAGAACTGATCAATGACTTCGCGCAGCATTGGCTCTGGTAATGCGCCAACTTGGCGGTTTACAATTTTCCCATCATAAATGAACATCATTGTCGGGATACCCTGAACCCCATATTGCATCGCCCACTCAGAGTTCTCGTCAGTATTTACTTTTGCAACAATTAACTTTCCAGCAAATTCTTCTGCAATTTTATCCAAAACAGGTGCAACCATTTTACAGGGACCGCACCAAGGTGCCCAAAAATCTACAACAACTGGAAGAGATGATTCCAATATAGTTTTTTCAAAAGCTGCGTCTGTTACATGAATAGGTTCTTTAATCATATCCTTATCCTTAATAATTATTTTCTCATTGGAGTATATCATAAGTGTGCCCCATGATTATTAATTTTCCATATAAATTATGGTCATTCACAAATCAATGAGATAAATTCTTCATTTCATCCACGGAGCAATTACCAACTGAATTTTACTCAAAAATGGTTGTCCCATGATTAGGATGCCAATAATTGCTGCAGAAACAGCCGCGATTAATACACCCGCCGCGCCCACATCTTTACCAACCCTTGCCAAGGGGTGCAGATCCGGGCTTGCCAGGTCAACAACAATTTCAAGCGCAGTATTAAGAAATTCTGCAGTCCAAACCATTGCAATAGCAATGATAAGCACACTCCATTTTAATACATCAAGTTCGAGCCAAAATCCCATTACAACAGTTGCTACGGTCGCTATAGCATGGAACCAGGCATTTTCCTGTGTCCGGATGACGTACCACCAACCGACAAATGCGTTCTTCAGGCTTACCAATCTCTTTTTGAAAAATCTGATCACAAGTTCTCCTTGCCTACCCTAAAAACCAAACCTTATGGAATTTCTCTTGGTCCATTTATGTGGTAGGCAATACCAATGGGTTTTGGCCCTGAATGGGTTGCCAAAACACAACCTACCCTTGCCGTCTTAATCTCGATGGGCTTTCCTAAAGCTTTGATTTGCTCTACCAGAAACGCCGCTTCTTCAGTGCAATCCAAATAGGTAACGTAAATCTCAGGAATTTCATAAATCAACAACTGTTCCTTGAAGTAAGCTAATAATGCCTTCACGGCTTTCTCTCTTGATCCCCTAATTTTTTGTAACACACCCAATGTGCCATCTGGGAGGATTTGCAGAAATGGACGGATCTTCAACATCGTGGAAAAGAAATGTTCAATAGCCGAACAACGGCCCCCGTGATAAATATAATCGAGGGTGTCGAGGATAAAAATACCCCGAGTCTGATTAATACGATGTCGAATGCATTGCCCAAGTTCTTCGAAGCCCATCCCTTCGTCGCGCCACTTTGCAGCTTGTAAAACAACCTGTCCATACCCTGTGGAAATACTCAATGAATCAATCAGATCAATCATTTTATTCCCGATCTCATCCAGGGCTAATTGGGCATTTTTAAAAGTCGTTGAAAGCTTTCCCGAAACACCAATATAAATTGAGGGGGCATTTCTATCAAAAAATTTCAGAAAATCACCTGGCGGAGGTGCAGATGTTGTCGGAAATTGCCCCGTCTTTCTTACAGTCTCAAATAACATTTCTGGTACAATTTCCTCACCATCTTTGTAAACCTGACCATCCACCTGGATATACATTGGGATGGTATCGATGTGATAAGCTTCACAAAGTTCTTCGGAAATATCGGCAGTTGAATCAGTTAGGATATTGATCATTAAGTTGTCTCTCGGTGTAATAAACCCGTAATAATTAAGGATTATACCAATGAAACCGCTCATCTTCGGGCGATTATTATAAAGATTCATCATAAGTAGGGTATAATTTTTATTCGTTGATAATATAAAATTTTCATAGTTTGGTGTCATTGAGGCGAGTAAATGGTTTTTGCAGAATTTGAAATAAGTGAATCCTATTGGCAGTCCCTGGAAATTTCCCCGGATGATATCGAATTTCTGTATGCTTACCTATTGGAGGAAGAAACCCCCCTACCTTCATCCAAGTTGGCTGAGGCGTTAATTCGTGAACGAATTCGATCGGAAAAAGAACACCTACAAAAAATACAGCAAGAAAATGGCGAAATTTACCTACCAAGAATGGTTTACCCGGTTGGTGAAAAGGTTCAATTCCCTGCAATGAACTGGATCAATGGTACAGTGAAAGACCTCCGGGATGGAAACAATCCTGAACATCCAAGTCTACAGGTCATGACGGTCGCATTTGCAGGAGGAAAAACACGTCAATTTGCTGCTAATCTGGAAGAACACGTCCTAAACCAAGTCACATTAAAACCTGAAGATCCAGAGAATGACAATGGTCAGGGCATCATTGATCAGTTTGGGGAGGGAATTACCCAAAAGCTTGAAAACAAACTTGATGAGAACAAAGACCTTATCCGGATTGGAGCTGAATGGTTTGCTAAATCCCTCTTAATTGAATTCAACATTGGCCACTTAAACCTGGCTGAAGCTATCCTGGATATGCATGCAGGTGGACCACTACCTGTCAGCACATTACTGGAACAAATAGATGTAGACACAGACGATCCCGATGAACTGGTAGAGTTTTCACTGAATTATGCATTAAACGAAGATCCCCGCTTCGACGAGGTTGGTCCAAGTGGTGAGGTGCAATGGTTCCTGAATCGCCTAGAACCAAAATATGTCCGTGAAAAACCCATCGAATTGACCTTCAGCCCGGTCGAATATGATCGTGACGTTTTGACGGTGGATATGATTAAAGCTGAACAACGCATTGATGATGAGTTTGTGGAAGCGGAACGGATTGACAATAAGAAAGGACACCAAAAAGACGTTTCTATTGTCTTAAATTATCCCCATTGGCGAGTTGGCAGCATTCCACTCACAGCGAATACGAAGCCTTTCTTCCCAACCGCGATTGAATCACCTAGGGTCAAGTTTAAATTGATCGATGCCAAGGGACAGGAAGTATCCGCATGGGTGGTGCGACCTTTTAGTTATGTCTACGGGTTGCGAGATTGGTACGAAGAGATGGAACTGATGCCTGGCAGCATCATCAAAATCAAAGCCGGCAAAGAGCCTGGAGAAGTATTGATCGAACCCGAGAAAAAACGTTCCAACCGAGAATGGATTCGTACTTTGCTGATCGGCGCAGATGGTGGTGTTGTGTTTGCGATGTTAAAACAGACCATCACGGCTGATTTCAACGAACGCATGGCCATCGCTGTCCCTTCAACAGAAGTTTTGGATGAATTGTGGCAGAAACGAGCGAAAAATCCCCGACCTCTTAAAGATGTGATATTCAACATCATGCGAGAATTGGCGAAATTGAACCCCCAAGGACATGTGCACAGCATTGAACTTTACGCAGGATTAAATTGTGTCCGTCGGTGCCCACCCGGATTGTTATTTAGTGTCCTGGCATCGAATCCTGAGTTCACCGCTGTTGGTGATCTCTATTACCGGCTAAGTAATTAATCATAGATGAGACTGAGACCATGGATTCGAAACCAAGAAGTTTGATCAAACCGAAACTGACCTCACCTTTCAAGATTGATTTTGATTGGTGGAAGAAAAATGACCGAGATTGGCGCGTGTACCTGCGCAGTTTCCTGTGTGAGGAACACCAACAGATGTTTGAAAACATCGACAGTGACGAAGTCATTGATTGGGTGGATCCAAAAACGGCCGAGGTAAAGCAGGTTGATGGCCTGCAGCACATCTTAATCTCACACTGCGCACGGGAAAATGCCTTCCTAAACCGAAATATGGCCCTGGTTGATTCGGTTTTCAGGGTATTTTTATCCAATGGTAATGAGCCCCTCACCCCCCAGGAACTCGGCGACATGTTGAATCGACCTCCTGCAACGATTTTGCGAACCTTTTCAGGTATCCGTGTATATAAAGGTATCCGACCTGTCTCAGACCCATAAAAGTAGTATAATAAATGCCTTCAAAACTGCCCCTGTAGCTCAAATGGACAGAGCACTGGACTTCTAATCCAACGGTTACAGGTTCGAATCCTGTCAGGGGTGCTCGTTAGCACAATCCAGGGGTTTCGGCACACAGAAAAGCGTGTGTCGTATTTTTTTAAAATGCAGGGGAAAATCGATCAATTATTTCCAGCCGAACGCGACACACCGAATCCCCATAATCTTGTCATCGAACAATAATCGGCCTGAACTGCTGGCCATACCGGCACAAACGTGCAGTGGCAGCAAGTGCTCTTCGCGTGGATGACAGTAGTTCGCATATGGGGCGTCTTTCCAAGCAGCTAAACGGTTTTCTCGTTTAGATTGAGGGATATCACCTGTGACCGTTTCAATCAACCAATCTTGAAACAAATTATTACGTGGTGAGATCATATCAGGATCGTGGTGAAAAAAAACTGACATGTTGTGAAAAGAAAACCCAGAACCAATCACGAGTAGGTTCTGCATGAGCAGTTTTCTCAGGCTTTTCCCTAGGGTCAGGTGGGTCATAGGGGAAAGGCCATTAATCAATGAGAGCTGCAATGTTGGAATGTACGCTTGGGGATACATCAGGTTGAGGGGGATGAACACGCCGTGGTCAAACCCGCGGTGTGTATCAACCCGCGCGGCAATGCCTGCCTCCCCCAATAAAGAGGCAATCTGGTTGGCCAGATGTGGATTTCCTGGGGCAGTATAGTTAATCTCATAGGCGGCCGCTGGAAAGCCGAAATAATCATAGAACATGTCCGGTTGTGCTGATCCTAGCATCGTTGCTTGGGGTTGTTCCCAATGTGCACTGATGACCAGGATAGCCTCTGGCTTGGGAAGTTGGTTGGGCAGTTGTCTCATAAAATCAATCATCCCCTGGTGACCGGGATCACCCAGGATGGGCAGCGGACCGCCTCCATGAGAAAGATAAATAATACTGGGTCGTTTTTCAGTAATCATGAAAATAATTATAACAATGATAAAAGATGCACACCGATCAATTCAAACAGGCCTTTCTACGTGTGGGTACGGCGTTTATGTTTGTCAGGTATAATTATGCTATCAAAAATCTAAAGAGAAAGGCATCCCTGATGAAATTAATCTTACGTTGGTTGATCATTGCTGTTTCGTTATATGTAGCCGCCTGGATCATCCCTGGCATCATGGTTGAGGGAGACGCTTGGGTGGTTTATTCGGTCATGGCGATTATTTTGGCTCTGGTCAATGCGCTTATCCGTCCTATTTTGAAGTTCCTTTCCTGCGGTTTTATCCTGATCACTTTGGGCCTATTTGTTTTAGTGATCAATGCCGCAACCTTTATGCTCTCAGCCCAGATCGCTCAAAATTGGTTTGGGGTTGGCTACTATGTGGATGGCTTCGGGGCTGCCCTGCTTGGGTCAATCATCGTCAGCATCGTCTCTGTGGTTTTATCGAGATTTCTGATTGACGAAGAGTGACGCTATTAACCTCACCATAAAATGAACCTGTCCATTATCGATTACTCACAAAATGTTTGATCCATCAAACGATGCAAGGAGGTTGCTAGCAGCCTCCTTTTTTTACTTGCACTCTGGAGGTTTGTCGAGTATACTTTACCACTGTGTTGGTAAGTAGGAAACCAGCTACAATAAAAACTAATTTATCTACGGGTTCCTTCCGTTGCACAGCTATCCACGATAGTCAAGAGCAGCAGACCCAAGGAAAGGAGATTCCAAATGCGACAATATGAATTAATATTGATCATTCAGCCTGATCTGGATGAAGAGGCGACCAATGAACTCATCGACCGCGTTAAGGCAATGGTCACAACTCAAGGTGGTGAAATCCTCAAGTCAGACCTTTGGGGTTTAAAATCACTTGCATATGAGATCCAGGATTTTCGTGAAGGGTATTACGTTTACATGGAGGTTGAGTTTACGCCTGAATTTGGGACAGAACTCAAGCAAAATCTTCGTTACATTGAACCGATTATCCGTTATATGCTCACCAGAAAAGATGGCTGATCCTCGACCATCGTTTGTTATGGGTTAATGACTTGCTTCTGGACTGACTCGACTACACTCAGCCGTACAGAATCAGCGCATGTTCGTACATGATCAGCAACCCAGCCACAAAGATAGCTAGGTAGGATCCGTTGAGAAAACAAATCGCTTCTGACCACACAGTAAGATAGGAGTTAATCATGTCCAATTACCAAGGAAATCGCTATTATTCACGTTCGAGAATTTGCCAATTTTGCACCAACAAAGAACTTGAGATTGATTATAAGAATACAGAGCTACTCAAACGCTACATTGATGAAACTGGAAAAATCAGGCCTCGCCGCCAGACTGGAACTTGTGCAAAACATCAACGGGTAATCGCTAAAGCGATCAAGAATGCCAGGCATATCGCGCTGCTTCCTTTCGTCAGTAAATAGACCCGTCAACATATTTCAATTGAGACAGGCCGAGAATAATGGCACAAAAAAGACAAAACAAGAAATTAACAACCAAAAAACACCTTGCGCGTGAACAGCGTGAAGCAAAACAAACCCGTTTGATCCTGATCATCTCTGTCATAGTAGGGGCGATAATTTTGGGATTACTGGGTTATGGCATCATAGATCAAACCCTCATCCGACCAAGAACGCCCATTGCTCAAGTGGGTGACACAACCATAACTGCTAGGGAATTTGAATCCTATGTTCAATATACACGGGTACAGCTATTGAACCAGTCCTTCCAGTTTTACACGTTTTACCAGCAATTTGGTGAATTTGGCGAAAGCTTCCTCCAGAACGCACAAACAATTGCCATGCAGTTAACCCAGCCCATCTCCTTTGGACGTGATATCCTGGATGAGATGATTGATAATTTAATTATCAGGGATGAAGCCGCAAAACGTGGCATATCTGTCAGCCAAGCTGAAATAGACGAAGCCATTCAGGCTGCCTTTGGCTTCTTCCCCGATGGGACGCCGACGCCAACAGTAACTGCCACTATTCAACCGACCCCAACCTTATCAGAAACTCAGCTGGCTTTGATTACATTAACACCAACGGCTACAGAACCTCCAGATGAAGATGTTGAAGAACCCTCACAAATCCAGGAAGACAATGATGAAGATGTGGTTTTACCCGAACCTGAAGCCATCGAAGATGAACTCACTGAGCTTCTAGATATTGACGAAGAGCCTGAGTTGCCTGTCTTAGATCCTGAACTCCCTGCTGAACCAGAGGCAACACCCACAATTACCCTCACACCAACCCCTTATACAGAAGAACTGTTTATCCAGAATATCCGGGACTTCAATTCCCTGTACGCGCCTTATAATTTTGACATCGATGATCTTCGGGAAATATTTGAGGTTCAATTGTTGCGCGAGAAATTAATCGATGAAATTGGTCAGGACCTCTCACCTACCAAATCTGAGGTGTGGGCAAGGCATATCCTGGTTGAGACTTTAGATGAGGCCCTTGAAGTGCTGTCTCTCCTGGAGCAAGGTGAAGATTTCCAAACACTCGCAGAGGCTTACTCTTTGGATGAGTCAAACCGTGAACAGGGCGGCAATCTGGGATGGTTTGATCAAAACACGATGGTGATGGAATTTTCTGAAGTTGCGTTTAGCTTAGAAGAGGGAGAAATCAGCGCTCCTGTTGAAACAACCTTTGGTTTTCATATCATTCAGTCACTGGGGAAACGTGAAAGCCAGATCCCCCCTGCAGAATTTCGGACTCAACAACAAAACGCATTTGTTGAATGGCTTACTGATCAGCGCAACACCCGGGACGACATTGTTGTCTTTGATGCATGGGATCAACATGTCCCCACAACACCTGAGGTGCCGCAGCAATTTCTAGTTGAGCTCTTCCAGCAGCAGCCATAATCATCAAATTGGCAACAATTATCTGATCAATATTATTAAAAAAGGCGCTTATTAAAGCGCCTTTTTTTAATGTGCAAATCTTGTCGCTGTTGAAGCTCAATTTCAATCAAAATAGGCATCACCTACATCTTCCAGCTTAAGGCTGATCATCTGACTGGTTGAATCACGCCCCATGGTGACGCCATAGATCACATCAGCAGCCTGCACCGTATTACGATTGTGGGTGATAATCACCACTTGGATCTGTTTGGAGAGTTCACGCAGCTCTTCAACAAATCTACCCACATTGGATTCATCTAACATCGCATCCACCTCATCAAGGATGCAAAACGGCGGTGGGGAGACTCTCAATAGGGCAAAAATCAGAGCTGCGGCGGTTAAGCTGCGCTCACCACCGGAAAGTAATGCCAAACCTTGCTGCCTTCGTCCTGGAAGTCGAGCTTCGATGTCGACCCCACCCTCAACGGGATTTTCTTGATCTGTAAAAACCAGTTTTGCATCACCACCATTAAATAATCGCGAGAAAAAATGCGCAAATTCCTGGTTGACGGCTTTAAAAGTTTTTATAAAATCCCTTTCCATCATTTCATCCAGTGCTTTAATGACTTCTTGAAGGTCCTGACTGGCTTTCTCGAGATCTTTAACCTGGCTGGTGAGAAATTCAAAGCGCTCTTTTACCTCAAGGTACTCCTGTTGTGCATCGGGATTAATTGCACCTAATCGACGGAGTTGGCTTTTCACCCGCTTGATCTCATCCTCATGAGTTAGAGGAATTTCTTGAACTATTGGAAGGTTTTCGACGAAATTTTCATTAAACGGAAGTGGATTTGCCCCACCAATTTTTTGATCATGATTAAATGAAACCAGGCCAAGATCATCTTCAATACGCTCTAGCAAATGGTTAAGTTGGTCCTGACGCCGTTCTAATTCAAGTTGTAACTGTGTATATTGGCGTTCTGCAATGACGACTTGTTGGTGGGAATGTGCCTCAAGTTTCTGCAAAGCTGACACTGATTTCTCTGACTTTTCCCGCTCAGCAGAAAGCGGTTCGATATATTGTTGTTCAATCGTCTTAATTGCATGTTGGATAACCGCCTCTTCTTGCTGTAATATTCCCTTTTTTACATCAATGTCAAGCAGGCTCTGGTTGAATTCATTCAACCTTACCTGGAATGTCTCCAACCGTTGGCTGGAAATATTCGTTCGGGAGCAAATATCTCGATAGCGTTGTTCAGCGGTTTGTAAAGCATTTTTTGCGATAAGCTGATGGGTTTGCCAATGATTCAATTCTTGTTGAACTTCGAACAAGGGCAATCCAGTCAAAGCCTCGTTGTGTCTTTTTTCAGCTTCGACCGCAGCTTTGATTTGGTTGATGACAACTTGCAGCTCTGCCTCACTTGAAAGGATTTGGGATTGTGTTTCTTGCACTTTTTCATCAACTTCCACCAATCGTTCTTTGTGCCAGATTAATTGTTCGCTGATCCGTCTTAAGTCATCCTTTCCATCCTGAAATTTCCGACCTGCTGCATCTTTATCATGTTCAATGATTTCTAACTCCCGAGTTCGTTCCTCCTTTTCGGCCTCTTTTGAGGTGACCAATTCAGCTATGGATGATTTCTTGTGTGTGAGTTGGTCAATGTCTTTATCGATAATTTCCAATTCGGACTGCAATTCATTTTGTTGTCTTGTGCGTCCAATCCGTCGTCCAGATGGGCTGTGACCCGAAATCAGAACCCCATTGGCTTGAAAAACAAGCCCTGATAACGTCACTGCCTTCTGTGTATCGCCTAGGCTGTCTTGCAGGCTTTGCGCTGTGTGAGCATCCCGAACGATGATGATATCTGAGAAGAGGTCATCGACCAGCTCACGATAGGGTTCATCAACAAGGATCAGCTCATTTGCATAACCAAACACATCCTCATTGATTGAGAGCATTTGCTTAGACCTTGGGAGGCGAAGCTTGTCTAATGTGACCAGGGCAACACGATCGATCTCTTTTGTCTCCAGGTATCGAATTAACACAGCACTGCTATGTGATGGCAACACCAATAAATCTGTTAACTCACCCAGGGCAGCACTGATGGCCTTTTCAAATTTCTCTTCAACAACAATATGCTGTGAGAGAGGTTCAATGCCATGCGGCAATTGACCCTTACGAGATATTTCTACCAGTGTTTTTGACCCCTCTGAGTACCCACTCAAGGCTGACTCGGCCTGCTCCAGGACGGTTATTTGCGTTGATATTTTTACGCGCTGTGCCTCTTTATGATTAAGCTGTCTCTCAATATCCTGGTGCTGATTGCGTATCTCAACCAGTTGTTCCGAGAGGGAATTGATCTTTGTGTTCTTTCGATCGCATTTCTGCAAGAATTCCTGATAGGCATGCTCTGCACCCTTTAAGCTGTTTTTGATCTGATCAGCTTCCTTCTCGAAGGTGTCCAGAGACTGAACAATCTTATCGCGTTCGTCTTTCAGAACCACAAGTCGGTGATTTAGTTCTTCCAAATGTGCGGATTGTTGAACTTTTTCTGTCTCCCAAGCAATGCGAGTATTTCTGGTGGAGGCTAGGTCGGCCTCAACCCGCTGCCTTTTTTGAGAAATATCTGACAGCTTGAGCTCAATTTTCTCAGCTTCATCAGCGGAAGCACGAAAATCTGTTTGGCACTGTTCCAAATCAGCTTTGAAGGCTGTTTTCTGGGATTCCAGATCCGCAATCTCTTCCTGGAGGTTGGCGATATCAATCTCAAGATTGCCTTTTTGCTGTTCAATTGAACGCTGCCGTTCATCAATGATCGCTAACTCACGGGTGGTTTGTTCTAATTTGCGATGATTTGCAGATAATTCACTGTGATTCTCTTCTAATTTCTTACGGTAAGCCTGTAACTGTGTGCGAGTTTCCTCGACTTTTTCTTCTGCTTCTAAATACTTCTTCCGCAAGGTATACAAGCGAGTTTCCTGATCCTGATAAGCGCTGCGGATATTACGCAGGTCCTGTTGTTTCTGATGCCATTGATAGCCATACCATTCTCGCAGCAGCAGGCGCAAATCGGATTGCAGTCTTTGATAATCTTGGCTCCGCTCAGCTTGTCGTTCCAAACTTCTCAAACGGGGTTTGATTTCTGTGAGGATATCCAGCACTCGGTCTAGGTTTTTTCGTGTATTCTCTAACCGGCGCAGGGCTTCTTCCTTGCGAGAACGGTAAAGGCCAATGCCAGCAGCTTCCTCAAATAATTTACGGCGCTCATCAGGTTTGAGCGCTAATGCCACATCCACCAACCCCTGACCAATGATGGTATAGGTCCGTTCAGCCAGGCCTGTTTGAGAAAGTAATTCCGTGATGTCCTTTAGACGAACTTTTTGACCATTTAAGAGGTATTCATTTTGTCCATCCCGATATGCCTGTCGGGTAATGGCAACATGCGCATAATCAATCGGCAGCCAACCATCTTTATTATTAAAAGTTATCGTTGTGGAAGCCATTCCTGCCCTGGAACGCTGCTGTGATCCAGAAAATATCATGTCTTCGGTTTTTTTTGCTCTTAACAACGAAAAGGATTGCTCGCCCAAAACCCATCGAATCGCGTCAGCAATATTCGACTTTCCGGAGCCGTTTGGTCCAACAATCGCGGTTATTTTGCCCGGAAATTCCAACTGGGTAAGAGTCGCAAAAGTCTTTACACCTTGTAATTCGATCGATTCTAAACGGTTTTCCATTCGTTATTTTGGCTCCAGGATCCCAAGTTTGACAAGTGCAGTTTTAGCAGCAAGCTTCTCAGCGGTTTGTTTACTCGGGCCAATTCCCCTTCCAAAGGGTTTTGTGCCTATGCGGACCTCCATCTCAAAAGTTTTCTCATGGTCAGGTCCCTCTTCGGTGATCAGCATGTATTTGGGAGAAGAAAACCCCTGTCCCTGAGCCCACTCCTGCAAGCGACTCTTTGTATCATCATCCATGTGATTCATCAAGATAAGATCTGCTACTTCTGTAAGCAGGGGTATCATAAATTGATTCACAGCTGAGATCCCCTCATGCAAGTATAAAGCACCAATTAGCGCTTCAAATGCATCACACAGCAGTGTGCCCCGATCACGTCCACCTGCCTGGATCTCTCCTTTTCCCAAACGCAAAGCACTGCCCAAATTGATTTTCCTTGCAAAATTAGCTAATTGGTCTGTATGAACCAGTGCAGCCCTCAAACGGGTCAGGTCCCCCTCCGGTTTTTCTGGATAATGATTATATAGCCACTCAGCAACGATAAAATCAAGCACTGCATCCCCAAGGAACTCAAGTCGCTCATTATCCTCAATTGCATCTTTATTTTCATTCAGGTAGGAACGATGGGTCAATGCCCGGGTGAGCAGAAAATAGTCACTAAACGGCAGGTTTAACCTTTTAGAAAAATTCTCAGGGGTTTCCGTGATGGTTTCTTCCACCATTGTTCTGGATCCTTTCTCCAGAACTATCGATGCGCGAGCCATCTACCATAAATGGCTTGCGCATCAACAGTTCATGCTAATCAACTGTTGTTAACCAAGACTTAATTCTAACCGATATTTCCTAAATATCAAAATCAAGCAGGCAATTTATGCCACCAAAATGCTTGCGGGTATAATTCATTCCAGGAAAACTTTATGGTCATATTTAGCAAACCCGGATCGACCTATACGATCCATACTGAAGTTTATGAAGGTCCGCTAGATCTTTTACTTGATCTGATTCTTAAAGCAGAACTGGATATCACGCGCTTGTCCCTCGCTAAGGTTACAGACGAATATTTGTCTTACCTGGCTTCAATGGGTCAGACTTCTGCAGTGGAAGTCTCGGGCTTCTTAGTAGTGGCAGCTAAACTGATCCAGATCAAATCGGAAGCATTACTTCCTCGTCCCCCAGAGAGAGTAGAAGGGGAAGAAGACCCAGCCGAGAGTTTAGCACGTCAACTCAGGATCTATAGAGCAGTAAAACAAGCAGCTCATTGGCTTAAATCTTATGAAAAACGGGGTTTGCATACTTATATTCGATTGGCACCCCCGCCAAAGATAGAAGAAAAGGTTGATCTCACGGGTATTGAGATCAACGATCTGATTGAATTGCTCAAAGAACTTTATCACTTTCAGGAAGATGCAGCACCAATAACCACGGTGGTGACCATTCCTCGAAGGACGATAAAAAACAAAATCCATGATTTGATCCAGCATCTGAGAGTTCAACCAAAATTAACTTACAGGCAAATGCTCCCGGGTAAATTTGATCGGATCGATGCAATTGTCCTTTTCTTAGCTGTCCTAGAGCTCATCAAGCAGCAATATGTAAATGCAGAGCAGCATGGGCTCTTTTCGGACATTCAGATCACAGCAACCGAAAAAACCTTTGAAAATGATGAAATATCGTTGGCATTAGAGGCATAAATCCGTTATAATTAAGGGCAAGTTGAATAAATGGAACATAATCCAAACTGATTATCGATTGAGGCATAATTTTTATGAAAGATGAATTGAAATCTGAGGCAACAATAAACCCTGTAGATAAGCAGGAACAACCGATTGAATTTCAGGATGCTGAAAAAACAAACACAAAATACATCATCATCGGTTCGCTCATCATCCTGGTTATGCTTGCATTGATTGTTTTGGCCACAATCTACTTGGTCAATCCAAACAACAGTGCCAGAACTGAGCAGATTCGTGATGTATTCATCATTTTTTTGGCTTTAGAATCATTGATAATTGGTGTTGCACTCGTCGTCCTGATTGTCCAGCTCTCTACTCTCATCAATCTCCTTCAAAATGAAATCCGTCCGATCATTAACTCTACCAATGAAACGGTTAATACCCTCAAAGGTACCGCAAAATTTGTTAGCGATAATTTGGCTGAACCTGTCATAAAAATTAACCAATATGCAGCAATGTTAAAAAGTGTTTTTAAACCTTCAAAGGAGTAATGAGGGTTTTGTATTTTATTTTTGTCACACATAACTAGCGATAAAGGAGAAAGTCATGTCAGATAGTAACGATTTTGGAGCATTCTTGATTGGTTTTATCGTCGGTGGCCTCACTGGTGCAGCAGTTTCACTACTATTTGCACCACAATCCGGTGAAGAAACACGTGAACTGATTCATGATAAAGCCATCGAACTGCGGGATCGAGCCTCCGAATCAGTAGAAGAAGCTCGCCTGCGTGCTGAAGAAGCTTGGGAAGAAGCCAAGGAAAAAACCGAAGAGTGGACAAAGCTTGCCAAAGAACAAGCTGAAGAGCTTAAGGAAAAAGGTGAAAAGTCACTCGAAGAAGGTCGTGAAAAATTGGTTGAGTCTCTCAAACAAAAAGAGACCCCAGCAGAAAGTTAATCCTTCAAGAAAACCGCAAGAGGCTGGCCTAAGTTCCAGCCTCTTTGGCTTTAAAAAAGGCCTCAGGCAAACTGTCGCAAATATCTGTTGCCGTCACACTGATGTCGGTCTGCAGGCGTTTACCAGCAATCTTCCCAGCTGTACCATGTACCCACGCACCAATGACACTAGCAGCATGCGAAGTGATGCCCTGCGCCATCAATCCACCAATGACACCAGCCAGGACATCACCGCTGCCCGCGGTAGCCAAAGATGCATCGCTGGTTGGATTAATATAAATTCCCTCATGGGGGCTGGCAATAACCGTCACAGCTCCTTTCAGTACCAGATTAACATCCCAACATTGAGCAAATTCCAAAGCTATTTTCCAGCGGTTTGATTGAATCTCATCAACCGCCAAACCAGTTAAAACCCCCATCTCCCCTGGATGTGGTGTAAGAACAGCATTTTCAGGGAGTAAATGCCACCATTCCCCCAACTGACTCAGTAATTTTAAGCCATCGGCATCTATCAAGATAGGTTTATCATGTGGAACTATCTCCAGCAGCTCAAGCAAGAAAGCTGCATTAAGGTCATCCAGTCCCCAACCAGGCCCGATGGTGATGGAGTCTGCTGACATTAAGGCTTCCTCCAAAACTGCCACTCCTTTTGGATCATAAGCCCCTTCAATATCAGGGATGATAGACCAGACCGCTTCAATCAAACGCCCTGAAAGGCTGCCATGAACCTTTTTAGAGGTAACCATATTCACCAATCCACAACCTGCCCGATAAGCTGATTTTCCCGTCAGATAAGCTGCCCCAGTATATGGGGCTGAACCAGCCAATACCAGGTTGGTGCCAAAAGTCCCTTTATGTCCGCTGTCCGGACGCTGAGGAAACAAGTCACGAATAAGCGCTTGGTCAACCATCGTTGGCAGATCATCCTTAATATGGTTGGACAAATCATCAATGCCAATGCCAATACTATGAAATTCACCGGCAAATGAGCGAGCAGGATGATGTAATAAGCCCTGCTTCATTGCCGCCATTGTGAGGGTATGATCTGCATGCAGTGTTACATCAGAAACCGCGCCAGTGTCGCAATCAACCCCTGAAGGGCAATCTACGGCGATTCTAAGCACATCTAAGCGGTTTTCCAGCCGTTTGTGGATGTTTGCCATCACATCAAACAATACGCCCCTTATAGGCAATTTGAGGCCTGTGCCGAGGATTCCATCCAATACCACCACTCCAGGAATCAATGCGGATGTAAACATGTCCAGATGTTGATTAGTAGAAATATCAACCACGGCACCGCTGTGTGAAAGATATTCATCAATCAAGGGATCATTGCCCCTGTGCTTCACCAAAAATGCAATCGTACGAATGCCCCGCTGTGCCAAATGTGTTAAGGCAATGATAGCATCACCGCCATTGTTCCCTGACCCAATCAGACCAATCACCCCATGCTTGAGATCTAACTGCTTGTAAACCCAATCGGCGATACCCTTTCCAGCATTATTCATCATGGCGGCATAACTCAAACCTGCAGCATCTGCGGATCCCTCAATAGTTTGTATCTGTTCGACGGAGACAATTTTCATCGCTATCCTTTCGATGGCCAGGCTCACATTTATTATACGAGATTAACAAAATTTCCTTGACTTTTAGTATCCCATGTGATAAGATAATTTTCGTTCGGGGGCGTGGTGTAGTGGTTCAACATGCGGCCCTGTCAAGGCCGAGACCGCGGGTTCGAATCCCGTCGCTCCCGCTAAAAGTGCGAGGTTTCCCTCGCACTTTTTGCTTTATTCACAAAATATGTGGGTGTTTTCTTTAATCTCAAATATGGTTATTGGTGATGATCTCTGCACGCTCCCCCATTAATTTGCGTAAATTTTCTGTATCCTTAGGATAAGTGAAATAAAACAAGCTGAAGAGCGCAGCACAGAGAATCCACGGTACGGGAACCGTCCAAATTAACGCCTCAGTAAGACCAATTCTATCCGCTAAGGTTCCAGCAACCACCCCTGCAATCGCTGCAAACCCACTTTCAATAAATGTTGTTATTGAAAAAGCAGTACTCCTCAGCTCTGGTGGGACGACATTCTGCATCATGGGTTCTTTGGCCCCCTTACCTGGCCAACTGATCAATAATGCAGTAAAAAAGCATAACAACATCAACCCCCATAGGGGCCAATCATCGGTTTGGGTGAATAAAAAGTAAGTTAACGGGATACCGCTGATTATCGAGACCTGGCCAACAAAGGTACGGCCATATTTGGGGTTGACCTTTTCACCCAGGTCTCCCAGGATTCCACCAATGATGTTTGAAAAAACAGTACCAATGACAATTCCTGCAAAAACCAAAGTTGCTGTTTGAGTTGGAATTCCGCGTACATTGACCAGCCATGTAATCAGGAAGAATTGCATCACAACCCAAGGCATGGTACCTGCTAACCCTTGCGCAATCGCAACCCAAATCGTGCCAATTTTGAGAACCCTGGGAATATCGGAAAATTCAATCGAAAATTGCTGGACATTTTCTTCAGTGACTTTACCGGAAAGTTCCGGTTCGGATGCTCCCCTGACAGGCTCCTTGACGAGAAACCATACGGCTAATCCACTTACGACGCTGAAACCGCCCAACAAGAAGAAACCCCAGCGCCAGAGGGTTGGCGTGGCCAGGAAACCCAGGCCGACCGTAGCGATTACAACCCCCAAGACCCCAATTGCCTCCATCAACCCCAAAGCTTTGCCGCGATGTTTTTGGGGAAAGGTATCTGCCATGATGGAGAAAGTTGCTGGTAGAAGACATCCCAATCCGATCCCGGAAATCGCTTTAATCACCAGTAATTGTCCAAAATTTTGTGTAAAACCTACACCAAGCGTCCACAGCCCCCACAGACCGGTACCAATCAAGATCACAACTTTTCTGGACATCTTATCTGAAAAATAGCCCCAAATAGGTGTTGATATGGACTGCAGAATGTTCCGAATCGTGGTGATCAGACCAAGATTGCCATACGAAAGACCCCAAATCGCTTGTAGTGTCGGGAAAAGCACTGAAATCGCTTGACCCTCTCCTTGATCAATAAAATAGCCAAAGGATAATGCAAATAAAGTTCTTCGACGTTGCTTATTCTGAACTTTGGTACGTGCTATTGTTTCTGTTTTGACTGCCATACAATCTCCTTATATTATTTGCTATTATTTTTATTTGTTAGTAATTACATACACTTCATTAATAATAAACATGAAAAGCATAGATGGTTTGTAACTACTCAGCATGCGAGGGAATAGGCGGGTGTGGTGTGGCGGCTTCGCCACCACACCCCCCACCCTTCAGCAGCAGGGCTGCCTGAGCAGTTACGATGGTTTCATGTTATATGTGTCCGATGAATGCAGCTGTTATAAACCAACGTGTCAATAAAGAATTACTCTGTTTATAAGTAGTTAATGCTCTCAACTTTCCAATTATTAACACTAAATGCTTATTTAATCCCGATGGTCTAAGGCACATCTTCATCAAATATTTTCTTGGTTTTGATAACCACCGCTAACATTCCCATCAATAACTTATGGATTTGAAGCCAGGTAATCACAACAAGCAGCATTATAATGTCATCCTGATCACCATGTCAACTCGTTGACGACAAGTGTTGTTGTATTGAGTTTACAATCATCCTTTTCACCCTTTGGATCAAACTTCTGTGAAAGACTCATGGGGCTCGTCCCAGGCTGAAAATAAAAGGTGTTCTGATCAACCATTTAGAGGAGGATCACTTATTTTCACCGCTAATTACGTGGTAAAGAATCGATAGACCCCCAATCCACAACCGACCAGAAATTCGTTAGGCCGGATCATGATAGGATTTACTCATCAAAGGAGAACCTCAACTCAAGGCGGTGTTCGTACGTATAGAATTAACGAATATCGTATAATTGATTCATGAACGATATTACTGGACAAACCACGAAAATCACAAGATCAAACTTGACCGTTTACAGAAATCTTAAGTCATAATGCATTCTGGTGTTGCTGCCCTGAACATCCAGGAGAATCCATGAATTTCACCGAGAAGTTATTCCTAAAAGAACTGCGACTTACAGCCAAAATTGTGTTGATGTTTTTCTCAGGCCTGGCTATCCTAATATTTCTTATCCATGGGTTAATCGTATTGGGGTTTGATTATCCCCTTGATTATGGAGAAGGCGCCATGCTCAATCAATCCCTGAGGATGACGCAAGGACAGCCGCTTTATCCCTCAGACATAACCACACCGCCATATTTAATCTCCAATTATCCGCCCGTCTTCATTCTTCTGAATGCCTTCTTTTTTTGGATATTCGGACCCAGCATGTTAATTGGAAGGCTAGTTTCATTATTAAGCACAATTGGTACTGCGATTACGATCGGCTTATTGATCAAACACTTTTATCCCAACCAGGGAATTCTTCCCGGTTTCGTAGGCGCTAGCTTGTTCTTGATCACACCCTATGTCTTACAATGGTCAGGTTATTACAGGATTGACATGCTAGCCTTATTCTTTTCCATAACTGGGTTATATATTTCAATTAAAAAACCAGAAGATAACAGATCAATCCTGCTGGCGGCGCTCCTTTTTATCTTAGCAGCGTATACACGTCAATCATTTGGTCTTGCTGGTCCTCTTGCCGCGGCCATCTGGGTTTGGACAAAAAACCGCCAACATGCTATTAAGCTGATCTTGATTTATGCCATTTCTGGCCTGGTCATCTTCGGCTTGCTTCAAATACTGACCAAAGGTGGGTTTTATTTCCACATCATTGAAGCAAATGTCAACCTGTTTAACTGGCAGACAGTTCTTAATTATGCCAGACAGATTTACAGAAATATGACCTGGCTTATTTTTATCCTCGTCATTTATCTAACCATTGGATGGCGATTTTTCCGGTCCTATAGGTTCCTGATACCCTATTTCATCGCAGCTTCTGCCGTGGCAGTGACTGTTGGAAAAATCGGATCAAATGTCAACTACCTGGTTGAAGTCAGCGCAGCTTTTGCCATCTTGATCGGTGTTGTTTTCGGTAAAGCATGGGAACCATTTTCGATTGAAGACAACAAAAAGCCAGATATGGACTTTCCGCAACAAGAAATTCCTGGACTGGAACCGGTTGATCGAAAAATTCGACGTAAAATGTGGCTGAACCTGGTGATTTTCTTATTTCTTTCAGCCATCACGGTCAACCAATTGGTGGGGTTATCACGAGAAAGCCTATTAGGTCCAATTGCTTCCCATCGCGACAGGATTAAGATGGGTGTTGCCTATCAAATATTGGAGAATCGGATTATCGAGGCATCAAGTGAAGGCCCTGTTCTTGCAGATGAATTTACCGCGATTCTTTCGATTAATCGAATCCCATTGTACATTCAACCCTTTACAATCTCCCAACTAGCACGGGCCAATAGGTGGGATCAAACCGAATTTATTCAAGCCATTCAAGAGCAATCCTTTCCGTTAATCCTCATTCATCACTTTCCGGGTTATCCTGTTTATCTTGAACGGTGGACCCCGGAAATGCTTGAAGCAATCTTTGAAAACTATGCCGCACAGAATATCAGGGCTAACTCACTGGCTTTTGAACCCAAGGATATCATAAACGAGATTTACCCCATAAACCGAGCTTGTTTAGGTGCACCCTGGCAAATTCCGACAGACGCCCACATGGGATTGTTCTGGTATAACCGTCAACTGTTGATGATGGGAGCAGGCCGTTCCGGTGAAATCCCGGTCTTTGCAGTTGCTGATGGCCTGTTGTATCAGTTTCCGGAATGGAAGACCTCTGTTGCCATCCAACATGATGATCCATTTACCCCGGGAAAGAAGCTCTGGTCATTCTATGGTGATTTAGCCCCTGCTTTTGACCCAGAAAATGCCTATATTCTTGATCATTTCATCGGTTTACAAGGGGTACGCGTCAGTGCAGGGGATCTGATTGGGTACCAGGGACAATGGTTGGGTTCTTTTCAGCAAACCTGGGTACATGCAAGGTTTGCACTCCTGCCAGCAGAAGAAGATGGTCGTTTTCCAGAATCTTTATTGCCAATCGATGATTTTTTCGCACCCCTTCCATCTCTGCGAGACCAAGCTAATCTCGGCCTGGATGTGCCCATCTCCCTGACCGCTTATACGGGCCTTCCACAAAGTAACATCTTTGGAACGATGGTCTTCTTACCGTATCAATGTGATATGGGAGGAAATTGATCATGATTGATAAAAAACCCAGTTACCGTTTTGTACTGATATTGATAACGATCATATTATGGTTGCTGAGCGTCGTTATAGCTTTCTTGCTGTTCTTACCCATCCTGGATTCGATCGTCAGAATATATGCTGCTTTTTGGGGTGATACTGACCCAATCGGTCAGGCATTTTTTATTGGTGTTTCACTTCGTAATGCAGCGATGTTTGTTTTGGCAGTCCTCTATGTCATTGGGATCATTGGGGGAGCAGAACACCATTCCAGAAATTTTAATACGCCAACGTCCTGGCATGTTTTGTTTCTCACGTATGCAATCTTATTGACCATCTTTCTATTTACATTAT
>Ga0114946_10000157_pt1 | contig 39376 bp, 37 predicted proteins | sample WalLakDeSediment_FD_88676 | JGI IMG/M metagenome (GOLD analysis project Ga0114946, IMG submission 88676) | Lake sediment microbial communities from Walker lake, Nevada to study Microbial Dark Matter (Phase II) - Walker Lake 11/02/13 Deep Sediment | ecosystem: Environmental > Aquatic >... | reverse complement strand
CCCCAACGCCACATCCACCGACAGCGACCCCGAACTGATCACCCCATGCGACAACCCCCCCGGATCATCCCCCAACCGCATGATCGCCCCACGACCAAACTGCTTCTCGATCTGCAGCAGGGTCGCGTCCAGCGCCTTTCTCCGTTGTGGTTCCACGTCGCTCGCGCCTCCTTGGCCGCCCCCTGGATGGGGCGGCACGCCGCCCCCTGGATGGGGCGGCGCCGGGCGCCCCTGGGCGCTGCGGTCCGACGAGGCGGCCCGGCGCGGGGCGCAGGTGTCGATCCGCCGCGAGGCGGACCGCATCACGTCTTCGTCAGGGACCACAACTCGAACAGGACCGAGAAGGCCAGCCGCTCGTCGCGGCCCCCCGCTCCTTGGGGCGGCAGGATCACGCGACGCGATTCGGTCCCGAAGGGACCGACGACCGCCCAGCAGGCGGTCCAACTTGGTCGTTCACCCATCCCATTCGCGGCCCGCACCCGCCAGGGGGTCAGGGCCACGCCGTGGTCCGTCGCGAAACGAGCGCAGGCCGCCCGGGCGAGCGCCACGGCGTCGTCCGTCTCGTCGTTGGCGGGATCGGCCCCTTCGGCGGGTCCCGCAGCGGCGACGCGGACGGTGATCGGCACGCCGAGCACCTCCAGCGCTTCGTCGCGCCATGCTACCACGGCGCCCCGCAGCGGCCCCGGGTCGCCGGCCGGCGTCGATCCCGTCGGCGTGGCGGCCTGCGCCTCCGTCAGCAGCGCCGCCAGGCGACCCCCGGTCGCCAGGTCGACCAGCGCCAGGCTGCCGCGACGCGCGCCGAGGGCGGCGAGGGCGCGGCTGGCCAGCTCGTCGTCGTCGTGGCCCCACACGCGGTCACCGAGCGCCTCGGCCACGGACGCCGCGGAGGGCGCCAGCAGCGCCCGCGCCTCGGCCTCGTCGGTCGCCTTGGCCGCGACCCGCACGTGCACGCCGTCGCGCTTGGCGTAGGTGGCGACGCTCGGGTTCGAGCCGCCCGTGAAGGCCGCGAGCAGCTCGGCGACGTGGGACTCGCCGATCCCGAAGGTCTTGAAGGTGCGCGCCACGAAGCGCGCCGTGGGGAACGCCAGCCGCGGCCGCGCCTGCTCGCGCCACATGGGCACCAGCTCGGCGGGGGGCCCGGGCAGCGCGACGACGATGCGCTCGGCATCGCCGATGCGCAGGCGCACCAGCCAGCCGGGGGCGGTGCCGACCGGGTTGGGCAGCGCCTCCGCCGAGGGGATCAGCCAGGCCTGCTTGAGGTTGCGCTCCGGCATCGTCCGGGCGAAGCGAGCGAAGCGGTCCCGCAGCGCCGCCTCGAGATCGGCATCCACCGTCGGCGCCTCGCCGGCGACGTCCGCGATCGCCTCGCGGGTGACGTCGTCGTCGGTCGGGCCGAGCCCGCCGCACACGACCACCAGGTCGCTGCGGTCGAGCGCCTGGCGCAGCGCCTGGGCGATCCGCCCGCGGTTGTCGCCGACCCGCTGGGACCAGTAGACGTCGACGCTGCGGTCGGCGAGTTCGCGCGCCAGCCAGGCGGAGTTGGTGTCGACGATCTCGCCGAGCAGCAGCTCGGTCCCGACGGCGAGGAGCTCGGCGCTGCGGATGGGGGTGGCTGCCATGCCCGAGGCTACCGCTGCCGGCGCCGACCGAGACCGCGTCCTGGACACCCTTCGGTCCGCGACACCGGTGCTAGCATGCCGCATGGTCACCACGAGCCCTCTCGTTGCCGTCCTGCACGCGAGGTCCACCCGATGAGGCCCACCGACCTGGGCGCCTTGCGCGCCTCGCCCTGGGCGGCGCGCGGCGGTCGGCGGGTCGCCGACGAGCTGCGGGCGAACCTCATCGAGCGACTGCGCGCCGGCGCGACGGTGTTCCCAGGGCTGTTGGGGTACGAGGACACCGTCGTGCCGCAGGTGGTCAACGCCGTGCTGTCGCGCCACCACTTCATCCTGCTCGGGTTGCGCGGTCAGGCGAAGACCCGCCTGCTGCGGTCGCTGACCGGGCTGCTCGACCCCGAGGTCCCGGTCATCGCCGGCGCCGAGCTGCCGGACGACCCGCTCGCGCCGGTCACCGTGGAGGGCCAGGCGCTGGTGGCGGAGGCCGGCGACGCCACCCCCGTAGGGTGGCTGCCGCGCGAGGCCCGCTACGTGGAGAAGCTCGCGACGCCCGACGTCACGGTCGCCGACCTCATTGGCGACATCGACCCCATCAAGGCCGCCAAGCTCGGCACCCAGCTCGGCGACCCGCGTGCCATCCACTACGGCCTGCTGCCGCGCGCCAACCGCGGCGTGTTCGCCGTCAACGAGCTCCCCGACCTGGCGAGCAAGGTGCAGGTGGCCCTCTTCAACGTCATGCAGGAGGGCGACGTGCAGATCAAGGGGTACCCCCTGCGGCTGCCCCTCGACGTGGTGCTGGTGTTCAGCGCCAATCCCGAGGACTACACGGCCCGCGGCAAGATCATCACGCCGCTGAAGGACCGGATCGGCAGCGAGGTCCGGACCCACTACCCGCGCACCGTCGCGGAGGGCATGGCCGTCACCGCCCAGGAGGCCTGGCTGGCGCGCGACACGGGCGTGCGACTGCCCTCGTTCGTGGCGGAGGCGGTCGAGGAGGTGGCGTTCCAGGCGCGCGACGACGCGCGGGTCGACAAGCACGCGGGCGTCTCGCAGCGGCTGCCGATCACGCTGCTGGAGGCGGTCGCGTCCAACGCCGAGCGGCGCATGCTCGCCTCCGGCGCGCCGGCGCTGGCGCGCGTGTCCGACCTCTACGCGGCGTTGGCGGCGGTCACCGGCAAGCTGGAACTGGAGTACGAGGGCGAGCTCAAGGGCGGCGAGGCCATCGCCCGGGAGGTCGTGCGCCGCGCCATCGGCCAGACGCTGACGCGGCGGTTGGGCGCCACCCCGGTGGACGAGGTGGTGGCCTGGTTCGACGAGGACCGCAGCCTGCGCGTGCCGGACGGCGTCGGCGGCGCCGACGCGCTCGGCCTGTACGCGGCGGTGCCTGGACTGCTCGGCGCTGCCCGCGCGGTCGCCGAGGGCGACGGACCCGACGACGTCGCGGTGGCGGCTGAGTTCGTCCTCGAGGGCCTGGTGGCGCGGCGGGCGATCGCGCGTTCCGAGGAGCGCGGGTACCTCGCTGCCGACCCGGAGCTGGTGGCCGGCGGCGCCCCGCGCCGGCGCTGGAACTGAGGCGTCCGGCGATGCTGCGTGCCACCCGCGCGGTCCGTTACTCGAAGGTCGAGCCGACGCTCGACGACCTCGACAGCGCGGACCTGATGGGGATGATCCAGGACCAGCTGCTGGCATCGGGCTTCGACCGTGACCCCTGGGCCCCCGATCCCGATGCGCGGCCCACCCTGGACGACCTCTACCAGGCCATCGCCGAGGCGCTGCTGCGCGAGGGGCTGGTCGACGAGGCCGTGCTCGACGCCGCCATGGAGGCCGAGGACTGGCGGCAGAGCGAGCTCGGGCGGCTGGTGCGCGACCTCGCGCAGCGGCTCGAGCGCGACGGCTTCCTGCGGCCCGGCGAGGGCGACGATCCCGCGGCCAGCGGGGGCGGCTCGGTCGGCGAGGGGGCCGACCCCGGCCGCTCCACGCTCACGCTCACCGACAAGGCGGTCGACTTCCTCGGCTACCGCACGCTGAAGGACGTCCTCGGCGGCGCCGGGGCCGCGTCGCTGGGGGCGCACGATACGGACGCGACCACCACCGGCGTGGAGACCACCGGCGCGTCGCGGCCCTACGCCTTCGGCGACGCCCTCAACCTCGACGTCAGCGAGACCTTCAAGCAGGCCGCCCGGCGCGGCCTCGACGGGCCGCTCGAGCTCGAGGAGGGCGACCTGTGGGTCCACGAGAGCGAGCTGACGTCGAGCTGCGCGACGGTGGTGCTGCTCGATTGCTCGCACTCGATGATCCTCTACGGCGAGGACCGCTTCACGCCGGCGAAGCGGGTCGCGCTGGCGCTGGCGCACCTGATCCGCACCGAGTACCCGGGCGACACGCTGCGCTTCGTGCTGTTCCACGACTCCGCCGAGGAGATCCCGTTGGCGCGCCTGGCGACGGCCCAGGTGGGGCCGTACCACACCAACACGGCCGAAGGCCTGCGGCTGGCGCAGAAGCTGCTCGCGCGCCAGCGCAAGGACATGAAGCAGATCGTGATGATCACCGACGGGAAGCCCTCCGCCATCACGCTTCCGGGCGGCCGCATCTACAAGAACGCCTACGGCCTCGATCCGCTGGTCCTGGGCGAGACGCTGCGCGAGGTCGGCGCCTGCCGCCGGTCGGGCATCCAGGTCAACACCTTCATGCTCGCCCGCGACCCCGAGCTCATCGCCTTCGTCCAGCGGGTGTCGCGGATGACGCGCGGCAAGGCCTACTTCACGACCCCCCGGACGATCGGCCGCTACGTGCTGCAGGACTTCCAGGCGCGCCGCACCAAGCTCGTGAACTGAGCCCCGGCCCCGTGTGGCCGCGGGGCGACCGCGATGGGGCCACGTCACGCCCGTCACGCCGGACCCGGCCCCGTGTGGCCGCGGGGCGACCGGCACGGCCGCTATACTGGGCGTGAAGCGAACCGCTGCCGGTCCTCCCCATGAAGGATCTCATCCGTTTCCTCGCCGCCTGGGCGCTCGTCCACGAGAGCGCCGACGAGGCGTGGCGCGCCGCGGTGGCGCGTGGCGAGCGGCTCGCGCCCGTGTCGCTCGACCAGGGGCCCGAAGCCATCGCGGACGGCCTCGCGGCCCTGGTGGCCGAGGAGAAGGAGCGGCTCAAGCGCCGGCTCCTCGAAGGCGACGCGGGCGCCACAGGGGCGACCGACCTCGGCCCGGCCCTCGAGGCGTTGCGGTTCGAGGTCGCCGAGTTGCGGGGCCGCATCGAGACGCTGCAGGCCTCCCTCGACGCCGTCGCCGCCCGCCTCGAGGGCTAGCCGGGTGTCCGGCCGCGGCCGCACCATCGCCGCCGTCGCGCTGCGGCGCGCGGCCGCCGTCGCGTGGCGCTCCGGCCTCGGCCTGCGCCGCGGACGGGCGCGGCGCGAGATCGTGGCGCGACAGCTGCGGCTGGCCTGCGAGGACCTGGGTCCGGCGTTCATCAAGCTGGGTCAGCTCGCGTCCGTCCGTCCCGACGTCTTCCCGCCCGAGACGGTGTTCGAGCTCGAGCGCCTGCAGGATCGGGTGCCGGCGGTCCCGGGCGACGAGGTCCGGGCCATCGTCGCCGCCGAGCTGGGCGCGGCGCCCGAACGCGTGTTCGCCACCTTCGACGCCGAGCCCGTCGCGACCGCCTCGATCGCCCAGGTCCACGGGGCCACGCTGGCGGCGGACTACCGGCCGGTGATGGGGGAGACGCTGGCCGCCGGCACGCGCTTGGCGGTGAAGGTGATCCGCCCGGGGGTCGAGGACGCGATCGCGGCCGACCTGGCGGCCGCCCGGCGCCTCGCCGCGTGGCTCGAGCGGCTGCCGCCTGCGGCCCGCTGGCGTCCCACGGCCCTGCTCGCGGAGTTCGAGGCCACGCTCGCGAGCGAGCTGGACCTGAGGAACGAGGGGCGGGCGGCCGACCGCTTCGCGAGCGACTTCGCCGACGACCCGCTGGTGGTGGTGCCGCGGGTGGTGTGGCGGCACACGACCCGGCGCGTGTTGACCACGGCGTTCATCGAGGGCTGGCGGCTCTCCGACCTGGGGGAGGTGGAGCGAGCGGGCATCGACGCGCGCGGTCTCGCCGCCCACGGCGCCGAGGTGTTCATGCGCCAGGTGCTGGTGCTGGGTCGCTTCCACGCCGACCTGCACCCGGCGAATCTGTTCGTCACTCCGGACGGCCGCATCTGTTACCTGGACTTCGGCATCACCGGGCGCACCACGCCGGCGCAGCGCAGCGCGATCGCCCAGGTGCTCGTCGCCACGGCCTACGCCGACGCCGATCGCGCCCTGCGTCACTCGCGCGCGCTCGGGCTCGAGGTGCCCGACGAGCGGGTGTCTGCGGTGCGCGCTGCCGTGGACGCCCTGATGCGGCGCCACCTCGTCGGGCACGGGCCGGCCGACGTGCGTGGCTTCGCGTTGGGCTTCCTGTCCACCCTCGCCGACCACCGCATCGCCATCCCCGAGGGGTACGGGCTGCTGGTCAAGGCGCTGGTGACGGTCGAGGGGGTCGCCCGCGCGATCTACCCCGACATCGACATCGTGGAGGTCGCCAGGCCCTTCGCGACGCGCCTCGTCGCCGACCAGTTGACGGACCCCGTGCGCCTGCAAGCGCGCGTTCCGGCGGCGCTGACGGCGGCGCTGGAGGCGCTGCTCGACTGATGCGCGGTCGGTCCCGGGCGCGCCGGGCGCGGGCTTCGCGTGGGGCGGGTGCGACGGCCGCGACCGTCGTCACTCCCCGCGCCGGGCCAGCCGGTCGACGGCCTGCACCGACGGGCCGTGGTTCGGGTCGACCGAGCGCGCGGCGCGGTAGGCGGCCTCGGCGTCGCGCATGCGACCCACCGCCTCGTACGCCTCGCCCAGGCGGTACCAGGACTCGACGTACACCGGGCCGGGCGGCCGTGGGCCGCCGGGGTCGTTCGCCTCGTAGACGTCGAGCGCCTGGCGGTAGGCGGCGATCGCGGGCTCCCAGTCGCCTCGCCCGGCCAGGATGCGACCGCGTGCCAGGTGCGGCCACGCCTCGCGGGCGCCCTCCGGGGTCGCGGCGGCGGCCTCGAAGGCCGACACCGCGTCATCCGTCAGGCCGGCCTGCCAGGCGACGCGGCCCCAGTCCATCGCGTAGGCGTAGCTCGGCTGTCGCAGGAACGCGTTCTGCAGTTGGCGTGTGGCGCCGACCGGGTCGCCCTGGTCGGCCCGGATGAGCGCGGCGAGGTGCACGTGGCTGGCGGGCACGCCGCCCGTCACCAGGGCGGTCGCCTGCGCCAGCCGCTCGGCCGCGGCCGCGACGTCGCCGGTGAGGTAGAGGGCGGTCGCGTACAGGAGGTGGGCCTCGGCGTCGTCGGGACGCAGCGCGATCAGGTTGGGGCCGTTGAGCTGGGCCGCGGAGTGCCAGTAGCCGCGCTCGATGAGGTCGCGCATCGCCCGCAGCGCGTCCTGTCCGTGCGCCACGCCCGCGACGAGCAGCAGGGCGAGGGCGAGCGCGAGCGGCCGGGCGCGGGGCATGCCGCAGTGTACGGGTCGGCTCATGAGCCGACGTGAAGCGCCTCGTCCAGGAGCCATCGGACCCCGTCGCGCGCGCGCGCGGTGAGCCGCGCCAGCGCCTCGCCGTCGAGCCAGGGCGCCTCGACGAAGACCTGCAGCGCCGCCGAGGCGGCCGCCGGATCGCCGTTCGCGCCGCCGGGGACGGCCACCACCGGCGCGCCGAGTTCGGTCGCGAAGCCTGCCACCTTGGGGTCGTACGCCACGCCTGCGACCGGCGCGCCGACGGTGGCGCCCAGCACCAGGCCATGGAGCCGGCCGCTCACGATGGCGTGCACGCCGGTCAGCGCACGCCGCAGCTCCGCGACCGATGCGGGGGCGAGGGCCTCGGCCGACGGCAGTGCCGCCTGCAGGCGCGCGGCCTCGGCGCGATCGTGCGCCGCGTGGAACGACACGATGCGCACCCGTCCGCCCGCGGCCAGCCGGCGCCGCCCGAGGTCGGCCAGCACGTCGCCGACGGCGGGGTGGCCGGCCCGCGGCACCAGCACCAGCGTGCCGGCCGCATCGGCCGGCGCGGGATCGGTCGCGGCGGGCAGCAGCAGGGCCGTGTCGGCCACGGGATACGCCGGCAGCCCGAGGCGAGCCGCCAGCGCCAGCGAGGGTCGGTCGCGCAGGCCCACCGGCACGCCGCGGAGCGCCCGCCGCACGCGCGCCTCGCCGGCCGGACTCAGCGGGCCCAGCGACTGGCCGAACACGACGGCTTGGCGCCGGATCGCGCGCGCCAGCCGGATCACGCCGAGGTAGTAGCCGAGCGAGCGCGCGGAGGTGCGGTCCTGCAGCAGGCCGCCGCCGCCCGAGAGGACCGCGTCGGCGCGCCACAGGGCGGCCGGAAGCCCGCGCCAGCGGTCCACGGCGGCCACGCCGTGGTCGCGGGCGGTCGCGCCGGGGTCGAGGCTGGCGACGATCGGCGTGACCCCGGTGCCGCGCAGCGCCGCCAGCAGGCCGGCGAGGAGCGCCTCGTCGCCGAGGTTGCCGGCGCCGTAGTACCCCGACACGAGCAGCCGCACGGCGCGCCGCCTCAGGCCCGGCCGTGGCTGAGCCAGCGCCGGACCCGGGGCTCGACCGCGCGGGCGAGCGCGACGAGCAGCAGGCCGGCCACGGCGGCGAGCGCGAGGGCGATCAGGGTGCGCTGCAGCGACACGACCAGCGGCGTGTGGTAGTGGCTGAAGCTGTTGAGGACGCTGGCCTGCGCCACCACTCCGGCGACGAGCAGGCCGCCCCGGGCCCACCAGGGCCAGCGCGTCTGCAGCAGCGCCAGGAGCGCCAGCGGGTGCCCGACCAGCTCCTTGAAGCGCGGGCGGACGAACCACTCGTTCAGCGCGCCGCGCAGCGCCAGCTCGACCTCGCTGGCGCCGATGATGGGGAAGTTGCCGCGGCGGATGACGACCAGGCCCAACACGCCCAACACGGCCAGCGCGACCGCCACCTCGCCGAGCCGCGGCGGATGGCGCCACGCCGTCCGCACCCAGGCGGCGGCCGGACGCTCGCGCAGCAGCACCACCGCCGCGAGCAGGACGGGCGGCACCACGAGGGTCGCGCCCACGCCGGCGAAGGGCTCGAGCGCCAGCATCGAGGCGCGGTCGCTGCCCACCGCCGTCAGGAGCGCGGCGCCCACCAGGCTCAGGCCGGTGGCCGCCGGCAGGGCCCACCAGCGCCACGGGAGGAGCGCGAAGCCGATCACGGGGAAGACCAGGGCGGCGACCAGCGCCAGGGCGGCCCAGGTCGGGCCGGCGGCGAGCAGCCCGAGGCCGACCACGGCGAGCGCGGCGAGCACGCCCCAGCCGGCCGGCAGGGCGGTCGCCAGGAGCACCAGTCCGGCCAGCACCCCGACGCCGGCGGCCAGGCGGAGCGCGGCCGGCGGCCGGTAGCCTGCGTCGGGCGGGGCGAGGGGCGCGACCACGAAGCCGTCGCGCGCCAGGGCCTCGCGCAGGCCGGCGACGAGGGCCTCGGTGTTGGCGACCATGTCCCCGAGCTGCTCCTCGGTGTAGGGCCTCAGGTACAGCAGCCGGACGTGGCGCTCGTTGGCGGCCAGCAGGTACTTCTCGACCAGGTCCCCGGGCTGCAGCCGCAGGTTCTGGTAGTCCTGGTTGAACGACAGCAGGCGCACCGTCGGCACCTGGCGCGCGACGACGCGCAGGCCGTCCTGTGGCGTGCCCTCGATCAGGGCGGTCAGGCGTTCCTGGGACGCCGCCACGGTGGCGTCGAGAGAGAGGGGGTGGCCCGCCACCTGCAGGCCGGCATGGACCAGGTAGCGCGCCTCGGGCGGGAAGTCGTCGCCGACGCCCTGCAGGTTGGGGAAGTTGCGCGGTCGGTAGGCGATGTCGAAGCCGGCGGCGGCCCAGGCGGCCACCTTGGCGCGATCCGGGCCCGCGGGTCGCGTGCGCAGGCTTTCGCCGGGCCACCACCACCAGGTGCGACCGCCGATCTCGATCGCCGTCGCGGCGGGCCGGTTCTTGGCCAGCAGGTCGGCGACGGCCCCGGCGACCACCTCGCTGACGAGCGTCGCGTCGCCCGGCACGGGTGGCGGCAGCTCGCCGCGCGCGACCGCCAGCGCCCGCGCCTCGCGTCCGAGCAGGGCCACGACGGCGCCCGAGCGGGCCAGCGTCTCGATGGTCTCCTCGTAGATGGCGATACCGCTGAGACCGAGCGCCTGGTAGCGGAGCCCCAACGCGAGGGTGGACACGCCCAGCAGCGCGGCCTGCTCCGCCAGCGCGAGCTCGTCCATGACGATCGCCACCGTGCGGTCGCGGCCCTCGCCGGCGGCCCGCTGCAGCACGAGCACCGAGGCCGCCGGCAGCGACAGCGCCAGGATCAGGGCGGCGAGACGCGCGACCCGCTGGGGCGTCACGGCGGCGTGCCCGCCGCGGTCCGCGGCCGCGGGCCGGTCATGCGCCCAACGCCTCGGCGGGGAGGGCGCCCACCAGGTCGCGCACGAAGCCGCGCAGGACGCCGAGTGCGGCGCGGTTGGCGCCGCCCTCGGGGACGATGAGGTCGGCGTGGCGTTTGGAGGGCTCGCAGTAGCGGTCGTGCATCGGCTTCACCGTACTGCGGTACTGGTCGATGACGGCGTCGGCGCTGCGACCGCGCTCCCGCACGTCGCGCTGCAGCCGGCGGATGAAGCGCTCGTCGGCGGGCGCGTCGACGAAGACCTTGAGGTCGAAGCGGCGCCGGAGCTCGCGGTCGGCGAGGACCAGGATGCCCTCGACGATGAGCACCGGCGTGGGCCGGACGCGGACGGTGGCCGCGGCGCGGTCGTGGCGCACGAAGTCGTACACCGGCCGGTCGACGGCCTCGCCGCGTCGTAGGGCGTCGATCTGCGCCAGCAGCAGCGGCGTGTCGAAGGCGACCGGCTCGTCGTAGTTGGTGGCGGCGCGGGTGAGAGCGGCGACGTCCGGCTGCGCCCGGTAGTAGGCGTCCTGCGGCAGCACCGTGACCCCGTGCGCGCCGGCGGCGTGCACCAAGGCGTCCGCGACCGTGGTCTTGCCCGAGCCGGTGCCGCCCGCCAGGCCGATGACGAGCACGCGCCGCCGCCTACGCGGGGTCCGGCGCCGGCGCGCGCCGGTTCACGGCGGCGCGGATGAAGCCGGTGAAGGGCGGGCTGGGGCGCATGAGACGCGAGGTGAACTCGGGGTGCGACTGCAGCCCGACGAAGAACGGGTGATCGGCGAGCTCGATCGCCTCGACCAGCCCGGCGCCGCGACCGGCCATGCCGGGCGTCACGCCCGAGACCACCAGCCCGGCGGCGAGCAGCCGCTCGACGTAGGCGGGGTTGACCTCGTAGCGGTGCCGGTGTCGTTCCAGGACCGTGCCGGCTACCCCGGGCGGCGCGTCGTGGGCGCCCTCGAGCCGGCCACCGTACAGCGCCGCCAGCTGCGTCCCCGAGCGGACCTGCATCGGCCAGGAGCCGAGGCGCATGGTGCCGCCCAGGCCATCGACCTCCAGCTGCTCGGGCATCAGGTCGATGACCGGGTGCGGCGTGTAGGGGTCGAACTCGGTCGAGTTGGCTGCCTCCAGGCCGGCGACGCTGCGGGCGAAGTCGATGACCGCCACCTGCATGCCGAGGCAGATGCCCAGGAAGGGGACGCCGTGTTCCCGAGCGAAGCGCGCCGCCCGCACCTTCCCCTCGATGCCCCGCACCCCGAAGCCGCCGGGCACCAGGATGCCGTCGAAGGCCCGCAGGTCGGCCTCGTCGCCGTTCGCGACCCCCTCGGCCGACACCCAGTCGATGTCGACCCGCGCGTGGTTGGCGATGCCGGCGTGCTTCAGCGCCTCCATGAGGCTGAGGTAGGCGTCGGGCATCGCCACGTACTTGCCCACGACGCCGATGGCGACGCGCGCCGCGGGTTGACGCAGCACGCGCACGGCGTCCTGCCACACGCGCAGCTCGGGGGTGACGCGCTCCAGCTGCAGGAGACGCTCGATCCAGCGGCCCAGGCCCTGCTGCTCGAGCATCTCGGGGACGGCGTAGACGTGGTCGGCGTCGTAGGCGCTGAACACAGCCTCGGGCTCGACGTTGGTGAACAGCGCGATCTTGCGCCGCGCCTCCTCGGGGAAGGGGCTCTTGCTTCGCAGGACCAGGCCGTCCGGCTGGATGCCCACGCCGCGAAGGGTGGCCACCGAGTGCTGGGTCGGCTTGGTCTTGTACTCCCCGCTGGTGCCCAGGTACGGGAGCAGCGTCACGTGCAGGTACAACGAGCGCTCGCGGCCGACCTCGAACCGCATCTGGCGGATCGCCTCCAGGAACGGCAGCGACTCGATGTCGCCGACCGTCCCGCCGACCTCGACCAGCACGACCTCCGCCTGGGCGACCTCGCCGGCCTCGTAGATGCGCCGCTTGATCTCGTCGGTCACGTGCGGGATGACCTGGACCGTCTGCGACAGGTAGGCGCCCTGGCGCTCCTGCTGGATGACTCTCAGGTACACCTGGCCGGTGGTGAGGTTGTTGCGCCGGTGGAGGTCGACGTCGAGGAAGCGCTCGTAGGTGCCGATGTCGAGGTCGGTCTCGGCGCCGTCGTGGGTGACGAACACCTCGCCGTGCTCGTAGGGGCGCATCGTGCCGGCGTCGACGTTGATGTAGGGGTCGATCTTGACGGCGGTGACGCGGTAGCCGCGGGTGCGGAGCAGCGCGCCGACGCTCGACGTCGTGATGCCCTTGCCGAGGCTCGACACGACCCCGCCCGTGACGAAGACGAACTTGCTCTCCACCGCCATCACCTTCTCCCGGGGGCGCATCGTAGCACCGGTGCGGCGGCCGCCGCCGCGGGTCGGGCCTCCACCGGGCCGGGCGGCAGGGCGCCGCCGCCGCCCCCCACGCCGCGGACGGCGGGGTCCCGCGTGACCGGGCGCGGGCGCATGTTACCGTCGGTGTCGGTGGTCGACGGGCCGCCGGCGTCCTCGCCCAGGCGGGGCCGACGTGAGGAAGAACCATGGAGATGCGGCCCGCGCGCGGACGGCGCGGCATCCTGTTCGTCATGACCGGGGCCTCCGGCGTCGGCAAGGGGAGTCTCCGGCGCGCGGCCGCCCACGCCCTGCGCGAGGTGGTGTACTCCGTCAGCGCGGCCACGCGGCCGCAGCGCCCGGGCGAGACGGACGGCGTCGATTACCACTTCGTCGCACGGCCGGCGTTCGAGCGCATGATCGCCGCCGGCGAGCTATTGGAGCACGCCGAGTACGTCGGCGACCTGTACGGCACCCCGGCGCGGCCCGTCGACGCCGCCCTGATCGACGGCCGCGACGTCCTGCTGGAGATCGAACTCAGCGGGGCGCGGCAGGTCAAGCAGCGGCGGCCCGAGGCGGTCATGATCTTCATCGCGCCGCCGTCGTTGGCCGAGCTCGAGCGCCGGCTACGCGGTCGCGGCACCGACGGCGAGGCCAAGATCCAGCGGCGGCTCGCGCGCGCGCGAGCCGAGATCGGGGCGCTGCGGGAGTTCGACTACGTGGTCGTCAACGACGGCCTGGACGAGGCCGCGGCCACGCTGCAGGCGGTGCTGACGGCCGAGCGGGCGCGCGCCTGGCGGGTCACCGACGACGAGCTGGCCGGCTACCTCGCCCGCTGAGGCACGCCGGACGGCGGCTCTGGTAGCATCGGACGCACCGCCGACCGGCCAGGCCGGTCCGGCGGATGGTTGGAGGGCCCCTGTGGCACAACAAGGCTACGACCGCCTGATGGCGCTGACCGATTCCCGCTACCGCCTGTCGATGATGATCGCCCGGCGCGCGGCGCAGCTCAAGGGTGGCATCCCGACGACACTGGACGACGAGGAGCTGCCCGACGCCCGGCACAACACGGTCTCGGTCGCGATGCGCGAGTTCGAGCTCGGCCGCGACGTCGTGTGGGGCGACGAACTCCCCAGCTTCGACGAGCTCAAGCGCACCGTCGTCGAGGAACGCCGTCGCGAGGAGCCGAGCTTCACCGTGTCGCGCATCACCTTCGAGGGCGACGACGCGGATTGACCCTGGCGGCGCGCGAGGAGCCGTCGTCGCCGGCCGACCCCGCGCATGGAACCCGGCGACGGCGTATCATGCATGCATATGCCGAGTAAAGAGTACCGCCAACGCCTGATCGAGGAACTGGTCGAGAAGGAGTACATCTCGACGCAGGCTGAGATCGCCGAGCACCTGGCGCGCCGCGGCATCAAGGTGACCCAGGCGACGATCAGCCGCGACGTGAACGAGCTCCGCCTCGTCCGCCTGCCTGCGGGCCCGGGGCAGCACCGCTACCGTTCGACCCCGCTGGCGGCCCAGGAGGACGTCATGGGCGAGCTGTCGCAACGCTTCAGGCTGTTCGTGCGCGACCTCGACCGGGGCGACAACCTGCTCGTCATCAACACCGACGAGGGCCACGCCAGCGGCATCGCCTACGTGATCGACAAGCTCGATCGCGACGAGATCGTGGGCACCCTCGCGGGCCAGAACACCATCTTGGTCATCGTTCGCAGCGGCGACGCGGCCGCCGAGCTGCTGGCCGAGTTCGAGACCCTGCTGACCTGACGCGGCGGCCCCGCGGCGCCACGCCGCGACGGTGTGCGCCCTTCCAGGCTTCTCACGGGAAGGGTGCTAGCGTCAGCCACAGCCCGGAGGTGGCCATGCGTCGCACGCTCGCTCTGCTCCTCGTCGTGCTCGTCTCCTGGGCGGCGGCCGCCGACGCCGTCGTCCACCCGCTCCGCAGTCAGGACCCGGTGGTGGGGGTCGCCGTCGCCGACCGGATCGCCGCCGCGCTCGAGGGCGCCGTCATCCTCGGACCCGAGGTCGCGCCCACGCTGGTGGCGCCGATCGTCGTGCCGGGCGGCTTCCTCAACCCGCTGGCGGTGGCGCCCGCGGCGGCCTTCGACCGCAGCGGCGTCGCGCTGCTGGCCGGCGCGGTCGGGGTACCGGTGGTCGTCAGCGGCGACCTCGCCTTCGAGGCCGACGCCGTCCGCCTCGACCTCATCGCGGCGGTCCACGGTCGCATCCACAGCGCGACCGTCCGCGCGCCGATCGGCGACCTCGACCTGCTCGTTCGGCGGGCGCTGCCGCTGGTGGCGCGCTGGGTGGGGGCGCGCGCCGTCGCGCCGAGGCCGCTCGAGCTCGCCGGACGCGATCAGGAACCCGCCCGGGCACGGGCCTTGATCGGCGCCGGCTTCGCCATCGAGGCGCTCGAGATGCTGGAGCGACTCCCCGACCTCCATCCCCTCGATGCCCGTCTGCGCGACGACCTCGCGGCCGCTCTGGCGGGGACGGCGGACGGCGACGCCGCGCTGGCCGCGATGGTGTCGCTGGCCGCGGCCGACCCCGAGGCGCCCGCGCGCGCGTTCGCCCGCTGGCGCTCCGAGGGCGGGCCGCCCGTCGCCGACGTGTGGGCGGCGGCCTGGGCGCGCAGCGTGGGCGACGACGGCACGGCGGAGCGCGCGTTCGCGGCCGCTGCCGACGCCTACCCGTACGGCCGTGCGGCGCTGGCGGCCGACCTGGCCGCTTCCGGCGACGACGCGCGCGCGCGCGCGGCGCTGACGGCGCTCGCCGACGAGGCCGAGCCGGCGGCGCTGCTCGCCGGCGCCTTCGCGGCCGGGGGCCTCGGTGACCTCGAGGCGGAGGACCTGCTGCTGGCGGCGCTCGGGCGCGCCGCGCCCTTCCTGGTGTACTCGTTCGAGCGCCGCTCGTTCATCGCGTTCGAGCGCGACGACGCGCCGACCGCCGCCGGTGCGCTGGCGGTGGCCGTCGAGCTCGAGCCCGACAGCGACCTCTACTGGACCAACCTGGGCTGGGCCTGGTACCTGCTCGGCTTCCTGCAACGCTCCGAGGTCGCCTCGCTGCGGGCGCTCGAGCTCGACCCGGCGCAGTACATCGCCCGCTACAACCTCGGCCTCGCCCGGGTCGTGACCGACCGGCTGGAGGCCGCCCTGGACGACTACCGCGAGGCCGTGCGCTTCGACCCCGCGGTGGACCGCGAGGCGATCGCCGACCTGGTCGCCGCCGAGCGCGACTACGCCGACGCCGTCGGGGTGCCGTTCGCGCTGGGGTTCCTGCTCGATCGGGCCGGCCTGCGCTCGGAGGCCGCCGACGCCTACGAGCGCTACGTGGGCCGGGTCGCCGATGACCCGGGTGCGCCCGGCGCCGACGCCGCCAGGGCGCGCGAGGCCGCGTCCAGGGTCGCGGCGCTGCGGGCGCCCCTGCCGCCGATCGAGATCACCGCGCCGCCGACCCTCACGCTCGGTCGGCGGGGGCCTGCGGTCGAGGTCGTGCGTCCGGGGGACCCGCTGACGCTGACGTTCGAGGTCGCCACCCAGGGCGACGCACTGCCGCGATCGCTCCAGGTGTCCGCCGAGCTGCGGAATGCGGGCGGCGCCGTGGTGGCCGGCGACGAGGGCGCCATCGACGTCCCCAGCGGGGCGATCGGGTACGTGCTCGACCTGCTCCAGGTCGAGCTGCCGGTGGCGCTGCCGAGCGGCCGCTACACGCTGGTGGTGATCGCCTCGGGCGACGGCCAGGAGGCGCGCGCCACCCGTGGACTCGAGGTGGCCGGCGAGACCGACCGGCTGCGGCGGCTGATCGGCCGCGGCCTGGTGCCGACGACCCTCGAGTCGGGCCAGGCGCTCGTCGCCGCGCGCGACCTCGGCATCGACCCCGCCGCCGTGTGGGCGCGTTGGGTGGCCGAGCTGCAGGCCGCCGCGCCGTTGGCGGAAGAGGCGCTGCCGACCGCCGAGCGCGGCCGCTTCGAGGGCATGTCGGGCGGCGCCGTGTTCGCCGCCACGTCGGAGGCGGACGTCCTCGACTTCATCGACCACCTGCTCGAGAGCGGTGCGCGGCTGAGCACGTTCGCGTTGGCGGACGCCTACGCACAGTGGGTGCTCGACGGCGCGCCCTGAGCGGATGCGGCGGGGCGCCCCGCGCCGTGCCGCGGCGTCAACCCAACAGCCGCTCGACGATGCGGAAGCCCCCGAGGTAGGTGCCGATCACCGAGCCGGTGGTCGCCAGGAGGAAGACCAGCAGGGCGCGGGCCGCGCGGTTCGACCACCAGCCGCGTGGTGAGGTCACGTCGCGGCGCAGGGCCTCCAGGTCGCCCACTCGGGGGCGGCGCAGCGCGAGCTCCACCCCGGCGGCGACGAAGCCGGCCCCAACCATCGGGTTGAGCGACGTGAACGGCGCCGCCGCGGCCGTCGCCACCACCGTCAACGGGTGCGCCAGGGCCAGGGCCGCGCCGAGGCCGGCGAGGCCCCCGTTGATGAGGGTCCACTCGAGCAGCAGCCGCCATCCCAACTCCTGCTCGCGGCTGAAGCCGACGCCGAAGCCGACCACGATCAACGCCACCAGCGCCCACGGCAGCAGCCGGCGGGCGGCGCCGGGCGCCGGCGTGCGCTGCAGGCGCAGCAGCTCCTCCGCCGTCGCCGCTTCGCCGGGGTCGGGCCGCGCGAGGGCGTCGGCCAGGCCGGCCAGGTGGCCGGCGCCCACCACCACCAGCGCAGATCCCGGCGGCGCGCCGCGCCGCCGCGCGCGCGCCAGCTCCTGGCGCAGGCGGGCGGCCATGAAGCGGTCGCGTTCGGCGATCAACGGCTCGAACACGCGGCGCTCGTCCTCGGCGAACTCGGCGAACGTCGAGGCGAGCACGTCGCCCTCCTTCAGGCGCTCGATCTCGGCCTCGTCGACGGGCTGCCGGCTGACCACGCTGCCGAGCACGCCCACGAGCAGGCTGGCCCGCTGCCACCAGGGGACGTTCGCCACCACCCGGCGGAGGGTGACGCCGAGGTCGCGGTCGATGAGCCACAGCGGCAGGCCGTTGGCGCCGGCGCGCTCGATCGCGCACCGCATCTCGGCGCCGGGCTCGATGCCGAGCTGGTCCGCCAGGCGCTGCTGGAACGCGCCGAGCGCCAGGCTGACCGCCACCATCCCGAGCTTCTTGGCCTTCCACGCCTGCCACAGGTCGAGCCGGGCGAAGCCTTCGTGATCGATCAGGGCGGCGTGGCGCGCGGGGTCGAGCTCGATCGCCACGGCATCGAAGCCGCCGCCGTCGATCGCCTCGGCGACCTCCTCGGCGCTGCGCCGCGAGACGTGAGCGGTGCCCAGCAGCGTCACGCTCACGCCGTCGACCTCGAGCGTGCGGCGGGGACCGTCGACGGCCTCCGGGGCCGGCCTGGGTGGCGGCGAGGCGCTCATGGCCGCGAGTGTACCGCCGGGACCGACGCGTCTCGGTCGGCCTGACGGCTAGGATGTCGGCGATGGCCCCCTCGAGCCCCGAACCCGTCGCCGGCCCTCGGCCGTCGCTGTATGCGCAGGTGCGCCTGGCCAAGCTGTGGCTGCCCGCGGCGATCGTCGGGGTGGTGCTGATGCACCAGTTGGTCGTGCTGCCGCTCGGTGGGGCCGGCTTCCGCTTCTGGGGCCAGCTGCTGTTCTACGCGTTGCTCGGCCCCATCGTCACCTACGTGGTGCTCGACTGGATCACGCAGGCCTTGAAGGAGCGCGAGCGCGCGCAGCTCGAGCTGCAGCGGCTCTACCGCGAGCTCAGCGACAGCTTCGCGCTCCTGCGCGGCCTGCAACGGGTGACGGAGCGGTTCGCGGCGGCGCCCGACCTGCAGGCGGCCGTGGCGGCCGCCGTCGACGGTGCGAGGGACGCCACCGGCGCCCGGTCCGCCGTCCTGGTGCTCCGCCAGGGCATCACCGCCGCGCACCACGAGGCCGATGCGCCGGGCGTGGCGCTCGAGGCCCACGCCCGCGAGGTCGACCGGCCGGAGGCCGCCACCGGGCTCGGCGCGCCGTCCTGGCGGGGCGCCGGCGTGGTGGTGACGTGCCCGTTGGTGTGGGGCGGTCGCCACGAGGGCAGCCTGCACGCCTGGTTCGCGCACGACCCCGACCCGAAGGCCCGTGAGACCCTGTCGATCCTCGCCACGGAGTTCGCGGCCTCCGCCGAGGCCGTGCAGGCGCGTACGCGCGACCTGCTGACGCTGTTCGAGGTCGACCGCAGCATCCGCGCCGAGGGCAACCTGGCGCGGCTGCTCGACTCGCTCCTGACGCAGATGGCGGGCCGCGTCGGCGCCGTCGGCGCGGGCGTCTTCCTGGTCGACGAGGACGGCGTCCTGAAGCTGCGAGCGGCCGTCGGGCACGGCCTGCCGTCGAACACGACCCAGGCCTCCGCGCCCGTTCGCATGGGCGAGGGGGTCATCGGCAGGGCCGCGGCCAGCGGCGAGGCGCAGGTCGTCGGTCGCCTGGAGCCGATCGCGGCCGGCGCCTCCGGCCCGCTGCTGGACCTTGCCGGGTCGGCGGTCCTGTTGCCGCTGCTCGCCGGCGACGTGACGCCGACGGGGATGCCCAACGCCATCGGGCTGGTGGCGCTGACCCATCCCGAGCCCGAGCACTTCGAACCGGGCAGTCTGCCGTTCCTGGCGCTGCTGGCCAGCCAGGTCACGCTGGCGGTGCGCAACGCCGACGCCTACCTGCAGTCCGAGGAGCTGGCGATCGCGGAGGAGCGCGCCCGCATCGCGCGCGAGATCCACGACGGGGTGGCGCAGTCGTTGGCGTTCGCCGCGCTGAAGCTGGACCTGGCGGCGCGCATCCTGCGGCGCGATCCGGACCGGGCCGAGGCCGAGGTGCGTCGTTCGAAGGAGACCATCCGCGAGATGATCCGCGAGGTTCGGCGCAGCATCTTCGCGCTGCGGCCCATCGACCTGGAGCGCTTCGGCCTACTCGAGACCGTGCGCCGCTTCGCCATCGACTTCGGTCAGCAGAACGGGGTGCGGGTGGCGCTGGCGCTGACGCCGGTCGACGGCGTGTCGGTGAAGACCGAGGCGGTCCTGTTCCGCATCTTCCAGGAGGCGATGCACAACGTGGCCAAGCACGCCAACGCCGCCTCCGTGCGCATCGAGCTGCGCGCGGTGGATGGGGGGGCCGAGCTCGAGGTGGTCGACGACGGCGTCGGCTTCGACCCGGGCGAGGTGGGCGACCGCGTCACCACGGCCGGCAGCCTCGGCCTGCGCCAGATGCGCGAGCGGGTCGAGGGGCGCGGGGGTCGGCTGGAGGTCGTCAGCCGACCGGGCGAAGGGACCCGCGTGCACGCACGGGTCCCGAGTTGAGCGACGCTGTGCGGGGCGGCCGAAGCCGCCCCGCCCTCACTTGCGGTAGCTGGTTCCGAACCGCTTCTGGAACTTCTCGACCCGGCCCTCGGTGTCGATGAAGCGCTGCTGACCCGTGTAGAACGGGTGGTTGCCGGACCACACGTCGACGTGGACCTCGGGACGGGTGCTGTACGTCTCGAGCACGACCTGGCCCTCGCAGATGACCTTGCAGGGCACCATCTTGGGATGGATGTTCTTCTTCACGGCGTCCTCCATGCGTCCGGCGCGGGCCGGACGGCGGGCGCGGGCGGTCTCCGCGCGAACGACGAATCGTAGCACGCCGGCCCAGCGGCCGTGCGGCCGCCGCGGCCGTGCGGCCGCCGCGGCCGTGCGGCCGCCGCGGCCGTGCGGCCGTGGGGCCCGCGGCCGTGCGCTGCGATCCTGTCTCAGGTGCGGGTCGCTTCGCGCACCTGGCGCTGCAGCCGCGCGAGGATCGCCCCCATCCCGCGGAGCCGCAGGGGCGAGATCGCCCGCGCGAGGCCGAGTGCGTCGGCCACGTCCGCCGGCACCGACAGCACCTCGTCGACGGTGGCCCCGTCGAGTCCCACCCAGAGCACGCCCGCGAAGCCGCGGGTGGTGGGCGACTCCTCGGGGGCGTCGAAGTGCAGCCGCACCCTGCCTGTTGCGTCGATCTCGGTGGCCAGGAAGAAGGGCGTCTGGCACTCGTCGACGCGCTCGAGCCGGCCGGGGTCGTCGCGCAAGGCGGCGGGCAGGGGCGGGACGCGGCGGGCGTGCTCGAGCAGGAGCTCGAGCTTGAGCGCCTTGGGCGCGGTGCGGAACGTGGCTACGACGGTCGCCAGCCGCGCGGGGAGGGGGGCCGTGGTCATGGCGACAGGATACGGCGATGCTACCCTGGGGCGTCATGCGCGCCTACCCCGCCCGTCTCGTCCTGGCGCCCGGCGGACCCGTCGACGCGAGCGTCCGCGTGCCCGGCTCCAAGTCGCTCACCAACCGGGCGCTGTTGGTGGCGGCGCTGGCGCGCGGGCGTTCCTCGCTGCGCGGTGCTCTGCGGGCGGACGACACCGCGGTCATGATCGCGGCCTTGCGGGCGTTGGGCGCCGAGGTCTCGGCGGCCCCCGACGATCCGACCACGATCGCGGTCGTGGGCGTCGACGGGCACTGGCCCGTCCCCGAGGCCGACCTCGACCTCGCGTTGTCGGGCACCTCGCTGCGCTTCCTGATGGCGGCGGTGGCGCTCGGGCGGGGCCGCTTCCGGCTCGACGGCGGCGCACGCCTGCGCGAGCGGCCGGTGGGCGACCTGGTCCTGGCGCTGCGCGCCCTGGGGGCCGGGGTCACGGCGGCGGGGGGCGATCGCTTCCCGCCCGTCGAGGTGGAGGCCGCCGGGCTCGCGGGGGGCACGGCGGAGGTGGCCGGTGACCGCTCGTCGCAGTTCCTCTCCGGGCTCCTGCTGGCGGCGCCCTACGCCCGTGCGGCCACGACCGTGCTGGTGACGGGCGAGCTGCAGTCGCGGCCCTTCGTGGACCTCACGCTGGGGGTCATGGCGGCCTTCGGGGTCGAGGTCGAGCGCGACGGCTACCTGCGCTTCACCGTCCCCCGCGGCGGGTACCGCGGCTGCGCGTACGAGGTCGAGGGCGACGCGACGGCGGCAGGGTACGCGTGGGGGCTGGCGGCGATGGCGGGCGGCCGCGTTCGGGTGGAAAACGTGGGCGCGTCCTCGCGCCAGGGCGACCGCCGACTGCTCGACGTGCTGCGGTGCATGGGATGCGACGTTCGCTGGGAGGCGACGGCTTCGACCGTCTCTGCGCCGCCCGGCGGCCGGCTCCGAGGCGGCACCTTCGACCTCAACGACTTCCCGGACCAGGCCCAGACGCTGGCGGTCGTCGCCCTGGCGGCCGACGCGCCGGTCGAGATCGTGCGGGTGGGCAACCTGCGGATCAAGGAGACCGACCGCCTGCGGGCGTTGGCGAACGAGCTGCGCAAGCTGGGGGCGCGCGTCGAGGAGCGCGAGGACGCCCTGGGCATCGTGCCCCCGTCGGTCCCGCCCGCGCCGGTCGAGATCGACACCTACGGCGACCATCGCATGGCGATGGCCTTCGCGCTCGCCGGCGCACGCTGGCCGGGCGTGACGATCCGCGACCCGGCGTGCGTGGCCAAGACCTACCCGGCGTTCTTCGACGACCTCGCCGGCTGGGGCGTGGGGGTGCGAGCCGCATGACCGCCCCCCGCATCCGCGGCGTGGTCACGCTCGACGGTCCGGCGGCGTCGGGGAAGTCCAGCGTCGCCCGGCGGGTGGCGGCCGCCCTCGGCGTGCCCAGCGTCTCCTCGGGCCTCCTGTACCGCGCGGCGACCGTGCTGGCGGCCCGCGCGGGCGTCGACCCGGGCGACCCGCGGGCGGTGCTGTCGGTGCTCGAACGGCACCGCGTGGAGTTGATCCCCGGCCTCGATGGCGACGTGCTGCGCATCGACGGCCTCGAGGCCACCCGCGACGTGCAGTCCGACGAGGTGGACGCGGGCGTGTCGCGGGTCGCGGCGCACCCCGAGGTGCGGGCCTGGGTCGGCGAGCGCCTGCGAGAGATGCCCGAACCGTTCGTGGTGGACGGTCGCGACATGGGATCGGTGGTGTTCCCGCGGGCGCGGCACAAGTTCTACCTCGACGCTTCGCCCGAGGTGCGGGCCGGACGCCGTGTCGGCGAGCGGGCGGCCGATCTGGCGGCGGTGACCGCGGCGATCCGCCGCCGCGACCGCCTCGATGCCCGCCAGCTGGTGCCGGCGCCGGACGCGGTGCGGCTCGACACCGGGCCGCTGACGCTCGACGAGGTCGTGGCATGGGTGTTGGCGCGGGTCGAGCGGGGGGACGCGTCGTGACGCGGCTGCCCGGGGGCACCCCGTGGGGTCGCCCAGTGGACGCGCTGCGGCGCGTGGTGGTGGCCAGCAGCCGCTACAAGCCGGAGGCGCACGAGGTGGCGCGCCTCATCGCGAACGCGTTCGCGGAGCACGTGCCGCGGGTCGACCTCGACCTGGAGGGGGTGCGGACGGTGGTCGAGGACGATGCCCCGGCCGACCTGGTCGTGACCGTCGGTGGCGACGGCACGTTGCTGGCGACGGCCCGGCTGCTGAACGGCCGTCCTGGCCCCGTGCTCGGGGTGAACCTCGGCAAGCTCGGCTTCCTCGCGGCGTTCGGCGCGGAGGAGGTGTTGGCGTACGCGCGCGGACACGACGTGGGGCGCTGGCGCTCGCTCGTCGTGCCGCTGCTGTCGGTGGGCGTACGCGGCGAGCCGGAGCGGGTGGCGCTGAACGACGTCACCGTCTCGCAGGGCGTGATGACGCGCCTGATCCACTTCCGCCTGTCGGTCGACGGTGTGCCGGCGGCCACCTATCGCGCCGACGGCGTGGTGGTGTCGACGCCTATCGGCTCGACCGCGTACTCGCTCTCGCTCGGTGGCCCGATCCTCATGCCCGACCTGCGCGCGATCGTGGTGACCCCGGTCGCGCCCCAGGCCCTGGCCAACCGCCCGATCGTGCTGTCGGAGCACGCGCGCTTGCGCCTGACCGTGGAGGGGCGCGTGGACGAGCTGGCCCTGGTGCTCGACGGGCAGGAGCGCGTCGACCTGGCCAGCGGCGACGCCATCGACCTGGCGCTCGGCCCCGACATGGTGCGGCTGGTACCCGAAGGCTACGACCCCTTCGCGGTCCTGCGACACAAGCTGCGCTGGTCGGAGGGACCGACGCTCGAGCCCGGATGGTGAGGTGCGACCTAACCCGCCGTCGCGGCCGGCCGTCATGATGGCCGCATGAGGTCGCTGCCGCCCGAGTTCTTCCGTCGCCAGGACGAACGGCCGGACGAGTTGTTCTACGCCGTGCCGCGCGCCGCGTCGCACCTGGACGCGGCGGCCGACCGCGTGGTCGCGGCCTGGTACGAGGACCTGCTCCCCGCCGGTGGCCGGATGCTCGACCTGCTGGCCGGCGCCGTCTCGCACCTCCCGGCGTGCTGTGCCGAGGTCGTCGGCGTCGGCCTGGACGCCGAGGCGTTGGCGCGCAACGGGCGCCTCGGCGAGCGGCATCGCCTCGACCTCAATCGGCACCCGGTGCTGCCGTTCCCGGACCGATCGCTCGACGGCGCCGTATGCACCGTCAGCGTGCAGTACCTGACGCGGCCGGTCGAGGTGTTCGCGGAGGTCGCGCGTTGCCTCACGCCGGGTGCCCCCTTCCTGGTGGCGTTCTCCAACCGCATGTTCCCGACCAAGGCCGTGCTGTGCTGGCGGGTCTCGGACGACGCGGCCCACGGGCGCCTGGTTCACAGCTACTTCGCGGCCGCCGGGGGCTTCGGCCAGGTCGAGGCGCGCTCGTTCCTCCCCGACGCCGACGGCGACCCGGTGTACCTGCTGTGGGCGGTCGCGCGGCCGGCGACGACGGCCGGTTGAGGCCCAGGCCGTCGTGGCGACGCTACCGCTAGGCCGCGACCTGTGGGTCGTCAGCAACGGCCACGCGGAGGACCTATTGGCCGCCGGGCTGCTGGCGCGGCTGCGTCCGCTGCTGGCGGGATGGCGATTCCGCGCGCTGCCGCTGGTCGGCGATGGGCGGGCGTATGCCGCCCCCCGCCCGGACGGCGGTGCGCCGACGGTGGCGGCCCGCGACGTCCTCGGCCCACGGCGCCGGCTGCCGGCCGACGGCCTCACGATGCACCACCCGCACCTGCTGTGGCGCGACCTGCGCGCCGGGCTGCTGCCGGTCACCTGGGCGCAGGTGCGTGCCCTGCGCGGCGGCGAGGCCGACGCCGTGCTGGTGGTCGGCGACGTGTTCGCGCAGGGCATGGCCGCCCTGCTGCGCCCCGGCCCTGGGCCGGGCCCCGGCCCAGGGCCGGGCCCCGGCCCAGGGCCGGGCCCCGGCCCGCGGCGGCCGCGGCGCTTCGTGGTGCAGCCGCTGGTGTCGGTGCGGATGGCGGAGAGCCGCGGCCGGGTCGCCTGGAACCGGATGTTCATGGAGCGCATCCGTGCCCCGGAGCGCGCGCTGCTGCGCCGGGCCGAGGCCGTGTACGCCCGCGACGAGGCGACGGCCGCGTGGCTGCGGGCGCGCGGCGTCGCCGCGCGCTTCCTCGGGCATCCGATGATGGACCACCTGGCGGGCGCGCGGCTCGAGGCGTGGCCCGACCTGCCGACCGTCGCCCTCTTGCCGGGCAGCCGTGCGTACGCGCTAGAGGCGATCGACACGATGCTGGCGGCGCTGGCCCGGCTGGCGGACGGCGGCGCGGCCCTGGCCGCCGCCGTGGCCTGGACGCGGGGGCCACCGCCGCCGTTGGCACCGGGCTGGTGCGAGGCGCCCGCGACCGCGGGGTGGCCGACGTGGCGCCGTGGTGGCGTCCTCGTCGCCTGGGTCGTGGACCGCTTCGCCGAGGTGCTGGCGACGGCCGACGCGGTGCTCGGCGCCACCGGCACGGCCCAGGAACAGGCCGTCGGGCTCGGGTTGCCGGTGGTGACCTTCGCGGTGCCGCCGGCCCTCGGCACGGCCTTCCTCGCGAACCAGGCGCGCCTGCTGGGGCCCTCGCTCGAGGTCGCGGCACGCGATCCGGCCACCATCGCGGCCGCCGTGCGGCTAGCCCTGCACGACCCGGCGCGTCGCGCGTTCGCCCGACACGACGGCCCGCGGCGGCTGGGTCCGCCGGGTGGAGGGGCGGCCATCGCGGCCGACATCGCGGCGCGGCTGGCGGGGCCGGGCGCGGCCTGAGCGGGCCAGCCGTCGCGCCCGGCGAACGCCGTGAACGGCGTCAGGCGGCGCCAGCGACCGAGGCCTCCGCCTCCGCCAGCAGCTCGGCGATCCGTGAGCGGCAGCGGTCGTGCTTCTTCGCGTAGGCGCCGTGGGCGTACGCCGGGTCGAACAGCTCGTCGAGGGTCAGCTCCCCCTCGAGCCACAGGGGGACGCACTGGTCGTACAGCTTGTCGACGAGGTGGACGAAGCGCAGGGCGCGCTGCTGGTCGGGGATGGACCGCACGCCGCCAACGACCCATGCCTCGGCGCCGCGCACCCAGGCGCCGTAGCGCACCGGATGGAGCCGCTCGAGCGCGCCGTGCAGCTCATCCCAGTCGATCGCGACGGCTTCTTCGGGCGCGGCCCGCAGGTCGTCCGGGCGCAGGAGGCGGCGGTGCGCTCGCCCGACCCGGTGGTCGGGGCCGTCGATGGCCACGACCGCGAAGCGCGCGGCGATCGACTGGATCTCGCGCCGGAAGGCGGTCGCGTCGAAGCGGCCCCGGCCCTGGGCCTCCGGCGCCGTGTTCGACGTCGCGATCACCCGCGCGCCGCGCTCGAAGACGCCAGCCAGGAAGGCCTTGACGATGAGCGTGTTGCCCGGGTCGTCGAGCTCGAACTCGTCGATGCAGTACAGCCGCTCGTGGCCGAACGCCTCGAGGGCGCCCCGCATTCCGAGGACGCCGATGGCGGCGACGAGCTCGGCGAACGACAGGTACGCCTTGCGCGGCTCCGCCGCCGTGTGCCAGGCGGCCGCCATCAGGTGCGTCTTGCCGACCCCGAAGCCGCCGTCGAGGTAGAGCCCCGTCGCGGGCGGTGGCGCGGGCCTGGACCAGGGGAACCGACCCGGCGTGGGTCGCCACGCCGCGAACGCCTCCAGCGCCGCGCGCCCGGCCACCTGGGTGGGGTGCGCGGGGCGGTAGGAGGCGAAGCTGACCCGCCCGAACCTCGGCGGCGGAACCCAGTCCTCGCGGACGGGGAGCCCCGGCGGCTGGAGGTCGGCGAGGCGGCGTGGCACGCGCGGGACCGTACCACGGTCGCCCTCGGCCCGCCGTTCGCCGGTTCTCCGCCGGCCGCAGTCGGTGCCGCCGTGGCCCGTCCGCCCGCGCGCCGCGTGGACCGTGGGATTGACCGCGGGCGGACGCACGCGTAGGCTACGGGCACGTTCGCGTGTGGGGAAGTCCGGTGCGAACCCGGCGCTGTCCCGCAACGGTGATGGCCGTGAGGCCGAGTCCGATCGCCACGCGCGAGCACCTGTACCCCTTGCGCGGACGAGGAAGGGCAGCACGCGGTGGCCGAGGCCCCGCCTGCCGTCCGTCAGCCGCCGGCCGACGGACGTTCCCGACTCGCAAGCGCCCTCGGAGGCCTTGTGAACCGCCCCCATCGAAGCTCTCCCGTGCGTGTCGCCATCGCAGCGATCGCGCTCGCCCTCGTGTCGGGCACCGTCTCGGCCGCCGCTCCGGTCGTGGTGGTCGACGACCTGGGCCGCGAGGTGCGTCTCGCGGCGGCCCCGCAACGGATCGTCAGCCTGGTCCCCAGCCACACCGAGACGGTGTGCGCCCTCGGTGCGTGCGATCGCCTCGTCGGGCGCGACGCCTGGAGCGACCATCCGAGGTCGGTGCTGGCGCTGCCCGACGTGGGCAGCGCGTTCGCCCCCGACCTCGAGGCGATCGTCGCGCTCCGCCCCGACCTCGTCCTGGTCGACGAGTACAGTGGCGCGGTCGAGGCCCTGGCCCCGCTCGGGCTCGTCGTCTTCGCGGGCACGCCGCAGCGGCTGGAGGAGGTCTTCGACATGGTCGACCGCCTCGGGCGGTTGCTCGGCGCCGCTACCGAGGCCGCGCTGCTGCAGGGTCGGCTTCGTGGCGAGCTCGACGGCGTCGCGGCCGTCGTCGCGGGTCGCCCGAGGCCGACCGTCTTCTACGAGATCGACCCGTCGCCGTACTCGGTCGGCCCGGACGGCTTCATCGGGACGCTCATCGAGTTGGCGGGCGGCGCCAACGTCGTCCCGCCGGAGCTGGGCGACTTCCCGCTGGTGGACCCCGAGTTCGTCGTCGCGGCCGATCCGCAGGTCATCGTGCTGGCCGACGCCCCCTATGGCATCGACCTCGCGGCGTTGCGTGCCCGCCCCGGTTGGTCGAGCATCGCGGCCGTCCGCGAGGGGCGCGTGTTCGAGCTCACGCAGGCGCAATCCGACGTGCTGAGCCGGCCGGGACCGCGCGTCGGCGAGGCCCTGATGCTGCTCGCGCGGCTGTTCCACCCGGGGGCGTTCTGAGCGTCGTCCCGCTCGCCTGGCGACGCGTCGCCGGCCGGCGGTTGGCGGGGCCCTTGGCGCTCTCGTGCCTCGCCTTCGCCGCCCTGGTGGTGTTGGCGGCCGGCGTCGGCAGCGTGCGCATCCCGCCGGCCGAGGTGCTCGGCGCCGTCGGCCGCGGGCTGTGGGCCACGGCGGGCGCGGTCGTCCACCGCCCGCCGGGCGGCGTCGAGGCGGTCGGCGTCGACCCCGCGACGCGCGTGTTCGACACGATCGTGTGGCACATCCGGCTGCCGCGGGTGGTGCTGGCCGCGCTGGTGGGCGCCGCGCTCGCGCTCGCGGGGGCCGGCTTCCAGGGCGTGTTCCGCAATCCGCTGGCCGATCCCTACCTCCTCGGCGCGGCCAGCGGCGCGGGCTTCGCCGCATCGCTCGCGATGGTGGGCGGCGGCGCGTGGGCGTGGCTCGGCGGCCTTGGGGTGCCCGTCGCGGCGTTCGCCGGGGCCGCCGCCGCGGTCGCGGTGGTCGTCGCCCTGGCCCGCCGAGGCTGGACGCTGCCGATCGTGCCGCTGGTGCTGGCCGGCGTGGTCGTCGGTTCCTGCCTCGCCGCAGGGACCTCGTTCGTGCTGCTCGCCGCCCGCGAGCAGGCGGCGGGCGTCCTCACCTGGCTCCTCGGCAGCCTCGCGTTCGCCTCCTGGGGTCGCGTCGGCACGCTGCTGCCGCCCGTGCTCGCCTCCGCGGCCGTGCTGATCGCGGCGGCGAGGTCGCTCGACGTTCTGCAGTTGGGTGAGCGCACGGCCATGCAACTCGGCCTGCCGGTGGAGGCCCTCAAGCTGACCGTGGTGGCTGCGGGGACGCTCGCCACGGCGGCCGCCGTGAGCGTGGCCGGCGTCATCGGCTTCGTGGGTCTGGTGGTCCCGCATGCGGTGCGGCTGGCGCTTGGTCCGGACCACCGGCGCCTGGTCCCGATGGCCGCCGTGTGGGGCGCAGGCTTCATGGTGCTGGCCGACCTGGTGGCGCGGACCGTCATCGCGCCCGCCGAGCTGCCGGTCGGCGTGGTGACGGCGCTGGTCGGCGCGCCCTTCTTCCTGCTGCTGCTGCGCCGCAAGGTGGCGTCTTGAGCGGCCGGCCCGGGCGCGCGCCCGAGGCTGTGGCCACGGCCATGGCCGCGGCCACGGGCGCGGACGTGCTGCGGCTCGAGGGCGTGGTCGCCGGCTACGGCGGGCGAACCGTGCTGCAGGGCGTCGACCTGTGCGTCGCGGAGGGGGAGGTCGTCGGCCTGATCGGACCGAACGGGGCCGGCAAGTCCACCCTGGTCGCCGTCGCGTCCAAGGTGCTCCCGGTCTCCGCCGGCCAGGTGTGGGTGGACGGCGTGCCGCTCGCCCGCTTGGGTCGCCGCGCCCTGGCGCGGCGGCTGGCGGTCGTGCCGCAGTCCGCGCCGTTGCCCGAGGGCTTCCTGGCGGTGGAGGTGGTGCGCATGGGTCGAACCCCCTACCTCGACCCGTGGCGTGGCCCGCGATCGGTCGACGAGGCCGAGGTCGAGCGCGCGATGCGCACCACCGGTGTCCTGGCACTCGCCGATCGGCCGGTGGAGAGCCTCTCCGGCGGCGAGCGGCAGCGGGTGGTGCTGGCGCGGGCGTTGGCCCAGCGGCCGGGCGTCCTGCTGCTCGACGAGCCCACCAGCCACCTCGACCTGCGGTACCAGGCGGAGGTGCTGCACGCGGCGCGCACCGCCGCCGCCGAGGGCGTCGGGGTGCTGCTGGTGGTGCACGACCTGAACCTGGCGGCGCGCGCGTGCGACCGGGTGGTGTTGCTCACCGATGGCCGGGTGGTGGCCGAGGGGCCGGCCGACCGCGTGCTGGTCGCGGACCGCCTGGCCCGGGTCTACCGCACCGAGGTCGACGTCTTCGCGACGCCCGGCGGACCCGTGGTGGTACCGCGCGTCTGACGCGCGCGACGCGTTCCGTGTCCGTTGCTCGGCGGCTCGAAGCGAGCGTGGACCTCGCGCGCCAGCTCGTAGTAGCCGACCAGGGCCTCGGTGGCCGCGCGCCACGACCAGCGCTCCATGTCGCTCCGGCCCACCCGCGCCAGGCTCGCCCGCAGCTCGGGGTCGCCGAGCAGGCGACGGAGTTGGCGGGTCAGGTCGCCGAGGTCGCCGGGGGTGAACAACAGCCCGTTCTCCTCGTGCCGGATGACGTCGGGCACGCCACCGGCGCGCGCGCCGACGGCGGGCGTGCCCGACGCCATCGCCTCCATCGCGGCGAAGCCGAGCGTCTCGGTGTCGGACGGGAAGGCGAGCACGTCGGCGCTGGCGTACGCGCGGGCGAGATCCTCGCCCGTGAGGTACCCGTGGAAGGTGGTGGCCGTCGCCGCGAAGCGCTGCCGCAAAGCCGCCTCGGCGGGGCCCGACCCGACCACCGCCAGGCGCACGCCGGGAATCTGGGTCATCGGTGCATAGAGCCAGTCGAGCCGCTTCTCGGCCGAGATGCGGCCGACGTACAGCATCAGCGGCGCCTCGGGGTGACCGCCCGAGAGCCGGGCCCGCATCGCGGCGTCGCGCCGGTCGGGGTGGAACAGGTCGGTGTCGACGGCCTTGGGCCACAACCGCACGCGCCGGATCCCCAGCCCGCGGGCGTTGTTCACCATCGGCTGCGAGGTGCACAGGTTGACGTGGGCCTGGTTGTGGATGTTGCGCAGGAAGATGCGCGAGATCGGGGCCATGAAGCCGATCTTCAGGTGCACGGCGTACTGCGTGATGTCGGTGTGATAGGAGGCCAGCAGCGGCAGGTCGCGTTGGCGCGCGACGATCGTCCCCCACATCCCCAAGATGACGGGGTTGACGACGTGCACGACGTCGGGCGCGAAGGCGTCGAGCTCGCGCCCCAGGCGCGGTCGCGGCAGCCCCAGGAACAGCTCCGGGTACCACGGCCAGAACGACACCGCCGGCACACGCACGACCCGGTGGCCGACGTACGACGCCGGCGGATCGTGCGGCGCGAACACGAGCGCCTCGTGCCCCAGGGCGCGCAACTGCTCCAGCGTGCGGGTGATGCGGGTGACGACACCGTCGATCTTGGGCAGGAAGTTCTCGGTGTAGATCGCGATGCGCATCGGCGCAGGCACCTCGCTCTCGCCGCCCGGCGCCGTCGCCCGCGAGCGGGCGGTCGCGCGGCCTGGCGCCACCGTCGTCCCATGCGCGGCGGACGGCCCTCGTGGCCGTCAACCTACCACCCGGGTGTCACGGCGCGCCGCGTTCGCGCGCGCGCCACGACCGGCGGCGGGAGCCGGAGGCGGCGGCGCGCCACGGCGATGGCCACAGCAGCGACGCCAGCAGGGTCGAGGCGACGAAGAACGGATGCAGCAGGGCCCAGCCGAGGAGCTCGGGCCCCCGCAGATCGGGCCGCCCCAGCAGCCGCAGGCCCTCGCGCATGCCGACGACCTCGATGGACAGCTTGGCGGCCCACAACGCCAGCACCGCGGGCGCCGCGGCGGGCGCGAACGGCAGCACGACGACCGCGGTCGAGAGCGCCAGGCTCTGGGCGCCCAGCAGGACGATGGCCGACCAGAAGCCGGGGTGGTAGTGGGCGACGTGCCGGTAGCGAGACGCCCAACGCCGGCGCTGGCGCAGCAACGCTGTCCAAGATGGCATCGGGTGCGTGAGGACGCGGGCCGCGGCGTCGTCGACGAAGGCGGTCCGCGCCCCGGGTAGGCGCCCCAGGCGCTGGGCCAGGAGGTCCTCATCGCCCGACGGCGCCTGCCCCACCGTGCCGAAGCCGCCGACGCGCTCGAAGGCGGCGCGGCGGTACGCCTGCGCGTTGGCGCTCGAGACGAGGCTCCATCCGAGGCGCGCGAGCGAGCGCGAGACCAGCATCAACGACAGCCAATCGATCGCCTCGAAGCGCTCGCGGAAGCCGCGCGCCACGCCTGGCCCGCGGGTGGTGACCGACCCGAGCGCCAGCACCACGTCGGGGTCGTCGAAGGGCGCCACCATCGCGCGCACCCAGCCGGGCTCGACCAGGCAGTCGGCGTCGGTCGTCAGCACGATCTCGCCTTGGCCCGAGCGCAGGCCCCGCTCCACCGCGTGGACCTTGGGCGCGAGGCGGCGCGAGGCGGTGCGCACCTGGAGCAGCCGCAGGCGCGGGTCGAGCGCCGCGGCGTCGCGCACCAGGGAGGCGGTCGCGTCGGTCGAGCGGTCGTCGACGACGATGATCCGGAGGGGGGCGGGGTACTCGAGGCGCCGCAGCGCGGCGAGGGTGGCCGGCAGCCCGGCCGCCTCGTTGCGGGCCGGCAGCACGATGTCGACGCTCGGCCAACGTCGCCCCCCCTCCGTAGCGGCCGCGGGAACCGACGGCGGCGGGCGGCGCATGCCGACCGCGATCAGCAGCATCAGCCCCAGGTAGGGCACGACCAGGGCGGTGAGGAGGGCGAGCCCGGGCGACATCCGGCCCCCCAACCTAGCACGGGGGGCGGCCCGGATCCGGGTCCCCATGGGCCCCGGGGCGCCGCTGGCGCGCTGGGGGCGCACCGGCCGTGCTACCGTCGACGGTCGTGCGCGTCGGCTTCCTCACCCACCTGCTGTGGGATCGGTACGGTCCGTTCTGGGCGACGCTGGCGCGGGCCGCCGGCGCCGAGGTGGTGCTGCCGGCGCCCGCGGACGTGGTGGCGCGCCTCACGGACCCGCGCGTGGCGGCCGCATCGGCGGTCGCCTTCCGCCTGGCGATCGCCGCGGCGCTGGCGCTGGAGGACGTCGACCTGCTGGTGGTGCCGCGGCTCAACCCCGAGGACGGCGGCGACCGCGGCGCCGGTCAGGACCCGTGGGTGGCCGACCTGCCCACGATGCTGGGCCGGACGGTCCCGGGACTGCCGCCGGTGTGGCCGGTGCCGGCCGAGTTGGATCGGCCGGTCGAGTCGGCGGCCGTGAGCTTCCTGCGTCGGCTGACCCCCGACGCCGGCATCCTGCGGCGCGCGTGGTCGCAGCACCGGGCCGAGGCGCGTCCCCCGCGTCGCTCGGCCGTCACGCCCGCGGCCCCGGCGGGCGCGGCGACGGTCGCGCTGGTCGGTCAGCCCTGGTGGGCAACGCCGGCCGTGGCGACCCTGTTCGCCGGGCCGGACGAGCGCATGGTGGGCCCGTACGCCTGGACTCCGGCCGGCCTGCGCGACGAGGGCCGACGGCTCGATCCGGGGCTGATCGACACGGACGCCGAGGCCTTGGGCGCCGTCCGTCGCTGCGCCCGCTCCGCCACGGTCGCGCGCCTGAGGCTCGTGGTCGACGGCGGTTCCGGCAGCGACCTGTGGTTGGCGCGGCGCGCCACGGAGATCGCCCCCCGGCAGTTGGAGGCCGTCGACCTGCGCGGGCAGCCGGAGCCGGAGCGCGTCATCGAGGCCCTGCTGCTCCCCGCCGGACGTCCGTCGTGACGCTGGCGGCCGTCACCTTCGCGCTCGGCTACGCCGTGATCAACGCCTTCGGCGCCTGGACCGTGGTGCGGCGGCGGTCGTCGATTGGGGCGGCGTTCTTCGTCGCGGCCGTGCTGCTCACGGTCGGCGGGGTCGCGGTCGCGTACGTGTTGCCCGCCGCGGCGCCGCTGGTGGCGGCCGGCGCGCTGGCGGCCTCGCTGACCTCGTGGTGGAACGCCCGGGTGCTGCTGCGCCGGGTCGTGCCGTGGCGCCACCTGCTGCGGGCGGCCGGCGGGGTCGTCGCCGTCCTCCTGGCGCTCCTCGCGACGCGCGGCGGCTGAGCCGCGCCCGGTGGCGCGCGCCTTCCCGCGCCGGGCCGAGCGGGCGCCGTCCGACGGGCGTGAGAGGCGTCAGAAGGCGGACTCGCCGGTGATCTCGCGTCCCAGAATCAGGGTGTGCACCGCGTCGGTGCCCTCGTAGGTGGCGACCGTCTCGAGGTTGAGCATGTGCCGGATCGCCACGTACTCGGTGGTGATGCCATTGCCGCCCAGCAGGTCGCGCGCCGCGCGGGCGGCGCCGAGGGCGGCCCGCACGTTGTCGCGTTTCGCCAGCGACACGCGGGCGGGCGTGTCCTGGCCGCGCTCCTTGAGCCGCCCCAGATGGTACGCCAGCAGGCTGCCCTTGGTGAGGCCGGCCAGCATCTCAGCGAGCTGCGCCTGCACCAGTTGCTTGGCCGCCAGCGGTCGCCCGAAGGCGGGCCGGTCGGCCACGTAGGCCGCCGCCTCCTCCAGGCACGCGTAGCCGGCACCCAGGACCCCCCAGGCGATGCCGTAGCGCGCCTGGTTGAGGCAGGACAGGGCGCCCCCCAGGCCCACGACGTCGAGGCGCTGCGCTTCGGGGACGACCACCTCGTCGAGGACCAGCTCGCTGGTCACCGACGCACGCATCGAGGCCTTCGTCTTGATGTCGACCGCCTGGAAGCCCGCTCGATCGGTGTCGATCAGGAACCCCAGGATGCGGCCGTCGCTCGGTCCGCCGGCGGCGCCGGTCTCCTCCCGTGCCCAGACGATGGCGACGTCGGCGCGGCTGCCGCTGGTGATCCAGCGCTTGACGCCGCTGACCACCCACTCGTCGCCGACCCGGCGGCAGCGGGTGCGCATGGCGCCGGGGTCGGACCCGGCGTCGGGCTCGGTCAGGCCGAAGCAGCCCACCGCCTCGCCGACCGCCAACCGCGGCAGCCAGGCGCGCCTCAGCGCCTCGCTCGCCCAGCGCTGGATCGGGTACATGACGAGGCTCGATTGGACGCTGATGAAGCTGCGCAGCCCGGAGTCGGCGTACTCGACCTCGCGCGCGACCAGGCCGTAGGCGGTCGGGCTGGCCCCGGCGCCGCCGTACGCTTCGGGGAGGGTCACGCCCAGGAGACCGAGCTCGCCCATCCGCCGAGGCAGCTCGGGCGGGAAGACGCCGTCGGTCCACCAGTCACCGACGTGCGGCAGCAGTTCGGCCCGGACGAAGTCGCGCACACCGTCGCGGATCATGCGCTCTTCCGGTTGCAGCTGCGCGTCGATGTCGTAGAAGTCGTCGAGGCGGGCACGCCTCGCCGGTCGCGTGGTGGCGCTCGAGCTCATGCGATCCTCCGGGTGTCGGGGGTGGCCGGCCGGACGGTCAGCCGTCGCCGAAGAGGCGCTTGAGGGCGTCCTCCTTGCTGGTGGTGCGCTGCACGCGCCAGCGGCCCTCGACCTCCACGGCGCGGCCTGCCGCGGCCAGTGCCGCCAGCGATGCCTCGATCGTGTCGATCGCCAGCTCCTCGTAGTGATGCTCGTCGATCGACCGCTGGACGTCGCGCACCGTGGCGCCCGCCGCGGCGGAACCCTCCAAGGCCTCGAACACCCAGTCGTCGACCGTCATGCCCCATCCTACGACGCGTCGGCGTCGTCGACGCCGGTGTCGTCGGGGGCCCTCGCCGGCGCCCGCGCCACCGATCCGAGCGGGCTGGCCGGCCGCTCGGCCCGGTACACGATGCGGGTCGGCCCTCCGAACTCGCCCCAGGTGACGTCGTCGCGCATCTGGACCACGTCGACGGGGCAGGCATCGACGCAGGCGTCGCAGCCGATGCAGCGGTCGTGATCGAGCTCGAGGCGGGCGCCGCCCGCCGCGTCGCCGTCGAACACGCGCCGGATGGCGTTGGTCGGACAGGCCCGGGTGCATGCGGGGCAGAGGATGCAGCCGTCGAGCACCTCCGGCAACCGCAGGGGCACCGGCGTGTCGTCCGTGGGCCGCGACAGCGCGATGGCCCGCACCCGTTGCACGTGCTCGGCCGGCAGGGCGAGGCGATCGTGCGGCGCCTCCTCGGGCTCGGCGAAGCGCTCCAAAGGCGCCAGCAGGCTTCCGCCCGAGCGCCGCACCTGGCTCCAGCCGCCGCGCAGCAGCTCGCGGCGCGAGACCTCCAGGCGGTCGCGCGGGACGTCCAGTTGGTCGACCTCGACGACCTCCAGCGTCAGCGTCCTGCCGTGCAGCGCCAGCAGGTCGCGCGCGGCCGCGGCGGCGCGGTCGATCGCCGCGGGGACCTCGGCGCCGCCGATGTCGCACGACGCGCAGTCGGAGCGCGCCAGCGTCACGCCGCCGCCGGACGCCGCGATGCGCACCAGGTCGCTCGCCTGCAGGCGAGCGAGGCAGACGACCGACGAGGCCTCGCCGGCCACCTGTGAGCAGCGCAGCGCGCGCTCAGCCGGCGCGCGTCCCCGCGGGGCGAGCGCGAAGCTCGGGCAGACCGCGACGCAGAGGCCGCAGCCGGTGCAGTCGACCGGGTCGATCGCGACGGTGCGGGTGATCGTGATGGCCTCGTGGGGGCACGCCTCGGCGCAGGCGCGGCACGATCCGCCACGCACCGCGAGGCAGTGCTGGGCGCTGAACGTGGGCGTGACGTCCGCCTGCTTGAACGCCCAGCCCATCAGGTCACGGAACACCGCCGCTCAGCCCCGGTAGAGCTCGGTGCGGCCCGGGCTGAGCGCGACCGGGAACAGGGTGGCCTCCAGGTAGGCGTCGAAGCCCTCGAAGTCCACCTGCTGCTTCTGGTCGGAGAGGGCGACGGCCGGGTTGGGGTGGACCTCGATCATGATGCCGTCGGCGCCGGCCGCCAACGCTGCCTTGGTGAGGGGCACGAGCAGGTCGCGGCGCCCGCCGGAGTGGGTGACGTCGACGAGCACCGGCAGGTGCGTCTCGAGCTTGGCGAGCGCGACCGCCGACACGTCCAGGGTGTTGCGCGTGAAGCGCTCGTAGGTGCGGATGCCCCGCTCGCACAGCACGACCTGGGCGTTGCCCTCGTACAGCAGGTACTCGGCGGCCATGATCCACTCCTCGATGGTGGCCGCCAGGCCGCGCTTGAGCAGCACCGGCCGGCGAGATCGGCCGACGGCCTTGAGCAGGCAGTAGTTCTGCATGTTGCGGGCGCCGACCTGGATCATGTCCACGTGGTCCTCGAAGGCCGGCAGGTCGGCGGCGTCCATGATCTCGGCCACGAAGCGCAGGCCGTGGGCGTCGCAGGCCTCCCGGCCGAGGCGCAGGCCCTCCTGGCCGAGGCCCTGGAAGCTGTACGGGTCGGTGCGCGGCTTGTAGGCGCCGCCGCGGAAGAGCCGCACGCCGCGGGCGGCCACGTGGGCGGCGGTCGCCTGGACCTGTGACCGCGACTCGATCGCACACGGTCCGGCGATCAGCACCGCCGGGTGGTCGCCGCCGATCGGCACGTCGCCGATCCACACCACGGTGTCCTCGCCGCGGTGGCGCCGCGAGGTGAGGTATCGGGCCTTGTCCTGCTCCTGCTCGAGGAGCATCGACGCCTGGAAGACCTGCTTGAACAGGCTCTTGACGACGGCGTCCGAGAAGGGGCCGCGGTTGGCGGCCACGAGCGCGTCCAGCATCGCCTGCTCGCGCATGGGGTCGTAGTGCGAGAGCCCGAGCTCGGTCTGCCTTCGGCCGATCGCCTCCGCCACGGCGGCGCGTTCGGACAGCAGGCGCAGCAGATCGAGGTTCAGGTCGTCGATGCGCCGCCGCAGGGCTTCGATGCGTTCGTCCACCGATCTCCTCCGCTCGCCGGGGGCGGCGCTTGCTGGGGTGCCGGCCGCGGGGCCCGCACGTCGAGGTTCAGGCCGGCTCCTCGACCACGTCGCGTGGACGCCGTTGCGCGGCGCCGACGACCATGATCGAAAGCTCGTACAGGACCACCAGGGGGATCGCCACCAGGGCGAAGTTGAACGGGTCGCCGGTGGGGGAGATGGCCGCCGCGGTGATCAGCAGGCCGACGATGGCGTAGCGGCGCGTGCGCCGCAGGCCCTCGGCGCGCAGGATGCCGATGCGGGCGAGCAGGAACGCCAGGACGGGCAGCTCGAACATCAGGCCGAAGACGGACATGAGCATGAGCACGTTGCCGATGTAGCGCCCGATGGACAGGAACCCCACCGCCGCATCGCCCAGGAACGCCAGCAGGACGGGGATGGTGATGGGCAGGACCAGGTAGTACGAGAACGCGACCCCCAGGGCGAAGGCCATCACCGTCAGGAAGATGAACGGCACGGCGTAGCGGCGCTCCTCCGGGTACAACCCCGGTGCGATGAAGCCCCAGACCTGACCCACCACGACGGGGCCGGCGAGCACCAGGCCGAAGAAGGCGGCGATCTGCATCGAGGTGGCGAACGGCTCCAGTAGCGAGAAGTAGGTCAGCCGCATGCCCTCGGGCAGGGGCGCCTGCAGCCAGTCGAGGACGGCGAAGCGGAAGGCGAACATGATGCCGGATGCCACCACCCATGCCGCCAGGGCGCGGAACAGCCGGGTGCGTAGCTCGTCGAGGTGGTCGAAGAGGGTCACGGGGTGCGGCTTGCGGGCACGAAGACCCCCTCGAGCGCGGCGCCGGGGCAGGGTTCGGCCCCGACCCGCTGTCGGCTGGGGTCACCCAGGCCGGGGTCAGGCCGGGGCGTCGCCACCCTCGCGTGGCGGCTTGGCCGCTTCCGGGTCGGGCGCCGCGTCCGCCGCGGCAGCGGCCGCCGCGGGCGCCGCGGCCGATGCCGCGGCGGGCGGTGCCGGCCGGCTGCGGCTGGCGCCGGTCGGCGTGGCGTCGTCCTTGTCGTCGAAGTCCAGGTCGGACTTCATGTCGCGGAGCTCCTTGCGGAAGGCGCGGACGGACTGGCCGAGCCCCTTCGCCATCTCGGGCAGCCGGCGCGGCCCGAAGATGAGGAGCACGATGACCAGGATGATGAGGATCTCCCAGATCCCGAAGGGTCCGATGCGCATGGTCGATGACCTCCTGCATCGGCATCGTAGCAGAGGAGGGGTGGGACGAGGCTCCCGTGGCAGACGGCGCGTCGGGTCGCGGCCCGAGGCGTGCGCGCCGCCGGTTGACACCCCCCGGACCCCGTGCTAGCCTCACTTCTTGGACGTGCGCGGCGCCGCGAGGCGCGACCCAGGTGGTGACCACCGAGGTCGTCGACGCGTGGCACCGCCCGCCGACAACGGACGCAGGCGCACCGCCCTCGGGATGCCACCCTAGCTCAACTGGTAGAGCATCCGACTTGTAATCGGAAGGTTGTCGGTTCGATTCCGATGGGTGGCTCCAAGCTCGAGCCGCGTGGTCCGCTGGGGGCGGTCGAGCCGGGCCGTCCGACGCACCGTGGGTAGGTGCCCGAGTGGCTAAAGGGGACGGACTGTAAATCCGTTGGCGTATGCCTACGCTGGTTCGAATCCAGCCCTGCCCACCAGCGCGTTCCGGACGGTCCGGGACGCCCGCCGCCCCGGCGGCGCAGCGAGGCTCGGAGCGAAGCGGGAACCGCCTCGGCGGGCGGCCCCGCGGCGGGCATGGGGCCCTCGCCGGGAGCGGGGGATGATGTGCGGGAGTAGCTCAGTCGGTAGAGCGTCAGCTTCCCAAGCTGAATGTCGCGGGTTCGAATCCCGTCTCCCGCTCCACGCTCGCCGATCGGTCGGCGCGGAGCCCCGTTGGGTGCGCGCAGCGCGGTGGGATTAGGCTCGTGTAGCTCAGGGGTAGAGCACTCCCTTGGTAAGGGAGAGGTCGACGGTTCGATCCCGTCCACGAGCTCCAAACGCACCGCGTGCACGGTCCCGGACATCGGGCCCCAACGCGGGTCCGACGCTCCGGCAGGAACGCGCGCCGAGGGCGCCGAAAGGAAACGATCATGGCGAAGGCGACGTTTGAGCGTACGAAGCCGCATGTGAATGTGGGGACGATTGGGCATGTGGATCATGGGAAGACGACGTTGACGGCGGCGATGACGTTTGCGGCGGCGGCGGTGG
>Ga0114946_10000156_pt1 | contig 39554 bp, 28 predicted proteins | sample WalLakDeSediment_FD_88676 | JGI IMG/M metagenome (GOLD analysis project Ga0114946, IMG submission 88676) | Lake sediment microbial communities from Walker lake, Nevada to study Microbial Dark Matter (Phase II) - Walker Lake 11/02/13 Deep Sediment | ecosystem: Environmental > Aquatic >... | reverse complement strand
TCCATTACGCCAAGGGATACATCTATCTTGTGATGGAACGCAGGATTCATCATGACGTGAAATGCTGGGGGGTGAGCGAGTTGGCGCCCGTTCTCATGAGAGGAAAGATAGAGGACGATCTCACTCTGGCTGAGAACTGGACCTTTGCCTCGGAACTGGCCTTTTGTGATGCGATATCGGACAAGGACATGGATTGGCTGGGGGTCCCCTTCTTTCCCGCTTTTTACCCTGAATGCATCTCTCCCTCTCTGGGAAGGGGTTGTGCTCCGATCGGATGGCTGGAAACCAATGTGGTTCAATTTTTGGATCCTGATCATATATGGTACGACGAGAAAGCTGCCACATTTCATCTCTGGATGCGAGCCCACACAGGCACCACAAATCTGGCAGCCATAGCCCAGGCAACTGAAAACGAGGATGGCACCATGACTACATCCCTGGTGAAGGCTCCTTCAGGCAAACACATGGTCTTTGTGCCTTGTCCCGGCGGCCAGATGCGTTTTCATATCCTATATGACGAAAGGACTGGCCTCTATTGGCTTCTGAGTTCCCAGTCTACGGATTCCATGTGCAAACCAGAGCAGCTCCCTTGGAATCGATACAATCTCCCCAACAACGAGAGACATAGACTTCAACTTCATTTCTCCAGCAATTGCGTGGATTGGTGTTTTGCCGGGTTGGTGGCCATGGGAAAGACTCCCAGCCAGGCCAGGCATTACGCGAGCATGGTGATCGATGGTGACGATTTACATGTCCTGAGCCGATCAGGGGACGAAAGAGCGAAGAGCGCGCACGACGGCAATATGATTACCTTCCATACCGTGAAGAACTTCAGGCGGCTGGTGTATTGAAGAGGTCTTCTGTATACGTCAATACAGCTTAAAGGTTGCCGCCTTCGGCCATCTCTTGCAACCTTCGGGCTGTACGCGAAAATTCCTCAAGTCCCATCTCCCTGAGAAACACGAAGCCTCGGGCGCCACGGAGCAGGGCGCTTGGATGTTCCGCGAACCACTCCCGGCCAAGACATGTTTTGAGAACTTGGTATTGTTCCACTTGAATCTTCTGCGCCAGTTCGCAAAAGGGACCGTCATGATCCGGGCTGGGGAAGCTGGCGGCCTTCTGGGATACAAAGGTATTGAGAAAAGCGCTCTCCATGATGGAAAACATGTTCAGGGAGACCGGGACATACACGTTCGCCTCGCTGGGATGAAATCGATACCATACGTTGCGATATCCCCAGATTCTGGGATCGCGCGAGGGATCCTTGAGAACATACCTTCGCGTGGCCTCATTCACGGCCTGGAGCGCCTTGTAATGGGTATCCGGTCCGCTGGCCTCTGGATCCAGAGCTATGGAGATAATATCAGGCTGAACTCTTTCCATGAGATCCAGGATCGGCTGCACGTCACGTTCCACCGTAGGTTCCGGGTTGAATAGATCTCCGGTATAAAAGCCTAAACGAAGATGGTGAATGTGGGAGGACCTCCATCCAAAATATCCCCAGAGACATTCGGCCTCCCATTCCCTGCACATGCCCTTGAGTCTTTGGATGTGATTCGGGTCCTTCTTTCCCGCGTATACAGTCTGAAAATAATGCTTGAGTTCCTCGGCGCGGTCCTTCACCGCGTCCAGGTCTCTCTCGTCGAATACGGCGACGAGATCCCGCAAGAATCGGCGGCTTGTGCCTTGGGTTTGCATCTCTTCGGATTTGGCCGCGATACCATCAAGGTATTGCCAGACGTCCCGATTTCTGCATTGCGAATCCCCTGGTTCGAAATAACCTTCTTCATGGAGGTCCAAGAAAGTTGGCGTGGACAGAAAGCTAAGCATTTGATCTATTCTTTGAAGCATGTAGGCGTTGGTCACGGCGGTGAACCCGCTGGTCAATGTGGCGAAATGGTGATCATTGCTTGAATCTCTGACATGTCTTACGATCCAAGGAAGATATCCCAACATCAGATCATCATGATGGGGTTCCATATGGAGAAAGCGAAGCCCGGAGAATGGTTTTGTCCCTCTTTCTATTCTTTCAAGGAGAGAGTTCTCAACCACGCCCGCCAGTTCAGCGAAAGTCTTTCCCGCCAATTCCTGGGATCTACGAACCAATCCATCCTGTTCTCCGTCCTTGGGTCTGAGATCTCGCAGGCTGATTCCAGATTTCAATGCCAGATCGATCCACGCTTTGCAGATGGCCTCTTCGGAGATCTTGTCTTCACGTGTTAGCAAAATCTGTTGACGTTGAGGCAAGAGTTTGCTGGCACCCAGAGTGATATAAAAACGGGCCCTAGGAAGCTTTCTGAGAGAGGATGCGGGGATCGCCACGGATTCAGGTCCGAGAACAGCATCTGCTACCACGCGGGCCTTGGCTTCCCCGGCGGCCAGAATCAAAGCCACGCAGTCTGGATTGTGGGTGATGGTTCCTAGTCCGATGGTAATGACCAGCCGGTTTCTGGCATTCTCAATCCCTCCCAGATCTCCGGAAGCCGCGGCCTGCGTCTCATAGTTGGTTTCAGTCAGCCTGGTTGTGGAATGGTGATCGCTTCCCCGGATATTGAAACCCACATGTCCGTCAGGTCCGATCCCTCCCACGAAAAATCCAATGCCTCCCAAAGCCCTGATTTGGTCTTCTCTTGTCTGGCACCAGTCATCGATTCTAAGCAAAGTGTCCTTTTGCTTGGCTTCAAGACGGGTCATGGGTTTGCGTGTTCTGAGCGAAAGATCCACCTTGTTTTCCGGCCAGCATGCCTGCAGTGACTGGCCCTGTTTCAGTCCTATCTTCTCACAGTCTATGAGGAGACTCCGTTGCTCGTCGAGTCTCAATCCTTTGACATAATAGTTCTTGACATACCAATAAAAACTGTTTCTTTGGCAGGATTCAATGGGATAAAACTCATCTATCTGGACGAATGTAAGGCTGGATGTCAGAGGCGTGATTCCTGGATCGATCCCGGCATCCTCCAAGAGATCCTTGGTGTCTTTTTGTTCCCAAGAAGCCAGCAAACGTGTCACCCAATGAATGAAATGCTCAGGCGTCTTGCCGGTAGGTAAAGAAATAACACCCTCAGGATGTCCCTGAACCCATTCCAGGAAACGAAAGGCCGCCAATTGTCCCAGCAGGGGGAAGTTGGGTACGGTGATTACCGGAATCTTTTCTTCAGGTTCGAAAAGCAGTTCCAAAGGCGATCGCTTCAAAGCGCAGGATTCTACGGAGGAAAGGTGGTAAGAATGGGAGGGTTCCACAAATACTCCTTCGATATCTTCTTTTCAAGCGTAAATATTCAGTGAACCCGATCTAATCGTGGGCTTGATGTCAGCAGCGCGAGGAGTGCATGAAGCGTCTTGGCTCATGCTCGGCTCGCTGGAATCTTGATGATTCCAAATCGGGATCATGGAATGTTTACCTATCATGCTACCACGCCCATGAATGGAAGTTCTGTTTTTCAAAAGGGTTCGCTAAAAAGTTGGGTTCAAGGACAGGTGGATTGAAATCATTAGGGGGAGGGTTCGAGAAATGGGACAATAGCCCTGGAGGATTCAGGGAAGAGAGTTGCAAGACAAATGTGTTCCGGATGCTCTTGCCTCGAAGTCTCCATTACCTGCAGACCATGAATCCTCGCGATTTCCATGTACACGATGGCTGAAACCTCCCTGAGCAGATTGGCCCGCGCCGATATCCAGGCTCCATAGTCATCGGCCCTTGTCTCTCTTTCCACAATGGCGATGTAGGTGTAGGGATACTCTCTCCCATCCTTTCCCTTGGGCACGATGATAGCCATCTGGCCACAAAGCATGGATGTGCTGCCAGTCTTGTCGTAAACGAGGGTGCCCTTGGGAATGCAGGAAACGCCCCATACGCAGCGATCCTTGTTGGGAAGGGCCATAATCCTCTGGATCTCGGAAAAATGAGGTAATTCCTCGTTCCACAGGGCACGTAGGAAACGACAGTAATCATGCGCGGAGGCCATGTTCTTATAAGTTCTGCCGCCTCCGGGGATATATTCCACGATTTGGGTCTCTTTGAAGATAGAGGGGTAGTGATTCGTGAGAATCTCTTGTACCCCTTCTGGACCTCCAGCGTGTTGCATGACCCAGTTGGTGTCCGTGTTGTTGCTGTATTGGATCATGGCTGACATTCGGGCCCTGCTCTTGGATCCATAGATGAGTTGTCCCTCTTTGACTCGGTGAAAGAAGGCCAGGGCCAAAAAAGGCTTGATCAAGCTGGCACCCTGCCTGGGCACATCTTCATTGATGGAGACCCACTTTCTTCCGAGAGTAAAATCATAGACAGACCAAGAGGTCTTTTCCTGGGAGGAGATCTTGCCTTCGGCGCGAAGCTTCTTGATGTGGGAATCGATTTGGAATTCCAGAGAGGACGTCTCTGCCATGCAAACGGCCTGCGATGCCATCCCGATAGAAACGGTTAGAAATACCAAGAACATCGCCATCCCCCCAGGCGATGCGAAATATTTTCCCATGAATTCGCCTGTACCTTTATCGCGAATCGCGGCATGATGAATCAAGGAATAGATAGGTGGCATTGTAGAGTAGATTTCTCAGAGGATCAAGAATGCTATCGAAGAAGCTCCGTGGCCAAGGCAGTGCTGATGGGTTTTCCTGTCGCGAGACTGGTGGAAATGAGACGCTGTAGAAGATCCGCCAATTCATCCCTGTTGCGTCCTTCGGAGTGCGCCGCGATGTGTAGAAGAACTTCCTCTGGCACAGCACAGTCCCAATCCTTACACAGGGACAGAAGAGCGGACATGCGGCTTTGGTATTGTCCCAGGGCGTCTTCCCCGCGGTATTGAGGAGAGAACCTCAATCGAGGATGCGTACTATGGGGGGACTGCCGTCTTTCCGAGGAGATGAGTAAATCCTTGACCTCATTCAAAACCTCGTCGATCGGGTCGCTGTTATCTTTCCGTTTAGGTTCAGTTCTTGATGTTCGCACAGGGGTCTTCTTGAGCGGAACCGAAACAGGATAGGGAAGATCTCCGATTCCCGGGGCCAGCCAGTCCGCGTATGTCGAGGTCTGGGCCTTTTCGTCCAGGGCCTGAGCCAGTTCCCTGCAATCCGCGAAACGATCGTTGGGATCCTTCTCAAGGCAGGTGAGGATGACCTCATCGATCCAAGCTGGAAGTTCCGGGTTGAGTTCCGAGGGACGTGGAGGCATGGCGTTCATGTGTTTGATCACCACGGCAAATGGATTGTCCGCGATAAAAGGTAGGCATCCGGTGAGCATTTCAAAGAAGAGAATCCCCAGCGAGTAGATGTCGCTGCGATGGTCCAAATCCCGATCCGCGGCTTGTTCAGGAGACATATAGCTTGGTGTTCCCATGCATACGCCAGGACGGGTTTGGTTGGACACATTGGAAAAACGCGCCAATCCAAAATCTGCCAGCTTCACCTGGAGTGATTCCGTGAACATGACATTGTCCGGTTTGATATCCCTGTGAATGACACCTCGGGAGTGAGTATAGTACAGAGCGGAGCATGCTTGGCTTACAACTCGACATGCCTCGTTGACAGGCAAGGTCCCTACATTGGAGAGAAGGTGCCTCACAGTGCCTCCGGCCACGTACTCACTGATGATGAACCAATTGCCCTGGGCTTGTCGAATGTCATGAATGGCCAAAATATTGGGATGATTCAACGCGGCCACCACGCGAGCTTCACGTCTGAAACGGTCGATGAATTCCTCGTCCTTGGCAAGATCTTCGATCAGCATCTTGATGGCCACCGTACGGTCCAGAGAAATCTGTCTGGCTTTGTATACCACACCCATTCCTCCACGGCCTATGATATCGATGATTTCAAATTCAGATTCTAGTGCCTCGATCAAAGCAAGATACCTTTCTCAGTGACTCAAACGAATCTTTTTATTTCAGAACATCACTGAAATTGAGCTATAAAATATATTAGGATACTCCGTGAATATCCTATATGTCAAGCACTTAACATATCATTATTCAACAACAATTCAAAAAGCAAACTATAAATTCATGTCTTTGATGTCTCAAAACTCTCAAAGAAGACTTCGAACCTGTTTGTAGCTCATACAGTCCATATTTTGAATTTGGATGGGTCGCGCGTATCGCCATCCTGAATCTCGCACCCTCTTCATGAACGCCCCGGCAATAAGAGGTACACATGCAGCAAACCCGATCTGAACTCGGATCATCGCAGGGTGGCGAGGAGTGCGTACATCGTCTGGCCGGGTTCGGGGAGGGGCCGATACCCAAGCTTGAGGTCGGTTCCTCTGGGCGATCCCGTCCAACCAGGCCCAAAATCGTGATGACTCCAGCGAGCCGGGCATGAGCCAAGACGCGTTATCTTCTCCTCGCCCTGATTCTATAAAGCCCTCCCCCAGATCGGCTCCCCTGAAAGTTTACATCACAAGTCATCGAAAAAGTCTGTTCTTGCCGCAACAAGCAGGCCTTATGGAAAAGGAACTATAATGCCTTTATTTTATCACAACCCTATCTATATTGCCATCAACCCAAAGATTTGACTGAAGGATCCCTTCAAAGACAGATCGAGCCAAGGCCTTGCATCCTCTTGGGGTCATGTGCTGGTCGACAGCAAAATAGAGTTGACCTCTTTCTGCGTGCCAGAGTTCATCTTTATGGCATTCCATGACCCAGGTGCCTTGGTCCTGGACTCGCTTGAGCCAGGCATAGCGATCACGAGAGTCCTCTTTGGATGGTATGCAGAGGACACACAAGGCAAAGCCATCCGCTTCTCCCAATCTTTCCAGCTCTTGAATCTGAGTCAAAACCTTTTCTTGCGCCCAGAGCCTTCCTTCCTCGGCATTCATGGTGATAGTTGGGTTTTGGGTGCAATAAGCCGCATATCGGGACGCTATGGCGCGAAATACCCTCATTCGCAGGATAGCGTTGGGAAAGATGCTAGCCAACCTACATCGAACATAGAGCCAATTTTTTCTCGCGTCCAGAGAATACAATGCGCCCTCTTTCAAGTCGTACAAGGGAGTATCGATACAGTCCCTGAGATCATTGACGAACAAAGAAAATATCACCAGATTCGGCTGAAGATCCCTCAAACTGCTGAGAAAGAATTTGAAGTATTGATCAGGTCCATACCCCTTGACCCCAGCGTTAACTACATCTACATCCATCCCTGCTTCATGGAAAAGCATCTCCAATTGGTTGGGGAAGGTCTGGTCGTCATGGACTCCGTGTCCAAAGATCATGGAATCCCCTAACACGAGGATTCGTTTTTCGTAGGTGCCTTTCTCTCGAAGTGGCTTGTTCCTCAGTCCCCTTTCGTTGGTTGTGGCTATTTCCACGTATTCTTCGGTGGCTAGCTGCCGTGAGGCGTTGGAACGCAAGGAATAGATGAGCTGGTCATCAAGTTGAAACAAGCCATGAATTTGCCAAACGTCTCTCACTTCACCCACAGAGGGTTCCCAAAAGAGAATCCATTCACAAATAGAAATTCCAAGAATCAAACCCAAACCGGTGAGCGAGAATCGTCCCAGCCAAATCTTTAAGCAATATCTCCAAGACACGGATTTTGCTTCGCGCATGGATTTGATCCCTTTCTTGGGGTGAGATGTTCGCTCCAAGGGGTAGACAAGGCTCATGAGGGATAAAGATCCATATCCAGTGTACACGTTCTATCTGCTCCACAGGGAAGCGTGTCTTTTGCTTCGGGACAGTATCTTGAATGGAAAAGGAATGACCCTTGACGAAGTGATTGAAAATTAGGATGATAAGAACACTGTTTTATGAGGAACCCCCGCAACATGGATAGTTTGGGGTTCCGAAAATGTATCATTCTAAGGAGGTAGTTCATGGAAGGACGCGGAAAGGACAAGACGACAGCGGGTATTCTGGGGATTCTATTGGGGGGTCTGGGGATCCATCATTTTTACCTTGGATCCACTGTGACAGGAATCATCGAGCTTGCGCTGACAATTATTAGCTGCGGCATCGGCGCCCTTCTAGGCCTTGTCGAGGGCATCTTGCTTCTGACCATGAGCCAGGAAGAGTTTGATGCTAAGTATAACATGAGGGAGCCGGAGAGCGTTGAATTCGTCTTTATGAAGAAGTGAAGCTCTTCCCTTTTGTCTTAAGCCATACGATGGTGTCCACCAAGGGTGGTTTTGTTTTAACTGCGTGAGACATGGTTGAGATTCTTCCTTGCGCCACGTGTGGCGCCCATTGTCCTGTTCATACCGATACGCGTTCCTATGTGGATTTGATCGCCCGGGGACGCTATGAAGAGGCTTTTGAAAGGATTCGGGAGCGTAATCCCTTTCCTTCGGTGTGCGGACTGATCTGTCACCATCCATGTGAACAATCGTGCAGGCGAGGTGATGTGGACGAGCCCGTGGCATTGCGTCATCTCAAACGCTTTGCCGTGGAGCAGGCCTCGGAATACAGGAAAAGGCTTCGAAAACTCGCTATCCTTCGTAGCGAGAAGAAAGTGGGAATCGTGGGAGCCGGTCCCGCGGGACTGACCGCGGCCGCGGATGTGATCAGGGAAGGTTTTGGCGTGACTGTGTACGAGGCGCATTCAACGCCAGGGGGACTCTTGGCCCATGCCATTCCCCGATATCGATTGCCTCTGGAGATACTTCAAGAGGACCTGGATGATCTTCTGGCTTTGGGAGTCAAGGTCTCTACAGGTGTTCGGGTGGGACAGGACATTTCTCTTCAGCAGTTGTGCCAACGACACGATGCCGTGGTGCTCGCTACTGGCCTTTCTTTGAGTCGATCCCTTCCCTTGGAACATGGGGAACATCCCGATGTTCATTTGGCATTGCCCTTTCTGCAAAGTGCGGCCACAGGAGTCGGACAAGACATTCGAGAGCGTGTTGTGGTGATCGGTGGGGGAAATGTGGCTGTGGATGTGGCCCGTACGGCCATTCGCCTGGGAGCAAAAAGCGTGAGCATGGTTTGTTTGGAGAACGAAGAAGAGATGCCTGCATGGGATTGGGAATGTCAAGAGGCCTTGGAGGAAGGGATTGCCTTTCTTTACCGAAGAGGTCCCGTGGCGGTCACGATTGAGCAGGGACGTATCGTTGGCCTTGTGACTCGGCAAGTGCAGAGGGTTTTTGATGAACAAGGAAGTTTCTCTCCATTGTACCTGGATGATGTCAGGGAGACGATCCCATGCCAGATGGTCATCATAGCCGTGGGTCAGGAGGCTGATCTTTCCTTTGTCCGGGAAGAGGATGGGCTGAACAAGGATTCTTCCGGACGTCTGGTCTTTGATCATGGAAGAATGTCTGCGAGCAGGGATGGAGTTTTTGCCTGTGGCGAGGTGGTGACCGGTCCTGGCAGCGCAATTGAAGCCGTGGCGAGCGGACATCGTGCGGCCCGTGCGGTCATCGCATTTCTGAACACTGGGAATGGCCTTCTTCTGGATGCCGAAGAGATCCATGAACTCAGCCCTTTGCCTTCCTCGTTGATCGATCGCGTGAAGAAGACTTCTAGGACGCGAATGCCTGTGTTGGATGCCCAGATTCGCAGGAGGAATTTCGATCCATTTGAATTGGGGTTCAAGGAAGAGGAGGCTCTTCGGGAGGCACGCCGATGTCTGTCGTGTGCTGCGGGGGCCAGGGTGGATGAGGCCAAATGCGTGGCATGTTTGGCATGTCTCAGGGTGTGTCCTTTTGGCGTGCCAGAGGTTAAAGATGTGGCATGTATGGCCTCTGAGATGTGTCAGGCATGTGGCCTATGTGCCGCGGAATGCCCGGCACTGGCCATTTCGATCACACGTTTTTCCCCAGGGGATCTGAGGCGACGTGTTTCCGATTTGCTTGGCAATACGAACAGCTCGGGATACAAGGTAGAGTTTCGCTGCATGCAGGATGTTTACACCCGCGAGGACCTCATGGATCGTTGGATCCAGGACAAGGGAGAGATGAAAGCCGTAGTGATGGTTCCTTGCGCAGCGTTGGTAGACGAGGTGGACATGATGAAACCCTTTGAATGGGATGCCGCGTCCGTGGTGGTGCGGCATTGTTCGGGGTGTAGATATGAAGGTGCAGAGGATCGAATCCAGAAGCGCTTGGCAAGAACGAAGCTGCTTCTGGAAGAAGCAGGGGTGGGAAAAGATCTCTTGACTTTGGAAGGACCGAAAGAGGAGCCCGCGGAATGATAGTTGCTGATCGCAAACCACTGGATGAGATCTTTGGATTTATCAAAGGATACAGGAAGGTATTGATCCTGGGTTGTGGAGAATGCGTCACCGTATGTCAGGTGGGTGGGGAGAAGGAAGTGGCTGTACTGGCTCAGTCTCTTCGCCTCAAGGCCAAGGTGGAAGGTCTCGCTCTGGAATTCATGGAGAAGACCGTTCGTCGCGTTTGTGAGCCCGAGTTCATCGCTCCTGTCCTGTCGGATCTGGAGGGGGTCGATGCGATTGTGAGCTTGGCTTGTGGGGTGGGGGTCAATATCTGCGTGGACCGGGAGTGTCGACTGCCTGTCTTTCCTGGGGTCAATACCACTTTTATGGGATCTACAAGGGAGCATGGCGTATGGGAGGAACGTTGTGCCGGGTGCGGGGAATGTGTCTTGCACCTCACAGGTGGGATCTGTCCTGTGGCCCGTTGTGCCAAGAGCATCATGAATGGCCCCTGCGGAGGCACCGATCGTGGTATGTGTGAGATCAGTACTCCGCAGAGACCGGTGGAGTGCGCTTGGGCCCTCATTGTGGAACGAGCCAAGAAACTGGGCACTCTCGAAGACCTCAAGACAATCCTGGCTGCCAAGGACTGGTCTTTGGCAAAGGATGGAGGACCCAGAAGGAGGGTGAGAGAAGACCTGAGGATCGCGCGGATTGAAACCCAAGAGAATCAGAAATGAGAGGACCTGGAGAGGGAAGATGAAAAGTGGAAGCGGATTGGAAAGAGTGCTGGCGTCAGGGACATTCGCCGTGACAGCGGAGTTGGGACCTCCCATGGGCGCCGATGCGGAAGAAGTGCTGAAAAAGATGGAGATTCTCAGGGGATGTTGTGACGCGGTCAATATTACGGATTGTCAAACTGCGGTGGTTCGCCTCTCTTCTATTGCCGCTGCGACCATCCTGGTAAGCCAGGGTGTGGAGCCTGTGATGCAGATGACGACGCGGGACAGGAACCGAATCGCCATTCAGGCAGATATTCTGGGCGCTTCTGCTTTGGGAATCAAGAATTGCCTGTGCATTGCAGGAGATCATCAATCCTTCAGCGCGGCGGGAAAACTCAAGGGGCATCCGGGGGCCAGAAACGTGTATGACGTGGATTCCATCCAGTTGGTTGATATTCTCAGAAGAATGAGGGATAAGAGACTGCAAGCTGGAGGAGATCCTTTGAGCCTGGCCCCTGCCTTGTTTATCGGCGCGGCGTGGACTCCCATGGGAGATCCTGTGGATTTTAGGGTTCTTCGTCTGGGCAAGAAGGTGGCGGCGGGAGCGGACTTCATTCAGACCCAGGGGATCTACGATGTACAACAGTTTGACAGGATCATGAGGGATGTTCGCAAGCAGGGTTTGCACGAGAAGACAGCCATTCTGGCCGGGATCATCGTGCCCAAGAGCGCGGGCATGCTCAGATATATGAACAGCTCTGTGGCCGGGGTGATCGTGCCCGAAGAACTGATCAAGCGTTTCCCGGTAATCAAGAAAGAGATGCCCTCCGAGGAAAAGGAGTCCCTGCGCCAATTATCCGAGGAAGTCGGCAAAGCAATCTCCGTGGAGCTGATCCAGGCCTGTCGACAGATCGAAGGCGTCAGCGGGGTCCACATCCAAGCCATCGAGTGGGAACAGGCGGTGCCGGATATTGTTCGACTAGCAAACCTGTTGCCGCGACCGGATCCCTCCAGTTTCGATCCCAAGCAAGGTTAACCGCGAGAATGGGAAGCCTGCTCCGTAAATATTCAGTGAACCCGATCCAGAGATAAACCGTCGTGGGAAGAGGAGACAGAGATGCTGTTCTCTCACTTCCTTCCTTCGGTGCGTTGGAATGCGGTGATACGCACCTTGGAAGTGAAATCCCCTCCCATATGCCGAATGTGCATTCGGCGTGGGAGGGGCTTTCAAACCGTTCGAAAACAGCATCTCTGTCTCTTCTCCGCCAAGGGCTGCGTTTGGATCGGGTTCACTGAATATTTACCCTGCTCCCGTTCAGGCATCTTTTCAGCTTTCAGGATTCGTTCTTCCATCTGGTTGATGCGTTTTATGAAATGATGTAAAGGTCGCCGGGCTTCCCAGAGTAGGCGCTCCCGAAGGCGAGATACAAAGTCCTCTATACCCCTGCGAAAGTTCCCTTTGATGTCTTGTCCGTATCTTCGAAGCACATACAGGGTAGCCATGATGTAATAGGTCAGAAACCCGACGAGGGATACCCTCACGCTATCCCATGAGAGAAAACGGGCGATGTCCGGTAGATCCAGAAACTGCCATGCGTGCAGCAACAGGAAGAGGGGGTAGAAGAGCAGATGCAAGAACAGGAGGAAATACAAGATAAAGGGAAGATTCAGAAGAATACGCAGACCTAGACGCAGAGGAGCGATTGTGGGCCAGAAAAGACTCTCTCGTGCCTCCATCTCCAGATCTGGAAGGACGCAGCCGTCGTGTTCATCCAACTCCGCTAGAAGAGATTCCGTGTCTTCAATTGGAACCAGGGACAAAAGCCTGTGGCGAGTGGTTCTTATCCTGTCCATCACTTCCTCGTTGTCCCAACGCAAGAGCTGTTCCATGTCATCTAAGCCTTCATTCCCGAATACCTTCTCCCTTTTGCTTCTCAGGATCCTGCCCCAACGAAACAGCGCGACGAGTCCCGGGAGGCCTGCCAGACTCTTGGGCATATCTGACCAGCATCGATCAGCCATCCAGTGAGACAAGGCGCTGTTGTTCTCAAGCCTCAGGCACACGGCGTGAAAAAAGGCGTCTGGAAAAGAACGGGAAAACATCTCTTCCAGTTGACTATCCTCTTTGGCCCGTTGCATCGCTGTCTTTAGCTCGTTCAATCTGTAATGCTTTCGCAATGTGCGTGTCCTGAATTCCATGGCGTGACGCCAGTTTTTCATTTGAATGCCATGGAGTTCCGCGGAAGAATGTGGATGTGAGATGGTTTGGGACAGCCTTGGAAAATCTAATGTTTTTCCCAAAGAATCCACGGCATAAAGCTTGATTTCCTGATCCAATGAATCGGACCAGGCGGTTATAGACTGGACTCGTTTCAGTAAGGTGGCACGGAAATCCTCTTTCACTTTCGCCAGATGGGATCCCAATTCATCCGCCTTGGTAAGCACGAAGAGCAGATGAGCTGGAGACAGGAAACTAGAAAGTCGTTCCGCGATCGACCAATAGGTTTCGTCCTTGTATTTTGCGGGACTTGACAACAGAGCCACGCCGTCGACTGCCCCGGTTTGAATCAGGCGTTCCACCATGGCCTGATGGGAGTGGAAACGGCTATCGAAATCCGGGCTGTCCAGGATACAGACGGGGCCCAGGGATTTGTCCTCATGGATTCGAAATTCCACTTCTGTCTCGAAGTCCCGAAACCTTTTTCGAAGAGCCTGCTCCAGGCTGGAGGAAACATGGGCGAGAAAGCGCTCCGTGCCTTGGGCCTGGTCCCGATCTTGAGGATCTGGAGAATAGCCAAAAACCGACTCGATCAGGGTGGATTTTCCCACATCCTTGCCTCCCAAAAGGACCCATACCATGAGAGGATCAGGCTCATGAAAGTCACTCATGGTTAACGCTGGTTTCATCCCCAGTAGTCCAGCCAATTCCGTGTCGATCTGGCGAAGAAGCCGGGCTGAATTCAATGGAACAGTCATGAATTCCTCTCGATCCATTCTTGCCAACGCTCTTTCCACTCGTATAGCAAGTTGTCCTCGTTTTCCAGCAGATGTACGTATTCATCTATGGATTCTTCCATGCAGGTTCTAATCTGTCTTTCGGCTTCTTCTCTCCATCGGCTTGACTTGATTCGTCTCATGAGATCGGACGTGATCATGCCACCCCACCCGAGCGCGGACAGGGTGCCAGAGGCCAAAAGAGTTCCCATGGTTCCCACAGTAGGGATGGCCAGATCCAGAAGAAAAAGCAGTGATGCAGTGCCAGCCAAAGTTCCCCAAACAGGATTCTTGAGTCCTTGTCTCTCCCGCAATGCAGCGAGAAGGATTTCCATATCCTGTCTGGCCTTGCGATTTAAGAGGGCCACTTGGTCGGTTACAAGAAGAGCAAGGGATTGTTTTTCATCCTGGGAGAGCTCGGGAGGTGGCGTGTCTGGAATCAGCCCCAACCGTTGTTTTCGGTGAAGTAGGGCTTTTCTTCTGAGATTCTCCGCTTCCTGGACAACGTATGTGACCACGGTTGACCCATCCAACAGATCTACTCTCATAGGATCTTCCGAGGGACGAGAGGTCCAGAGATCCGCGATACCTCGGAATGGGTTTCGCCAGGGGTTGTAGGTGTCCAACCTTTCTTGAAAGGGTTGGCTCAAGAAGGCCTTGCGGAAACGGCACGCCTCATGAAGTTCTTGCTCGATTAGATCCTGAAGCCTGCGATGTTCACGCTCTCTGTTGGCGCATTCCACCTGTATCTGCTTCAAAAGATTTCTGGTAAGTCTATGATGCGCGCTGCAGAGCATTCTGGTGACACGGGGATGGCTCTCATCCGTCAAGGCTTTCAAACTCTCCACAGGGAAAGAGTCCTGGGATTCCAAAAAACATAGAGGGACGATTGGAGCATTGGGCCACAGGGCTCGGACCGCTTCCATCCTCACGGAAAACTCCTCATTTCTCGTGACCCGATGGACCCTGTTCATGACCAGAAATACTTCAGGACGTGCTCGATCCGGATGGATGAGATTCAAGATATCGAGGAGCTGATGGTGATCATTCTGGGCGAAGGACTCCTCGGTCACAACGAGAAGAACGCGGTCCAACCACGGTAGGATACGCAAGGCAACATGATTTTCTTCCCTGGAATCCAATGTGCCCACATCTGGAAGATCCATGAGGATGCATGGGAAATCAGGTCTTTGTTGGGATGTTACGCAACATCCCATGGAGGGCTGTCCGGACAATCCCCCGGCAGGTACTACTGTGAATTGGAGGTCTCTCAAGATCGGACGAAACAGAGATGGATCCTGAAGCAAGGACCGAATACGATCAGGGCCAAACATGATGGGACCAGTGGTCTCATGGGGTATGGGAGTCACCTTGGAGATTGAAAAACCAGCGATCTGATTGAACAGGGTAGACTTGCCGCTGCTCGCTGTACCTAGAATTCCCACCATGGGCATGGGGTCAGGATTTCTGAAACGAAAGGAAAGCAGGTGGCTGAAGCTTTCGAGAATAAAGAGGCCTTCCGGCAGGAACGGAGTACGGGAAAAGTGGGACGCGAATTCGCAGAGCGAAATACAAGAAGCAAGATCGAGTTGACTGGAATTCTCGTAAGAAGACATATTCCGGTGATGGTTGGTTTCTTCAGGGTCCATTGACCGGCATTGTAACACGAGTTTGGGAACCTGTAAGCAACGGGAAAAGGGGATGCCCCTCTGGAAAAGGGATACCCCTTGACCGTGGATCAGTGTCTGATTATGCTCATGGTGTATATGTAAGATGGGAAATCTTGTTTATATGGGTTCTGGATCAAGCAAAGGTGAGGCGTACCATGATGAATGACTCTCAAGAACAAATTCAGGAGGCATTGCTGGACGCAAGGGACGGCTCCGATGGGTTCAAGGAGGTTCACGGCGATGGAGTGGGAAAGATGTACAAACGCAAAGAGCCCTTCAAGCCATCCTTCCCTGCGGCATACAGAGCCTGGGCTGAGGTGGCTATGGTGGCGCCTTTGGCTAGGGGAATAGGTCAAGAGATCGCAGAGTTCATGGATGTGATGAGAAGTGGACTGGGATCCGTGATGTGCCAGGTTCAGAAAGCGCAACAAGAAGGCCGACAATACTACGGCGTCCATCTGGAAGAACTTCAGGAAAACCTGTATGGGGTAGATCTCAAGATGCAAGGCTATCCATCTCTATTGACAGCCTATGTTGAATCCCAATCCCGTCTTCAAGAAGCCCTTCATGGAGCTCTCCCTGAGGCCAATTTGTGCATTCGGGTGGGACGTGAACAACTGAACGCTTTGCGTCCTCTATATTTCAGGCATTTTGCTTGGGTAGGGAAGCAGATGGTTTTCGAGCTGGCGCTTCGCAGCTTGACAGAGGCTAGAATCCTGGCCGGGCACCTCTGCGATGTGGAAACCTCTTATCAGGATAGGATCGCGGGGCAACAAGCGGAGAGCTTGTCCGAAGGAGTGGACGAGATCAAGGCGATACATGAACTCTTGGGACAGGTGGACTCTGCGAGGCGGGATATAGATACAAGACGCGAGGAACTGGAAAGAATGAGACAAGAGCTGAAGGAGCGCGAAGGGGAACGGGCCGCAAAGGAGGCGGAGATAGGGGAAATCCTCGGAAGGCTTGGCGAGTCCCTCAAGGGTTTAAGGACCCATCTGGTGGATACAGCCCAACTTCTGGATGATTTTTTGAAGGATGTTTTGGGAGATGCGGTTGAGAAAAGGATGAAGTCCGGAAGCGAACTCTTGGAGAGGATGCGCGAAGGTTTTCAGAAGTATGCCTGGCAAGGGAATGCTTTGGTGGATGTGGTCAAGGAAGTTGTCGATAAAAAGATCCAGGTGATGGCTGAGCTAAGTTCCCGAGAGGTCAAGGAAAATGTCTTGGCCTTCGAGCGAACACTTTCGGAGAAGGAAGCCACATATGCGGATCTTCTGGAACGCCTGGAAAAGATGTGCCAGTTTCCAGGCCAAGCGCGATGGATAGAAGGCGCTGGCGCCTAATCCTTTTCTTCCTTTGGGTGGGCTGTCGACGAGCTTCTTCCAAGACCTTCAAGGGACCTGGATCATCTGTGTGGCAAGGAAGAGGGGTTCATTTTCATGCAGCGAGCGGCAATTCCGATAGAAGTACCATTGTCCATGGGAATTGGATAACACGATCTGGTAGGGCGAGAGCCCCTCCACCTGGTCCTCTTCCTCCATAATGCATGCCAGATCCCAAAGACTCAGATGTGTCCATCCCAATTGGGCGGCTTCATCTCGTAACGTTTCGATCTTTTGCATGGATGTGTGCAGGGGATTGTCCCGTCTCCTCATCTTGGTTCCTCCTTTTGGGAATGGGGTGGAACGATCAGCAATTTATCTTCCAGTTCCTTGAGCAGAGTCCGGAGGCGTTCTTGATCCTTGATAATGGACGCCCTTTCTTGTCTGAACCTCTTGTAAGAGATCCCTGGAGCCAGGAATCTCTTCAAGTCTTCTTCTGAAAGGTATAGCCTTCGCAAGGTGATATTTTCTGAAGAAGGGTTTGAAAAGACCCATGTTTCATGTTTTTCTCCCATGGAGCAGTGACAGCTGGGTTTGCCGCATCTTCTGCTCCATTGGAAAAGACTTCCCTTAAGAAGCTGTTTGTGAACCATCATGCTTTCCAGGGATCGATTCACTGCGTTTTGGACCTGTCGAATTTCTCTTTTAATTCTTTGAACCTGTCTTTTGGAAGAATCAGTCATGGACTTCCTTTCTGATACTAATATTAATTATTTAAGATCAGATTGTCAAGAAAGATTTATCCGGAACAGTTGGTTCATGAATTGCAACATCCCGTCAATCGTACCTATTCAGTGAACCCGATCTAGGCGAGGGCTTGATACCAACAGGGCGAAAAATCTATCTGGCTTTAGAAGGAATGAAAAGGGGGACTTGTACCCATTCCTACCTTGAGCCGTAAGAACAGGTCATGGATCCAGCGATAATTCCCAGATAGGTTTATGGTGGGTGCCAAACAAACTCAGTAAATTCAGTGAACCCGATTCAAACGCAGCCCTTGGCGGAGAAGAGACAGAGATGCTGTTTTCGAACGGTTTGAAATCCAAGGTACGTATCACGGCATTCCAATCTGTCTCCTCTTCCCACGACGGTTTGTCTCTGGATCGCTTTCACTGAATATTTACCAAACTCCTGGGTAAAGATATACCTGGTGGGGCAGACCCTATTTTCGGAGGCCTTTCCCTGAATCCCTGACAGAGCACAATCCCTCTGGATAGGGGAAAAAGAATCGCTGATTTAAAAGGTAGTGTTTCTCCAATCGGAGAGCCCAGGATTGCAGAAGCGCGCCCAGTATGCTCATCGGTATTCTCTCGTCCCTGTATTCTTCGATCTTATTCAGGAAGAAGATTCTCTCCTTGTCGGAAAGATGATCTGAAACACCACCAAATGCGTGCTGAAAGGTGTTGATGACAGAGCCCTGTCGAGGAGGTTTTACCAGGGCTTGTCTCAAAAGAACCTCGTATTCTCTCGTTAGATCCTCCAAGGATTCTTTCCTATGAGAAGCGAGAAGGCGTCCCATTTCGCGCATCTTGCTTTGATGGTATGCCAGGAGAAGAAGCTTGGATCTACTATGGAAATCGATGAGATCCTTCATGCTTCGCGCTTCCTTAACCTTTCGGAAATCCGTGAGTGCAAACAAAGATGTGAGAAAATGTTCCCTGATTGTATAGTCTTTGAGACGCCCCTCTTCTTCCATGGGGAAACCAGGAAAACGACACGCAATTTCATGAGCGAAATATCCCATTCCCTTTTCAAATCCCGCTCCCAGGTTCTTGCTATGGTACGTTCGGACCGCGTGAGGCCCGCAGGAAGGTGATCGGTGTTTGAGAAGAAATCCATCCACCACATCGAGTTGATCGAGAAAGGTTTGACAGAATCTTTGCATGGCTTCGGTTACGTCCTGACCGGTGGCTGGTTGTAAGAGTCTGGGTTCGTTGCCTTGCAGTACAAGACGAATAGGATCCCTGGGTATTCCCAGTCCAATTTCCACCTCGGGACAGATGGTGATGAAGTCAACATAAGGTTTGAGCTTCTCCACAAAATCATCCGTGATTGTCTGTCCATTGTAGCGACAGGAAGCAAATCCAAGGCATCGGCTCGATAAGATGACGGGTCTAATGGTATCCAAATGCGTATCCTCCTCGGATGTAGAAGGTAGTAAGTATGAAGAGAGCATGTAAATATTTAGTGAACCCGATCTGAGCCTAGATTATAGCCGGCTGGCGAGGCGTGCGTGAATCGTCTGGCCGGGTTCAGGGGCGGGCCGACCACCGAGCTTGAGCCAAGACGCTTCATGCGTTCCTCGCCTTGCTAATATCAATCCTTCGCCTAGATCGGGTTCACTGAATATTTACGAGAGAATAAGGCCAAGAACCTATTTCCATCAAGGTCTCATGATGAGATCTCATGATGAGAGGTCTCATAAGATGAGAGTCTTTCGTCATGTCTTTCTTGCATTTTGCATAGAACTTTTCGAACTCCAATTGGCTTCCCTCGGGCTCCGGAAGACAACGAACACAAGGAACGCGGACCTGGTGTTTTCTTTCATGTTTGTTTGGTTGCGGCCCATCGCCGCGTTACAATGATCACAAGATGTGAACCCAAAGACCCGAGTATCCTGGGAAAAACCGAGGCTGATTGCTTTCTACGATATTTCCAAGGCGCGGGTGAAGTGGAAAAAGGAGTGAATATGACATCTAAGGAACGCGTGCTCAGGGCATTGGCGCATGAAAAACCTGATCGAGTACCTATCAATTATTTCGCAAACCCTGGCATCGATTCACGATTGAAAAGTCATTTCGGACTTGATGTTAAGGATGGTGAGGGATTGGCCCAGGCGTTGGGCGTGGATTTTCGCGGGGTTCATGCCTCCTACAAGGGACCCAAACTTCATCCAGATATTTCGGAACGGGGTATCATCGCGGATGATTGGGGCATTCGTCGCAGATGGGTGCAGCATGGGACAGGGGGATACTGGGATTACTGCGATTTTCCCTTGAGGGACGCAGATAGGGAAACCATCCTAAAATGGCCCATGCCAAATCCTGACCACTACGAGTACGCCGCGGTGAAAGCTGCCTGCGAGGCACAGAGGAAGTATTGTGTATTTACCGGAGGGGCCGGGCTTCCGGACATCATCAACAGTACCGGCATGATCCGCACCATGGAGCAGGTGTTGGTGGATCTGGCCTTGGACGATGAGGCGGGACTGGCCTATATCGACAAAAAAATCGAGATCCTCTATGAGATTACGGCAAGAACCCTGGAAGCTGCCGGGGGGGGAATCAACCTTCTTTGGTTGGGGGAGGACCTGGGGACCCAAATCGGACCCATGATCAGTCTCGATCTCTTTCGCAAGCACATCAGGCCGAGACACCAGCGTTTCGTGGATCTGGGCAAGGCATTCAACCTGCCTGTCATGATTCACTCCTGTGGATCCTCCAGTTGGGCCTTTGATGATTTCATTGAGATGGGAATCGATGGTGTTGAAACGCTTCAGCCGGAGGCCAAGAATATGGCTCCAACCTATCTGAAGGAACGATACGGTGTTTCTCTGGCCTTTCACGGATGCATTTCCACGGCAGGCCCGGTGGCCACCGGAACCGAACGAGAAACCGTGAAATATTGTAGAGAGATCCTTGAAATCATGATGCCTGGAGCGGGATATTGTTTCGCTCCAACGCATGCCTTGCAGGACAACTCTCCCACGGAAAATGTGGTGGCCATGTACACGGTGGCACAGGAAGAGGGAGGATACTGAGGGCTGGAATGCGTCATGTCCTCTCATCTTCCACTCGAACGAGTTCTTGCTTCGGACGACAAGGTTGACGAGACTCCGAATGTGATAGAGACCCAGGATGCGATGAGCGGCAGCAATGTGGCTTATCGTTGTACCGGAAAACTCCCTCCGTGGTTGGGATGACGTTATGGCTTCCTTTTATTCCCGATAACTCCCTGGACCCCCACATGAGTTCGTGTTATTTTGAAGTTCTGGATGTCCCAAAACAAACACATGATAGCCAGGGACCTCAATCGGTATCTGGCAGAGATGAAGAAAATTGTTGCCACCAATACTCGATCTTTTTCATGACACGAAGGACGCGATCAAGATCGGGACCACGATATGAGTCCAGGTCGCATATGTAAATTCGTCTCGCTGATCTTTGTTCTGGGAATCTTCGCGTGGTTGCTTCGCCCACCCTCAGATGAAGAGATGGAAAGGGATGCCAACCTGTCCCTTCAGACATCTCTCAAGGCATCCGACACCAAATACGTCATCAAGTTTGCGCCAGGCATATTCTATATGCCCGATTCCACGCCTTACGATCTCGGCAAACCCCTCCAGGGGCTCAAAGGGGTCGTTCGCGAATTTGAAAGACGATTTCCTGACACTCAAATTGAGATTCTGACTGTGCCCGGCAGACGGGAATACCTAGTAACACAGCTCTCCAGCGGCCAGGCCCCGGATATCATCAACGTCAATGTGGAAGACGTCTGGATCGACGTGCAGAAGGGCTGGTACATTCCACTGGATACATTTCTCGAATCTCCCAATCCTTTTGTCCTCGAAAAGGGCGATCCCGATCTGCCCGGCGCGACCCAATGGTGGGACATGTTCAAGTACCAGGCTATCAGTCGCGGGAAGGCTGCCCCTGACAATAAGAATTACTGTTTGACCTTCGACTTGATCGAAACAGGAATCTTCTACAACAAGGATATCTTCAGGGAGGTTGGGATAACGGAACCAACAGACTGGGAGGATTTCATCCATATACTCCAGAAGATACAAGCGGCTGGTTATACGCCCCTTCTCATGAATATCTGGTCCTTTAACGACTGGTGCAAGGATCTTTTTTTCGATCAGCTCTACTACGGCATTTTGCCTGGGATCGATCTCTATAAGGATCCGATTCGAGAGGAGTACCTGCAAGGGTATCTGGATTGGGATGAGCTGGCTTTCCTGTACGAGAAGGGCTTCTTCAATGCGGAAGATCCCCGCTACGTGGAGATCTGGCGACAGATGCGTCGGCTCAAGGAGTATACGAATGATGACCTTGTCTCAACCGATCTTACCCGAGAGTTCGTGACGCAACGGGCGGCCATGTTGTGGATGCACTCCATGATGACATGGCGGCTTGTGGCAGACAGGCAACTTGGATTTGATTGGGGCGTCTTCTATCTCCCGAGGTTTACTCAGGAGACATCGCCTTATGCTTCGGGCGAAGACATGTGTGTCATCGGTGGCTCGGCCACGCAGATTGAGGTGACCAACTCGGCCGTGTCAGACACGAACGTTGAGTGGACTCTGGAGGAACGCATGGCTCGATCCAGACGTCTGGAACGTGTCATTCAGTTTCTTCAGTTTCTTTGTCTTCCGGAGCAATACGAGAAGGTTGTCAACGAATATGCGGCATTGATCCCCAACATCGTTGGCGTAACGCCTCGAGAAGAAATCGAGCCCTTCCGCATCATCCTCGAAGGGCGTTATACAACTACAAAGTGGGTTTTCACCTTTGATTTACGTTTCAGCGATATTCAGCAACGCGCTCTATCCCTCTATTTGACGGGTGGCAGCGATTTGGATGAGTTCCTCTCGTGGCAAGTGGGCAATCTAGACTATGCCGTCTCCAATCTCTTGAAGCGCAAGTCTGTGGATCGCGATCAACTGGAAAAGGCATGGCGTGAGCTGGCTGCCATTCGAAGCCAGGCGCGCGATCTTCCCTCGACGGTCCTGGAAGGAGACCAAAACCTATGACGCTGAGCCACAGGACATGGGCCACTGCCACGTGCTACGCCCTTATTTTCCCCACCTTGGCCATGCTGGTCGTCTTTGTCTTCACGCCGGTGTTGTGGGCTTTCTCGAAGTCTCTGTTCGAGTTTGAAATTGGTGCAGATGCATTGTTTGTGGGTGTTGACAACTACACTGAATATCTTGGACGAGATCCCACGTTCTTTCCATCGATTTCCAACATGCTTTTCTTGACGACTTTTGCTGTCTTCATCCAGTTGACCCTTCCCCTCATCGTTGCGAAGCTGATTTACGTTTTACCACAGGAAAGGTGGCGATACGTATACAGGCTTATCTTCCTGATACCCACCCTCGTTCCGGGAGTTGCGGTGATGCTCATCTGGCAGGGCATGATTTATTCTGATCGAGGCATGCTTAATGAGTTCTTGAGGGGAATAGGGTTGGCGTCCTGGGCTACAGGCTGGCTGGCCAATCCAAGGACAGCCCTCTATGCCGTGGCCATGATCGGTATGCCATTCGTCGGCGGATTCCAGGTCCTGATCTATTACGCGGGCCTTTCCGCGATTCCTGATAGCGTGAATGAGGCAGCAGCCATCGAGGGATGTACAGGACTGCGAAAATTTTTTCTGATCGATGTGCCCATGGTCCTGAGCCAACTCAAGTTGATCCTAATCCTTACCATCATTGGAGGTGTTCAAAGTTTTGAGAATCTCCTAATTTTGACGGAGGGGGGGCCCGGCTTCAAAACCATGGTGCCGGGCCTGTGGATGTACTATAACGCCTTTAGCTTTCAGCGCATGGGATACGCCTGTGCCATTGGCGTTGTCCTTTTCTCGGTTGTTCTGGGATTGACTCTTCTGAATATCAAATACTTTCGATCCACGGAAGAACTCCAGGAGACGACCTGATGGAACGTTGGAAGGTTGTGGCCATACACGTCACCTTGATCTCTCTCGCGTTCCTGACGTTATTGCCTTTCTTTTTCACGATCAACAACATCTTTCGTACACGTCCTGAATTCGACCGTGCATTCTTTTCCCTCCCTGACTGTTTCAAAAATCTGGCCCAAGCTATCACGGCAGAGCAGGGGGCAACCTTTCAAATTGAAAACGAGGAGGGGGAGATCGTGGAGGTAGCTAGCGACAAGGCCATCGCTTTCAATCTCAGCAAGGCTGGCCGCGGACCCCGTTTGGCCTGGCGAGCCATTCGGCCTTACATGGTGAACTCCCTATGGGTGTCCGCCGTCACGGCGTTTGGTGTTTCCTTCATTGGCTCAGTGACGGCCTACGTTCTGGCGCGTTATCGATTCTTTGGCTCCAGGTTAGCCTTTCTCACGATCATCTCGACCATGATGTTCCCTGGGGTCCTAACCCTTGTTCCTAGTTTCCTTCTGGTCAAGGAACTAGGACTTCTTAACACCTATTGGGCCATGATTCTCCCTTACATCGCTGGAGGCCAGGTCTTTGCCATCTTTGTCTTTCGAAGCTTTTTCTCGGGCCTGCCTGAGGATCTTTTCGAGTCCGCCCGAATCGATGGCGCGGGACATTTCAGAATCTACTGGAATCTCGTGCTTCCGCTCTCCAAGGCCGCTTTTTCAGTGGTGATCATTATGAATATCATTGGTACATGGAACAATTTTCTTTGGCCTTTCATCACGAACACGGAAGGCAAGAAACACGTTGTGGCATCCGGTCTATTTGTCCTGGCCACCTCGGAGTACGCGTCGAATCCTGCCACGCTCTATGCGGCCTACGCCATTTCTAGCATCCCCATGCTGATTCTGTTTGTCTATGCGACCAAGCCCTTTATCCGTGGCATGACCTCGGGCGCTTTCAAGGCGTGAGGAGCATAATGTTTCTTCCACGGACCGCACTTCAATTGTTCGTCATCGTGATGGACCTTATTCCAATCTTCGCAGCGTGTTCAGTCTTCTCGTGTCGATATCGATCGTTTTCTAGGGCCTTGGCAGCTCTTCCAAAAAAAATTCGTGAAAAAGACCGAGATAATAGGCGAGCAAGTAGTGAAATCCTGGTCGAAGGCGGGTGCCGTCACCATCCGCTTCCAGCATCCATGGATCCCAGTCCCAATACGTTTCATGACGTTCATCAATTGGAAAGGCATAACCGTCCACCCTGGCCCCGAGTTTGGGTGGTACCCCTGGCTGCTTGCCCAGTGGAATCATGTCTGTCCTGTGTGAATTGGACATGGGCCATTCAATGAGGTCGATTGGGTATCGTTTCAAAGTATCGACTCCATCTTCAAAACACGAAATGGGTGGCGATAGATCGATTTCTCCCCACTGATCGAGGCGGGTCTTTCCTGTTACACAGGCGCCATATATGAAATTAGTGAATGGGTTCCGTTCGAATTTTTCATATTGCCAATGATTATGAATCGCGTGCTGGTACATGGTGAGCAGGTCCGGGTCCGTTTCATAGCGTATGAGATGATAGTAGTTCATGAAGGCCATATTGTCGTCTGGCTGATGGCCCGGGTGATTGGGCCCTTCCAGCATCTTGGGCTGTGTCATACCGTTCATGCCATAGCCATGATCTAAAGCGAGCTCTAGATAGATCTCACGGTACTTAGCATCCCCAGTGATGTGGTGAGCAATGGAAAGATAGGTCAGGATGCTGTAGGAGTTGAGTCCCCGCTCCGCGTGCCATGCTGGATTTCGATTCAAGTCGTCAGGAGAGAAGTGAGCCCACCGCGTTGGCAGGCCGTCGTGGTCCACCAGATTGTATCCATTTGCAATGAGGTGGTCCGTAATTCTTTGCACCACAATTCGCACTTCATCCTTTTCGCTTTCTGCCTCACACACACGGTCAAAATAAACGGCATAGCCAAAAAAGTGACCATCCAGCTCATCTGAACTAGAGTCACATTTCCAGTACCATTTGCCTGACTTATCCACTGGACAGCGAGGCTCCATGATTTTCCAAAGGGGATCCATCTTCTTTCGCTGAAGATCGTAGTTTTTGTCATACAGCAGGTTGGGATCGGACTCGGTGGTGGGAATGACATTGCGGGCAATGAAACCTTGGGGAGCTGGGTGTTCACCACCCTGGGTCACCTCACTGAGAAAAGCATTGGCCTGAAACGCCTTGCGTGCATGATTCCGGTACTTGTCTTTTCCCGTCACTGTATAGGCGAAGCTCATGGCGCCCAGATATAGGCCTGTATTGAAGCCGTCATTATCCGTGTACACCGATCTGGATGTTTCCGTGTTCCCCGGTACTGCGAGATCGGCTGGATTTACGTAGCCGAATACGGTTCGGCGGTGATGTTTTTCGATCTCATCCTCGAACAAGGCCGATTTCCCAGCCAAGGTCATAGGCCGGTTTGCGATGCACGATAGGCCAAGATCTGTGGCAATCCATGCATTACCATCTGCATCTACAGCCACGTCCCGTACGCAATTGCCTGCCAACCATCGTCGTCCTTGTCGAAAGAACCATTGATTGTCATGATATTGAATGACACCGTTGGTCGTTCCAAACCAGACGCCGGTTTGACCGGCCGACATGCAGGTAAAATCGTTGTAAGGCAACCCATCAGCACCGGTAAAGAGACGCCATTTCTTGTCGTGGACACGGCATCCAACGCCCTGGGGCGAGGCAAACCAGAGCCTTCCTTGTATGTCATAAGCCACGGCGCGGACGTCTACCGGGGCCCAGCGGACCTTTCCGTGCATGGGAAGAAGGCGTTCCCATTTCATATGTGTTCTCAGGTAAAGCCCGCTTGGAGCTGCAACTGCAATTTCGTCGCCATGTTTTGCCACATCTCGCACATCTTCTGTGGCACCTACCCATGCTTCCAGGCCCGGGTAGCGAGGAGGGGAAATGAACATCGTCTGTTTCGTGTTATCATCCGTGATCGGTGTCCAAGTCGTTCCCTTCGAGGAAAAGACGCTGCCAGCATCATCCAGGACATACAATGTACCTTTAGTATCGATGGTCACCCTGGAAATCCCCTGGTTGGAGAGTCCTTCCTGCTGGTCAAAAACTCTGTGGACTTGTTGCGCGAATGCTTCTACTCGAATGGGAATATGGGCCATCAGTGCAGTGGTAGAGAATAGGACAGCGCAGAGAAAGAACCCTTGGACAAAACTATGTTCCATAAGATACATACTGTTTCATTTCCTGGTGATAGGGAGATAAATATTCAGTGAACCCGTTCCAAACGCAGCCCTTGGCGGAGAAGAGACAGCGATGCTGTTTTCGAACGGTTTGAAATCTTGAGTGGTTTTTGAGGTGTTACACTCAGGAAACACATTATACTCCTATGAGGTGGAATGAGTGACATCGAGGAGGAACCCTTGTCTGTTTCCAGCAAAGCCTTTGTGTACTATGCTCCCGGGGATGTAAGGAGGGAGATTCTTGATATGAAATGTCCGAAGGACGGTCTTCTGGTGAGAATTAGGGTGGCCGGACTTTGTAGCACAGACCGCAGTATATATCTGAAGGGACATCCTAAGGTGGATTCCAATACTCCTGTTGTCCTGGGACATGAGTTGTGCGGCGAGATCGTGGAAAGGGGACCTCAGGTGGGTGAAAATCGGAAAGGGATTGGATACTGGGAAGGCAAAGAGATCGAGCCCGAGCTCATGGACTTCCATGAAGGAGAACGTGTTACGTTCCAGTCCCGCATAGCTCAATACCGAGATGGGCTTATGCTCACAGAGAACCCCATCACTATCTTGAGCTTTAGAATGAACGGGGGGTACGCAGAGTATATGGAGGTCCCCGGGGTTCTTCTCAGGTCTGGAAGCGTGTTACGGGTTCCGACCGACATCTCAGATGTATCTGCTGCCCTGGTGGAGCCTGCAGCCTGCGCCTTGGAGGCTTTGTTTGCCACCCCGCATGCCTGTGGCGTGGATCATGAAGGTAGACATCTTTTCCGGGCAGGGGTAAAGGACGGCGGATATACTTGCATCATTGGATCAGGGACCTTGGCCATGATCTATGCCCTTCTGGCCAAACGTCTTGGGGCCGAACGGGTCATGGTCCTGGTGCGGTCCCAGGACAAGGCGAAACTGGTGGAGGAGATTCTCCAAGGGAAAGCAGAGCCGTGTATGATCCCAAAATACAGTGCACAGCCTTTGTCCGAGAGATTGCAGGTGGAAGCAGAGATTGTGAATTGTCTTCGACAGAGGACCGAGGGCAGGCTCTTTGATGATGTGGTATTGGCCTGTCCTGATCCTGATGCCCAACGGCTCATGTTAGACCTTTACAGCATGGATGGGTATGCTGTGGGATCCTGTTTTGCAGGGATTCGGACGAGGGTGGATCAAGTTGATCTGGATTCTAACCACTATCGAATGGCAAAGACCATAGGGACCAGCGGATGTTCCACACGTACCATGGAGACCGTGATGCACTGGCTTGAACAAGGGCAGATTGCCCTGGACAACCTGGTGTCTCCTGAACATTTTGACTTGGACTGCTTGCCTCATGATTTCTTTACAGCGAAGACTGGAGGTCTGAAGCCTATTCTGTATCCATGCAGCTGATAGAAAAGAGGAAGAAGAGCGATGTGAGGCCCACTATTGTCCATCCAGAAGCGATCCATTCAGACACAGTGTGTCACATCGATCAGGTCTTTGGAAAGATCTGGGCCTTTACATTGGGATTGGGTCATATCTTCCCAGAGAACAGTACGAGAAGTCCCATGCAGGGTGGGCAGTTCCTTCAACACACCTTCGGTGGCCCGCCGGTCCAGATCTTTGCAGAGGAGGAGGTATGAAACCGATCTACTGTAGGATTTTTGTTTGGGTGGTTCTGTTCGCATCAAGGGGGAACGCTGTTGAGTTTGAGAGTCACTTTCAAAGCGCTTTTGATCGTGTTTGGGTGGGAGCGGACTATTGGGCCAATCCTATGGAGGACTGGTGCATAGAAGATGGATGGCTCACATGTATTGGACAAGGCGCCAATCGCAATGTAGCGCTCTTGACGTATGAGCTAGATGAAGTGAATGAATCCTTTGCTCTTTCTGTTGTTCTGCGAGTGTCGGGACAACCCGGCCAAGAGGCCGAGGGGGCTGTGGCTTTTCGGGTGGGCTGCAAGGACGAAATCGAGGATTATCGGGCTGTGGCCTTGAGGGGACAGGGCTTGGAATGTGGTGTGACTCTGGCTGGAGAACTTTTTTTTGATTCGTTGCCTCAGGAGAAAGCGTCTTTGTGCTCTGGCCTGGATGGATCCTTGGTGGGAGGAGAATGGGAACTTCGTCTTACAGGAGCACCGGACACGCGAGGGACCTATGCACTTCGACTCCTTCTTGTGAAAGTTGAAACCGGGGAAACCATGTGTAGCCTGGACAAGGGAAATGTTCCTTCCAACAGACTCCCGGGCGGGTTAGCTCTGGTGTGCAATTCCCCCAAAATATCAGGGAAGGGGAGCCAGGGAGTCTCTTTTGCGTTCAGGAAATGGCAGGTGTCCGGGGATAAAATTCATTTTTATCCGCAACGTGCCTGGGGTCCTATCCTGTGGTCTATGTATACCCTGAGCGATTCCCGCGGAGAAGACATGCATGTACTCAAGGTGACGGCCCAGATGCCGCCTCTGGGGAAGACAGATTCCAAGATCCTATTTTTTGAGACCCATTCAGATGGGGAGTGGAGACAGCGTGGGGAGGCTGTCATCGATCCTGATGCTTGCACTGCTACAGTTCGCTTGGAATCATGGGACGCGCAGAGAGATGTGTCTTGTCGTTGGGTCTATGAGATGGTACATCGAGGGGGCAATGTAAAAAAGCATACATATACTGGAACCATTCGTAGGGATCCCATCGACAGAACGCTCGTGGTGGCAGGCTTTACAGGAAACATGGACTATGTGTTTCCCAACAGAGAAATCGTTCGAAATATTGGAATTCAAGATCCAGATCTGCTCTTCTTCTCAGGGGATCAGATCTATGAACAGGTGGGAGGGTATGGCATCCTTCGCGAACCGGCAGACCGTTCTATCCTGAACTACCTTCGAAAATGGTATCTGTTGGGATGGGCTTTCGGAGATCTCATGAGGGATCGAGTCACCGTGTGTTTGCCAGATGACCATGACGTATATCAGGGCAATCTTTGGGGAGAAGGAGGACGTGACTGTGGCGGGATAAAGAATCATGCCTCTGGCGGTTATGCTCAGCCGGTCCGTATGGTCAATGCTGTTCACCGCACACAGACCTCTCATCATCCAGATCTGTTTGATCCCACGCCCATTGAAAGAGGGATTAGTGTGTATTACGGGGACATGGTGTATGGCCGAATAAGCTTTGCCATCCTCGCGGATCGCCAGTTCAAATCAGGTCCAGAAGGTAAAGTCAATACATGGGAGGGACGTCCAGACCATGTAAAGAGTCCTAATGTGGACGTGATTTCTTTAGACAAGCCTGGCCTGAAGCTTCTGGGCGATCGACAACAAGCCTTTTTGAAGCAATGGGCTGAGGATTGGCGCGGAGCGGACATGAAGGTCGTCCTTTCCCAGACGATATTTTGCAACCTTGCCAATTATCACGGGGAAAACCAGGAGTTTATATTGGCCGATCTGGATTCCAACGGATGGCCGCAGTCTGGGCGAAACCAAGCTCTGGAAGCCATACGGAAGGGTTTTGCTCTGCATTTGGCCGGGGATCAGCATTTGCCGTCCCTGGTCTGGCACGGAGTAGAGTCCTTTCGGGACGCGGGATGGTCCTTCTGTGTGCCATCCATTGCCGCGGGCTATCCCAGATCCTGGCGTCCTGATGAGGAGGGACGCCCCGGTCTGAAACGTCCAGAATATGACCTTCCCAACACAGGGGACTATCTGGATGGGTTGGGCAACAAAGTGACGGTATATGCCGTAGGAAACCCGGAGAAGAGCAACCGTCCCGGGGCTGTGAACACAGCCCATGACAAGGCGAGCGGATATGCGATTGTGAGAATAGATCGCGAGGAAGGGGCCTACATCCTGGAATGCTGGCGAATCCAGGCAGATGTGTCCAGTCCCAAGGAAGATGATCAATTTCCCGGTTGGCCCAGGACCGTGTATATGGAGGAGAACTATGGACGGAAAGCTGTGGGATGGCTTCCCAAGGTCAAGGTGAAGGGTCTGAAGAACCCAGTGGTTCAAGTGTTGAATGAAGCTGGTGGAGCCGTGGAGTACACCCTTCGCGTTCGCGGATCGGAGTTCAGTCCCAAAGTGTTTAGCAGGACAAGCCATACCCTCAAGGTTGGGGAGCCAGACCTGGATCAATGGAAGAGTTTTACTGGATTGATGCCCCAGGATGAATGCGAGGCCTATACGATCGAGGTGGCGTTTTAGGATGTCGTGTTTTTTCGCGACCTCTTGGGAAGTGTGAGCGTGGCGCTCAGTTTTACGAAGAGAGCGTCATCCAGATGCAACTTGATATCTCTTATACCATCGAAAAACCCGTCACTTTCAAATAGCGAGCGGTGCATGCTCAGCCCTCCAAGAACATGGATCCTGAACTCCTTGGACACTTTGGCTGTCAGGCCCTTCTCTTGGCGGGATCCATGCCGAAACTGTCGCCAGCCTGGACTTTGAAACCTAATAGAAATAGGACGAGGAAATGGAGATATAATTTCATTGTGATTATTGAGTTTCTAAGCTTGTGTGTCTGTGCTTCGGTGACCGTATTGGCCGTTCATTTCCTTGTTGTTCCAGGCATAGCATCGCTGTGTCATCAGCTTGCTTTCTCAGAAAAGACTGAAGGTCAAATCATCGGATATGCCACCAGTCTACCTGAATTCGTGGTTGTTATATCCAGTGCCATGTCAGGTGTCAAGGAAGCGGGTTTCTGGAATATCGCATCTTCCAATATGATCAACTGGGTTTTATTTTTGCTGGCTGTAGGTATCTTTAGACAATGGCAGGACCTGAGAAGACTTGCTTTTCTGGATGAGTTGACTTTTGGTCTGTTATCCGTGGCTGTGCCGCTTTTCTTGTTGGGAATTCGGATCGATCCAACGATTCCGATTTGTCTGGGCCTGATAGGTTTTTTCGTGACCTATAAGATCTTGGATGCACGTTTCTTTCACTGTGCCGAATTGCGGATAGAAGAACTTGATTCAGTTTCAGCTCGCGATTCGGGTCGAGCGATCGGATCGATTGCAATCGGAATATTCATGGTTCTAATAGCCGGACATTTTCTAGGTAAGAGTGCCGAGACTCTCATACTGAAACTCTCTATCCCTTCCTGGATGGTTGGATGGATTTTGGGATCGATCACATCGATTCCGGAATTGACATCCTTTATAGAAATATATGGTTTCCATAAGAAGCGGGACACTCTATATCTTCTTAAGGATACCCAGGAGGCTCTCGATGCCCTGGTTGCTTCCAATATGTCTAATTTGGGCATTATCCTGCCAATAGGTATGATGCTTTTCCTTTGGATGACTTAAGAGGATCAGTTTTTCTGAGCTATTCTTCGTGGGAGAGATCGAACTCATTGAATTTCACGATGAGTTCTTTTGGAAGATGATTGACATCCAAGTACCTGTCGTATTCATTCATACCCTTGAGATATTTCCCGAAAAAGGCTGCGGTATATCCATTGGTTAGCCTAAACGCCTCCTCTACAGGCATATAGATGATGTCTTCTCCGTTGGTAATTCGCTTTCCTGTGCCTACGCCATCTCCAAAATGCGGGTTGAACTGAAACATCTCTGTGAAGGAGTAATGACCGGCGTTGAGAAATTCAACGAGGTAGCAAGGACCCAGTGATTCCTCGTAGTATTGGCGAAGGCGATGGTTTCCTTCTGTCTTGATCGTGGAATCTTCCGTGGCAATCAGGATCATCGCAGGGCAATGGAAATTCGTGCGTTCATGACCTACAGCGGCCATGGGCGCAATGGCATCGATTCGGTGATCTTCATCGGCCATCTTGGCCGCTGTGTATCCCCCAAAGGAGTGTCCTGCCACGCCAATATGATCGAGATCAATTTTTCCCAGGAAACGACTGTCCGCACCATGGTGCATCCGTTCCATAGCATCTATGAGGAAACTAAGATCCTTGGGCCGATCTATAGCGGAGCGCTCTCTTCCCTCCTTATCATAGAGAATCACCTTGCCATCTACCACAGTGAGGGAACAGTTGCGTGTATGGTCAGGGGACATAACCACATAACCGTGACTGGCCATGTGTTCGCACCAAAATGCGCTCTGCATTCGAAATCCTCCATTGCCATGGGAAAAGAGAATCAAGGGAAATCTGCCGTCTTCTATCCTGGCATCCCGAACCGAGATATTCTTAAAGGATTGATCGACTTGAATCAAATCCACTTCGGTCGCCTGTTTGATTAGCGTAAAGATCCCGGGTTTGGTTCCTTTGAGATAGAAATCCGTCAACCTATTCTTTGGCAAGTTCTTGGCGTCCTCCGTGGCCGGATACCATATTTCTGTAAGCAAGGGTCTAGGGCGACCTGTCTTTTCATCTATGCGACTGTAATCTTCAAAGAGCATGGTTGTTACGCCCACAGGATACGGGCCAGGCTTTTCAGGATCAGGAAGACCGGTTTCTGACAAACAGATGCTGGATAGAAGCAAAGCGAAACCTAGTGAATTTAAAAGGATGTATCGGTTGTACTTGCGCGACTGAAGCATGGCATGTCTACCTTTCCATAGGTCTTATGATGAGGAAGTTTATTGTACTCTCTCTTTCTTGTTTCGGGCATGATCCTGAATGAAAAGCTAGATCATAGTAGATTCTGTATACTGTCTAAAATTCGAGATTCAAGGGGTGGATTTTTCGAGAAATGAGAAGTTTCGATGTCTCATCATCCCAATGTACTCTTCCTAATCACCCATGATGTGGGGCGATCCTATGGATGCTATGGTAAGCACCAGGTCCATACCCCACATATCGATGCATTGGCCCGTAGCTCTATCGTATTGGATGGACATTTTTGTCATTGGCCTCTTTGCGGGCCGGCAAGAGCCAATCTCTTTACAGGATGTCGTCCTCTTACCACGTGTCGCTATAACAACGAGCCTTTCCTGCCAAAGTTTCGCGAGCGTATGGGTTCCCAGTTCGCAACCTTGCCGGAGCATTTTCGAAACCATGGATATCTGACCTCGGCTGTTGGATTTGTATACCACGATGTGGATGATTTCAAATCATGGAGCCTCGGGCATTGGCGTCCTCCTACGAGCGAAATGCTGGAGAATCATGGAAAAGGCCCGAGAGATGGGTTGCCTGGCCGGATTCGGGGACAATGGCAAAGCCCTGAGGCGTTGAATCTCATCAGGGAACGATGGGAGCGACTCCAGGCAGCAGGTTTCACGGAAAGGGATCTCGAAGATCCTCGCGTCGAGAGGCAGGCAAGAGGTCCTGCGGTCGAGTCCGCGGATGTGAAAGACGAGGCATATCATGGTGGACAGGTCGCTTCAAAGACCATAGAAATTATCCATTCCCTTTCCAAGGATGAACCGTTTTTCCTGGCTGCCGGGTTTATCGATACCCATCTTCCTTTCTGGGCACCCAAGCGCTTTTGGGATCTCTATGACAGGGATTCATTGGTGATGCCAGGATTTCTTGAGCCTCCCCAAGGATCCCCAGAATGGGCCATGGGCGATAGCGAACCGGCCCAGTACTATACGACCCATGGATATGAAAGGTCCTGGACCCCATCGGTAGAAGAATCCCTGGAACTTCTTCATGGACGTTTTGCCGTACTTTCCTTCTTTGATCACCTGGTGGGCAGAATCTTACTGGCCCTTGAACAGGCAGGTCATGCTGAAAACACCATGGTGGTTCTCACCTCGGATCATGGATTTCACGAAGGAGAACATGGATACTGGGGAAAGCATAATCTTTGGGATCGATCACTCCAGGTTCCTCTCATCCTTCATTTGCCTGGAGCCATGGAACAGGAAGAAAGAGTGTCAGGTCTTACAGAACATGTGGACATCTATCCGACCCTCTGCGAGCTGGCGGGACTTCCTCTTCCAGGGGAATTTCTTCAAGGTCTATCCATGCTCCATCTTCTTTCCAATCCTAGGGCGGAGGGCAAGGTGGCTGTATTTGCCCACAGAAAGCCCATGTGGCACGATCGAATCAAGGCCTATGATATCGCTCACTCTGTGAGAACTCAGCAGTACCGTCTCACTCGCTATTTGGATGAGTCAGGACGCAACCTGTACACGGAACTTTTCGATTATGCAAAGGATTCGGAAGAACGATATAACTTTGCCCAGGATCCTCAATATGCGGCCGTGCTTTCTGATTTGGTCGAACTGCTGAATGTTTACCTGCTGACTCTCCACAATTCTTGCCATAAACCTCTTTCATGACCAGGGTTTATGATTTACACTGAACTCATGAGATCGATATCGATCATAATGCCTGTACTGGCTATCCTCTTGCTTGTTTTGTTCTTCAGCGTCTCTTCTTCGGGAGATCCTCAGACCAAGTTGGTATGTTCTGTCTGTGGACAAGAAATCGGAGATGGGGAACGATATCTTGTCGCCAGTCAGACAGGTGATATCTTCTGTTCCCAAAAATGCTTGGACAGTACATTCCCTAGGTGTGGAGCTTGCGGCGCTATCGTGCGCCAGGGATTTCAAAAAGAGGGGGCATTCTATTGTTCTCAGCAATGTCTGGAAACAACATTTCTAATATGTGTAGGATGCGGAAGACCCCAAAGCGATGGCTTTCTCCACGATACGGAAAAGGGAGAGCGTTTCGTGTGTGTTCAGTGTCAAAATAAGCCAAAGTGTTTCGCTTGCGGATTGCCTGGGGATGGACAAACCATGAGTGACGGACGCGCCATCTGCACGGAATGCAGAAAAAGCGCGATTGTGGCGCCTCGACATATCGTCCATATGGCGTTGGAAGTCAGACAGTTCCTCAAGGAAAAGCTCGATATTTATACGGATCACCAGATCGCTTATGCCATCGTCGATGTCCAGGAACTCAAGGGAATGACCGGTCATTCCAGACAAGGAACGGAATTAGGCCTTTTCAGTTATCGGGTGACCATGGATGGAGGCAGAACTGTATATGAGGAATATACCATCTACCTGGCGTACGGGATTCCGGAAGACAGATTGCGGGAGGTGATTGCCCATGAGTTGGCGCATGACTGGATGAGAGCGGTTTATCCCCATATTCGTGATTTGAGGATTATCGAAGGATGGGCAGAGTATGTGGCATCTCGGGTCAATGAAGAATACGGCAAAGCCTATTTGAACAAACGAATGGAAAACAATCCGGACCCCATTTATGGGGATGGATACAGACTGATCAAAAGAATCGCAGAAAACCAGGGGGTGAAGGGGCTTGAGGCCCTATTTTCCAGGAAAAACGCCGAGGGAGCGGAAAGTGATGGGAGGGGGACTCAGTAGAGAATCTTGTCCTGCTTGTTGCGCCAAGCATCGAACACCTTCAAGGCTTCGTCTCTGAGGATTTGGTTCATGGGTATGGATCGATCCTCAGGGGCAAGTGCCACTTGTTCGTAGATATAGGCATCATCGAACTCGATGGATGCGGCGTCCTGCCGAGATGCGGCATAGACGATTTGATCGATTCGGGACCAATAGATCGCTGATAGACACATGGGACACGGTTCACAACTGGAATAGAGGGTACATCCTTCCAGGGAGAACCGGGACAATTCTCTGCATGCCTCACGAATGGCCATGATTTCGGCATGTGCAGTTGGATCATTCGTGGACGTGACTCGATTCCATCCACATCCAACGACCTTGTCTCCATATACCACCAGCGCGCCGAAAGGCCCTCCTTCATTAGCCTCCATCTTCTCTTGAGCAAGGCGAATCGCCTCTTTGAGGAATGCTTCATTTTCTCTCATGTATGTTTCGGCCGAGAAATATCGACTAAAGAAGTATCTGCAGTGTCTTGATCTCGAAAGGACGCATATAAAATCGAACCTGACCCTTGTTCCCTTGAAGGGGACTGGGATTCTCTTCGAGGAGATTGACCTCCTGGATGGACTTGACCTGAAGATCTGGCCTGAAACTGAGGCGCACATATCCACCAGTTTTGCTCGCCTCATACAAACGAATCACGAGAGCATCCTTGTCTTCGGCCCATTTCACAGCCTCCACGATGACATTTTCCCTGTCCAACATGAAGAGGCTGGGAATGGAATGGATTTTTGAGGATACGGCCATTTCAGTCAAGGGCACATTCAATTCATAGGCTGGCCGAAGCACGCCTGAAACACTGAAAGGACCCTTGTGAGGCAGGATCGAATAGGTCATGACGTGCGTTCCCTCATCGCCTCTGGGATCTGGATGAATTCCTGATTTGATGAGCGACAAGGCGATCTCGGAACCCAGGACGCTGACGCCGTATTTGCAGTCATTGAGCAGGGCTATGCCGAATCCATTTTCCGAAAGATCGGTCCATTTGTGAGCGCACACTTCGAAACGTGCCCTGTCCTGGGGAAGGTTGCGATGCGTGGGTCGTTCCGCGTGTCCGTATTGGATTTCGTGTCTGGCGAAATCTGCCAACAGATCCATCTGAAAGACGGCTTTCAAGAGTTTTCTTCGTTCCCCCCAATGGATCATGGTCTCGAAGTCAATTTGAGATGAATGGGAATGGCAGACCATGTCCTGTATGATCTTCGAACGTCCGCCCAAGGTCCATGTCTGGCGCAGTCGCAGTTGTAGAGCCCCCTGACCCGATACTTCCCTTTCAGTTAAGCGAGTGACGGGCCTCATTTTAAGAGCTTGATCTGAATCGATATCCCAGTTGTCCCAAGATCCCGGAACATCATCTCCCAACAAGAAGCGGTTAAAAGATCCACCTTGCCGAACCAGTTCTCTTTCTGTTTCCTTGTGTATCAAGGAAAGAATCTGGCCTTCTTTCCCGAGCTTGATCTTGAGATGGGGCGTGTCGATTCGGTTCCTGTTCACCTGGAATGGAGAATGTGAAGTGGTCTCGCCCTTTTTCAGTTGCAGTACGATCCCACCCAGGGACGGCACGCTCATGCCACGGATTATCAGGCTGGTTTTTCCTTCCGGAGTGGTTATCCATTGGCTATGCATAGCACAGTGATCAGGCACAGTTCCTTCCGGTGCCTGAGATAGTCTGATTATCCCATCACGGTCCCAACTCAGGGTATTGATCAGCAAGAGTCGGTGAGGATTTCGTGGACCTCTTGACGTCAACCCCTCCAATGCCCGATGGCCCAGATCCTGGGCTGCACGGATGATCTGATCAAAGGTTTCTACGGCCTCTTCGTTGACTTCCAGGATCGAAGATCCGGGAAGAATGTCATGGAACTGGTTGGTAAGAAGTGTCTTCCACAGGCACAGAAAGGTTTCCCTTGGGACGACGGCTCCTTCCAGAGCAGCAAGGGACCACATGAATTCTGCTTGACGAAGGGCGATTTCAGCTTTCCTGTTGCCCTTTTTGATCTCGGAAATAGAGGTTAAGGTCCCTCGATGTCCTTCCAGGTAGAGTTCGCCAACCCATTCGGGAAGGTTTCCCGATCGCTTCTCGATTTCTTCCATGAAAGCTCCGACCGTGGTGTGTTCGGCGCGCGGGCATCCCTCCAGATCGTGAATGCGCCTGGAAATCTCCACCATTTCGGCCATCGGGCCTCCACCTCCATCGCCAAAACCATAACTGCAAAGACGGCTGTCCTGGGTTTCCTTATGTTGTATCCAGTTCCACTGTCCAATCAGCGTCTCAGGATCCGGCCAGCAATGGATGGCGTTGAAATGAGTGATGACTTTACTTCCATCGATTCCCCTCCAGATGAAGGTATCGTAAGGGAATCGAGTCGTATCATTCCATGCCATCTTGGTGGTACAAAAGAAACGGATTCCCGCGGATTGAAGGATCTGGGGCAATGCGGCTGAATAGCCGAACACATCAGGCATCCACAGGGTGTTGGATGTGTATCCAAACATCTCTCTTGTAGCGCGTTGACCCACCAGAAGTTGCCTCACAAGGGATTCCCCTGAGGGAATATTACAGTCAGGCTCTACCCACATTCCCCCATTAGGTTCCCAACGACCGTCAGCCGCGAGACGTTGCATCCTCTTGAACAAAGCAGGCCATTCATCCCGCACAACTTCCGCGTGACATGGAGCGCTTTGGATAAAGGTCAATTCCTTGTATTGTTCCATGAGATTGACCATGGAGGAGAAGGTACGTCCTGCTTTTCTCCAGGTCTCGGACAGAGGCCAGAGCCAGGCGGTATCCAGGTGAGAATGTCCGATCAGGCCAGCCCTTGATGCCGTGGGTCCGTTTTTTTGTTGAAGCAGGGGACGCATCACACGGATGGCTTTAAGCAGGGCAGGCCGCCATAGCTCCTCGTCCATCTCTGCGGGAACCGCCGGCACCAGAGCATATACTTCAACGAGTCCCTTCATGATCTCGTGTTTTCGAAGGCTATGATCCTCCAGCGCATGCATGAGTCGCCTCAAGACAGCCAGATCAAAAACAAAGGAAGACACATCTTCCCTCTCGATCATCATTTCTACGCATTGAAAAACCAGGGATTTTCGAGAAAGAGCCCCTGTCTGATCATAAGGTTGAGTTCCAGGATGAACATGGCCCGCATAGCTCTCCAATGCGACATGAAGGCATTGTCCGCTCTTCCCTCTAGATACGGCCATGACGACAGGATGGTTGCTATCGAATACGCCTTGCGGATTCGAATGGATGAATAGCATGGTCTCGGTTCCACCTGTGTCGGCCCTGAGAAAGACCTTCTTTCCCTGCGCAGAGGGTGGCAGTTTAGTATTTCCACGAAACCAGGCGCTCCAACCGTTTCCTCCCCATTTGGTGCCCGAAGGAGACTTCTTCCATTGGGCTTTTTCCTTACGTCCCGGCTCGGATCGAAAATGCTCTCGAGTCTCCCAAAATTCCATGGGAATCTCTCCAATGGACTCGAATCGCAATGTACCATATTCTCGTTCTAAATGTTCCAATTTCTGCAAGGTCTTCTTGTCGATAAGCATAGAATGTCCCCTCG
>Ga0114946_10000155_pt1 | contig 39651 bp, 27 predicted proteins | sample WalLakDeSediment_FD_88676 | JGI IMG/M metagenome (GOLD analysis project Ga0114946, IMG submission 88676) | Lake sediment microbial communities from Walker lake, Nevada to study Microbial Dark Matter (Phase II) - Walker Lake 11/02/13 Deep Sediment | ecosystem: Environmental > Aquatic >... | reverse complement strand
GCGAGGCCCAGGCACGCCCAGCCGCCGGCCACGTAGAGAAAGCTCGTGAAGGGATCGGTGGCCGGGCGGAGGTCCATGCGTAGGTCCGGGCGGGCGGGACGGCGGCAGTCCGGGGGATTCTAGCATGCCTGGTTTTGCCGTATGATCTCCGCCGCCGACGAGGTTCGGCCCCCGCCCCGCGTCTTTCCGGAGAATCCCGCCATGCCGCTCGTTCCCATGCGCATTCTGCTCGACCACGCCGCGGAGCACGGCTACGGCCTCGCCGCGTTCAACGTCAACAACATGGAGCAGATCCAGTCGATCATGGAGGCGGCGAAGGAGACCGATTCGCCGGTCATCATCCAGGCCTCCCGGGGCGCCCGGAGCTACTCGCAGGACAACTACCTCCGCCACCTCATGCTCGCCGCCGCCGAGCTCTATCCCACCATCCCGATCGCGATGCACCAGGATCACGGCAACTCGCCGGCCACCTGCCAGAGCGCGATCGACAACGGGTTCACGAGCGTGATGATGGACGGCTCGCTCAAGGACGACGGCAAGACGCCGGCCGACTTCGACTACAACGTGAAGGTCACGAAGGAGGTCGTGCAGTCGGCCCACCGGCAGGGCGTGTCGGTGGAAGGGGAGCTCGGCTGCCTGGGGTCGCTCGAGAGCGGCGAGGGGGAGGCCGAAGACGGCCACGGCGCCACCGGCAAGCTGTCGCACGACCAGCTGCTCACCGATCCCGACGAGGCGGCCCGGTTCGTGGCCGCCACCGGTGTCGATGCGCTCGCCGTGGCGATCGGCACGAGCCACGGTGCCTACAAGTTCACCCGCAAGCCCGACGGCGAGGTGCTCGCCATGAAGCGGATCGAGGAGATCCACGCCCAGCTCCCGAACTGCCATCTCGTGATGCACGGCTCGTCGAGCGTGCCGCAGGAGTTGCAGGACATCATCAACAAATACGGCGGAAAGATGCCGCAGACCTGGGGCGTGCCTGTGGCGGAGATCCAGCGGGGCATCAAGCATGGCGTCCGCAAGATCAACGTCGACACCGACTGCCGGATGGCGATCACCGGCGCGATCCGCAAGGTGCTCGCCGAGACGCCGGAGAAGTTCGATCCCCGCGACTACCTGAAGCCCTCCCGCGAGGCGATGAAGAAGGTCTGTGCCGAGCGGATGGTGCAGTTCGGCCAGGCCGGCAACGCCGGCAAGGTGAAGTGCATCACGCTCGCGGACATGGCCAAGCGCTACGCCAACGCCTGAGAAACCCCCGTTTTTCGCGTTGCGGCACTTGCCCAGCCGGCCTATAGTCCCGCCCCCGCGATGACCGCGGGGCTGGACTGGCTGGAGCACGGGCATGGATGCCATGAACGACGACGACATTCTCGCGCACGGCCGCGACATCCTCCGGGCCGAGGGTGAGGCGGTGCTCCAGGCGGCAAGCGCGCTCGACGGTTCCTTCGCCCGCGCGGTGCGGATCATCGAAGGCTGCACCGGCAGCGTGGTCGTCACCGGCATCGGGAAGGCCGGGCTCGTCGCGCGGAAGATTTCTGCGACGCTCGCCTCCACGGGCACGCCGAGCCATTTCCTTCATCCCGCCGAGGCGATGCACGGCGACCTCGGCATGCTGCGGCGAGACGACGTGGTGCTCGCGCTCTCGCAGTCGGGCGAGACCGAGGAGATCACCCGGCTCCTGCCGCACGTGGCGGCGCTCCGCATCCCGATCGTGGCCCTCACCGCCCGGCCCGACAGCACGCTCGGCCGCGCGGCCGACGTCGTCGTGGCCACGGGCAGCGTGCGGGAGGCCTGCGGTCTGGGGCTCGCCCCCTCCACGAGCACCTCGCTCATGCTCGCGCTCGGCGATGCCGTGGCGCTCGTCACCTGCGGTCTGCGGCGGTTCACGCCTGAGGACTTCGCGGCCCGGCACCCCGGCGGCAGCCTCGGCCGCCAGCTCATGCTCGTCGAGGACGCCATGCGGCCGATCGACACCTGCCGCGTGGCAGCCGCGGACGAGACCGTCCGGGAGGTGTTCGCGCGGCCGCTGCCGGCCCGCCGCACCGGGGCGGTGATGATCCTTACGCCGGATGGTGCTCTGGCCGGCATCTTCACCGACAGCGATCTGGCCCGGCTCTTCGAACGGCGGCTCGACGCAACGCTCGATGGCGCCATCGACGCGGTGATGACCAGGCGGCCCGCCACCGTGCCCGTTGGCACGCGGCTGCGGGATGCGGTGGCGATGCTCGAGGCGCGGCGGCTCAGCGAACTGCCCGTCGTCGATGCCGCGGGCCGGCCCGTCGGCCTGCTCGATATCGTCGACTTGGTCGGCCTCGTGTCGCCGGAGACGCTCGCAGCCGTCTGCGCCGACGCGCCCGGCGCCGCCGCGGCCTGAAGGAGCCGGCCATGTCCGCCGCCGATGTCACAGTCGATCTCGACCACCGGCTCGCCCGCGTGCAGCTCGTGCTGCTCGACGTCGACGGCGTGCTTACCGACGGCGGCGTCACCTGGGCCAACGACGGGATCGAGCACAAGACGTTCAACATCCGCGACGGCCTCGGCCTGCGGCTCTGGCAGCGGGCCGGCTGGCGGGCCGGGATCGTGACCGGTCGGTCGAGCCACGTCGTGCAGCTGCGGGCGGCCGAGCTCGGCATCGGCATCGTGCGCCAGGGCGTGGACGACAAGCTCGCGGCGACGACAGCCATTCTCGCGGAGTGCGGGCTCTCCTGGGAGCAGACCGCGTTCATCGGTGACGACCTGCCCGATCTGCCGGTGGTCCTGCGGTGCGGCGTGGGCATCGCCGTGGCCGACGCCTGTGCCGAGTTGCGGGCCGCCGCCGATCTGGTCACGAACCTGCCGGGAGGCCGGGGTGCCGTCCGCGAGGTGATCGAGCGGCTCCTGCGGGCGCGGGGTGGCTGGGAGGGCATCGTCGCCCGCTACGCCGGCGCACAGGCATCCGAGGCTGGGGCCGCGCAGGGTTGACGCGCGGGAATGAACGACCATGGAGCACCGGCTCGGGAGAACACTGCGGGTCTTCTTCGTCGCGCTCGCGGCGGCGGGGGTCTATCGGCTCACGGTCGTGCCGCTCATCGAGCCGCGAATCCGTGACGCGACGGCCGGCATCCAGATGAGTCCGGAGGAGGCGGCGGCGATCCGGGCCCGGGCCGACCAGCGGCTCGCCGCACTGGCCGAGGCCTTTCCGCCCGGTTCCTGGGAGCGGGACAATCCGATCATGCTCGAGAGCCGGCAGATGCGGCTCCTGTTCAAAGACTATCACTCGCTTCCCGACGGCCGCGTGAACCTCGTGCCCTGCACGCTCGTCGTGCTTCCCGACCGGAATCGGGCGGCCACGGCCGCGGCCGGCGGCCGCACGATCGTGATGCGGGCGCCGCAGGGAGCCGTGCTCGAATTCGACGAGCCGCTCGATCTCCGCCAGGGGCGGCTGGCCAAACTCGTGGGGGGCAACCTCCGGGGGCAGATCACGATCCGCGGCACGCCCACGGCGCCGGGAGGCGAAGACGACATCGAGATCGTGACCCGCGACATCACGCTCGACGAATTCGAGGTGCGAACCGGGGAGATGGTGCAGTTTCGCTACGGCCGGTCGAGCGGCAGCGGTCGCGGCTTCGTGGCCCGGCTCTCGCCCCGCGAGGCGAAGTCGGAGCACGGCCCGAATTTCGGCGGCGTCGACTCGTTGCGGCTCGATCGCGACGTACGGATGCGGCTCGAGGGGCTCGCAGGAGGGCTCATGCCGGGACGGCAGGCAGCGGCAGCGACACCGGCTGCCGCGGGCGCGACAGCGGATGCGGTTCCAGCCGCCCCACCGCCGCCGGTGCTCGTGAGCTGCCGCGGCAGTCTCTGCCTCAACATGTCGGCCAACGTGATCACGCTCGAGGAGCAGGTCGACGTCCTGCGGGCCGGTGCCGACGCCGCATCCGACCACCTCACCTGCGATCTGCTCGCCATCCTGCTCGCCCGCCGGGAGCAGGCGGGGGGGCTCGAGCCCGTCGAGATCCAGGCCAAGGGCGCGCCCGTCGTGGCGACGAGCACGGGAGTGAGCCTCGAAGCCCGGGCCGCGCGACTCGGCTACGAGATCGCCACACGGCGGATCCTGCTCGACGGCGAAGAGCCCGTGACGCTCGCCGTGCAGGGCACCTCGATGGAGGCCCGCAAGATCGACTACACACCCGGACCGCCGGGCGATCCCGGGCGGCTCATGGCCGTGGGACCGGGATGGCTCCAGGCTCGTGCCGAACGCGCGCCCCCCGCGCAGGTGCGCTGGCAGCAGTGGCTGCGGATGCGGCCTGACGGCGAGAACCACGTGGTCTCGATTGCCGGTGCCGCCGAGGTGGCCGTCGAGGGCCAGGGGCGGCTCGCCGCGGCGGAGATGCACCTCTGGCTCGATGTCGCGAAGGGGGAGATCCAGGCTGCGGCCCCCCGCACTCCGGCCAACGCTGCCGCCGCTGGCGGGCTCGACATGGCCCGCGTGCGGCCAGCGCGGCTGCTGGCCCGCGGCACGGTCGAGGTGGATGCCGACCAGGCCGACGTGCGGACCGAACGGCTCGAACTGTGGTTTCGGCACGTGCAGCCGGCCGCACCGGCACCGGCTGCTCCCCCTGCTCCCGCCGCCGTGGCTGCCGCGATACCGCCGCCGACGGTTCCCGCCGCGACGGTGCCTGTTCCAATCGTTCCGCCTCCGCCGGCAGCGCCGACCGTGAAAGAGCCGCCGGCCAACCGCCTGGCGGCGACCGCCGCCCTCGTCCGCGGCCTCGTCGTGCTGGCGCCGGCGGGCAACGAACTCGAGGAGCTTTCCATGGAGGGGCAGGTGCGGCTGGTGGAGCTGCCGGCCGACTCGGGCCTCGAGATCGATGGTGACCAGGTGCAGCTCGCCCGCGCCACGCGGTTCGATGCCCGCGCCGTGGTCTCCGGCCGGCCAGCCCGCGTGCGCGGCCGCGACATGAACCTCGAAGGGCCCCTTCTCGAATTCGATCGGGGCCGCGGGCGGATCACGATCGACGGGGCCGGTCGCCTGTCGGTGCCCTTGGCAAACGGGGGCGTCGACGCCCTCGGGCTGGGTGGGCCGCCGGCTCCCCGGCCCGTCGTCGCCGCGGCGGCGCCACCACGGCCGCTCGACGTGACCTGGCAGGGCCGCATGGACTTCGACGGGCTGACGGCGCGGTTCACCGACCGGGTGGTCGCCACCGGCGCGGAGGCCACGCTGCGGGCAGGTTCGCTCGACGTCATCTTCGATCGGCCGTTCGACTTCGCCAACGCCACGCCCCAGCGGCGGCCGGGCGCGGGAGCCGGCGACCCTCAGCCCGAGGTCGCGCGGATCGCCTGTGGCAGCGGTGTGCAGCTGGAGAGCGAAACCGCGACGGACGACGGCGGCCGCTCCCGAGAGCGGCTCTTCGCCCGCGATCTCGTGCTCGATCGGGTCAGCGGCGACGTCTCGGGCAGCGGTCCCGGACGGCTCACGAGCATCCGGACCGGCGGCGGACCTGTGGCGCTGGGCCCGTCGATCCAGCCCGTCTCGGCCCCGGTCGCACCACCGCAGGGCCGCGACGGGCTCACCTACCTGGGGGTCGATTTCCAACGCGGGCTCCGCGGCAATCTCCACCGGCGCACGATGGAGTTTCAGCAGCGGGTCGAGGCCATCTGGGGTCCGGTCGGCGGCTGGGACGGCACCCTCGATTCGCACGCGACGGGCGGACTGCCGGCGGGCGTGTTCACCGTCTCGTGCGAGACGCTCGGCGTCGGACAAACGCCGCCGCTGCCGGGGCAGCCGCGGGCGGGATTGGAACTGGGGGCCGCCGGCAACGTGCTCGTCGAAGGCGAGTCGTTCACCGCACGGAGCGCCCGCCTCTCCTGGAGCGAGGCGAAGGACCTGCTCGTGTTCGAAGGGGATGGGCGGGCCGACGCCCAGCTCTTCCGCCAGCTGCAGGCCGGCGGTCAGCCGTCGAGCGCGTCGGCAGGCAAGATTCTCTACTGGCGGGGACTCAACCGCGTGGAAGTGGAAGACGCCCGATTCCTCGACCTCGACCAGCTGCGTGGCGGTGGCGGCTCACTCCCGCGGCCTTGAACACCCGGGGGCTCGGGGCTGCCGGTGCCATCTCGCCGGACGCTCGCTGCGGACATCCTGTCCTTCGCTCGCTCGAAGACGTCTGCGCTTCGACATCCTGTCTCCGCTTGCCGTCTACGCCGGCTCAATGGCACCGGCAGCCCCTCGCAGTCTTCTCGCAGTTCATACAAGCCCCGGACGGAAGTCCGGGGGTGCGTACGCGCGACTGCACCAACGGGTCACCACGAAATCGGTTGATGCCCGATTCCCGCCGACGTGCCATGATCACGGCGTCGGGAGCCGGCGGGATTCTGCGTCGAGGGCGGTCGTCACGAACCGCAGGGCATCTTCCGTCGCATTGGTCCGCGGTTCGAGTAGCGCCGTGTGGGGGATGCCGAGGGCCACGAGTTTTTCGCGGAGCCGCGCGGCGCCGTCGTGCCAACGCCAGTCGGACGGGTCGCTCGCGAAGAACTGGTGCCGCGGCCAGTTGAGGGGATGCACGTGAAGGATCGCCGTGTCCTGCCGGGCCCGCTCGACGTCGCCGTAGATCGGCCAGAGCGCGGCGTAGGCGTCGCTGTCGTCGTAGGCATCGGGATCCCGCATCGCGAGATGGAAGTCGACAGCCGGCGCGACCGCCGCCGCGATGGGGAAGAGCTGTGGATGCCGGTAGGCGAGCCGCAACGCCCCCTGGCCCCCCATGTGCATGCCGACGAGGGCGATGCCCGGGGGCATCACGCCAAACCGCCGCACGATCTCGCCGCGGACGGCATCGACGACGAACCGCTCGGGCGTGATATTCGGATCGAACGCCGGCACGATCCGGTCGATCCACCAGGAATGGCCCGTGCGTGGTGCGAGCACCGGCAGCCGCGCGGCCTCGAGGAGGTCACGAAGTACGGTCGACTCCCGGAGCCAGGGCGGGTGGCGGCCGGGTGCACCGCTCCCATGGAGGAAGAGCACCGCCCGTCCGGCCACCGGATCGGGTGGGGCATGCAGTTCGCACGGATGCCCGGCCACGTCGATCGTGTGCCAATGCGGTCGGGATGCAAGGATGTCCATGCCAGATTCTACGAAGCCGCCCGCGGGGGGCCATCGGGGCAGGGGCCCCGGCGCCGTGCATGCCACTCGCTACAATGCGGCGACGTTGCAGGTGGTCCCGGTTCGGTTTCCCGCCACTGTGAATGGAATCATGCACGTTCTCCTCTCCGCCGATGAATTGGCCGCCGGCATCGGCCGTCTCTCCGAGGAGGTGCGGCAGGCCGTCGGCCGCCGGCCGCTGACGATCGTGGGCGTGCTCACCGGCAGCATCATCCTCGTCTCCGACTTGATCCGGCGCCTCGAAGGGCCGGTGCAGCTGTGCATGATCGCGGCGAGCAGTTATCGCGGTACCGCGACGACGCCGGGCCGGCTCGAGCTGCGGCTCGACACGCTCCCCGATCTCACCGCCCAGGACGTGCTCCTGGTGGACGACATCTTCGACACGGGCTACACGCTCGAGGCGCTCCTCGCGGAGCTGGGCCGCCGCGGTGCCGCCCGAGTGCGGTCCCTCGTGCTCCTGCGGAAGCAGGGCCGCTCCGAGGTCGCCATCCAGCCCGACTTCGTGGGATTCGACATTCCCGACGTCTTCGTGGTCGGGTATGGTCTCGACTTCGACGGCGACTGGCGGCACCTACCACACCTCGCCGCCCTCGATCCGGAAGACATCACCCCTGCCAACGCCTCCGCTCTCGCGCCCGCCGATGCCACGAGCCAGACGCACGTCGATTCTGTTGGCGGCGCCCGGGCTTGATCCCGTCGGCACGGGCGGCCAGGTGGAGCTCGTGGCCCGCGGCCTCGCGGACGCCGGCTGGAACGTGCACCTCGCCTCGCTCTCGGCCGGCGGGTCGCTCCTCGGGCGGTTGCACGCGGCCGGCATCACGGGGCACGCCCTCGGCCACCGCCCCGGCCTCGATGCCGCCGCGATGGCGCAGGCGATTCGGCTTGCCATGCGAGTGCGCCCTGCCGTCACGGTCACCTTCGGCCGGCGCCTTGTCGGGCTCGCCGCCGTCCTGCGGTCGGTCGTGTCGGGCACGCGAGTGGCCGCGCAGGTCGCCGTGCCGCTCGCCCGGCGGCGCACCGGGTGGGCGCTGAGGCAGGCCGATCTCGTCATCGCCTCCACGCCGGGAACGGCCGGATCCTGTCGCCGCGCGGGCGTTCCCGAGTCGCGGCTGGTTGAGATCCCGCCGGGCGTGCACCTCGGCAGCGCGGGTGGAACGGGTGCAGGTGAGCCCCGCGCTCGCGAGGCGATCGCGGCTCGGCTCGGCCTCGATCCCGCGAAGATCTGGACGCTCTGCGTGGCGCCGCTCGTGGCCGAGTCGCGGCTCGAGCGGCTGCTCTGGGCCATCGATCAGCTGGGCGTCGTGCGGCAGGACGTCGAGCATGTGCTCGTGGGGGCGGGCCCGCTCGCGCGGCGGCTCGCCCGGCGGGCGTTCGTCCAGGAGATCGCCGAGCGGCTCGTGGTCGTGCCGCACACCGACATGCTGCCGGAGCTCCTCGACCACGTGCGGTTCGTCTGGCAGTCGGGGAGTGTCGCATTCGGCGGCGTGATTCTCGACGGCATGGCCCGGGGCGTGCCGGCGGTGGCAGTGGAGAGCGACGCAGCGCGGAGCCTGATCAGCGACGACGTGACCGGGCGCATCGTGCCGGCCGTTCCGGAAAGCGAGTTGCCGCGGCGGGCCTTCAATCTGATCGAGGAACCGGGGCTCGCCGAGCGCTATGCCGCGGCGGGCCTGACACGGGCGGCCGGGCTGTTTCCGGCCGAACGGATGGTCGCCGCTGTCCTCTCGGCGCTCGAGCGGCTCGCGTGAAGCATCTGCGGGCGGTCGCGGATCCCGGTCGGAATGGGATTGACTCCGCCGTGCGGAGCCTCGACCCTCCGCGACTCGCACCGGTTGCCCAAGAATCCGACCAGAATGGTTTTCCCGATCGACCCGTCCGTGAAGTCGACCAGCTCTGGCAATCGCACCGAGCGGCCGCGGGTCTTTGCTGGCCGCGTCATTTTCGACCACCTGCCCAAGACGGCAGGAATGGCCGTGAACCACTGGCTGAGAACGGTGCTCGGCAGTGGCTGCGCCTCGCCCAATTGCGTCTGCGACCACCGCACGCTGATCGCCCGGTATGGCGGCGCGTATTCGATGCTCACCGCGCATATCAGATTCGACAGTCCGGGACTCGATCCCCGGTACCGCTACGTGTCGCTCTTCCGCGAGCCGATCGATCGGCTGGTGAGCTGGCTGTATTTCGTGGTCACCAACCACCGCGACGCCGATCTCGGCGACGTCTGGCACGCCGCCAAACGGTTCCTCGAAGACGAGCACGCCGAGGTGGGCCGACTGCCGCTGGCGAATCCGTGCGTGCAACACTTCGCGGCGATCGTAGGCGGGCCCTTCGACAGCGACGACCAGTTGCTCGCCGCGGCCCTCGAGGCCGTGGAACGCTACGACGTCTGGGGCCTCTACGAATCGATGCCCGAGTTCCTCGCGGACTTCGCCACCCTGCTCGGTGTGGGGCCCCCGCCGACGCTCGATCGCGTGAACGTAACGCGGCAGCGGCCGACGATGGCCGAAGTGGGTGATCGGCTGAGGGCCCGGCTCACCGAGTTGAACGCTCTCGATCTCGAGTTGTACGCGATCCTCAAGGGGCGGCTGGCCGAGGCCCGCCGCCGCTGGAGTCGCACGAGCGTGACGAGTGCCGGCTGGGAGCCGCTGCATCAACCGGCGCCTCTGGCGAGCGCGCGGGGAGGATTTCGGCTGCATGCGGCCGGGATCGCAGGCGGCCAGACGCATGCGGCCGACAGCCTGCTCGAGTTCGACGCCACCTTCTCGCTCGCCACACCCATCGACAACTTCGAGGTTGCCGTTGTGATCCGTGACGACGCAGGTAGCCGCGTGTTCAGCACGACCACGACATTGCTCGACCGGTCGATCGGGCAGGTGGCAGCGGGCACCCATCAGGTCCGCGGCACGTTGCTGGCCCGCCTACCCGATGGCCGTTATTCGCTCGGCTATCGATTCTCCGAGTGCCGGCTCGAGGGCAGCCGCCAGGTTGCCGCCTTCGATGATGTGACGGAATTCCGGATCGGCTCCGGCATGCGGCCGCCGCCGTGCACCAGGTTTCATCTCCCCGCGACGATTCACTGCGCCGCCGTGGATTGGGCCACGGTTTCAGGCGGGTGGCGGCTCGTGGCGGCGGATCCAAGCCTGGCCTCACAGGTTGGCAGGATCGAGGGGGAGTCGGTGGTGAGCGACGGGCGGGCGGGCATTCTCCTGTTCGGACCCTACGCGACCGTCATTCCAGGCTGCTGGCGGGCTGCCATCGAAGGTGCGTTCGATCCGGGGGCGGGCTGCGTGCGGATCGACGTCGTGAGCGGCACCGGGCGGGTCGTCCATGCGGCGACGGAAACGAACACTCCGACCGAGCGAATCGAGCTCGTGTTCCAGCTCGATCAGACGGTGCCCGACCTGGAAATCCGCGTCTGGGTGCACGAATCTGCTGCGGCCCGGATCGATGCGATCGCGATCGAAGGAGGGAGCGACGCGGACGGAATACACCTGGAACCCACCACCCCGACAGGAGGTCTGAACGATGGGATCATTGAAAGCCGAGTTGCGCCGGTTCGAGAAGCGGAGATTGCGGCCGATACTCCAGCGGCTGAAGCGGAGGCAAGGCAAGGGCGACTCTACGACGGTAACGAACGAGCCGACGGAACAGCTGCTCGTCGCCTTGCTGCGGGCGGAGATTCGGCGGTCGGAATCGAAAGCATCGGCGTGGACGGGCCTGGCGACGACCCTGCGGAAGAGTCTCCCCGGTCACCTCGCAACCCCAACGAGCGAGATGGAGGCCATGGTGCGGTCGATGCTGGCGACATCGCCACCTCCTGCCTCCACGGGCACCGGCAGGAAAGCCGCCTGACGCACCGGAGCGGGCCAACCGTCAGCATCGTCATCGCTACCGATGGCCGTGCGACAGCGCTGGCCGAGCTGCTCGATGCCCTCCCGTTTCTCGAGGGGCCGCCGTTCGAGGTGTGCGTGGTCCGCGGACCGACGGAGGACGGCATCGCCGACGTCCTCACGACCTGGCAGGGGCGGATCAAAATCACCTGCAACCCGGTTCGCAATCTCTCGCTGTCCCGCAACATCGGCATTGCCATGGCCGCCGGGGAGATCGTCGCCTTTCTCGACGACGACGCGATCCCGGAGACCGACTGGCTCGTCGATCTCGTTGAGGCGTTCCGGGATCCGGCGGTGGCCTGTGCGGGCGGCGTGAATCGCGACCGAACCGGGACTGGTCTCCAGTACGGCTACGCGACCGCCAACCGGATGGGGCAGGCCCGCTGGGATCGCACCGAGCCGGCCGACAGCCTCTGCATGCCCGGTGCCGCCGACTTTCCCTACACCCAGGGCACCAACACGGCCATTCGCCGGGCCGACCTCGAAGCAGTGGGGGGGTTCGACGAGGAATACGACTTCTATCTCGACGAGACGGACCTGTGCTGCCGGCTCGTCGACGCCGGCCGCCTCGTCCGGCAGCTGCCCCGGGCGTTCGTCCACCACCGGTCGCTGCCAAGCGTCATCCGGACGGCGGACGGTGTGACACACTCCCTGTTCTCCGTCCTCAAGAACAAGCTGTACTTCTCGCTCGTCAATAACCGGGGCCACCACACGACCGGGGAGGCACTCGCTGACTTCGACACGTTCGTGACCATCCAGGAGCGGCACCTGCGACGCATGGCGGCGACTTCGGGCGACGGCCCGCGCTGGCTAGAGCAGTTCAGCATCGATGTCGCCCGCAGCCGGGCGACCGGGCTGGCCCGTGGAAGCTCAGGACTCCGGCGGCCGATGAGCCCCGGGCTCGTCGAGCAGCATCGCCGGCCGTTCCTACCGTTCGCCCGACGGCCGTCGGGCGAACGTGAAGGCTGCACGCTCCACCACCGGAAGGTCGTCCCGGCCCGCGGGACGATTCCGGTGAACTCCACCACCGATGGTCTTCAGGAGCAGCGTGCGCTGCTCCATCGCACCTGGGCCGAACTCCTGCCGCGGGGCTCGCGGGCTGCGCTCGCCCTCTACCCTGACCACTGGAACGTGGGGGATGCAGCGATCTGGGCAGGCACCCAGGCGCTCCTGTCAACGCTCGGTGTCACGGTCGGATACGGCTGCGATCCGTGGAGTTACGATCCCGACCGGCTCGCCCAGAGCGTGCCCCGGGGGCCGATCCTGCTGCTCGGCGGCGGAAACCTGGGCGATGTGTACGACGGGGAGCAGGGGCTGCGGATCCGCATCCTCGAGGACTTTCCCGACCGTCCGGTCATCCAGTTGCCGCAGAGCGTCTGGTTTCGGGATCCCGCCGCCCGGGATGCAATGGCCACCCTGCTCGCCACGCGGCGTAACACCACGCTCCTCCTCCGCGACACGCAGAGCCTCGCGTGCGCCCGCACGCACTTTTCCGTGCGGTCGCTCCTCTGCCCGGATGCGGCACTGGCCCTTGATCTGGCAGCGGTTCCCCGTGTCGGTGACGTGCCGGTCGTGGCCCTCTGGCGACGTGATGTCGAACTCGATCTGCCCCTGCCACCGTTGCCGAGCGGGTCGATCGTCACCGACTGGAGGAGTCTCGAGACTGCCAACGCCCCTTGGTCGCTCCGCAGCCGCGCCTTCCGAGCGGCAGTCGGTGACCCGCCTCCCGGTGACCGAGCCCGGGCCCTGGCGCGTCGGGCGTCGTGGGATTTCCTGCCGGGCCTCTGGGATTCCATTGCGGAAGAGCGGACGCTGCGGGGCTGCCGCTTGCTGGCGCGGGGCCGAGTCGTGATCACCAACCGGCTCCACGGCCATCTGCTCTGCATGCTGCTCGGCATCCCGCACGTCATCTGCGACACCGTCAACGGAAAACTGTCCGCCTATCGCCAGACGTGGGACACGAACGACTCCCTCGTGCACGTCGCCGCCACGCCCGCCGAGGCCGTCGCGATCGCCGCAACGCTGGCCGCTGAGACGCCTCCATCCAGCTCGAAAGCCGCCTGACCACGGACATTTCGGCGTTTTCTCGGGCGCTGGGGAAAGGCTACCCTCCCGCCCCTCGACTCATGCATATTCTCGCCGACATCCGCGCCCTTCAGGATCCCGCCTACGCCCGGCGTGGGATCGGCTCGCATGCGGCATTCCTGCTGCGGGCGGTGCGGGAGCACCCGGTTGCCGCCGCCGGCATCATCGGGCTGGTCGATCCACGACTCGGTCCCCTCCCGGCGGAACACCGAAACCTGTGCCACACCCTCCGGCCGGCGTTCGTCCATGATCGGATCGACGAACCAGCGGTGTTCCTGTCGCTCTCCCCGCTCACGCACGACTCGCTTCCGCCCGCCCGGCTCCTCGACCGACCGCACATCCTGGCGCTGGCCGCGGTCTATGACTTCATTCCCCTCGAGTTTCCCGACCGTTATCTCGCGGGCCGCGATGCCCTCATGGCCTACGCGGCCTCCGTCAAATGGCTCGAGGCCTTCCAGGCGTTCTTGCCGATCTCGGAGCATTGCGGCGCCGAGGTCGTGCGCAGGGTGGGGGTCGCCCCCGAGCGCGTGAGCGTCACGGGCGTGGCGCTCCGCGAGGCCTTTGCCCGCCGGCTGCATGGGGAGACTCCGCCCTCCGCCAGACCCGCTGGCGCGGCGGAGGAAACGATCCTCTTCGTCGGCGGCCCTGACCCGCGCAAGAACCTCGAGACGGTCGTCGCCGCCCACGCGGCGCTCGTCACCGCGGGGCGGCCCGATCTGCAACTGGTCGTGGGAGGTGGCTATCCCGAAGCCTGGCAGCAGCAGGTGCGGAAGGAATCACGAGACCGCACCGGCCTCACGACTGACATCCGCTTTCTCAGCCATGTCAGCGACGAGGAACTGGCCGCCTGGCATGCCCATGCCCGCGCGACCGTGACGGCCTCGCAGACCGAGGGCTTCTCGATGCCGGTGATCGAGGCGATCGCTAGCGGGGGGCTATCGGTCGCCTCGGACATTCCCGTGCACCGCGAACTTCTGGACCAGCCGGAAGCGATGTTCGCGCCCACCGACGCCGTCGAACTCGCCACGAAGCTCACGGAGATCCTCCGTTACCCGGCGCTGCGTGACCGCCTGCGCGCTCGGCAGCGGCCCGTGGCCACACGCTTCGTGCCCGAGGCGGTGGCCGCACGGGTCACGGAGGCGCTGGATCGGCATCTGGCATCTTTCCTCACGGCTCGCCGCACAGCGCCGCGCCGGCGGCGGCCTGCGATCGCGTTCGTGACGCCGTTTCCGCCGGACCGCTCGGGGGTGGCCGACTATTCCAAGCAATGCGTCGCCGCGCTGGCCCAATTCGTCGATGTCGATGTCTACACCGATGCGGCCGAGCCGGCGGCTGATCAGGCGGTCCGGGCGTTTCATCCGATCTCTGCGGCGGCCTGGCTGCGGCCCGATTACGACGCGGTCGTGGCGGTCGCCGGCAACTCGCACTACCACACGAAGATTCTCGACCTGCATCGAAGGCTCGGAGGCGCCTGCATCGTGCACGACAGCCGGTTGGCGGAGCTGACTGCGTGGTGGAAGGGGGAGGAGCATGTCCGCGGGATCGCCGAGCGGTCGTTGGGGCGGGACGTGTCGATCGAGGAGGTCCGAGGCTGGCTGGCGAACCCCGGGTCGCTCCCGACGCTGTTCTATGACGAGATGCTCGAGACGGCCGAGCCGCTCTTCGTGCACAGTGCCGGAATCCGTGCGCATGCCGGCCGCCTCTACGGCGTGGACGCCGAGCATCTCCCCTTCAGCGTCTACCGTGACTTTCACGAGCAGGATCTGTCCGCCGATGCCCGGCGGGCGGCCCGCGACGCGCTCGGGATTCCCCGCGACCGAGTCGTCGTGATCTCCCTGGGCATCGTCGACGCGGTGAAGAGACCGAAGAAGTGCGTCGAGGCGATCGCGGAAATCATCGCCCGCGGCATACCAGCCCACCTCTATTTCGTGGGTGCCTGTGCGCCGCACGTGCGGGCGTCGCTCACGACCTCCCCCGGCATCGCCGATCATGTCCATTTTTCGGCCGACTGGATTTCCGAGGACGACTACCGGCGGTACATCCTCGCTGCGGATGCCGGCATCCAGCTGCGGACGCATTTCTATGGCGGCATTTCGGGCGCATTGACCGACTGCGTCGCCGCCGGGCTGCCGACGGTCGCGAACGATGATCTTGCGACCGCGATCGATGCCCCGTCCTACGTCGAACGGGTGCCGGACAAGCCGACGACACAGCTGGTGGCCGATGCACTTGTGGCCTGCCTGGCCCGCGGTGCCGATCGCCGGCAGCAGGAGCCCGAACGGCTCGCGTATTCCCGGGAGCACTCCTTCGATACGTATGCGCGGCGGCTGCTCACCCGCCTCCTCGGCCCCTCATCCGCCTGGGCGCCAACGACCGCGGGGCCAGCAACGCAGGTGGCGGCACTGGCGATATCCGTCCCGCCACGCCCCATCCGCCGGATGTTCGTCGATGCGACGCTCACCTCGCGTTCACCGGGCGGCTCCGGCGTCCATCGCGTGGTGACTCGCACCTGGCAGGAGATCGAGCGGCTCGCGGCGGAGCAGAGCTTCGAGGCCGTGCAGGTCGTCGCGCGGAACGGGCGGTTCGTCGCGGCGCGTGAGAACCAGCCGGTGGACGTTCTCGCCACCGACGTCCTGTTTCTACCGGACGCCTACTGGGCCTGCGGCGAAGTCTGGCCGGCCGTGGAGCGGGCGCGGGCTGCGGGCGCGATGAGCGTGCCGGTCGTCTACGATCTGATCCCGATGCAGCACCCGGAGATCTACGGAGCCGACGGGGCGGCGATGTTCCGCCGCTACCTCGCGGCTGTCGTCGCCCACGCCGACCTGATCGTGACGATCTCCGAGACGGTCGCCCGCGATCTCGCCGCGGCGCTGCCGTCGTTTCGGTTCCCGCGCCGGGGGCCGGAAATCGTGCCGTGGCGGCTCGGCTGCGACCTTCCCGCGACGAGTGGCGACGTGCGGCCGGGGGTGAAGGCTCTCTTCGAGAACCGCCTGCCCACATCACCCTATCTCACCGTCGGCGCGATCGAGCCGAGAAAGAACCACAGCTTCGTTCTCGACGCCTTCGAGCAGCTCTGGGAGGATCCCGCGACCGCCCACGTGCGGCTCGTCATCGCCGGTCGGCCGGGCTTCAAGTCGGAGGCGGCCCTCCGCCGGATCAAGAGCGATCCGCGGTACGGCTCGCGGCTGTTTCTTCTCTCCGACCTCGATGATGCCGAGATCGACCACGCCTACCGCCACGCCCGGGCCGTCGTCTTCGCGTCGATTGCCGAGGGCTTCGGCCTCCCGATCGTGGAGGCGCTGCGGCACGGCCAGACGGTGATCGCGAGCGACGTGGCGATTCACCACGAGGTGGGCGGCGCCGCCTGCGACTATTTCGCGCTCACACACCCCGGCCAGCTCGCGGCCGCCATCACGAGGCACGAAGAGCGTTATCCGTCCACCGTCGCGATCCACCGGAATGGGATCGAGCCCACGACATGGGGCAACGCCGCGGTCCGTCTCCTCGATGCGATCCGTGAACGGCTCGCCGCGACGGTGCCGCGTCGGGCCCACTCGTCTCAGAGGACTGCCGCATGAAGCTGTTTCATTCACTCGCCGAGTTTCGTGACTTTATGGCCGGTCTCGCGGCCGACGGCGATGAGACCGAACGGATCGAAATCCTCTCCAACTCGTTTCTCGTCGATCCCGTGATCGTGGAGATGCCCCCCGATCCCTTCTCGGACGCCTACCGCCGAGCCGTGCTCGACATCCACGCCAGGATTTCCGGCCGCCCCTGCTACGACGCGACGACAATGGAGCACACGCCGCTCGACGTCGCGAGGTTCGTCGCCCGGCCAGCCGCCTACCAGTACGACAGCCAGTGGCTCGGCAACTACCTCGAAAGCTTTGGCCACATCATCAAGAAACTCGATGTGCGGCCGGGCATGCGGGTCATCGAATTCGGCTGCGGCGACGCGGAACTCTCGCTGCACCTCGCCCGGTTCGGGTGTGACGTGACCGTGGTCGACATCGAGCCCGACTACCTGGAGATCGTGCGGCGGAAGGCGGAGCGCATGGAAGTGCCGATCCACACTGTACGCGGTGACTTCACCGACGGGGTCGATCTCGAGCCGTTCGATCGCATCTTCTTCTACCAGGCCTTTCATCATTCGCTCGAGCACCAGCAGGCGATCGCGAACTACGCGCGGATGCTGCGGGCCGACGGGTTCCTCGTGTTCGGGGCGGAGCCGGTGATCGACCCGGCTGGGCCCTGGGGGCGAGCGGTGCCGTATCCGTGGGGGCCGCGGCTCGACGGCCTCTCGCTGCGGGCGATGCAGACCCACGGCTGGATGGAACTCGGATTTCAGAAGCCCTATTTCGCAGCGCTGCTGGCGCGGCACGGGCTGAACTGCGAGCAGGAGACGTCGCCGGTCAACAGCCTCGCGTCGAGCATCGTGGCGTGCCGCATCGTCGTCGGGAAGGCGGCTCCGCCGTCGGGTTGCGACGCCTCGTTCCAGGAACCGGCCACCGACCTCGCCCAGGAATGGCGTGACAAGATGATGTCGATCGTCGGCACGAAGGACGGCGACTGGCTCGCGTCGGAGGGGCGGGAGGGGGTCGTCCTCTACGGTCCCTATATGCCGCTCGCGGCGGGCGACTACCGTGCGACCTTCGAGATCACCTGTGAATCGTCGCCGTCAACCGACCGGATAGTGGCCACCTGCGATATCGCGTGCGGGAACGAGGGCCAGCGGCTGACGAGCCTCGATGTCCACGATTCCGAGGGTGGGAAGCGACGCGAGGTCGTCGTGCCCTTCACACTCGCTGCTCCGACGACAGCGGTGCAGTTTCGCGTGATCGCCACCGCCGGGATCCCGATCCGAGCCCGCGGGCACGTTGTCGTCGAACGCACCGGCACCCGCACGGCCGCCTGACACCACAGCTAGAGTGAATCATGCCGAATCCATCCGTCGAGCCGCCCCCCGCCGCCGCCCATCCGTACCGCACGCTCAGCGTGCTCATGCCTGTCTACAACGAGGTGCGGACGCTCGAGCGGATCGTGGACGCCGTCCTTTCAGCGCCGATCGACCTTGCGATCGAGCTGGTCGTGGTGGATGACGGCTCGACCGACGGCAGTCGCGAACTGCTCGCGGAACTGGCCGGCCGGGACACGCGGATTCGGCCGATCCTTCATGACCGAAATTGCGGCAAGGCGGAGGCGGTACGGACGGCGATCGGTGAAATGACCGGCGACCTCGCGATCGTGCAGGACGCCGATCTCGAATACAGCCCGAAGGACTATCCCGTCATGCTCCAGCCGGTGCTCGACGGGCTCGCCGACGCGGTGTTCGGCTCGCGGTTTCTCGCGGGGCGGCATCGCCGCGTGATGTATTTCTGGCACACGCTCGTGAACAACGTTCTCACGCTCGTCTGCAACATGCTCAACGATATCAATCTCACCGACATGGAGACGGGCTACAAGCTCGTGCGGGCCGACGTGCTCCGCGGCATCCCCCTCACCTCGACGGGCTTCGAGTTCGAGCCGGAACTGACGACGAAGCTCGCCCAGTGGGGCCTGCGGCTCTACGAGGTGCCGATCTCATACGCCGGTCGCACCTACGCAGAGGGCAAGAAGATCGGATGGATCGACGGCGTCGCGGCCCTCTGGGCCCTCGTCAAGTATCGCTTTTTCGCGACGCGGTTCACGACACACGACGGCTTTTACATTCTGCAGTCGGTCCGGTCGGCCAGGCGATTCAACACCTGGATGATCGACCAGTGTCACGGATTTCTCGGCCGCCGTGTGCTCGAGGGGGGCTGCGGCATCGGCAATCTCACGGAGTTGCTTCTCGACCGTGAACGGCTCGTCTGCCTCGACAACGATCCCTTCTACGTGGAGGTGATCCGCCGGCGCTACGGCCACCTTGCGAACGTCGACGTGCACGACATGAGCCTGGCATCGCTCGGGACGTCGCAGTACGAGCACGAACAGTTCGACACGGTGGTGTGCATCAACGTGCTCGAGCACATCGAGGAGGAACAGGACGTGCTGCGCGGTTTCCGCGACGTACTCGAGCCGGGCGGGCACGCGATCGTGCTCGTGCCGGCCCATCCCTGGCTCTACACCGGGGTCGACAAGGCGCTCGGGCACTGCCGTCGCTATACGGCCGCCACCCTACGGGCGCGGATGGAAGAGGCGGGCTTCGAAGTGGTCCGCTGCGCGGGGTTCAACCGCTTCGGCACGGTCGGGTGGTTCGTGTCCGGGAAGATCTTCGGCACGACGACGATCACGCCGGGGCAGATGAAGCTCTTCGAGTGGCTCATGCCGATCGCGCGTCTGCTCGAGCGGCTGCCGATCCTACCGCACCTCTCACTCGTCGCCGTGGGCCGCAAGCCGGGCCGGGCACGGGGCGTGGTCGATTCGCCAGTCGCGGTTCGGAAAGCCGCCTGAAGGGAGACCTCCGCCGTGCCGCTTCGCTGGAAAGACGAGTGGACGCCCTGGTTCGCCGCGTTCTGCGCAAGCTGCGTGGTGGCCACCTGGCTCGCCGGCTCGACGCAGTTCCACTGCCACGACGCCGATTCACTCGTGCCGAAACTCACGAGCACGATGGAGTGGAGCTTTTTCTACTGGCACACCGACCGCAACGGCCAGCTGCTGCCGTTCCTGGCGATGCCGTTCACCCATCCGCTCACGAACCTCGTCGTGCAGCAATGGCTCGGCACGTGTGCGGGCGTCATGGCGATCTACATGCTCGTCGCATTCTCGATGCCCGGCCGCGACTGGTTCGCGTCGGGCACGGCCGCTGCGGCCTGTTTTCTCGTGGGAGCGACCGCCTTCGGCCACACACTCTACCTCGAGGGGAGCCAGACCTACGGCACCGGCATGGCGTTCGTCCTCGGCGGACTTCTGGTCGCGCGGCGGGCGACGGTGCGACGGGAAGACGCTGTGAGGATCGCCGTCGCCACCATGCTCATGGTGGTCGGCCTCTGGGTGAATCTCATGGTCTTCCTGCTCGCGGCGGTGCTCGTCGCCGCCGAGGCAGCGGTGGCGGACAACGACGCGTCGCCCGGGATTCCTCCGGACAATCCCTGGATGCGTCACCTTCCGCGCATGCCGGTGGCACTCCGCCGCTGGCTGGGACGCGCGGGCGCTCCGCTGGCCGTGCTCGTCGGCAGCCTGGTGGTATCGGTGGTCATCGCGAGACTCTGCGCGGCGGGCGGTGGAGAGAATCGGTTGACCTTCGCGTTCACGCCGCTGTTTCGCTACCCAGACGCGGTCGCGACGGCGGTGCGCACGACATGTGACATGGTCGTGGGACCCGGTGGCGCCATGCTCGTCGTGGCGGCGGCCATCGCGGCCGCGTGGCTCGAAGGACGCGATGCATGGCCGAGAAGCGTGACCGTGCTGGCATCTGCGGCCTGTGGTTTCGTCGGGCTCGTCGCGGGCATGCAATGGGTTGCGATGAACGGCAGTCATCCACGGTATCTGCTGCCGGCGACGATCGCGGCGTACGCCAGCATCGGAAGTTTGTATGTGACGGTCTTCAAGGAAACGCTCGGGACGGCCTTCCAGGCCACGCACCACGTCGTCTGGGCACGGTGTGCCATCGCGGCCGTACTTCCGGCGGTGCTGTTGCATCTCTATGGCTGGCCAGACCCGGCAGCGTCCCGCCGGGCGATCGCCGGCGTGGGATCGCCGCTCGCCGAAAAGGTCGTCGACAGCGGCGTCGAATTCGTGGCGGGGGATTACTGGAGCCTGTGGCCGGTGGTCTTCAAGGCGAATCTCATCCTTTACGAACGCGGTGAAACGCGGCGCGTGTGGGGGCTCGGCTGCCGTGCGAGCGATACGCGGCACCGGTGGGAGCTCGACCGCCACGGAGGCACCGCCACGGTGGCCCACCTCGCCCGCACGCCGCAACCCTGCGGCCATTCACTCGACTGGATCGCGAAGCACCTCGATCTCGAGATCGGCGACCGTGAAGAGTCGGTCGGCGATCTGGAACTGTATCGGTTCCGCCTTCGTGACGACCGGATCGCCCGCCGATGAAGCCCCGGAAGCAAGTCCATGCTCCATAGCCCCACGCACAATGTCGTCTTGGCCCACTATCCCAAGACGGCCGGCACGTCGCTTCAGCTCTGGTTTGCGGAAGCGTTTCCCGACGCGCGGATGGTCGTCCCCGAGAACAAGCACATCGCCGTGCCCCAGGCGCTGCACCACCTGGCGCCCACGATCCCCCGGATCATCGGCGTGCTCCGTGACCCGTTCGAGATGATGGTGTCTCTCTACGAATTCTGGCGGCACGGCGCGACCACGCAGCCGCACCCCTACATCCGCGCGGCCCGCGAATGCAGCTTCCGGGATTTCCTCGCGGCCGGCGTCATCGGCGACCGTGCGCGCCGGTACGAGGACTTCTTCGGGGTCGACGGTCCTGGCTGGGCGAACACTCGGCTGCTCGACTTTCACTCGCTCCACGACTCGCTGCGGCAGGTCTGCCGGGAGTTCGGCCTCCCCGAACCGCCTTCGCTACCCATGACGAATACCTCGCCCAGCGGGGTCAAGGATCTGGCTCGGTATCGTGAGGAGGCGGGGCCGGTGCTCCCCTTCGTCGAGCGGCATTTCCGGTGGTACTACGAGAAGGGTGTGCACGTGATGGTCACGGCAACGCGTCATGCGCGGTCCGCTACCGAGACCGCCACCGTACCGCGGCCTGCCAAGGTGGCCACGATCACGGCGCCGCCGCGAGGTTCCATCGAGCGCCGCGGTCCTCCTTTGCACGTCCGACTCGCCGGCGAGGCACGTCCGCTGCGCGCCGGGCACGTCCGCACCGTCGCCGCCATCACTGGCGGCGACCTGCGGTCACCACAGATGCTCTGGGTCGATGTGCCGGAGACCGTCGCCGACGGCATCACCCGTCGATTGGACGCGTGGCTGCTCTGGCTTTTGCCCCACGCGGTCGAGTCGGGCCGCGATCTCGTGCTCGACGGTGAGGTCTCGCCGGAGCTTCTGCGGAACGCGGAAGACGTGATGCGCGTGTGGGCGTCGTGGTGGCCCGAGCGCAGGCCCGTGCGCATCGTCGCGGCGGCCGCCACCGATGACGAGACGGACGGAGAGCGACAGGCACTCGTATTCACCGGTGGTGTCGATTCCTTCTACACGCTGTGTGAGTACGACCGGATGGCGCGTGAGCAGCCGGCCTGCGGCGTGCGACCGATCGACGACCTCGTCTACGTGTGGGGCTACGACCTACCGCTGTTCAAGCCCTCGGCTTTCGAGGAGAAAGTGGCCACGCTCCACCAGATCGCCGAACGCACGGGCAAGACGCTGCTCACGCTCACGACGAACTACCGCCAACTCGACCTGCCGCTCGCCCCCGTTCACTGGGGGCCGATCCTGCACGGGCCCGCCTTGGGCGGCATGGCGTCGTTTCTCGGCCGCCGCTGGCGGGAGGTGCTCATCGCCGCCTCGGAACACTACGACGCACTCGGCGCCTGGGGCTCCTCGCCTCTCGTGGATCACCACTTCTCGACCGGACGGACCCGGGTGAGGCATCACGGGGCGTGGGCCGATCGCTACGAGAAGATGAAACTGCTGGCGGACCACGACGTGGCGTTCGAGCACCTCACCGTCTGCTGGGGGCGCTGGTCGGCCCGCAACTGCAGTGGCTGCGAGAAGTGTTTCCGCACGATGCTTGTGTACGATCTGCTCGGTGCGCGGCATCGAGCGGCGACGTTTGACATGAGCCGCTACTCCCTGGAACGGCTCCGCGAGGTCTGGACAGACAAGCCGCTCGTCGTCCAGATCTATCGGGGCCTGCGCGAGCGGGCCATAGGCCTCGGCAGGAGCGATGTGGTGGAAGCCATCGATCGCTGCCTCACCGGCACGGCGATGGTACGCGAGGCGGCTTGAGTGGAGGGCAGGGCATGATGCGGTGGCGCGGTCGTTGAATGTCAGGGTGTGTCATATGCCTCGAGAACTCTTTCCCGCCATCGACTCGATGACGGCCGCGCGGGTTGCGGCGGCTCCATTACCGCCGCGGCAGCGGCTCTACGGCATCGGCCCGGGAAAGAGTGGCACCCACGCACTCGCCAGCCTGTTCACGGGGATCGCCGCTGCCCACGAACCGGAAACGGATCCCCTCATCCGCACGGTGCTCGACCACGTCTCGGGCCGCTGCGGCTGGGAGGCCATCGACGCACTCGTGCGCGACCGTGACAGACGTCTGGGCCTCGTCGTCGATGTGTCGAACATCAATATCTTTCTCGTCGATCTGCTTGTGCGGATCGCTCCCGATGCCCGATTCGTGCTCACGATCCGCGACTGCTACTCCTGGCTCGACTCGCTTCTCAACCACTACCTGCGGGTCACTCCGACAGCCGCGTGGCGGGCTTTTGCGGATTATCGTTTCCGGCCCGACGATTTCCCCCATCCGCCCGCAGAACGCATCCTCGAGCACAGTGGACTCTGCCCTCTGGCAGGCTACCTCGGGTACTGGAACGCACACCTGTCCAAGGCGATCGAAGCGGTTCCTCCGGACCGGTTGTTCATCGTCCGCACGAATGACATCGCCGCTCGCGCGTCTGAGATCGCTTCGTTCGCAGGCCTGGATGAGGGCACCGTGGATTCAAGCCGGATCGACGAGTTTCGAAATCCGCACAAGTCCAGGATCATCGAAGAGATTCCGTCGGACCACCTCGAGGAGCAGGTGGACCGGCATTGCGGGCCACTCATGCAGCGGTTCTTCCCGGAGATCCGCTCGCCGACGGATGCCGGCCTCGAACGCTCCATGAGGCGGCAGAGGGTGTTTGGCATCGGCTGGGCGAAAACCGGCGTGACGACGCTTGGCCGGTGCCTGCGCGAACTCGGCTACAGGCACCACGGACAACGGCTCGATCTCGTCAATGATCTCGGGTCCGGCGACCTGGCCACGGCCGATCTGTCCCGCATCCTGGCGGTTGCAGCGGTGCATGACGCCTTCACCGATTGGCCCTGGATTCTGCTCTACCGTCAGTTCGACGAGGCCTTTCCCGGGAGCAAGTTCGTCCTGACCACCCGTGAGCCGGGCCGGTGGCTACGAAGTTACCGCTCGATGATCGCGCGGCTTCCCCCCGCGACACCCGAGATCGTCGCCCGCCGGCGGATCCTTTATGGGCTGCCCTTCCCGGACGTGACCGATGCCATGTTGCTCGAGCGCCGCGCGCGGCATGACGCCGCCGTGAGGGAATGGTTTCGCGGCCGCCCTGAGTCGCTTCTCACGGTCGACTGGGAGTCGGGCGCCGGCTGGAACGAGTTGTGCGGCTTTCTCAGCCTGCCGGTGCCGGCAGTCTCGTTTCCGCACGAGAACCGAGCCGAATCGCATCCCCGAATCGACTCGGCTGGGGCGATCCGCTGACGGCGGAGAGGATTCCGCAGCGGCGGAACCCACGGGCCGTGCTCAGGCAGCCAGTCGCACGGGCCGCGACTCCGCGAGCTTTGCCGCGACCATCTTGCGGGCGACATCGGGCGTGCATGACTCCGCCTGCCAGCCGAGCCTCTCGCGGGCCCGGGAGGGATCGGCTCTGACACAGGAGATGTCCGTGGGCCGCATGAGATCCCGATCATGCTTGACATGCCGTCTCCAATCGAGGCCCACGGCACGGAACGCTTCGTCCACGAATGATTCGAGGGAGAAGGTTCGGCCGGTGGCGATGACGAGATCCTCGAGTTCGTCCTGTTGGAGCATGGCGTGCATGGCGACGACGTACTCCGGCGCCCAGCCCCAATCACGATGCACCGTGAGATCCCCGAGCTGCAGCGTCTGCTGCGTGCCGGCGGCGATCCGGCAGGCGGCCGTGACGATCTTCTGGGTGACGAACCGCTCGGGCCGCAGTGGGCTTTCATGGTTGAAGAGGATGCCGGTGCAGGCGTGGAGCGAGTAGGTCTCGCGATACTGGGCCACCTGCCAGAAACTTGTCGCCTTGGCGATTCCGTAAGGACTCCGGGGCTCGATCGCCGTCATTTCGGTGGCCGGTGCGACGCCGGTATTGCCAAACATCTCGGAACTGCCGGCGCTCAAGAGGCGGATCGGAATCGCGAGAACTCGAATCGACTCGAGCAGGTTCACAACCCCCATGACGATGCTTTCGAACGTCTCGACCGGCTTCTCGAAGGAAGCGAAGACCGAGGATTGGCCGGCCAGATTGTAGATTTCGTCCGGCCGTACCTGGGCCACGACCTGGAGCGTGGAACGGAAGTCGATGGGCGACATGGAATGGATCGTGACCCGGTCGCGGATGCCCAGCGCGTCGAGTCCCTGAACTCGGCCCGCGGAGGCGTCTCGACTCGTGCCCGTGACCTCGTACCCCAACGAGAGCAGGTGCGCGGCGAGATAAGCGCCATCCTGGCCGCTGATGCCCGTGATGAGTGCCTTTTTCATGGGTGAAGCCTCGCGAAATCGAGCTGGTTGTGCTGCACCATATCGTTTCGGGAAGAACTCGGAAGACCGGGTCAGGCGGCACGGCGTTGCGAGTGGCCCTGATGACGCCCTGTGGCGGTCGTGTCGGAGGGCAGGCCGAGCACCGCCACGTCAGCCACGTCCGAGACGGCCGCCGGCGTGGCCGTCTCGGCGGCGGCGAAGGCATACAGCCGTGATTCATGGCCGAACAGCGCCCGGATGCGGCCCACCGCCCAGCCAAGTGAACGGATTCCCATCGTCAACGAGCCGACGCCAAAGACGGGGATCGCCAGCAGCATGAGCCCCAGCAGGGCCCGGATCGTGGCGAGCACGAAGGTTTCCAGGATGATGCGCGGCGTGACCTGCGCACCCTTCAGGCGGAAATGCGTGATCGACTGCGAGATGCCGCGCCAGAACTGGTAGCGGAGGGTGAGGCGGTCGGTCCCAATCGTCTCGCGGACGATCGCGTCGGCCGCCCAGGCCCGCCGGCCCCCAGCCGCCACCGCGGCCCCGTGAAATGCGGTATCCGAGCCGCCGGTCAGCAGCAGCCGCTCGTCGAATCGCAGCCCGTTCGAGCCGAGCCAGTGGAGGTCGCAGAGCCAGTTATTCGTGACGATGGTGTAGCGGCCGCCGGTCGCGGCGGCCCGAGCCGTCATCGCATACTTTCGCCGCGCCCGCGACGCGAGGCTCGCGTTGATCAGCCGCTGCCACGGTGAGGCCTGTGGTGGTGCGGTCGCGACCTCCACCGGGCCGCCGACCAGATGGGCACCGGAGCGTTGCCAGGCATCGACCAGACGCACGAGCCACTGAGGATCCGGTGTTTCGTCGTCATCGATGAAGCAGAGGGCGTCGGCATGGCACTCGAGCGCCTCCCGCACGGCACGATTCCGCGCCACGGGAATGCCGACCCGTGATTCGACGACGTACCGCACACCGGGAATCCGCTCCCGCCACGCATCGACCGTCGTCCGGGCCGAGGCCCGCGCGTCGTTATCGACCACGAGAAGGGTCACCTGGCAGCCGGCCGGCATCTCGATCCGCGCATAGTCAGTGAGAAAGTTCGCGAGCTCAGTCGGGCGTTTGAAGGTGAGCACCGCCACGACGATCGACGCGAGCGCATCGGAGCGCTCGGCGACTGATGGGTCAGCAAGGACTCGCAGAAAGGTTTCGGGAGGCATCGCGTCGCGTCAGTGTGGGGAACGGGGAAACCCGGAGGGCGTGTGCCAGTTCTGCCGGTGCTATCGGCCACGACCGGACGGTCGCTCCAGTTCCTCTCCGTCTTTTCCCCGTCGGCTCGACGGATCGTCCACACCAGACCCCCAGAATCCCCTCGCTTGCCGCCGATTCAGTCAGACGCCGACGCGGCGAGCACCTGGCCCGAGGGGGTGGCCCGCACCTCGCCGTCCTCCGCGACGAGCACGCCCGCTTTGTAGACCGCGGCCGGCAGGGCAAACATCCGGGCGAGGTCGCGGTCTGTGCGATAGAGCGTGATGTCGGCGTCGGCCCCGACGCCCAGATGGCCCTTGTGCGGCAGGCCGGCGATCCGGGCCGGCGCCGCGCGGGTGATGATGCAGAGCTCCTGGAGCGAATACTCCCGGTCGATTCCGGCGAGCGGGCTCCGCTTCCGCACGGCCGGATGCACGCGGTCGAGCGCCGCGCGGCGGAAGGCGGCATCGCCCAACAGCGCCATGAGGTGCGGGTAGGCCGTGAAGTGGGCGCCGTTGGGATGATCGGTGGAGAGCGCCACCCGCCACGGATCGCTGACCGTCAGAAACCACTCCAGGCCGATCGCCCACTGCCAGGCATGGATCTTCGAGGTCTCCTTGTAGGCGATCGGCAGGATGCCGCAGCCCCCTTCGAGATGCAGGTCGTGCGCCGCCCAGGGCGTGCCGGTGGCGGCGGCGAGATGCTCGGCCGCCGCGGCATCGCCCGTCATCGCCACGGTGTCGCCGAAGAGCACCTGCCCGACGTCGAGCGTGAGATTGTCGTGCGCGTTGAAATAGTCCACGAGCGGCGCGACGCCCGAACCGAACGAGCCCTCGTCGAGGTCGCCGCCGGAATAACTGTGGAACTGCACGTGGGCCAGATGTGCTCGGCGGCCTGCGGCGACGAACGTCCGCATCGTCTCGTGGAGTGATCGCCAGTTGCCCGGCAGGCCGAGGTTGGCGGTGTGGACGTGGAGCGGATGCGGCAGGCCGAGCGACTCGACCGCCGCCGCGAGCCGGGCGAGCAGCGTCCGCGGCGTGAGCGAGGCGAGGTCGGGGAGCGGTGTGTCGAGATCGTGGTGGTCGCCCCGCCGGCCCCGCTTCCAGAAGGCGGGCCCGCCGGGATTGGCGACCTTCACGGCCCAGCCGCGGCCGGCCGCGATCGCGTCGCCGACGAGCCGGGCCACGAGGGCCGCATCGTCGCGAGCGAGCGCCTCCAGAACGGCCCGGTCGTCGGCCGCGAGCAGATACATCCCCTTGTCGAGGATCGGCAAATCGGCGAGCTCGCGGTGCGCGATCGCGGCGGCGCTCGTGGCGATGGCGGCGTCGAACACGGTCGTGTAGCCGAGTGCCGCGTAGAGGGCCCCGGTGGCGTGAATCGTGGGCACGGCCGCCGGACGGCGGCGGGCCAGCTGCGGCGCGATCCGCCGGCCGAGATTGACCTTTGGGCCGGCGACGTGGCTGTGGAGATCGACGCCGCCGGGCATGATCACGAGGCCGTGGGCATCGACCCGCCGCCAGCCTGCTGCGTCGGCTGGCTGGGCGACGACATTTCCTGCGGCGATGTAGAGGTCGCCGACGACGCCGTCGCGGCCGTTCACGGGGTCGTGGATCGTGCCGCCGACGAGGATGAAGCCGGGCGCGGTCATGATTGGCCTCCCGACGCCCGCACGCGGGCGTGCAGTTCGGCCACGATCGCAGGCAGCGAGTCCGACACCTGCGCGGCGGGGCAGGTGCCCTCGGTCGAAAGAGCCAGGGGCACCCAGCGGCCATCCCCCCGCAGCATCGTGCCCGCGGGTGCGACGAGGAGGCTCGCCGCGCGGAGTTGAATACGGCTCGTGCCACCCATCCGCGGCTCGGCCTCGTCGTTCACGCGGATCAGCGTCAGCCCGGACGACGCAGTGAGCCCGGACGATGCGGCGAGGGCCTCTTCGACAGGAGTTGCGAGCGGGCCGATCGTAATCACGCAATCGACCTCACCCCGCGCGATGAGGTGCATGGCATCGGCCTCTCCGGGCAGCGAGAGGCTGCCGCCGCGGTCGGCGCGGGCGATGGCCCCGGCGGCGCCGTACCGCCACGTGCAGACGGCGGCGGCCCCGGCGACGTTGGCACCGCCGCCTGCGATCCCCGCGCCGAGCGGCACCTGAAACGCCGGCTTGCGGTGGGCGAGATGCTGGACGAGGCCCGCTACGCTCCAGGCATCCAGACCAAGCGGGTCGCCCGTGGCTCCGGTGACGATGGCGACGCACTCGGCGGCGTCGATCGCGGCATGCAGGTCGGCGACCGTGTTGTCAGTGGAAGCGACGGCGTGGCCCTTGAGATTGAGCAACAGACATCGGGCCGTCTCGGTCGGATCGGTGCCCGGTCCGTTCGCGGGATCGCGCGGTCCGACGGCGCCTGGTCCGACGGTGATCGTGCGGCGCACCGTGCCCGCGGGCAGGGCGGGCGCGACGAACCGCTCGAGGAATCGCGGGTGCGTGGCCGCAGGATTGCAGAACCAGAAGATCACGAGGTCAGCCCGGTCGCGAAGCTCCTCCCACTCGGCTGTGATGCTGCCGACGCGGGCGATGGTCGGCCCTGCGGCCGCGGTCATGTCGCTTCCCGACGGATCGACGGCGGCCCCAAGCGTCTCGGCGAGATCGCAGGCGGTCGCGATGCCCTCGAGCGTCGCGCCGGCGAGGCCCGTGATGAGCACGCGGCGGGCGGCCCCGAGCGCGAGAGCGGCCCGGTCGAGGGCGGCGCCGCGGGCGGAGGGTACGCCGTCGATCCAGGCGGCTGGGGCACCGGCTGGGGCACCGGCGGCGGCACTGGCGGCGGCGAACGCCGCGGCACCGGGGGCACAGGCTCTGGCGAGGTCCACTGCGCCCGGCGCGATGTCGTCGCAGAGCAGGGGGCAGGCCGTGCAGACGGTGGCGGCCGCGCTCGAGTCCGCAGGTGTGCCGGCGACGCGGGTCACGACTTCGGCAGCACCCAGATGTTGCGGTAACGGACCGGGTTGCCGTGGTTCTGCAGATAGAGCGGGCCGGACGGGGCCTCCGCCTTCTGCGGCCCACCCGGCGTGAGGTTCGCCACCTCGACGTCGTCGTGGATGACCACGCCGTTGTGGCGGACGGTCATCCGGGCATTCGCCACCTTCGTGCCGTTCTCGAACCGCGGCGCCGTGAAGTCGATGTCATAGGTCTGCCAGGCCAGCGGTGGGAGGCACATGTTCACGGTCGGCGGGGCGGCCTTGTAGATCCCGCCACACTCGTTGTCTTTCCCTTCGAGGCCGAAGCTGTCGAGCATTTGCACCTCGTAGCAGCCCTGCACATACGCGCCGCTGTTGCCGCGGCCCTGGCCCCGGGCGTGGGGCTGGTAGGGGAGCCGAAACTCGATGTGCCAGGTGGCGTCGCCGAAGGCGTCGGTCGTCGTCACGCCCTCCATGAGCAGGCCGTCGTCGCTCAGTCGGCCGTCGCGAAAGCGCTCCACGCCCGTGCCGTCGAAGAGCGCGACCGCCCCTTCCGGCGGCTTCGCGCCGAGCGTCGGGCTTGTCCGCTCGACCTTGGGGAGCGAGGCGACGGTCGCGCCGTCAGCAGCCAGCACGACGAGTGTGCCGCCGCGGATTTCCCCCTGGCGGGCCGTGCCGGCCCAGTCGGCCCCTGACAGCTTCACGACCGCGTCGGCGCCCGTGCCCTCCCGCAGGCCCGTGCCGCGGGCCTTCTCCGGCGGCGTCCAGCCGGCGCCGGGCAGGCCGCCCGGATAGGCGACGACGTCGAATCGGCCGTCGCCGAGGGCGATCACCTGCACGCCGACCGGCGCTACGGATCCATCATGGGAGACCTCGCCGGCGTATTCACCTTGGAACGGGAAGTCCTCGTCGGCCTGGGCCGCATCGGTATAGGCGGGCTTCGCATCGGGCGCGGCCGTGGCGGCGAGGGGCAGCCAGGCTCCCGCGCCCGAACACACCAGGCAGCAAGTCAGCACCACGTCGGGGAGTGTCGATGTCGGGCGAACGCGCATGTCCAAACAGTCTCCGGAGGGACAGAGAATAAGAGGATTGTAGTATGGCCACGCCGCAGACTCTGGGCTACTCGAAAAGAGAAGCCTCGGACGGAAGTCTGGGGGTGTGACCTGCGAGAAGACTGCTCGGGGCTGCCCGTGCCATCGAGCCGGCGTAGGCGGCGAGCGTAGGCAGGATGCCGAAGCGAAGACGCCTCCGAGCGAGCGAAGGACAGGATGTCCGCAGCGAGCGTCCGAGCGAGATGGTACGGGCAGCGCCGAGCTTGCGGCGCCAACCGGTCACGGAGTGACCGGACCACATGTGGGCACGGGCAGCCCCTCGCGATCTGTGCACACGATCAGTGCAGGCTTAGCGGACGCGGGCTTCGGGGAGTTCCGTCTTGATGCCCTCGTCGAGCGGCATCGTGTCGGTCTCGGGTGTGAGGCCGTGGGCCGCGAGCAGGTCGGCGAGCCGTTTCTCCAGGTCGGACAGGGTCGCGGCGTGGGCCGGATCGGCGACCAGATTGTGGATCTCGTTCGGGTCGGCCTCGAGGTCGTAGAGCTCGGCGAGGTGGCGGTCGGGCGATCCGTCGCCATGCGGATACCGCATGAACTTCCAGCGGTCGGTGCGGATGCCCCGGATGTTGGGTGTGTAGGGAAACTGCTTCTCGTAGTTGTATTCGTAGAGCCAGGCCGTGCGCCAGTCGGGATCGTTCCCCTGGCAGAGCTTCTGCCAGGAGCGGCCGTCGATCGAGTCGATCGCCGGCGCATGGCAGAGGTCGAGGACGCTCGGCGCGACGTCGCAGACGAGCACCTGACCGTCGACGACCTTCCCGGCGGGCAGTCCGGGGCCACGGGCGATGAGCGGGATGCGGATGCTCGGCTCGTGCATCGTCCGCTTGTCGACCATGCCGTGCTCCCCCTCGAGCAGCCCGTTGTCACCCATGAAGACGATGAGCGTGTTGTCGAGCTGGCCGGTCTCCCGCAGAAACGCCACGAGCCGCCCGACGCTGTCGTCAACGGAGAGGATCGTGCCCCAGTAGGCCCGCACCATCCGCTCGAAGTCGACCACGCCTGCGGGGCTCGTGTCGGGAAACGTCTTCCGCCACTCGAAGAGCGGGCCATAGATGCCGTGCCAGGTCGTCAGCCGCTCCTTGATCCAAGCGGGCTTGTCGTCGAGCAGGAAGGCGCTCGCGGGATAGGGCACACCGACGGTGTCGAAGGTGTGCTCATACTTCGGCTCCGGGAAATAGAACGAGTGCGGCGCCTTGTGGCCGAGGCATAGGGCCCAGGGGCGGTCGGCCGGCTGCTGCGCGAGCCATTCGAGGCTCCAGTCGGTGACGACCGTCGTGTAGTAGCCGGGGGTCTCGATCCGCTCTTCACCGTTGATGTTCCACTCGGTGCCGAAATATTTGCCCTGCCCCTCGTGGGTGACGAACCAGTCAAAGCCGGGCCGCGGCGCGTCGTTGTGTTCCCCCATGTGCCACTTGCCGAGGTAGGCGGTGGCGTAGCCCTGCTCGCGGAGGCGGGCCGGCCAGTGGGGGAGCGTCGTGGGGAGCTCGGTGAAGTTGTCGCGGACGCCGTGGCGGTGGGCATAGAGACCGGTCAGGATGCTCGCCCGACTCGGCGAGCAGAGCGACGTGGTGCAGAAGGCGTTGGCGAACCGCACCCCATCGGCGGCGAGGGCGTCGATGTGCGGCGTCTTCACGTGGGCGGAGCCGTAGCAGCCGACGGCCGCCGGGCGGATGTCGTCGCAGAGGATGAAGAGCACGTTGGGCCGGTCGGCCGCGAAGGCGTTCGCTGCGAGCAGGGCCAGGATGACGAACGGAAGCGAGAGGAACGGGAGCGATCGCATGCATCAGGCCCGCGAAGTCTCTTGACGGGCGAAGACGAGCCGGCCCGCGGTGGTCTGGAGCGTGCTCGTGACCGCCACGTGCACGGTGCGGCCGATCTGATCGCGGCCGTGCTCGACCACCACCATCGTGCCGTCGTCGAGATAGCCGACGCCCTGGTCGGGCTCCTCCCCCTGCTTCACGAGCCGCACGGTGAGGGCGTCGCCTGGCACGTAGGCCGGCTTGAGCGCGAGGGCCACCTCGTTGACGCTCAGCGCCGGCACCGACCGCACCGCCGCGATCTTCACGAGATTGGCGTCGGTCGTCACGATCCGGCCGCCGAGCCGTTTGGCCATGGCCACGACGCGGGACTCCCCGGCGGCGTCATCGGCTTCATCGTCGTCGGCCGGCGAAAGCACGTCGATGTCGAGCGCCGGATCGCCCCGCAGCCGCGCGAGCACGTCGAGCCCGCGGCGGCCGCGGATCCGCCGCTGCTTGTCACCCGACTCCGCCGCCGCCTGCAGCTCCTCGAGCACGAACGAGGGCACCACGAACCGCGACTCGAAGATGCCCGCCATGGCGAGGTCGGCGATCCGCCCGTCAACGATCGACGAGGCATCGAGCACGTTGGGTCGCAGGCCCCGGACGTCGCGGGCGAATTCCACGAAGGGAATCAGGAACCGGAAGTCGTCGCGGGTCTGGAGGAGAAGGCTCGTGCAGACGTAGCACAGCACCGACCCAAGCACGAGCGGCAACCACGTCCAGAGCGGGGCGCGGGGATTGAGCGGCAGCACCGGCGTGAGCACGAGCATCGCAATGTAAGTGAGAAATACCCCGACGAGGAGTCCGAAGTAGACGGCCGTGATCGTCGTCAGATCCTTGCGGCGGATGCTGGCATCGACCCCGATCACCGCCAGCGGTAGGGCGACCATGCTGGCGATCACCGCCAGCGGCACCCACGGCGGGGCATCCCGCAGCGGGTCGGAGTTGAAAATCAGCACCGCGATCCCCACGCAGGCCATCACGAAGAACGAGCGGAGGATGATGAGAGCCATGGCGTGGGGGAGGGTCGAGAGGGGCGCTGACACCACCCGTTAGGGTACCATACGGCCGCTCTCAGCCCACCCCGAGCCGCAGGTCGTGATCGCGCTCGAGGTAGCGATCGGTCATGCCGGCGATGTAGTCGCCCACGCTCCGCGGCACGCCAAACGTCTCGGCCCGCCGGCGGAAGCCGGCCGGCATCTCATCGGGATGATCGCAATACCACTGGAAGAGCCGCGACAGCCGGGCCTGTGCCGGCTCACGGACGGCCAGCACCCGCGCGCTGCGGTAGACCCGCGCGAACAGGAATCGCTCCAGCTCCCGCTTGCCGGCGGCCACCTCGGGGGCGTGGGCCACGAGCCGCCGGCCCGGCCGGCCGTCGGCACCGACCCAGGCGGCGCGGACTCCCGCCACGGAGTCGATCCGCTCGGCAGCGAGCGTCTCGCGCGTGCGGGTGACGAGTTCGACGACCTGGATGTCGACCAGTTCATGCAGCACGGTGTGCCGCAGTTCCGCTCCTTCGAGCCGGCCCTGCCGCTCGGCCACGCGGGCAGCCGCCTCCGCCACGAGCGGCAGCGCGAGCAGCTCGTCCATGGTGACGAGTCCGAGTTCGACCGCATCGTCGGCATCGTGCGTGTCGTACGCGATCGAGTCGGCGGCATCCACGACCTGTGTCTCCAAGAGCGGCGCAGGGGCCGAGCCGTCTTTCTTGCGGGTCGCCTGGGCGTCGAGCACCTCCCGCGACAGGTTGAGGCCGGGAAAGTCGGGGTAGCGGCTCTCCAGGAGCTCCATGATCCGCAGGGCCTGGGCGTTGTGGTTGAAGCCGCCGTGCTCGTGGAGCAGTTCCGCGAGCGTGTCTTCGCCCGCATGCCCGAGCGGCGGATGGCCGATGTCGTGGGCCAGGGCGAGCGTCTCGACGAGATCTTCGTTGAGCGCGAGGGCCCGCGCGAGGGTGCGGGCGATGCTCGTCACCTCGAGGGTATGCGTGAGCCGGCTGCGGTGGTAGTCGCCGTGATAGCCGGTGAAGACCTGCGTCTTGTGGGCCAGCCGCCGGAAGGCGGCCGAGTGGACGATGCGGTCGCGATCACGCTGGAACGGACTGCGGACGGGGTGCGGCGGCTCGGGATGCACCCGTCCCGCGGAATCGGCCGCGTGCATGGCCCACGGGCCGAGTGCGGCGGCCTCACGCGCTCTCCAGTCGAACTGCCGCCAGTCGATATCCTGCCAGGCAACCTCCTGCCGGTCGGGCCGTGTCATGACGCGTCTCCCCTGGCCCGCGACAAGCGCAGCTGTTCCCAGAGGGCATCGAGCGCCTGCGGCATGACGCGGGCGCCGGCGATCGTGGGCATGAAGTTCACGTCGCCGCGCCACCGCGGCACGATGTGCCAGTGGAGGTGGCCCGGCAGCCCCGCGCCGGCCACGGCGCCGAGGTTGAGACCCACGTTGAAGCCCTGGGCCCGCATCTCCCCTTCGATGATTCCGCACCAGCGGACGAGGGCGTGCTGAAGATCGAGCAGCTGCGCGTCGGCAAGTGCCCCGAGCGTCGCCCGATGCTCGAGCGGCGCCACGAGGAGGTGGCCGTTGGCATAGGGAAAGCGGTTGATGACGACGACGCTCGTGGCCGTGCGTTCGACGACGCCGAGCGAGCGATCGTGCGCGGGCTCCGCGGCGGCCGCCCGGCAGAGAAAGCAGTCGTGATCGGCGCCGGCGAGCCAGCGGGCCGGCTCGATGGCCTTGGCGGTCGCGGCCGGATCGGTGCCCTGCACGTAGCCCAGCCGCCAGGGTGCCCAGAGGGTGTCCATGCTCATGGGGGAGAGCGTAGCGGATTCGAGACACCGCCGCATGGCCGCGGCCGCCGGTCTTCGCGGTATGATGCGGGGGCCGGACAGCCTTCTTGCGGACGAGTGCCTGTGGAATTCAAGGTCGACACCGACGTCTTTTCCGGCCCCCTCGATCTGCTCCTCTACCTCGTCAAGAAGCACGAGGTTGACATCACCGAGGTGCCGATCGCCCGGATCGCCACAGAGTTCGTCGCCTACCTCGACGTGCTCGAGGAACTGGCGATCGAGCAGGTCGGCGAGTTCGTGGAGCTCGCGAGCGTGCTCTTGGAGATCAAGGCGCGGGCCCTCGTGCCGCGGCCCGAGGAGACGGAGGAGCCGGTCGATCCGGTCCGCGAGGATCTCGTGCAGCGGCTCCTCGAATTCAAGCAGTATCGTGACGCGGCCTCGCTCCTCGAGGACCGGGCCCGGTTGTGGGACCAGCGCTTCACGCGGTCGGGGGGCGACGAGGCGACGCCGCAGGCCGCGCCGGCCCCGGTCTCGATCGGCGACGTGCATGTGTGGGACCTCGTGGGGGCCATGAGCCGGGTGCTCGCCAAGCGGGAGAAGCGCCGGCCTCGGCAGATCGTCCACGACGACACGCCCATCGAGGTGCACATGGAGCAGGTGGGGGCGCTCGTGGCGGAGCGGGGGAGGGTGGCATTCGCCGAGCTCTTCGACGACGATATGCCGCGGTCGCGGGTGGTCGGTATCTTTTTGGCGGTGCTCGAGCTCGTCCGCTGCCGCCGGCTGTCCGTGGCCCAGGACGGCCTCTTCTCCGACCTCTGGCTGGAGTCGGCCGGGACGGCGTCGCCGTCTTCGTCCGCTGCCGCCGCCACCACTCCTCCAGAAGCCCAGATGCCGGACGCCTGATGATCGACAATTCCCCGTTCCGTTCGCTCGTTCACAAGGGGCTGACCGTCGAGGGCTACTCGCGGGCCGCCGTCCAGAGCTGCTGGCGGATTCCCGAGCTCAAGCTGGGCTTCGATCTGGGGTCCCAGCCCTGGGGCTTCATGGCCACGGCGACGTGGTTCGTCACGCACACGCACCTCGACCACATCGCGGCGCTGCCTGTGTACGTCGCCCGGCGGCGGATGATGAAGATGGAGCCGCCCACGATCTACGTGCCGGAGACGGCGATCGAGCCGCTCGAGAAGCTGCTGCGGGCCGTCTCCCGGCTCGACCGTGGCCGGCTGCCCTGCACGCTCCTGCCGGCCCGGCCGGGCGACGAGATCGAGCTCTCGCGGGAGCATGTCGTCACCGTGTCGAGCACCTGCCACACGCTGCCGAGCGTCGGCTTCGTCGTCTGGGACCGCCGCCGCAAGCTCAAGCACGAGTTTCAGGGGCTGCCCGGCGACAAGATCCGCGACCTGCGGCTCTCGGGCGTCGATGTCACGCACGAGATTCGCGCGCCGCTCGTCGCCTACCTCGGCGATAGCTCGCCCGAAGGTCTCGACCGCTGTCCGGCGATGTTCGAGGCGATGATCCTGATCACCGAACTCACCTTCGTGGCCCATGCGCATCGGAAAGAGAAGATCCACAAGTACGGCCACATGCACCTCGACGACCTGCTCGCCCGCCGCGAGCGGTTCCGCAACGAGGTCGTGATCGCCACCCACTTCTCGACCCGCTACACCGACGACCGTGTCCGCCGGGTGATCGCCAAGAAGCTCCCCGACATGCTCGACGGCCGGCTTCATGTCTGGCTCTGAGATGGCCGGTTCTTCTCACACCGGTGTTCGCCATGCCTACGTGCACGTGCCGTTTTGCCGCCACCGCTGCGGCTACTGCGATTTCACGCTCGTGGCGGGCCGCGATGACCTCGTCGACCGCTATCTGGCCGCGCTCGCCCGCGAACTCGTCCGCGTGGAGCGGCCGCTCGCTCTCGACACGCTCTACCTCGGCGGCGGCACGCCCTCGCACCTCGGGCCGGATGGCCTGCGCCGGCTGTTCGATCTGCTCCACGAACGGCTCCGGCCGGCCGCGAGCGCCGAGGTGACGTTCGAGGCGAACCCGCTCGATGTCACGACCGATCTGGTCGTGGCGGCCCGCGACTGCGGGGTCACGCGGGTGAGCCTCGGCGGCCAGTCGCTCGATGCGGCCACGCTCGTGGCGCTCGACCGCGACCATGCGCCCGCCGACGTGGGGGCTGCGGTCGACCGGCTCCGCGCCGCCGGGTTCGTCGTCAGCCTCGACCTCATGACGGCTGCGCCGGGTCAGACGCTCGCCGGCGTGGAGGCCGACCTCGCGGCGGCGACGACGCTCGGCGTGCAGCATGTCTCGGTCTACTGTCTGACCTGGGAGCAGGGCACCGCGTTCGAGTCGGCCCGGCGGCGCGGCGACCTGCGGCCCGTCGCCGAGACGGTCGAGCGGGTGATGTTCGAGACGGCGATCGATCGGCTCGAGGGGGCCGGCTATGAGCACTACGAGGTCTCGAACTTCGCCCGGCCCGGATTCCGCTGCCGGCACAACGAGGCCTACTGGGATTGCCGCCCCTGGGAGGCGTTCGGCCCCGGCGCCGCCCGGTTCGATGGCCGCAGGCGGATCACGAATCACCGCAGCACGACGACCTGGATCAACCGCGTGCTCGCGGGAGAGGACGCCACCGGTGATGTCGACGCGATGACCGCCGAGGAGGCGGCCCGCGAGCGGGTCGTCGTCGGGCTGCGGCGCCGTGGCGGGCTCGACCGGGCGGCGTTCCGGGCGGCGAGCGGCTTCGACCTCGATGCGATCCTCGGCCCGGTGCTCACCGGCTGGGTCGCCGCGGGCCTCGCCACGGACGACGGCAGCACCGTGCGGCTCACTCGCGCGGGCCTCCTCGTGTCCGACGCCCTCTGGTCCGCCGTGCTCGCCTGACGCGGTTCGCCGCCCCGCGGGGCGGCTGGGAAAGGTCCGATTGGGCAATCTGTGCCTCGACCGGAGCGGCCATCTCCATGCCACCTCACGAGAAAGCCGAATAACAAGACACGAAACCTGTGTCGTATAAAAAGGCTCGAACCAAAGGGGGACGTCGTGCGAATGCTTGTGGTAACGCTGTCGTGGCTGATCGGTGGAGCCGTTGCGGCGGCCGCCGGGTTCAGCGTGGTTGACGAGGTGAGCGGCACCGACGGCATCCTCTCGGCGGCGGAGAGCGCGTCGCCCACGCCACTGATGCCGGCCGATCTGCGGGACGAGGTGGCCTTCGACTACGAGACGGTGCAAAACCGCCAGACGAGACGGCTGTTCGAGAGCGATCACGAGTTCGACGGGTTCGTGCAGCCGTTCTCCAATCCGATTCAGTTCAAGGATCCGCGCTGCATGACGGAGGCCCGAGGCCTGTTCATCGCGGCCTGGTCGGATCCCAACATGCCACTCGGCGACACCACGGCCCAGATTTATGCTCTGCAGGCACGGGTCGCTCTCACGGAACGCTTCGAGGCCTTCGCCGCCAAGGACGGGATCGTGCGGTTCAGTCCCGGCATCGGCGCGAGTCAGACCGGCCTCGCCAATCTCGCCGTGGGCGGCAAATACGCAGTCTACCGCGATCCTGAGACCCAGACGATCGCCTCGGCCGTGGTCCAATTCGAGGCTCCGACCGGCTATGCCAACATCTTTCAGAATCAGGGCAGCGGCCTGCTGGCCACCTACTTCGTGGTGGGCCAGGAATTCGAGGGCAACACCCACGCGATCGTGCAGTTCGGTCAGAACATGGCGATGAACAGGCTCGACTCCGGCTACTTCCTCACGTCGGCCCACATCGACAAGCGGTTCGGCCGGTTCGTGCCCTTCTACGAGGCCAACTGGTTCTACTACAACCAGAACGGTCAGTTCCTGCCGAGCCTGGGAATCGAAGGCGGTGGTCTCTTGAACCTCGGTGCCGGTCAGGTGATGGGGCTCAGCTACGTCACCAATGCCGTCGGTTTCTGGTACGACCTCTCGTCCTGGCAGCAGCTGGGGCTCGGCTACGAGTTCCAGGTGTCACAGCCGGTCATGCTGTTCAACAACTTCGCGATGTGCCAGTACGTCCTCCGCTACTGATCGACCTCCGCTCCTGTTCGAACCTGCCCGTCACCGTTCCACGGCCGCGCGGAAGAGCCAGCCGAAGGTGAGGCTCGCCATCGCGAGCGTGAGGGCGAGGTTCAAGCACTGGCCGGTCACGTAGAGCAGGGCGGGGCGGCCGCTCGCGAGCACCGGGGCGAGCGTGCGGAAGTTCGTCTGCAGCCCCATGCAGACGAAGCCCGTGCAGAACAGCCAGCCGCGGAGTTTCGCCGTGAAGCCCG
>Ga0114946_10000154_pt1 | contig 39820 bp, 33 predicted proteins | sample WalLakDeSediment_FD_88676 | JGI IMG/M metagenome (GOLD analysis project Ga0114946, IMG submission 88676) | Lake sediment microbial communities from Walker lake, Nevada to study Microbial Dark Matter (Phase II) - Walker Lake 11/02/13 Deep Sediment | ecosystem: Environmental > Aquatic >... | reverse complement strand
CCAGACCCTGCAAGAGGCCGAACGCCTCCAGTGTGACGTGCTGTTCGTCACCGCCGATGTCAAGATCGACTGGTGGCGCCGACGGACCGAGCAAATGCTCGGGCCTCGCTCCGAGCTGGTCGAGGAGCTGCGCGAGCGAACGGGTCACCGGCTCTACATGCTGCAACCGGGCGCGTTCTTGGCCACCGCCAGCGAGTCTTTCAACCTCCCGATCGACCCCGAGAGCGTGGCCTCTGTCGAGCGCGCCGAGCCGGCCTTTGACGACGCTGGCTGGACCACCGATGACCTCCACGCGCTGCTCGAGAAGCTCGACGAAACCGCGCCCACGCGCGCCGCCGTGATCCGCCGAGCCGTCGCCCAAGATGGCTATGTCTCGCGCGAGGACATCTACGAGATCGGTAACTATGACGAACAGCGCCTGCTGACCGGCTGGACTCGTCCAATCCGCACGTGGACCCGGGTTCTGCGAGAGAGGGGCGAGATTCAGGTCGGTAAACGGGCCATGGACATCTTGGAGCCGCAGTATGACGGCTCCGGACGGGCCTTCGAATTCAAGATGCCACCTGCCGTGCTCGAGGTGTTCAAGCAGATCCCTGATCTATGATCACTCCTCCGCAGCCAAGTCCTTCGCCCTGCGTGCGCAGCTCGTCGATGAGCAGCTGCTCAAACAGCTCGATCTGCAGGTTCTCGTCCGGCGACTTAGGGATCGCCTCGAGGTACTCGCCGGACAGAATGTATCGTGGCCTTGGCCCCGCACGAGTTCAGCGACGCGCTCGCGCAGCAACGGCGAGTCGAGCGAGATCCGAAGCGGGTGTCGGTTCGACCGTCGGCTCGCCATCGCTCAACCGGCGGTCGCTCACTCCCGATCGCGCCAATACCTGGACCGACGGCTGTGGTGCGCCACGGCGAAGACCCCTGATCGACTTCGTCTAGGAAGCGGTCGGCGGTCCGTCCGTCGTCGTCGACGGAGTTGTAGTGGTCGAGCGCCTCCGAGACCTCGAGCGCGGCCGAACTCAGCGAGCGCACGCGCATGTTTAGCCAGTTGGTGCTCGACGCTCACCGGAGCGGCGAACCTTCGCTCGCAGCCGAGCCATCATGTCGTCGAAGTCCACGAGGGTCTCCTCGCCGCGGGCGAGGGCCTCGCGTCGCCGCTCGACCTCCGCGAGCCAAGACGCCCGGACCTCCGCGGGCGAGGACCCGTCTCCGATGCTATCCGTGAGGATCAGAGCGATCTCGGCGCGCTCGTGATCGGGCAGTTGCAGCGCGGCGTCCAAGCTGCGGTGCTCACCGTGCGGCCGAGTCATGTCCTGTGGATGGTCGCGTGGACCGACGCCTGGGCCGGGTGAGCTCCCTCAGCCGCCGTCGAAGATCAAGACCTCGCCGAGCGCGGTGACGAACGCGAGCTCCTGATCACCGTCGCCATCGTGATCGCCGAGCGCGGCGATCTCGAGCACGCCGCCCGCCCCGACCGGCTCAGCCCAACAATTGCCCGGCCCAGTTGGGTCGTATTGCACGGCCAAGCTGACCCCCTCCCACCCGAATGCAGCGCCGAGATAGATGAGCTCATCGGCGCCGTCGCCATTGAGGTCGCCGGCGAGCACCCGCGTGGGCATCGCTTCAATGGGCCACCGCTCGCCCGCGACCCCCGATACGCCGTCGTGGGTGTAGACGCGGCTGCGCGGCCAGCTGTCGGCGACGGTCGCGTAGTGACCCTCGCCGCCCGAGACGAACGCGGCGAGCGTGGTCATCGGCCCAGGCAGGAGGTTCAGATCGTGGAGCTGGTCGCCGTCGAGCGTGAGCAGCTTGACGGTGTGGACCCGTCGCAGGCCGATGCTGGGCGCCGGACCGCCGAATTCGAAGGCGGCGAGCGCGTTGACCAACGTATTGCTGAGCGGCGACACCCCGCCCTCGCTCGCGAGGTACGCGCCCTCGCTGCCCCAGACGATCAGGTCGGTCGGCGCGACCCCATCAAACTCGCCGGCGAGCAAGCCCCTCGACCCCGTAAAACCGACGGGACTCACAACACCGACGCTCGCGAACCCGCCGACGCCGTCGGCGGCGTGGCGCACCAGATCGTCGCCGACTAGCAGCACCAGCTCGTCACCAGGGCCGCCGCCAAACGCTCCGGCGACCGCGGCGGTGACCGGCCCCGCGGGCTCGCGGTCGATGATCAGCGGCGTCGCGACGCCGCTCTCGAACACCTGCAGCGCTTCGGCCGTGACGACGACGAGCTCGTCGCGGCCGTCGCCGTTCGCGTCGGCGAACGCCAGCGCGAGCGGCTCGCCCTCGACCGCGAGCGGGATCGGCGCGTCGATACCCGCGCCCGCGCAGATCGACGGCGACGGGCCCTCGGGCTCACAGTAGCCGTATTCACAGACCTCCATTTGGTTGCAGTCATTATCGTTGTAGCAGCCGTACCCGATCCAGCCGTCGGTGTATTGATAGTAATCACACACACCGGAGTAGCAGCCGTACCCCGGCGGGCAGTCGCTGTTGTCGACGCATTCGGGCCCGGTGTCCGGGCCCGAATCCGTGCCGGTGTCGAGCCCGGTGTCCGGGCCGCCCGTATCATCGCCGAGCTCGCCGGCGTCCTGGCCAATTACGCGAGCGCCACAGCCAGCGGCGAGCAGCGCGACGCCAGCGAACAGGTTCCAAGCACGGGGATCAACGGGAGTAGGCATGGTCAGGCTCTTGGTGGTTTGGTGTGAGGGGTGATGGTCAAAGCGTGCGCAAGAACGCGAGCAGGTCTGCTCGGCCCTCGTCGTCGAGCGCGAGCCCAAACGCATGGCCAGGCTCGTCGCGCTGCGGATCAAACATGGCCTCGAGGGTCGCGAATGCGCCATGATGCAGGTACGGGGCGTTGCCGCTGACGCCGCGCAAGCTCGGCACGCGCCAATGGCCGGTCCCGCGGACCGGGCTCGCGCCGGCGGCCGTGTCGGTCCCGATCTGCGCGAGGGTGACGCGCTCGGTCGAGCTGTAAAACGGCGGCGCATGGCAATTGACGCAGCCCTGGGCCTCGAACACCAGGCGGCCGCGCGCGCTCGCGGGGCTCGGCGCTGCGGTCGAGTGCAGCGGCGCCGGGGCCGGGAGCGAGCGCAGGTACTCGGCGAGGGCCCACATCAAGACCCGCGACGGCCGGGTCCCGGCTTTGCCGACCATGAACACGGTCTCGACCCGAATCGCCAAGGTCGCGACCCCGCGATTGTGCCAATTGGCCGTATGATGCAGGTAGCTCATATCCGCGATTCCGCCGAAGTCGGGGAACGCGTAGGGGTTGAACACGCCGTCGGCGAGCACGTCGCTGCGGCCGGGCCCGAGCGCCAAGAGGTCGGCCTCGGCGGTCGCGTCGACGCCGTTGTCATCGTTCAGGTCGCCATAATCGAGGCGCAAGCGGCCCAATTCCAAGGCGCGGTTGGCCCGAACCCCGCTGAGCAGGCCGTCCTCGTCGACCGACGCGTGGCAAATCGCGCAGGTCACCGCGAGCCGGGTGCGACCCTCATCGGCGACGAACCGGACCCCGACGTAGGCGCCCTCGTGCTCGATCACGCCGTAATCTCGCAGATCGGCGCCGTCGCGCAGCGCCCGGATGAGCGAGGCCGACAGCGCCATCGGCGACTCGAAGAACACCCGCTCGCCGAGCGCGACCCACTCCTCGCGGGTCGCGGGCAGCGAGCTTGGGCCGAGGCCGTCGGCGAGCGGCGGGCCAAACTCGAGCGAGGGCATCGCCGGATCCGCGCCGAGCTCGGCCGCCGCCGCGACGCTCAGCGGCAGCGTCGGCCGATCGCTCTCGGTCATGCTGTCCCAGGCGTGAGGCTCGTCGGGGTTCGCGTAGCGCCGGAGCCGGACCGCGGCGTAGACGGGCCCGTCTGGCTCCCCGTCCGCGCCGGCGATCACGATGAGGTCGCGCTCGAGGATCGCCCGCCGGTAGGCGGTGCTCGTCACGTAGGCGTAGGGATCATCGCCGAGCGGCTCGTCGGCGAGGGCGTCTAGCTCTGCGAACCCGCAGCCTGCGAGCCCGACCGCGACCGCGAGCGCGGTGACCGAGCGATGGCAGCTCACCGAGCCATGCTGCCACAGATGCAAGCGGAGCGTCGGTCTCGTCGGTTGGGCTCAGCCCCCGACGCGGCCGAGCGGGGCGTTATCGAGGCCGCCGCCGTAGACGAGCTTGCCGGCCGAGTCGATTACGAACATGTGCGGCGTGCTGGTTGCCCCGTAGGCGTGGCCGACCTTGCCGTCCTCGTCGAGCAGGATCGCGTGGTCCATCTTCCACTCGGCCTTGGCCTTGTGGTTGCGCTCGGCCCCATGGCCCTGCTTGCCGGGGGCACCCGAGTTGATCGCCAACCACACGACGTTGGCGTTGCTCGACTCGCCGGCCATGCCAGCGAGCGGGCCCTCGCCGTGGGCGTACACGACGAACGGGCATTCGGGGTTGAACCACTCGAGCACGACGGTCTTACCGGCGAAGTCGGCGAGCGAGACGGTGTTGCCGTCGAGATCGGGCAGGCTAAACGCTGGCGCGGGCTCGCCGAGCACGGCGGTGGTCGGCTCGCCGGCGTCGGCATACTTGACGCTGCAGCCGTAGGGCGGGGGCGAGGCCGTAGCGATCGCGGCGCCCGAACCCAGCTCGGTGAGCGCGTCCGCGAGGTGGGCGACGTAGCCGTGCGGAGCACCGGCGGCTGGAGCAGCGTCGTCGACGTCGGTCTGGGGCTCGACAGCGCGGACCGAATCGGGCGGATCGGCCTTTTGTGTGTCGGTCGCGGTCGTGTCCTTGCAGGCGGCGAGGGTGAACAGGAGGGTGCAGAGCCATGCGGTGGTGCGGGTCATGATGATCACGGGGACGGCCAGGCGGCCGCGAGCTCGAGCCAGCGGGGCTCGCCGGCTTGGCGGATCGCGAGCACGCCCTGGCCGATCTCGGCGGGCGGCTGCGCGTCGAAGTGATAGCGCAGGTCGAGGGACCCGGCTCGCAGCTCGATCGATTCGAGCCGGGCCTGGGCGTGGGCGTAGGGGAAAAACTCGAGGAGCTCGAGGTCCGCGCGCGCAGCTTCGACAGCTTCGACATGGACGCTCGCGCCGGTCCAGGCGACCGTGAGCCGATCGTCGGCGGGCTCGGGCACGCGCGCGAGCATGGCCCGGGTTGATTCGTCGTCGCGCGTCGGGAGCTCAGCCGTGGTCACCGAGAGCGCGGCTGAGCCGGGGATGCAGCTCTCGTGACAGGCCAGCCAGTCGCTGCGCAATTCGATCTGCGCGGCGCCGTCGAGCTCGAGCAGGGGCACGAACAGGACGACCTCGCCGGCCCAGCCGTAGCTGACCTGGCCGCCGAGGGCGATGAAGCGCTCGGGCGCGGGGTAGAGCACCGCGCCGGCTTCGAACCCGCTGCCGCTCAGCTCGAGCCGCGTGCGCAGGCCCGACTCGCCCGGGTTCTTCCAGTAGATGTGCCAGGGCGCGGCGATCTGGTGGTGGACGGCGAGGATCGCCTGGGCGGTTGCGAGCGGGGAGTCGGGTCCATGCCGCTCGGCCAGCTGCGCGCGGGCCTGCTCGGAGACGAGACCGATCTCCAGGGTCACGAGCGGGGCTCGGTCTCGCTCGGGCTGGGTGCGCGGCGTCGGGGTCGGCTCGGCCGGCGATGGTTCGCGGGCGCAGGCCGACCCGATCACGGCGAGCGTCAGCGCGAGTCGTAGCCGGGCAGTCACTAGTCCCCCAGCGCGCGCAGGGCCGCGGCGATCCGCGGCAGCGCGTCGACGATCTCCTGCTCCCCGACCGCGCCCACGCTCAAGCGAAACCAGCCCTCGCCGCTAGCCCCCACGCCGAAGGCCTGAAACGGGACGACCCCGACTCGGGCCGCGTCGAGCAGGTAGCGGCGGACGTCCTCGTTGTTCTCGAGCCGCTGGCCGTCGGGCGTAATCTTGCCAAACGGGTGCACGCGGACCGTCAGGTAGATCGCGCCCATCGGCGGGACCGCCTCGATCGGGAGGCCCTGCTCGCGCATGGCATCGAGGCCGCGGTACAGCGCGCGCAAGCGGCTGAGGATCCCGGCCTTGTAGGTGCGGTGATACTCGGCCATCGCGTCGAGATCGTCGAGCAAGGCGACCGTCGCGACCTGCTCGGCGCGCGGGGCCCAGGCGCCGACGTGGCCGAGGATCGAGCTCATCCGCTTGATCACGTCGACGGGCCCCACGGCCCAGCCCACGCGCACGCCCGTGGCCGCGAACGACTTCGAGATGCCGTCGATCAACACGGTCCAGCGGGCCATCTCGGGGACCACCTGCGGCGGGGTCACGTGCTCGACGCCCTCGAAGGTCAAGCACCAATAAATGTGGTCATAGAGCAGATACACCGGCGGTTGACCGGCTCGCTCGCGGCGGTGGTTCTCGTCGACGATCGCCAGGCAGATGTCGCGCAAGACCTCGGCGTCGAACGCCGTGCCGGTCGGGTTGAGCGGCGAGTTGAGGCACAGCAAGCGGGCCTTCGGCAGGCTCTCGAGCACGGCCTCGCGGGTCGGCAAGAACCGCGATTCGACCCCACATTCGATGGCCAGCTTGTTCGCGCCGACCATATAACAATAATGATTGTTGTTCCAGCTCGGGACCGGGTACGCGACGCTTTGGCCCGGGTCGACGAGCGCCCGATAGGTCGCGTAAATGCACGGTCGCGCGCCGCCGGCGATCAGCACGGAATCGCTGGTGTAGCGCAGGCCGAGCGCGCGCTCGTAAAACCCCCGGACCGCGTCGCGCAGCTCGGGGATCCCGTTGCTCGGCGGGTAGTTGGTCTGCCCAGCGACGAGCGCGTCGCGGATCCCCACGCTGAGCAGCTCGGGGATCGGGAACTGCTCGGGATCGAAGTCACCGACGGTCAGGTTGCAGACCTCGACGCCGCCGCGCACGAGCTCGCGGATGTCACCGGCGATCTTGAGGATCTCGCTGCCGACCAACCCACCGGCCATGGTCGAGACCCGACCGACGCCAGCCTCGGGCGCAGCGGCAAATTCGGTCAGATCCTGAACTGACGTAGACATGGCCAGACTATGCCGCACACGCTCGTGGGTTCGCCAGGCTGCGAAACCGTGCGAAACCGCGTGAACTTCGTTGCGCGGCCTCGGGCCTGCTCGCCGACGTACACTCCACCGCGATGCCCAGTTCCCGCTTGCCCTGGCTCACCGCTCGCCTCCAAGGCTTCGGCACGACCATCTTCGCCGAGATGACGGGCTTGGCCCTCGCCCACCAAGCCGTCAACCTCGGCCAAGGCTTCCCCGACTTCGAAGGCCCGGAGTTCATCAAGCGCGCGGCGATCGACGCCATCGAGGCGGGCCACAACCAGTACTGCCGGACCCATGGGATCCCCGAGCTCAACCGTGCGATCGCCGAGCACCAGCGCCGGTTTTGGGCGCTCGACTACGATCCCGAGGGCGAGATCACCGTCTACGCCGGCGCCACCGAGGCCATCTACGCGACCCTCGCCGCCCTATGCGAGGTCGGCGACGAGGTCATCTTGTTCGAGCCCTACTACGACTCGTACCGCGCGAGCGTGGCCATGGCCGGCGCCACAGAGCGGCTCGTGACCCTGCGCGCGCCGGACTTCGCGTTTGATCCGGCCTTGCTGCGGGCGGCGTTCACCCCCAAGACCCGGGCGATCCTGGTCAACTCGCCGCACAACCCGACGGGCAAGGTCTACTCGCGCGCCGAGCTCGAGCTGATCGCCGAGCTGTGCGTCGAGCACGATGTCTTGGCGATCTCCGACGAGGTCTATGAGCACCTCGTATTCGAGGGCGAGCACATCCCGCTCGCGAGCTTGCCGGGCATGCGCGAACGGACCGTGCAGATCTCATCGGCCGGCAAGACCTTCTCGTTCACCGGCTGGAAGATCGGCCACACCTGCGCGCCGGCGCCGATCACCCGAGCCTTGCGCAGCGCTCACCAGTTCATCACCTTTTGCAACGGCACGCCCTTCCAGCACGCCATGGCCCAGGGCTACCGCGCGCCCGACTCCTACTTCGAGGGCTTTCGCGCCGACTACCGCGCCCGCCGTGACAAGCTGTGCGAGGGCCTCGCCAACATCGGCTTCGAGGTCCTGACCCCGGCCGGCACCTACTTTGTCCAGACCGACATTCGCCCGCTCGGCTGGGACGACGACTTCGAATTTTGTCGGATGCTGCCCGAGGCCGTCGGCGTCGCGGCGATCCCGACCTCGGCCTTCTACAGCGATCGCGCCGCTGGCAAGCACCTGGTCCGCTGGGCGTTTTGCAAGACCGACGCGGTCCTCGACGAAGGCCTCGCCCGCCTCGCCCGCCTAAAGCCCCGAGCCTGAGCCGATGATCCTCGCCGCCTTGCAAACCGACATCGTCTGGGAGGATCCCCAGGCCAACTTCGCCCGGCTCACGCCCAAGCTCGCCGCGGCCGCGGCCGCCGGCGCCCGCTTGATCGTGCTGCCCGAGATGTACGCCTGCGGGTTCTCCATGAACACCGGGGCGATCGCCGAGGGCCCCGAAGGACCGAGCGTCAGGTTCTTGGCCGAGCAAGCCCGCGCGCTCGGGCTGTGGATCTGCGGCTCGATCCCCGAGCGCCAGCACCCGACCGACGAGCGCCCGGCCAACACCTTGGTGTTCGCCGGACCCGGCGGCGAGCAGCACCGCTACGTCAAGCGCCACCCCTTCACCTTCGCCAACGAGGGAGCGCACTACCTCGCCGGCGCGCGCGACCTCACCATCGAGATCGAGGGCCTGCGGATCAGCGCGATGATCTGCTACGACCTGCGCTTCGCCGACGACTTTTGGGCGCTCGCCGAGCGCACCGACCTCTACGTGATCGTCGCGAACTGGCCGCAAAAGCGCCGCGAACACTGGCAGACCTTGCTCCGAGCCCGGGCGATCGAGAACCAAGCCTGGGTCGTCGGGCTCAACCGGGTCGGCGTGGGCGCGGGCATCGACTACAGCGGCGACAGCATGATCATCGACCCCTGGGGCGAGGTCGTGTGCGCGGCCAGCCGCGACGAGACCATGCTGCTCGCGACCATCGACGGTGAGCGCGTGCGTGAGGCTCGGGCCAAGTTCCCCGTCCTCGCGGACAGGCGAGCGCGGCAGGACTAAACCGACTTGCACCCGCTTGGGCGAGCAGCATCGCCTCAAACGTTCACCGATCCCCCAGCGGGCTGCGCGAGCTGATAGAGTCTCACCTGATTATGACCCTCGAATTGCTGCGCACATTGGTCGCCCCCGCTGTGGGCATACTCGCGCTCGGCTGCCTCGGTCCCAACCCGCTGCTCGACGCCGGCGGCGACGGGACCGACGACGCGACCGACGACACGAGCGAGGTCGGCGACGGCGACGGCGACGGCGACGGCGACGACGACACCGACGCTGGCGACGGCGACACCGGCGACGGCGACGGCGACGACGACCCGTGCAGCAACGGCGTGCTCGACGGCGACGAGACCGACGTCGACTGCGGTGGCAGCTGTCCGGCTTGCGACGACGGCTCGGCCTGCGCCGCCGAGACCGACTGCGCCTCGCAGGTCTGCGCGGGCTCGGTCTGCCAAGCCCCGAGCTGCGAGGACCAGATCCAAAACGGCGACGAGGTCGGCGTCGACTGCGGCGGCTCGGCCTGTGGATTTTGCCAGTTCAGCCAGTTTTGGCCGGAGCTCGACGACTACCAGGCCACCCCCGCCAGCTTCCCGCAGGTCGCGATGTTCGCCGACCACAGCTTCGCGATCACCTACGCCGGCCCGACCAACGCCCGCGCGCGGTGGTTCAACGAGCTCGGCAACGCGACCGGCCCCAGCGTCGAGCTCAGCGACACGATCAGCTTCGTCGGCGGTCGCGTGCTCCCGCTCGTCGCTGGCGTCGGCGACGATCACCCGATCCACGCGCTCGTGGCCGGCACCGATCCCATGAGCACGTCGACCGACCTGTTCTTGATCCGCCGCACGCACGCGGCCGAGCTCACGAAGTTCCGCATCAACGCGATCAGCCAGGTCGTCGGCTTCGGCGGCCTGACCGTCAACGGCAGCAAGGCCACGCTCAGCTGGCAGGCCAACACCAACCAGGTCCTCACCCGGCGGCTCGATTACACCGTCGATGCGGGGAGCTGGACCGACATCTCCCCGTTCGACGCCGAGACCGAGCCCGGCCAGTTCACCGGGTGGAGTCCAAACATGGCTCGCAATTCGGCGGGCATGACCGTGGTCGCGTGGATCCGCGGCGGCCCCACCTTCGATCTCGCGATCCGGCGCTTCGACGGGGGCTGGGTCGATCCAGCGCCGGTGACCGCTGGCGACCTGTCCCCCGACTACGCCGCGAGCAACCCCCGGGTTGCGATCGCCGAGGACGGTCGGGTGGCGGTCGCCTGGACCTTGGTCGGCCCCGATGTCTCTGGCTTCGGCGCCTGGATACTCGACGCCGACCTCGTGCCCGAAGGCCCAAGCTGGATCCTGCAACCAGTCGTGCTCCCCGGCGGCGGGACCCTCGGTGACGTCGCCGCGCTCGACGACGGCAGCTTCGCGTTCGTGTGGCCAGACAACTCGCAAAAGCGCGTGCACCTGCGTCGGTTTCTCAGCGCCGACACGCCCAAGCTGACCGAGGTCGGCGACGAAGCGCCGTGGGGCGTCTTGGGCAACTCCCTCGCGTCCGCGAGCATCGCCAACGTCGACGGTCGCGCCGTGGTCGTCTGGTCGGGGACCGCCGACGGCGTCGCGCAGATCCAAGGTCAAGTGCTCTCCTACTGATCGAGGCTCGCGGCCGACTTCGCGGGGTCGCCAGCGAGCTGGTAGGGTCGCGCGTGCCCATCGCTTCGCTTCTAGATGCACGGCGGCTCGCGTCAGTTCGGATGTTCGCCGCCCCCGCTTTCGGCATCGTCGCGCTCGGCTGCCTCGGCCCCAACCCGCTGCTCGACACGAGCGACGACGCGAGCAACACCCCGACCGAGACGGGCGACGGCGACGGCGACACCCCCGGCGACGGTGACGGCGACGGCGAGACCGAGACCGCGGGCGACGGCGACGGCGAGCCCGACACGTGCAGCAACGACGCGCTCGATGGCGACGAGACCGACGTCGACTGCGGCGGCAGCTGTGCGGCTTGCGACGACGGCTCGGCCTGCGCCGCCGCGACCGACTGCGCCTCGCAGGTCTGCGCGGGCTCGGTCTGCCAAGCCCCGCGCTGCGACGATCAGATCCAAAACGGCGACGAGGCCGGGGTCGACTGCGGCGGCTCGGACTGCGGATTTTGCCAGTTCAGCCAGTTCTGGGCGGAGCTCGACGATTACCAGGCGACCCCCGCCAGCCTCCCGCAAGTCGCGATCTTCGCCGACCACAGCTTCGCGATCACCTACACCGGCCCGACCAACGCCCGCGCGCGGTGGTTCAACGAGCTCGGCAACGCGACCGGCCCCAGCGTCGAGCTCAGCGACACGATCAGCTTCGTCGGCGATCGCGTGCTCCCGCTCGTCGCTGGCGCGGGCGACGGCTACCCGATCCACGCGCTCGAGCCCGGCACCGACCCCATGAGCGTGTCCACGGACCTGTTCTTGATCCGCCGCACGCACGCGACCGAGCTCGCGAACATCCGGATTAACGCGGTCAACCAGACCGTCAGCGAGGGCGGCCTCGCGATCGACGGCACCACCGCGACGCTCAGCTGGCGGGCCAACACCAACCAGATCCTCACCCGGCGGCTCGACTACGACGTCGGTGACGGCGCTTGGACAGACATCACCCCGTTCGACGCCGAGACCGAGCCGGCCGAGTATTTCGGTCGGCTCCCGGTGATGGCCCGCAACTCAGCGGGCATGACCGTGCTCGCGTGGATCCGCTGCGATCTGCCCAACGGCGACAGCTGCGACGTCGCGGTCCGGCGGTTCGACGGGGGCTGGGTCGATCCGCAGCCGGTGGTCGCGGGCGTCCCCTCTGCTGGCTGGAATACGCTGCGGGTCGCGATCAGCGAGGACCGGCGCGTCGGCCTGAGCTGGACTCGGCTCGGCCTCGAGCAGACCAGCTTCGTCGGCTGGATCCTCGACGCCGAGCTGGTCCCCGAAGGCCCGAGCTGGGACCTCCAAACCAACATCAGCGGCGTCGTCAACGGTGACGTGGCCGCCCTCGATGACGGCAGCTTCGCGTACGTCTGGCCCGACAACGACCAAGACCGCGTCCACCTCCGCCGCTACCTCAGCGCCGACCTCCCCAAGCTGCCCGACGTCGGCGACGAGTCCCCGTGGGGCAGCTTGGGCGCCCCGCGGACCGTGGACATCGCCAACCGCGACCGGCGAGCGGTGATCCTTTGGTCGGCTGTGCTCGACGGCGTCTCGCAGATTCAAGGTCAAGCGCTGTCCTACTGATCGCGTGAGCTCGAGCTCGTGGTTGACGGCGACGGGCCCAACGATTAGTGAAGGGTCGTGGCGACGCGCTACTTCACCCTCGACGAGGCCCAGGCCTTGGTCCCGCGGGTGCGGACCCTGCTCGGTCAAGCACTGCAGCTCCACGGCCACCTCCGCATCGCAATCGCGCGGCTGTCCGAGGCCGGCTACGCGATCACCTGGGCGATCTTGCGTGGCGAGGACGAGCTCGCGACCGACGTGGTCGAAGACATGCCCGAGCAAGACGCCGAGCAAGCGCTCGAGCGCGCGCGCATGATCTACCGGACCCTGCGCGAGATCGTCGGCAAGATCGAGGAGCTCGGCGCCGAGGTCAAAGCCGTGGTCGACGGCCTCGTCGACTTCCACAGCTGGTGCGACGGGGAGCACGAGGTCGTGCTGTGCTGGAAGCTCGGTGAGGCCGAGATCCGGTTCTTCCACGGCCTCGAAGAGGGCTTCGCTGGGCGCCGGTCGATCAGCGGCCACCGGTTCACCAGCGAGCGCGCGCTCGAGCACGCTCAGCGGCAGTAGTCGCGGGCCCCGAGCTCGCACGCCCGCGCGAACAGCTGCTTGGCCGCGCGCTTGTTCTGCTTGACCCCCGTGCCGGTCTCGTGGAGCTTGCCCATGCCGATGCAGCCGAACGCGTAGCCCTGCTCGCAGCCCCGGGTGTAGGACTCGACGGCCTTGCTCAGATCGGCCTCGACCCCGCGACCACGGTGGTAGGCGAGCCCGAGCCACGCGCAGGCGAGCTCGTCGTTGGCCGCACACGCGCGCGAGAACAGCCGGAAGGCGTCGTCGTAGTCCGGCTCGATCCCGGTCCCGGTCATCAAGATCTGCGCGCGAGCGGTGCACGCCGTGGTCGCCCCCGCGTCGCAGGCCTGGCCGTAGAGCTCGACCGCCCGGCCGACGTCTTTGTCGACCCCGAGCCCGCGCAGGAAGTAGGCCCCGAGCACGATGCAATCCTCGGTCGCGCCCGCGCGGCAGCGTCGCTCGCGCAGGCTCCGGGCGCGAGCCCAGTGCTCGGCCCCGACCGCCGGGTCCGCGTCACCCAACCAGCTCGCCAGCACCTCGCAGCCGTTGACGTCACCGAGCTCGCAGGCGTAGCGAAAGTAGGCCTCGGCGGTCGTACGGCTCGGGTCGACGTTCCAGCCCAGCGCGAAGATCTGGCCGGCCAACGTGCAGCCCTCGGCGCTGCCCTCTTGGCAGCCGTAGCGCGCGAGCTCGACGGCGAGCTGCTGATCGCCCGCGTGGTCGCCCGGGTGGTCGCCCTCGCCGAGCTCCCCATCGATGAACGAGACCGACAGGGCCGTGCACGCGTCGGGGCTGCCGAGCTCGCAGCCCCGGCGCCACAGGTTCGACGCTCCGCCCTCGTCGCCCGACTCGGCGGTGTGGAGCCCGAGCCGATAGCAGCTGCGCCCGTCGCCCGACTCGCACGCGTCGCCGAGCAACGAGACCCCGCCGTCACGGTCGCGAGCGAACCCGATCCCGCGCAGGTGCATCCAGCCAAGGTTGCCGCAAGCGGCGGCGTCGTCGGCCTCGCAGGCCTTGGCGAACAGGGCCCCTGCCCGGCTCAGATCACGCTCGACCCCGGCCCCGAGCGAGTACAGCAAGCCCAGGCTCCCGCACGCATAGCCATCGCCGACCTGGCAGCCCTGATCGTAGAGATCGACCGCCGCCCGCTCATCGACCTCGACGCCGATGCCCGAGACGTAGGCGGTCCCCAGCATCGCGCAGCCCCGCGGTTCGCCAGCGTCGCAGGCGAGCCGCAGGCGCTCGACCCCGGCCGGCGGATCAGCAGGGACCCCGCCGCCGAGCAGCAGATCGACCCCATGCCGCACGCAGGCGTAGAGGTAGCCGCCCTTGCAAGCGCGGTTGTAGTAGCCCGCCGCGCGCTGCGGATCGTCATCACGGACGAACTCGGCCAAGCTCCCGCAGCTCTCGACGTCACCCGCGTCGCAGGCGATCGCGTACAGCCGCTCGCTCTTGCCCCGATCGGGCGTGCCCTCGCCGAGGCCCCCGATCCCCTGGGTGTGCAGCAACGCGAGCGCTCCGCAGTCCGCCCCCGGCTCGGCCCGGCAGCTGGCCGTCAGCCGCTCGAGCCCCCGCTCCATCACCAGCTTGGCGAGCTTCGGGTCGTCGGCCTCGATCAACATCCCAAGCCCCACACAAGCCCGCCCCTGGCCCGAGTTGCAGGCGCTCTCGTACAGCCGCTTGGCCTTGGCCCGGTCGACATCGACCCCCACCCCAAACTCGTAGCTCGACGCCAAGTAGGTGCAGCCGCTCGGATCCCCCGCCGTACACGCCCGCTCGAACAGCGTCGCCGCCCGATCGGGTTGCCGTCGACCGCCGATCCCGACCGCGTACATGTGCCCGGCCACGAAGCACGCGTGCGGCGAGGTCGACGAGCACGCCCGCTCGCAGCTGACCGGGTCATCGCAAGGGCCGATCTCGGGCTTGCACCCGGCGAGCGAGGCGAGGCCCAAAAGCGCGAGCAGGACTGCCGAGGGGCGCATCGGCGACAGTCTACCCGAACGCGGTCGGGCTCGGTCAACGGTGGTCTGCGGCGACCCGGGCATCAACCTCGATGATCTGCTGGGTCTTGGCCGCGACCGCTGCGTCGAGCCGCTCGCGCAGGCGCTGATCGGTCACGGCGAGCATCCGCAAGACGAAGAGCGCGGCGTTGCGGGCCCCACCGATCGCCATGGTCGCGACCGGGACCGACGCCGGCATCTGCACGATCGAGAGCAGCGAGTCGAGGCCATGGAGGTGCTGGCTTGGGATCGGCACGCCGATCACCGGGACCGTGGTCAGCGACGCGAGCATCCCCGGGAGGTGGGCGGCTCCGCCGGCTCCGGCGATGATCGCCGCGAGCCCCCGCGCTCGAGCGGCCTGGCCATACTCGAACATCTGCGCGGGCGTGCGGTGGGCCGAGAGCACCCGGACCTCGTGGGCGACATCGTACTCGGCCAAGGTCACGGCGGCGTCACGCATGATCGGCAGGTCCGAATCGCTGCCCATGCACACGCCGATGATCGGGAGTTGGTCAGGGTCGTTCATGAGAGTCCTGTGGGGGACCAGCTACCAGCTGGCTACCAGCGGATCGCCGCCACGGCGCGCTCGGCCCGTTCGCGCAGCTCTTGGGGATCGTCGCCGGTCACGGTCACGTGGCCGAGCTTGCGCCCCGGTCGAAGGTCGCGCTTGCCGTAGAGATGCACGTTGACGCCGGGGATCGCCAAGCCGCCGCTGATGTCGGGGACCGAGCGAGCCGCAGACGCGGGGCCGAGCAGGTTGACCATCACGGCGGCCGGCACCCGGAGCGAAGGATCGCCGAGCGGCAGCCCGAGCACCGCCCGAAGGTGGTTGTCGAACTGCGAGCTGACGCAAGCTTCGATGCTGTAGTGGCCGCTGTTGTGCGGGCGCGGGGCCAGCTCGTTGACCAGCAACGACCCATCGGCGAGCTCGAACAATTCCACGGCGCACACCCCCGCGACATCGAAGGCCTCGACGGCGGCGCGGGCCATGGCCTGGGCGCGGGCCTCGACGGCCTTGGACACGGGCGCCGGAACGACGACCGCGGCGCAGCAGTGCTGCTCTTGGACCGTGTGCGCGACGGGATAGACCACGGCCTCGCCGTCGGCCCGGCGCGCGACCATCACCGCGAGCTCGCGCACGAACGGCACGTGGGCCTCGACCAACAAGCCCTCAGCCTCGTCGCCACCCAAGCCCGCCCACGCGCCCGCGAGCTCGGCCGGATCGCTCGCGCTGCGGTTGCCGTAGCCGTCGTAGGCGCCGCGCCTGCGCTTGACGACCACCGGATAGCCGAGCGCTCGCGCGGCGACCTCGGCCTCAGCCAGGGTCGCGCACGCACGAAACTCGCCGAGCGCGAGGCCGTGCTCGAGCAGGTGGCGCTTTTGCGTGAGCTTGTCGGCGATCAGGGCGAGCGCGCGCGCGCTCGGGCGGCAGCTCGAGCCTTGCTCGGCGGCGACCTCGGCGACCTCGGTCAGCGGCGCCCACTCGTTCTCGATCGTCACGACGTCGCAGTCGGCCACGAACCGACGCAAAGCCTCACGGTCCCCCGCTTCGGCGACGATCGTCGTGCCGATGCCCCGAGTCGCGCCGCTCTCGGCGGCGGTCAAGAACCGCACGTCGATGCCCAGCCGCAAGCCCGCCATCGCCAGCATGCGACCAAGCTGCCCAGCGCCGAGCACTCCAACGGCCAGGCCGCCGGTGCTCGCTCGTGCTTCGCGGTTGGCCTCGAGAACCACGGTTCTTGATTATTCGACGCTTTCGAGGAGCGCAAGGGCGTGAGGAGCTCGAGGTCGAGTCAGACCCCGTTCGAGTCCACTGCGGGTCCGAGGCCGAGCGCGCGGCGAAGTCCTGCGTGGGTGTCCATCGCGCGGCGAAACGCCGCGAGACCGCAGTCTTCGACGGTCGCGTCGGGGAGTCCCCAAGCACGGAGGAGCGCGTGCTCCTCGCGTGCGCCCCCGAGCCCGAGTTCGCTCACGACCCACTTCACGCTGAGGTCGCCGTGGTGCGGAAACACGTGGGCGTCGCGGTGCAGCTTGCGGGTGCTGAGCCGTTCGACCATAGCCTCGGCGGCTCGCTCCGCTTCCGACTCAGCGCTCCAACCGACGAGCACCCACGCCTCACCGGCTTCGTGCGCGTAGCCGAGGATGAAGCGGTCGGTCTCGCCCTGGTCGCGAATATAGTTTGCCGCCACGACGCTTCGTTTGGCATCCCCATCGGTGTCTCGCACCCAGAGGATCACATCGGGGGCGAGATCGTGATGCGTCAGCAGGATTCGCAGATCCTGGAGCGTGCCTGCGTCGCCGCCTGGATGCGGGCCTCCAAAGCGGCCGCCGCCGAAGGCCTTGTGGCCGACCTCCCTGCGCAGCTTTACGATCGTCTTGATCTCTACGAACTCGCAGCCGTGGTCGACACCGATATAGGAGCGGTATACCTCTGGATGGTCGGGGTCGAACCAATCGACGTTGTCCTCCAGCCAGCGATCAACGAGCAGCCGAGCACGGCGGACGTCGCTGATCCCTTCGACGGCCAACAAAACCTCCATGGTCATGCTCGGTCGTCCGGCCAGGTCTCGTCGCCCACATATTGCCAGAAGTCGGCGGGGGTCATGGTCGCGGACCATTTTTGCCACTCGGGGTGGTCGGCCATCGCAACGACCGAGGTCGCGCCGCTGTGCTCGTCCGCAATCGCGACCCGAACGGCCTCGACGGGCAAGGGATCGAGCACGTAGGGTGAGTGCGAGGTGCAGACGATCTTGGTCCGCGCCGAGGCGAACGCCTGCAATTGCAAGATGAGCCTGCGCTGGGCCGAGGGGTGCAGCCCACGATCCACGTCGTCGAGCAAGAGCAGGCGCGGAGGCCGAGGGCGCGTCAGGATAGTGATGAGCCCCAACGCCAATAGCGTGCCCTCGCTGAGCTGATCCGCCGGGGTCCAGCCAGTGCCGCGCATCTTCACCTCGAGCGCGTTACCCATCATCGCGGTCCCGCCGGGTCCCGAGAGTCGATCCGACGGCATCCGAAGGTCCTCGACTTGCGGGACGAGCTCCTTGACCCGACCGATGATCGTATCAATGCGAGCTCGATCGGTCTGCGCGACGTGGGCGAGCACGGACGCCAGAAATAGCCCGTCGTGACGAAGGAACGGCTCCTCCCGACGAGGCCAGGTCGGTTGCTGCAGCTTGCTCGCGTCCAGCCGCAGATAGGTGGCCCCGCCGAACGCGTCGCCCAAGGGAGTGAACAGCAGCGACCACAAGCGTCGCTCCTGGCCGCCCGTGCGCGCCGTGAACGGCTTGCTCTGGGCCGGTTCGGTCGGTGCGGCGCGGCGGTATTCGAAGCTCCAGTCCCCCGACCCATTGACCCTGATGGCGAAGCCTTCGTGCGGTGCCCAGCGCCCCGTGATGCGGGTCGGCGTGTGCAGGTCACGGAACACGACCTCGGGCTTGCGACGGGTCAGCAGGCTCGCGCGAAACAGCCCGTCGAGGACGTTGGATTTACCAGCGCCATTGCGACCCACGAGCACCGTCAGATTCTCGAGGTCGATCGAGGTATCTCGCAGCGAACGATAATTCTCGAAATGAGCCGACCGCCACTCGATCGCATCACCGCGCCCGTCGTCGCGGCCCATGCTCGGCGCGAGCAGCTCGTTGGCGTCGACATCCGGCGCGTCTTCCTCGAGCCCCAACCCCCACACCAGGTCGGATCCGGTGTGCCCCACCACGGTCAGCTCCGGGGCGTAGCGGTCGAGCAGCTCGGCGAGCCGCAGCCCCATCGAGTCGAGCAGGGTGGCGTCGTGCTGGCGGACGAGCTGGGCGAGCCGCGCGCCCGGCAAGCTCCGGCCTTCCGCTTGGCGGACATCGTCGGTGAGGGCCGCGCCGAGCGCCCACGCGCGTTGCTCTTGCTCTTCGGTCACGTCTGGTCCTTCGTTACCACCGCGAGCGTGCGCTTGTCGAGCAACGCCGGCCCACGCGCTGCTAGAACAGCGCATAGACAAAGGGCGCGACATAGGCGAGCCCGCCGGTCAACGAGAGCAACACCGCCGCGAGCAACAACACGATCAACAGCGGCGCGAGCACGAACCTCGCCGGGTGAAGGAAGTGCAAGATCAGCCGGCCCGAGGTCTTGAGCCGGGCCCACAGCCGGGCGAACAAAGACACGCGCTTGCGCTGGTTCATGCGGGGCTCTCGATTACGAGGTCTTCGATGACCATGGCGTCGACGCCGTAGCGCAGCCAAAACCCCAGGGCGTCCTCGGCCCCCGCGACGATCGGCTCACCGGGCCCGTTGAGCGAGGTGTTGAGGACCACGGGATCGTAGCCCGCCGCGCCCAACTGGGTGAGCACGGCGTGCAGCTGCGGGGCGCGCTGGGCTTCGACGGTCTGGACCCGGGCGCTGCCGTCGGCGTGGGTCACGGCGCCGAGCCGGGCTTGGGCCTCCGCACGGACCGGCGTGACGGTGGTCATGAACGGGGTCATGTCGTCGGGTGGGCCAGTGAAGAACTCGGCGCTGCGCTCGTGCAACACGGCCGGGGCGAAGGGGCGAAACATCTCGCGCTGCTTGATCAAGCGGTTGATGCGATCGCGGATCGCTGGGTCGTGGGCGCGGGCGAGGACCGAGCGCTGGCCGAGCGCCCGCGGGCCCCACTCGAACCGCCCGCAGACCTGGGCGACGATGCGATCGCTGGCGAGCAGCTCGGCGGTCGCTCGGGCTGGATCGTCGACGCGGCGGACGAGCAGGCCGAGCTCGGTGGCGATCGCGTGGGCCCGGGCGACGTCGACGCGCAGGCCGAGGGCCGCTGTTTGAAGCGCGACCGGGCGTGGGTCGCCGAGCTCGACGGCGCCGAGCATCGCAGCGCCGAGCGCCCCGCCAGCGTCGCCGGCCGCCGGCTGAACGAACACCCGAGCGAACCCAGACTCGCGGAGGATCCGAGCGTTGGCGACGCTGTTGAGCGCGACGCCGCCCGCCAAGCACAGGTTGCTCGCGCCGGTCTGGGCGGCGGCCCGGCGGGCGAGCCCGAGCAGCGCGTCCTCGAGCACGGCTTGCAAGGTCGCGGCGACGTCGGCGTAGTGACGGTCCCGCTCGGTGCCGAGCTCCCAAGCCAAGTCCGGCGCTCGCCGAGGCCCAAGCAGGCGCTCGAGCTCCGGACCAAAGCCGAGCTCGGCGTCGCTCATGTGGGCGAAGTACTCGAGGCCGAGCTCGTAGCTGCCGTCGGCGTGGAGCCGGATCAGCTTGCTGAACTCCTCGCGGTAGCGGCAGCGACCATGGGCCGCGAGCCCCATGACCTTGTACTCGCCCTCGTTGACGGCGAACCCCAACCAGCTGGTGAGCCCGGCGTAGAGCAGCCCGAGCGAGTGCGGGAAGTCGATGTGCTCGAGCAGGCGCAAGTCGGTCCCGCGCCCGTGCCAAAGCGTGGTCGAGCTGTGCTCGCCGACGCCGTCGACCACGAGCACCGCGGCCTCCTCGTAGGGCGAGACCCAAAACGCGCTCGCGGCGTGGCAGCGGTGATGATCGAAGCACGAGACCCGCCGACGCGGGACGCCGAAGCTCTCGCCGAGCTGATCGAGCACCCACAGCTTGGCGCCGAGCTGGCTGGCCATCGCCCGCGGGAACTGCCGCCAGGTCCGGGGCAGATTACGCAGCAGCCCAACCATCACGCGCTCGAGCTTGTCGAACGGCCGCTCGTAAAACACCACGGCGTCGAGCGAGGCAGGCTCGACGCCGGCGAAGGCGAGGCAGGCGTCGGCCGCGTCGATCGGCAGCGCCGGATCATTTTTAATCCGCGAGAGTCGCTCTTGCTGGATCGCGACGATCAGCTCACCGTCGACCACCAGGGCCGCGGCGGCGTCGTGATAATAGGCCGAGATCCCCAGCACCCGCGCCATCAGGGGCCCTTGCTGATCCACCCGCCGACGACCGGCCGAGCCCAGCGGACCAGCAACGACAGCGGCGCGGCCAATAGATAGACCACGGTCATGGTGATGAGGTACACGCGCTCGGCGATGAACCGCCCAGCCCGCAGCCAGCTGCGCCAGGCCTCCCAGCGAGCGACCCGACGCAGGGCCTTGCGGGCCGCGGCCGGATCGCCAGCGAGCTCGAACAGCAGCGCCTTTGTGTAGTCGGCGTGGCGGGTCTCGTCGGTGATGATCGCCCGAAACAAGCTCGCGTCGCGCTCGCGCCCCTGGCCCTCGAAATAGGCGATGTAGCAGCGGAATTGGCCGATCGCCCGGGCCTCGCCGCGATGCACGAAGGCCAGGAAGTCGAGCTCGCCGAGGGTCGTGAACAGCTGCTCGCAGTCGGCCCGGACCGGTCCAAGACCAGCGTCGCCGGCCTCGCGGGCGAGCTGCAGCGCCCGCTTGCCGAACATCTGCGCGTGCCGAGCTTCGTCGTCGGCGTGCTTAAGGTAGGCCGCCGCCCGGATCGGCGACTCGCTCAGGCGCGCGGCGAGGCGCAGATCGAGGAGGCTGCCGTGCTCGGCCAAAGCGAAGCCGTGGAGCTTGCGCGCGGCGTGGCCCGGCCGGCGCCAGACCAGCGGGTTGAGCAAGCGGGCGAACAGGACGGTCGCGGACATCGGCGAGCTCATGGGAGGCACAGCTGGGCGCCGTTATAGGGCGTGCAGGTGCCGGCGTCGCAAGCGTGACGCTCGTCGCAGAGTTGATAGCAAGCGTTGGTGGCGGTCGCGTTGACGAAGCCCGCGGGGCACCGCGGGGCCGCGAGCGGATCGCCTTGAGAGCAGGCCAGCAGCAGCGCGCAATCGAGGCCCTCGCCGGCGTAGCTCGCAAAGCAGTGGGCCGAGACCTGGCCCCACAGCGCCGAGCAGCTCGGCTCACAGCCGCGGTCACGGCTGTAGATGTCATCGCTGGCGGAGGAGCAGTCGACCTGCTGGGTCAGCGCGTGGTGGCACGCGCACAGCTGCTCGGCCTCGGCGCTGATCTCAGGCGGCCGACCGCTGCTCTCGACCTTCACGATTTCGCCGGAAAATTTCGGCTCGCCAGCGGCGTTGGTCGGCCAGGTGATCCGCAGCTCGTGCGCGCGCTTGTCCCAATCGAAGCGGGCGGTGAACGGCTCGCGGTTGAGCGGGGTCACGAGCGCGAGCCCGTCGGCGGTCACCAAGGACAAGCTCTCGCGGGTCTCGCCCACCAGGATCTCGATCCCGCTTGGCACCGGCGCCCGACGGCCGCGCGACCTCGGGCAGACGACCTTGAGCCAGGCGCCGACGATCTGCGTGGAGCAGCCGGCCTTGGTCGCGCCCTTGACCGAGACCTCGTCCATCGCCGTCCACCGCGAGCCAGCCGGGGGGAAGCTGCGGCCCTCGGGCAGACCGGGGCGCGGGCGCCGAGCCGGGGGGACGCTCGCCAGCGTGAGCGTGAGCGCGAGCGCGTCGGCGAGCGCCGCGTGGCCCTTGGCCGTCATGTGAATGTCGCCGCTTAGAAACGCGCCGGGTCCGGCCTCGCGCAGGGCTTTGGTCGCGTCGAGGCCCCGGGCCCCGACCTCGAGCGCCTCGACGCTGGTCAGCAGATCACCCAGCAGCGCGAGCGAGGGCTCCATGTCGGGCGCCGCCGACGGCTCGATCCCGTACTTGACCCACTCGTCGGCCGAGACCTGCACATCGACGGGCAGCGCGACCACGATCAGCTCAGCGCCGTGGCGCGTACACAGGTCGGCGAGCGAGGCGAGGTGATCGTCGAACACCGAGGGGTACGAGAGCTGATCCCCGCCAGCGACTAGGTCGAGCCGGAGGCGCTCGATCTCTTCGCTCAACGATTCGGTGGTGGTCAGCAGCTCGTTGAATTTAGAGGTGCCGCGGCGCTGCTTCTTGCGCAGCTGCTCGATGTAGGCTTTGCGCGTGTTCGCGGCCTTGCGAATGTGGGCCGCCGTCAAGGTCACCGTCCGCGCCGACTCGCTGTACTCATCTTCGACGATGTCGCCAGGCCGGGACCGGGCGATCTTGGCCTGCTGCGGATCCGCCTCCTCGAACTCGCTCAGGATCAGCTCATCGATCGCGTCATGGCTCGAGCGAAACTCCTGCTCGACCTTCTCGAGGCGCTCGCGTCGCTGCAAGCGGGACTCGTCAGCCGCGACCTGGACCGACTCGTCATGCGCGATCGAGCGGCTGCCCTCGGCGACTAGGTCCTCCCAGCTGCCCTCCGAGGGCAGGCCGAGCTCGGCGGTCTGGGGTTGCTGGGCCTGGTCGCGCTCATGCAGCCAGCGGCGCGCCGCGTAGACCAGCTGCGACTTCGAGAGCAACCACCGCCGCCCCGGAAACTCGCGGACCTGGTCCGGCGCGGTCTCGAGCCGGACCGCCCAGCCGTCCCAGACCGCGTGGCGCTCGAGGTTGGGCCGCTCGAGCTCGAACGGATCGTTGAGGAAATTGAGCACGTATACGACGGTCTTGGGCTGGCGCTGCTCGAGGATCTCTTGCGTGATCGCGAGGTACTCGAGCGGCCCGTAGGTCGGGACCCCGGCGTTGAGCACCGGCCGCCCGGTCAGCTGCGCGAGCCGAGCCGAGAAGGTCTCGTCGTCGTTGACCCCGAGGCCAAACACCTGCGAATCGCCGACCACGAGGATCTCCGCTTCGCCCGGCGCCGCCGTCCAGTCTGCGCCGCGGTAGCCCTGCGCGTTGACGTTGATGACGCTGACGGGGTTGTCGTGCAGGCGAAAGCGCATGCTCGCGCCGGGCTCCAAGCGGACGCCGAGCAGCGGATCCTCGACGTAAAAATTAACGTGGGGGAACGCCCCGTCCGCGCGCTTGCTGAAGCCGTACTCGGCCGCCGCGAGCCCGAGCCCCAACCCGAGCACGAGCTGCGAGGCGATCAGCGCGCGCCGTAGCCAGCGGCGCTTGGGCCGGGCCGCGAGCGGGGGGTCGAGATCGGGGGTGGGATCGGAGGGGCTAGACACGTCAACCATGGGACCTCGACAGCAACGGACGCCGGATCCTACCCGATCGCGGGGCCCCCAGGTCACCCAACCGGCCCAGGAAAGCAAGAAAACTCGACCTTGCCCGCGACATCCCCCCAGTCCAGGCTGCTTTGCAGCGCCTCGACCCCCATCGGCAGCAACAATCGATTAACGCTCGCGAGGTCCGCCAACCCCAGATACACGCCGGTCACCGGGTCGGCGAACTCCGACACCACATACAGCCCGCCGCCGTAGACCGACACATAATCGAGCAGGGTCTGCATCTCCGCGTCGCTCGGTTCGTCGCCGCCGTCGAACTGCGAGGAGGCCTCGAGGTACATCACGATGTCGTAGTCGGCGGCGAGCGCGGCCGGCTCACCGATGTACTCCGGCGGCAGGTGGACATCGGAGACCGTGGCCTCGATATCGAAGGGGATCGGGCCATCGTTCGGGGTCCAGCCGAACCACAGGATCCTCGGTGGCTCGAGCCGGTCGGCTAGCCACTCGCGCAGCGGGCAGTCCGTGACCTCGTTGAAGGGCAAGCTGCTGTCGGCCGAGGCGATGAACCGGCCGCCGTCATAATCGCCGATCGCGTAGACGACCTCGCCGCTGAGCTCGGCGGTCGCAAATACAGTGTCGCCAGTGACCGCCAAGACACCGGATTGCTGGGAGCTGATCGTCAACCAGCACTCGATGCATTCGGCGGGCGCTGCGATCGGCGCGTCGGAATCGACGAGGGTGTCGAATTTAAACCCCGGGCCCGGGCCAGCGTCGATGCCGCCCAGACCGCCCGGCCCGCCCGTCTCGCCCGTCTCGCCCGTCTCGCCCGACTCGCCCGTCTCGCTGTCCGGGTCGGGGGAGCCGGGCCCGCCGAACACCGGGCCAGCGTCACTCGTCACGTTGGCGTTGCGCGTGCCACATCCGCACACGAAGAGGGCGAAGGCCAAAGCCGCGGGCGCCATTCCAGGCGAATTGAAAGGTCGCACCATAGTGAATTAGCGTATCACCAAAGTCCGGGTGTCAGCGGAGGGTGCAGCGCCAGCGCGTCCGTGGCTCGTGCTCGCGACGGCGGGCGACTGGGCGCTCGGGCGCCGGCCGGCTCGGCGAGCCCCGCGACTCGACAATTGCGCGCCGCACCGCGCGACGGGGCCGCCCGGAGCACGATAGGTTCAGCCGCCGGCGAAGGACAAGGCTGCAAGCCGCGAATCTGCACATTGATCCGAGCACCAACTATCCAAAGTGGGACGGCCCCAAACACAGGCCGTCGCCGACCGCCGCCTCGGCGAGTAGACTCGGCGGCCGTGCTCGAAGGGCTCCTCACCGCGCTGCTCTGGACCCCACCGGCGGTCGCGACCGCGGAGCCCGAGACCCGCTTCGAGCTCGAGTGGCGGGCCCCGGCCGCGTGTCCGGGCGTCGAGCAGCTCCGGGGGCGCGTGGACGAGCTGCTCGCGGGCGGCCGCCCGACGACCGAGGTGATCGTCGCCGACGCAGTGGTCGAGGCGGACGGCCGGGGCTACGTCGTGCGCTTGCGTCTGCGTAGCGGCGCGAGCGAGGGCCGACGCGAGCTCGCGGATTCCGACTGCGAGGAGCTCGGCGAGGCGGTCGCGTTGATCGTCGCGCTAGCCGTCGACCCGGAGCTCATGAGCCGCACGCCGGAGCCGGAGCCGGAGCCGGAGCCGGAGCCGGAGCCGGAAGAGCCCGAACCAGAGCCCGAACCGCCCGACGATCCGGTCCGCCGTCGAGCCCCCGCGCTGCGGGGCTTCGGCCTCGTCGCTTGGGGCGGCGCGGGGTTTGCTGTCATCACTCCGGCGACGGCTCGCGTCGCGATCGCGGCCTCGGCCTACGGTCGGCTGTGGCGCGTCGAGCTCGGGCCGAGCCTGTGGACGCCGCAGCGCGTCGACATCGGTCGGTTCTCGATCGCGGCGGCCGAGCTGCGCGGGTGCTTCGTGCCCGAGCTCGGGAGCGTCGAATTTTTACTCTGCGGTGGCTTGGAGGCCGGCGCGATGATCGGGCTTGGCCAGCTGGACGGGGGCCGGCGGGCGAGCGCGGGTTGGCTCGCGGCGGCGCCGGGGGCTGGGGTCCGTTGGCTGGGCGTGGATCAGCGGCTCGCGCTTGGGGTTCGCGTCGACGGCGTGGTGCCGCTCGTGCGCCCGGCCTTCGCCAGCGACGAGGGCCGGATCGTCGTTCGTGCGGGGTTTGGGGCGCAGGTGCTCGCGGGCGTGGAAGTCCGGTTTAATCGGCCGTGACTGGAGACCTTCGGGGGGTGGACATACACAGGCCAATGAGCGCGCGTGCGCTGCAGACCCCAGCGCCGGACAAGGCCGCGACCGCCGAGCTCGCGCGGATCTACCGAGCCCACGCGGACTTCGTCTGGCGTAGCGTGCAGCGCTTCGGGGTCCCGCCGGCCCACGCCGAGGATCTCGTCCACGAGGTGTTCTTGGTCGTGCAGCGCCGGCTCGCCGATCTCAGCCCGGGCGCGTCGATCCGCGGGTGGCTGTGGGGCATCGCTCGGGGGCTCGCGGCCAACCACCGGCGCAGCCACGCGCGGGCGGTCAAGCGCGAGCAGGTCAGCCTCGAGCTGGTGAGTCCGACGGAGCCGACCGATCCCGAGCAGCAGGTTGAACAGACCCGAGCGGTGGCAGCGGTGCGAGCCTTCCTCGCCGAGCTGCCCGCGGACAAGCGCGCGATCTTTGAGCTCGCCGACCTCGAGGGCTGCTCGTGCCCCGAGATCGCCGAGCTCCTCGAGGTCGATCTCAACAAGGTCTACGCCCACCTGCGGACGGCTCGGCGTCGGTTCAAGGCGTTCGTCCGGGAGTCATCATGATCAGCAGCGAACCACCCTCGGGCCCAGAGCGCGCGTACCTCGACGCGTTTCGTGACGCCACCGCCATGCCCGACGCCGTGCGCGACCGGATCGCGCGGAGCCTCGCCGGAGGCGGGCCGCTCGGGCCCGGCGGCGGCGCGGCGGCGAACGATCTGCCTGGGCTCGCGCCGACGAGCGCTGCCGGGGGATCGCGTTGGTTGAGCCGCTCGAGCGTGGTGATGGCGTCGTTGGCCGTGGTCAGCGGCGCGCTGGTGCTGAGCTTGGGTGGGGGCGGACCGCCGGTCGAGGCCGCGGCCGCGGAGATCGCCCCGGTGGTTGCGAACAGCGGAGACCAACGAGAGCGCGAGCTCCCGACGCCGGCAGCGACGAGCCCGACCCCTGCACCCACGCCGATCCCGGTTGAAGCGCCCGAGCCCGAGCCCGCGCCCACGCAGACGGCCACCGCGAAGCCCAAGCCCAGCGCCAAGGTCGAGACCAGCGCCCCGCTCGATCGGCCGCGTACGAGCTCGCTCGCCGAAGAGCGCCGGTTGATCGAGCAGGCGCACGCAGCCTTGGCCAAGGGCCAGAGCGAAGCCGCGCTCGCGGTGCTCGATCGGCACGCGCGAGAATTTTCCAGCGGTGTGTTTGTCGAGGAGCGCGAGGCCCTACGCGTGATAGCGGCGTGCAGCGCAGGCGAATCCGCCGGGTCCACCGCGGCGGCGCAGCGGTTCTTGGCCAGCTACCCACACGCGGTGCTCGCCGCTCGGGTGCGCAGCAGCTGCGCGATCGGGGGCTAGATCATGCTCATCACCACGACTCGGTTCGCGTGTGTGGTCGCCTTGGCCCTCGCCGGGATCGGTCCCGACCGCCGGCGAGACGATCTCGCGGACGACTCGACCGGCGAGGGCGAGGGCGACGAGGGCGACGGCGACGGCGAGAGCGAGGGCGACGGCGACGGCGACGGCGACGGCGACGGCGACGGCGACGGCGAGAGCGAGGGCGACGGCGACGGCGAATGCGGCCCCTTCAACGCGATCGGCGAGGGCCCCTGCGACCAGCTCCTTGGCTACGCCAGGACCGGCGACAGCTGCGTGGGCCTGAGCGGCTGCGAGTGCCAAGGCCTCGACTGCGCGGGGCTGTTCTTCGAGGAGCTGAGCTGCTGGCACGCGAACCTCGTCTGCGGCCCGAGCCCCTGCGCGGGCCTCGACGAGCCGAGCTGCGACGCGGAGCCGCTGTGTGGCCGGCCGCTCGTGCAGGACATCGACGCCGCCTGCTTCGGGCCTGCGGTCTTCGCCGGCTGCGCGCTGCAGCTCAACTGCGCGGTGCTGGTCAGCTACGCCTGCTCGATCGGCGAGCCCGAGAGCGCCCACCTGTTCAGCTCGCCGTGCTTGCCGGAGCTGGGTTGGGAGCCTTGCGAGCCAGCCGGCGACACCCGCAGCGGGCTCGGGAGCGCCGTTATTTACGCCATGAACTACTGACTCGGGACACTAGAGCGGTTAAACGGCGAGAGCCCCCACCGAAGTGGAGGCTCTGTGCGAATCGCCGAACGCTTAGCGCTTGCTGAACTGGAAGCGCGCGCGGGCGCCACGGCGGCCGTACTTCTTGCGCTCTTTTTTACGCGAGTCCCGGGACAAGGTGCCCGCGGACTTGAGCGCCCCACGGAACTCGGCGTTGATCCGCAGCAGCGCGCGAGCGATGCCCAGGCGGACGGCGCCGGCTTGACCCGAGAGACCGCCGCCCTTGGCGGTGGCCCACACGTCGTAGGTCTCGCGCGTGTCGGTGGCGATCATGGGCTGCTCGACGAACTTCATGTTCGTCGGGCGAGTGAGGTAAGCCTCTGCATCGCGTCGGTTGATGGAGATCTTGCCTTCGCCGGGCATGAGCCAGACCCTAGCAATGGCGGTCTTGCGCCGCCCAGTCGCGTAGTACTTCATGATGTCCGCCCTGCGGGCCGGCCATCGTTAGACCTGTGGTTCATGATCGCCATAATCTAGAGCTGATGGGGCTTGGGGTTTTGAGCCTGGTGGGGGTGCTCGGTGCCTGCGTAGACCTTCAGCTTTTTGAAGGTCTGACGGCCGAGGACGCCCTTGGGGAGCATGCGCTTGATGGCGCTGCTGATCACGACTTCGGGCTTCTTGGCGAGCATCTCCCGCGCGGTGCGGGTCTGCATGTTGCCGAGGAAGCCCGTGAACTTGTTGTAGGTCTGTTGGTCGAGCTTGGAGCCCGTGAACTTGACCTTGTCTGCGTTGATGCAGACCACGAAGTCGCCGACATCGAGGTGCGGCGTGAACACGACCTTGTGCTTACCGCGGAGGAGGCCGGCGATCTTCGACGCGGCCCGACCGACGGTCAGACCCTCGAGGTCGATCAGCAGCCAGTCGCGCTGGATCTCGGCCGGGTTCGGAATATGGGTGGCCATGGGACGCAGACAATTAGAGGAGGGGTCCGAGGGTGTCAAGCACCCGAACGCGGTCCGGCGACTTTTACCATGGGCCCGGGGGCTGGGCCCGCTCGTGTGGATCCGCCGGTGGGCTCGTGCGGCCGACGCGGCCCGGACCGCGCCCGCTCGGATGTCCCTAGCGCGGCGCCTACCGGAAGCTTTGCCCAGCGGCGCCAAGAAGGGTGATACTCCCGGAGCCGCTCATGAGTACGCCCCGCGCGAAGATCCTCGTTGCCGACGACTCCTCGGTCGAACGTGCCGCAGCGCGAGCTGCGCTTGAAGAAGCCGGTTACGCGGTGATGGAAGCCGTCGATGGTCAGCAGGCCCTCGAGGTGTTCGCCCGCGAACGTCCCGATCTGGTGATGCTCGACGTGGTGATGCCACGGCTCACCGGCCTCGAGACCTGCCGGATCCTCAAGGCCAAGTCCGGCGCCAACTACTTGCCGGTGATCATGGTGAGCACGCGCAACTCGGTCAACGCGCGGGTCGAGGGGCTTCGCAGCGGCGCCGATGACTACCTCGGCAAGCCCTATGACGCCGAGGAGCTGCGCGCCCGGGTCGAGGCCTTGCTGCGCACGCGCAAGGTGATCGCCGACCGAGCCACGACCGAGGCCCCGAACCCGCGGGGGGGCGCGGCGCCGCTCGCCGCCGAAGACGATCAGGCGCCGGCGCCGTCGAGCCGCAACTCGACCGAAGCCTTCAATCGCCGCGCCGAAGAGGAGTTCGATCGGGCCGAGCGCTACAGCGATCCGCTCGCGTGTCTGCGGGTCGAGTTGGACGGCTACAACAAGCTGGTCAAGAGCTACTCGGCCGAGGCCGTCGCGGGCTTGGTTCGCTCGCTGCGTGATGTGATCGAGGTCAGCGTCCGCAAGATCGACCTCGTGTTCCGCCTCGACGATCGCGGCTACGTCCTGCTCTTGCCCAACACCCACTTCCCCGGGGCGCTCGCCGTCGCCGAGCGGATCTCCTTGGACAGCGCCAAGATGAGGCTCGACGCCGACCTCGAGTGCCGGTGCACGGTCAGCGTGGGCGTCTCGTTCTTCCCCAACAAAGACACGCACTCGGTCCAAGACCTGCTCGACTTGGTCGGCGCCGCGCTCGAGCGGGCGCGGAGCGAGGGCGGCGGGAAGATCTGCTTGTTTCAGCACCAGGGCTACCTCTACGCCCCCGAAGCATCATGATCCCGCGTGAGCCAATCCCGGCGCCGAGCCGGGTCATGCTCTACCCTCGCGAAGACGGCCCCGCGGCGTTTCGTGCGACCTCGCAGGCCGCCAAGTGGCTCGACGAGCGCGGGGTCTCGGTCGTCATCGCCCGGCCGATCCGCTCGCAGTCGGGCCTCCACGGCCTCGACTTGCCCGAGCGGGTGCTCGCCGTCGAGCTCGACGATCTCCCCCACGACATCGACTTGATGATCGCCCTTGGCGGCGACGGCACCTTGCTTCGGGCCAGCCGGTGGGTCGCCGACATGGGCGTGCCGGTGCTCGGCGTCAACCTCGGCGACCTCGGGTTCCTCTCGGCCTACAGCGGCGAGCAGCTGCTCGAGGGGCTCGCCGACGCGCTCGCGGGTCGCTTGAGTTGGGAGCCGCGCTTGCGCATGGCCGTCGAGGTCCGCCGCCGCGGCGAGCTGATCGCGACCGAGACCGCGGTCAACGACGTCTACATCAAGCACGGCCAGATCCCCCGGTTGCTGCGCCTCGACACCAGCGTCGCAGGCCAGTCGCTCGCGCTCTACAAGGCCGACGGCCTGATCGTCTCGACCCCGCTGGGCTCGACCGCCTACAACCTCGCCGCCGGCGGCCCGATCGTCGCGCCCGGCACCCAGGTGTTCACGATCACCCCGATCTGCCCGCACAGCCTGACCCTACGCCCGGTCGTCGTCGCCGCCCGCGACGGCGTGACGGTGACCTGGGCCGGCCCAACCAGCGGCGCGAGCGATGGTTATCTAACCGCCGACGGCCAATGGAAGGTCGCCCTCGAGCTGCGCGACGAGATCCGCATGAGCGCCGCCGACAAGCCCCTGCGGCTGGTGCCTGCCCAGGCCAGCGTGTTTCAGGTGCTGTCCGCCAAGCTCGGCTGGTCGACGGCCTAGTCCTGCCACTAGTCCTGCCATTGGGCTACGAACACGTTGGTGTCGCCGTCGTTCTCATTGTGGCGGTTGCTCGCGAACACCAGCTGCTTGCCGTCGCGGGTGAACATCGGGAAGCCGTCGAAGTCGGCGTCGAAGGTGATCTGCTCGGGCGCGGCGTCGGTGCCCGCCGCGACGTGGATCATGTGCAGATCGAAATTGCGGCCCTGCGGATCGGCGACGTTGCTCGCAAAGATCACGCGCTCGCCGTCGGGGTGCCAAAATGGGCCGAAGTTGGCGGCGCCGTTGCTGGTGACCTGGCGCTGATCGGAGCCGTCGGCGTTCATGACCATGAGCTCGAGCCGGGTCGGCCGGACCAGGCCCTCGGTCCGCAGCTCTTCATATTTGGCCTGCTCGTCGGCGCCCTGCGGGCGGTTGGCCCGCCAGATGATCTTGCTGCCGTCGAAGTTGAAGAACGCCCCGCCGTCGTAGCCGGGCGAATTGGTCAAGCGCCGGACGTTGGAGCCGTCGGGCGCCATCAGGTAGAGCTCGGGGTCGCCGTCGCGGGTCGAGGTGAACACGATCGCGTCGCCGCGCGGCGAGACCGTGGCCTCGGCGTCGTAGCCGGGCGAGGCCGCGAGCACGCGCACGTCGGAGCCGTCGGCGTTGGCGACATAGATGTCGAACTCGTCGTAGAGCTTCCAGACGTAGCCCTTGCTGCGATCGGGCGGCGGCAGGCAGTCGTCGGCCGCGGCGTGGGTCGAGGCGTAGATGATCCGCTGGTCGCCGGGCAGGAAATAGGCGCAGGTCGTGCGGCCCTTGCCCGAGCTGACCATCTGCGTGTTCGAGCCGTCGAGGCTCATGGTGAAGATCTGATCGCAGCCGAGGCCGTCGCGGGTGCTCTGGAAGATCAGCCGGTCCTCGGCGAACGAGAGGTAGGCCTCGGCGTTCTCGCCGCCAAAGGTGATCTGCCGCAGCGACGCGAAGTGGACCTCCTCGGGGAGCGGCTCGCGTTCGACGGCTCGGCTCGCGGCCGCCGGCGTCGCGTCGCTCGGGCGCTGCTCGGCTGGCGAGTCCGGCGAGTCCGGTGACGGGGCGTGGCAAGCGAGGAGCAGCGGGGCCAAAGCGAGGGCGAAGCGGCTGGGCATCGACGCCAACGCTAAACGAGACCAGACCAGACGACAAACGCTGCGATCCGCAGCCGTGGCGCGCGCTCAGCCGGCTACCGGCCAGATCCCCGCGACGCTCTGATCGCCGATCACCTCGAGCTCGCCGCCGCAGTCGAGCGCGCGCAAAAACTCGACGAGGTCGCCGAGCTCCGCGTCGGTCAGCGCCGTGTTGCGCAAGCCCTGATCGATCCCCGGCGCCTTCGCGTTGCCGCCCCCGGCCATGTACCGCACGGCCTCCTCCAAGGTCGCGACCGATCCATTGTGAAAATACGGCGCCGTCTTGCCGACGTTGCGCAAGGTCGGCGTGCGAAATTTATATTGATCAGCCGGGTCCCCGCTCGGCCCGCTGCGGCCGACGTCCGCGTCTGCCAGCAGGTTGCCGAGCTCGTCGTGCGCGAGCCCGACGTCGTGGTAGGCGCCATCGGAGAAATTATCCCCATTGTGGCAGGTCGAGCACGAGGCCTTGCCGCGGAACAGATCCCAACCGCGCTGCGCCGCCTCGTTCATCTCGTCCTTATCGAACGCCGTATCCCCGCACAGCAAGGTCCGCTCGTAGGCCGACAGCGCCTTGACCACGTGATCCATGCTGACCTCAGCCGGAGCTTCGAGGCCAAACACCGCGACAAATTGCTCGGCGTACTCCGGGAGCGCGCCGATCTCCTTGGCCTTGGCCTCGAGCCCGTCCTTGCCCACGCCCATGTTGCCGCCCACGAGCGCGCCGGTGCCCTGGGCCTCGAGGGTCGCCGCCCGGCCGTCCCAATACAGGCCCTTGGCGTGGTAGCCGACGTTCCAGATCGTCGGGGTGTTGCGGGTCAGCGGCTTGTCGCCAGCGCCGAGCGCGAGCGCCCGACCGTCCGCGGCGCCGAGCTCGTTTTGATGGCACGAATAGCAGCTGCGCGAGCCGTCGCCCGAGAGCCGCTTGTCCATGAACAGCTGGTGGCCGAGGGCGACCTTGGCCGCGCTCATGGGGTTGTCGGCCGGGACCGGCGGCGGCTCGCTCAGGCCCGCGGGCAAGGTCCACGTCCACGCCTCAACCGCGCCCGCCACGGGCGCGTCCGCGGTCTTGCTGGGCGCCGGCGCGGGCTTGTCGGCCTTGGCGGCCGGCTTCTCGGACGTGCAACCCAGCGCCTGCGAGAGCCCTGCGAACACCAGGAGCGAGGACACGAACGAGACCAGGACGCGAGCGTGGAGCGTAGCCATTGCGCCGGCACCATAGCCGCTGCGCGGACAGCTTTCCAGCGAGCGTGAGCGTAGGCCTACTTCAGCCCGAGCCACGCCCGACGCAGCGCCAACTGCTCGGGCGAGACCGCCTCCAAGTCGACGATCTCGAACTTCGGATCGCCGCCGACGATCGGCACAATCTTCAGCGCGATCACCCGGCCAAGCCGCTCGACGCTAAACTGGTGGCCCTCGCCCACACGCAGCGAGGCGATCACCCGCCCGAGGTTCGACCGATCGACGGCCTGCCCGTTGATCGCCACGATCTTGTCGCCGTTCGCCAACCCGCCGCGATCACCGGGGCTCCCGTGGATCACGTTGCGGACGTCGACGCCGCCTAGCTGCGCGCCGATCCACGGCCCTTCATCTTTGATCGTCCGCCGGAGCCGGTAGCCGGCGTGGGCCAGATACGCGTCATAGTCGAGCTCGACGGTCCCGCGCACGTAATCACGAAAGATGGCCTTGACCCCGTCGGCCGCGGCCCCGGCCCCCGCTGCGGCGATGAACACCTGCTCGAGCTCGGCCGGCGTCAGCCCCAGGCCGGTCTCGCGCCAGCGCTTCCACAGCTCGCGAAACACCGTATCGGTGCTGGCTTGGCCCCCGGTCCCGTGGCGCAGGTGCAGATCGAGGATCAGCCCGATCATCGCGCCCTTGTCATAATAAGAGAAATACGCGTTCGCCGAGTCGTCGGGGGTCGCCCAGGTCTCCCACGAGCTCTGCTCGACGGACATCAGCTTGCGCCCGTCGCGGGTCTCGACCGCCGCGAGCCGCCGGGCGAGCTCCGCGAGGGTCTGCTCCTCGTCGACGAGCCCGGCGCGGCTGTTGATCAGCGCGGCGTAATAGCTGGTGAAGCCCTCGGAGAACCACAGCATCGTGGTGTGGACCTCGTTGTCGTAATCAAAGGGCCCAAGCACGGCCGGGCGGATCCGCTTGACGTTCCACAGGTGGAAGAATTCGTGGGCCGTGACCGACCAGAATTTTCGCTTGCCGACGCTGTCGCTGAACATCCATGGGTCGACGCCGATGACCGTGGAATTGCGGTGCTCGAGGCCGCCACCGGCGTCGGGGATCACGTGATAGATGAAGGTATAGTCGGTGAAGGGTAGCGCGGTCTCGAGCGGGCCGAACACCGCCGCGCTGGCCTCGGTGATCTTGCGCAGCTCGTCGCGGACCTCGTCGGCCTTCCAGCCGCCGGGCGCCGACATGGTCGCGCGGATCGGCTTGCCGCCGAGCTCGAACTCGATGGTGTCGACGACCCCGGCGTGGACCGGGCTGTCGATCAACGCGTCAAAGCTCTCGGCCCAAAATTCGTGGGTCTTGGCCTTGGCCTTGGCCTTGCCCTTGCGGCTCGGCAGCCCGGTCACGACCTCGGCCTGCTTGCCGCCGGGCAGCTCGCGGACGTGGAGCTCGATCGGCTGGTGCTTGTGCCCGACGGCGTACATGAACAGGTACGCGCCGTTGAAAAAGCCCATGGCGTCGTCGAGGTAGCAGCCGCTGATCCCCGTATAGCTGCCGCAGTAGACCCGATAGTCGAGAGCGAAGGGCACGCCCCCGTGGGCGACCTCCCAGGTGTTCCCGTCGAGCTTGGCGACCGCGAGCGCAGCGCCGTCGCCGTCGAGCGAGCGCGCGGCCACGGCCCGGACGTTGCGGTGGGCGTTGGTCAAGCGATACGCGCCCGGGTTCCACTTGGGCAGCTCGACGGTCGCGCGCTCGCCTGCGATGCCCGTGAACTCGAGCGAGACCTGAAACTCGTGGCGATGCGGATCGCTCATCGTCACCCGATAGACAAACGGCTCGCGGTCTCCGGCCGCGGCTCGCAGGGCGTCGCTGGTCGCGTCGCGCAGCGCGAGAGCGTCGACCTCGGCCGCGGCCGCGGGCGTGATCAGCAAGCTCGCGCCGACGAGCGAGACCATCGCGATCTTGGATCGAGCACGGCGTGCGCTGGCGGACATGCGCGGAGCATAAGCGCTGGGCTTGGCCGCCGCGACCGCTCGCGTCGCGCGCTGTTCAGCGGCTGTTAGACTCGCCGGAGATGAGCTCCGCTGCACCGCAATGGGTCCTCGACGCCCTGCCCGACCCGCTCCGCGAGCACGTGTGCCTGTGGTCCGGCCCCCGGCGCGCGGGCGAGCTGAGCCTGACCTTTAAAATTCCCGGGCAGCAGCCGCGCACCCTCGACCTCTACCTGATGACCCCAGAGACCCGCGCGCTCGCGACCTTCGGGCCGATCGGCTGCGGCTATCGCAGCGTCGAATGGCCCGTCGACCACGGGAGCGAGGCGCAGTTTTGCGAGACCGTCGCCAAGGCCTTGCACGCCAACGCTGGGGACGCGCTCTTGGCCTACCTGCGCGAGCCCCTAGCCCAGCCATCCGCGCCGCACTCCGAACCCGATCCAGGCGTCAGCTTGACCCTCACCGAATACGAGTTGAGCTTGGCCAAGCTCAACTCCATCAGCGGGCCGGTCAGCGAGGTCGAGGTGTTTCTAAGCTCCGCTTGCGTGCAGGCGTGCAGCTTTTGTGCGTTCCCCCATGTGCGAGGGACCGCCGCCGAACACCCGCCATCGACGGACGCGACCGCGTGGCTCCAAGCGATCCTCGCCGACTTGCGCGCGCGCCCGGGCCCCAGCCAAATCGTGCTGTCGGGACCGGACTGCCTGCGCCACCCACAGCTCGACGCCATGCTCGAGCTGCTCGCCCACGAAGACCAGACGACCGTGCAGCTGCTCGGCCCGCTCACGCGCTTGAGCGAGCCCGAGCTGCTCGCCCGCGTCGCCAAGCTGCCGACCTTGCGCGGGGTGACGACCAGCCTCTTTGGCGCTCGACCCCAAACCCACGATCGCATCACCGGGACCCCCGGCGCCCACGCCCAGATCCTAGCGGCGATCGACGGGTGCCTAGCCCTGGGCATCCCCGTCGGCGTCAGCACGGTCATCACCCCCGAGAACGTCGCCGAGCTGCCCGAGCTCTTGCGCCTGCTTCAGCGCAAGCCTGGGCTGTCCTCGCAGCTCAACCTCTATCACCCCGAGAGCTGGGCCGGGACCACCGTGACCTGGCGCAGCGTCTCGCTCGCGCGGGTCGTGGTCGGGCCCGAGCAGCTGCTCGCGAGCTTGGAACAATGCACCAACAGCGAGGCTCGAATCACGCGAGTCCGCCACATCCCCCATTGTTGGATCCCCGCGCGGCTGCGGCCGATCGTGATTGAGGACGTCGACGATCGGCAAGCCGACTTCGCCTTTGTCTCGGGGTGCGAAGGGTGCAGCGCCCGCGAACGCTGCCCGGGCGTCACGCTGCCCGCGATCGAGCAGCTCGGCCCCAATTGCGTCCGCAAGCTCGCATGAGCGCGACCAGCATCGAACTCGACGCCCCCGTCCGCGCCGCGCTCGTCGAGCTGCTGCGCGGATGGCCGGCGACCAACGACGATCTCGAGCAGCTCTACGACCAGCTCCTGACCGCCCTGCTGCGGCTCGTGTTCGTCGTGCTCGCCGAGGCCCGCGGCTTGCTGGGCCCTGATCAAGGGGATCAAGGGGTGCTCGACCTGTTCGAGCAGCTCCACGCGGACGCCGACCGCGAGCCCAGGCTGCCCCTGGATCAGCGCTACGAGGCCTGGGCGCGCCTGCGATCGTTCCCGCGGATCAGCGACCGCGCCGTGTATCGGGTCTTGCACGCCCTGCTGATCGCCGACGGTGAGCGAATCGCCTACGCCGCCGTGGCCGTCGAGCAGCTCGGGTCCAGCTATGAATCGCTGATCGGCGACGCGCTCGAGCGCGGGCCCGAGGGCCTTCGCCTGCGCCCGAGCGGCGATCGCCGGCGCACGGGATCGCACTATACGCCGCGCTCGCTGAGCGAATCGATCGTCGAGACGACCTTGGCGCCGGTGCTCGACGAGCTCGGCGAGCAGCCCACCCCCGAGCAGCTCCTCGCCCTGACGATCTGCGACCCAGCCATGGGCTCCGGGGCGTTCTTGCTCGAGGCCTGCCGGCAGCTCGCCGAGCGCTTGGTCGACGCGTGGGCCACCCATGGCCGGCCGCCGACGATCCCCGCCGACGACGATCCCCGCGTTCACGCCCAGCGCGCCGTCGCCCAGCGCTGCCTGTATGGGGTCGATAAGAACCCGCGCGCCGTCGAATTGGCCAAGTTGTCGCTATGGTTGATGACCCTGGCCGACGATCAGCCCTTGGATTGGCTGGATCACGCCCTCAAATGGGGGGACTCCCTCGTCGGGCTAAACCGGGCGCAGATCGCTAATTTCGATTGGGACCCCGGCCCCGCCGCCGGCCCAGCGCTGTTCGAGCCAGACCCCGATCGGGCCAAGCGACGCGGCGACGCGGTGATCGCCGCGCTGCTCTCGTCGGCGCGCGCCAAGCCCCGCGAGGCCCGTCGGCGGGCCCTCTTGGCCTTGGTCGACTCCGCCGAGCGCGGCGATCCGGTCGCGAGCGCCGCGCTCGAGGCTGCGATCGCGCAGCACCGCCACGCGCACGGGCCGGCGCTGCATTGGCAGCTCGAATTCCCCAAGGTCTTCACGGGCTCGAACCCCGGGTTCGCGGCGGTCGTCGGCAACCCGCCGTTTTTAGGCGGGCGCAACATCTCCGCCAGCTATTCGCCGACCTACCTAAAGGCCCTGATCCAGCTCGCGCCCGGGACCTCCGGGGGCACCGATCTGTGCGCCCACTTCCTCCGCCGCGCGTTCGCGATCCTGCGCGAGGGCGGCTGCTTTGGCCTGATCACCACCAATACGATCTCGCAGGGCGACACCCGAGCGGGCGGGCTCGCCGTGCTCCGGGCCCAAGCCGCGACCCTCTACGACGTCCGCCGGCGCATCGTCTGGCCCGGCGCCGCGGCGGTGGTCGTCAGCGTCGTCCATTGCCGCCGGGGCCCCGTCGACGACAAGCGAATCGACGGCGTGCGCGTCGACGACATCAACTCCTATTTGATGCCCTTGGGCCCCGACCAGGCCCCGCGAAGGCTCGCGCGCAACCGCGACCGCTGCTTCCAAGGCAACATCGTGCTCGGCGTCGGCTTCACCTTCGACGACGGCAACCCCAAGGCCAGCTCGCTCGCGGACATGGACCAGCTGATCGCCAGCAACCCGGCCAACCGCGAGCGGATCTTCCCGTACCTCGGCGGCCGCGAGGTCAACGACCACCCGGCCCACAACAATCACCGCTACGTGATCAACTTTGGCGAGCTGAGCGAGGCACAGGCCCGGCGCTGGCCCGAGCTGTTTGCGATCCTCGAGCGCAAGGTCCGGCCCGAGCGCGCGACCAAGGACGCCAAGAAGTACCCGCGGATGGTCCACGAGTGGTGGAAGTTCTGGAATTACCGGAGCCAGCTCTACGCCCAGACCCGCGGCGCCGAGGACGTCCTGGTGATCCCGTTGATCTCCAAGCACCTCTCGCTTTGCCGGGTCCCGGCCAATTACGTGATCAGCCACAAGCTCGCGGCGTTCTCGTTTACGGAGCACGGCGCCTTTGCGATCTTGCAGTCGCGGATCCACGAATATTGGGCGCGGCTGTTTAGCTCGACCCTGGGCGACGGCCTCAATTATTCGCCGACCGACTGCTTTGAGACCTTCCCGTTCCCGGACGGCTGGGAGAATGACAGCGGCCTCGAGGCCATGGGCCGGTCATACTACGCCTACCGGGCCGCCTTGATGCTCGGCAACGACGAGGGGCTGACCAAGACCTACAATCGGTTTCATGATCCCGATGAGCGCGACCCGGCGATCGTCGAGCTGCGCGAGCGTCACGCGGCGATCGACCGCGCCGTGCTCTTGGCCTATGGTTGGGCGGATCTGGCGGGGCGCGTGACTCATGAATTTGTCCTCGAGTATGACGCGCCTGATCAGCGGCGACAGCCGTGGCGCTGCAAGTGGCCCGAGGCCCTGCGTGATGATGTGCTTGGGCGGTTGTTCGCGTTGAATCAGACTCTAGCAGCCCGTGCCAATCTCGTCTCCGCGACCGAGACCCACTAGCGAGCAAAACGAGGTCGTTGGAGGAGATTGACGTGCCGTTGGGGCTTCCGCTCGCGGGGCTGCCCAAGGGGCCCTCCCGGTTAGTCTTCTCAGACCGACCGTCTGCCGGCTCGCATGCTTAGGCTTTGGCGACGGAGCGCGCTTCGACGAGGCGTGTCACTGCACATTAACCGGGAGGGCCCCTTGGGCGGCCCGTCGCGCGCTCAACTTTGGGCGGCCGTTCACGCCGACGCCACCACGCGGGGAAGAGCGTGACGCCGAAAACAGCACGCTCGCGGGCTTTAAAGAGGCTCCGCGAGATGAACGCTACCGTAGGTGAGCACAGCCGCCCTCGCACCAGGTCTCGTCAGCCTCACGAGCGGGCCATCAGCATCCAATCCAGGGTCTCGCCGAGGCGCATCGGCGTG
>Ga0114946_10000153_pt1 | contig 39938 bp, 30 predicted proteins | sample WalLakDeSediment_FD_88676 | JGI IMG/M metagenome (GOLD analysis project Ga0114946, IMG submission 88676) | Lake sediment microbial communities from Walker lake, Nevada to study Microbial Dark Matter (Phase II) - Walker Lake 11/02/13 Deep Sediment | ecosystem: Environmental > Aquatic >... | reverse complement strand
ATCCCCACTCAATACCCAAACCCAGCGGGGTATAATCTAAAGATACAATCCCGCGGGGTATCTATGCCATCTATCCTGAGAACATCAATTCCTCCCAGTCTCACCTACCGTGAGAGCTAGCAGACATGGATAAGGCCAACTTCGTGAAGGCTGTGGATGACAGTCTGTTCGAGGCAAAAAGAAAAGGAAGAAATAGGGTTTGTTTCTTTATGAGTAGCTGAATTTCCGAGAGGGGATGGGTAGCACAAGAGAGTGGGGTGGCTAGCACGCCTATTTTCGGAGTGTTATAATAGCCTCGGCAATGTCTCTTTGTTGGGCTTATTAACGGAAGGACTACACAAGATGATTGAACCTCATGGTGGATTGCTGGTCAACCGCATTCTCGATGAAGAAAAGAAGAATGAAATCTTGGATAGGATAGAGCACCTGGGGCGAATGACCTTGAATGCTCGAGAAGTCAGTGATCTGGAAATGATAGCAACCGGCGCCATGAGTCCCTTGACCGGTTTTATGATCAAGGAGGTATATGACAGTGTTGTGATGAGCATGCATATGCCCAATGGGCTACCATGGACTCTTCCTGTCTGTCTCGCGGTAAAACCAGGATCCAACTCTCCGAAAGAAGGAGAGGAAGTGGCTTTGATCGAGGAGTCTGGGGAGATTCTTGGAGTTATCCATGTTGCCTCTGTATACAGGGTTGACAAGCTCAAAGAAGCAGAGATGACCCTCAAAACCACGGACGATGCGCATCCCGGGGTTCAGTATCTCAGGACCCTTGGAGCTCACTACGTCGGGGGAGAGATTTCTCTCATTCAAAGACCTCGTTATACTGATTTCCTTGAAGATCGGCGTGATCCTGATCAAACACGAGCATTGTTTCAAGAGAGAGGATGGAATACTGTGGTGGCCTTTCAGACAAGGAATCCTATTCACCGGGCACATGAATACCTGCAAAAGGTAGCGCTTGAAATCGTGGATGGGCTTCTGATTCATCCCTTGATGGGGGCCACTAAATCGGATGACGTGCCGGCGGACGTGAGAATGGCTTGTTACAAGACTCTCATAGAGGGATATTATCCCAAGGATCGAGTTCTTCTGTCAGTTTTTCCCGCAGCCATGAGATATGCCGGTCCCAGAGAAGCGATCTTTCATGCTTTGCTCAGGAAGAATTATGGATGCACCCATTTCATTGTGGGAAGAGATCATGCCGGCGTTGGAAATTATTATGGAACCTATGAAGCCCAACATATCTTCAGGGAATTTGATCCTGCTAAGTTAAACATCACGCCCTTGTTTTTTGAACACGCTTTTTATTGCACAGCATGTGAGGGAATGGCTACCACCAAGACATGCCCTCATGGAAAAGAAAGCCATGTTTTCTTGAGTGGAACCAAGGTCCGTGAGATGTTGAGGAACGGGGATCTTCCCCCGGAGGCATTCACACGTCCGGAAGTGGCGAAGATCCTCGCCAATAGCATGAAAGGGTAGCCTTATGGGTCGATTGCTTGTGATTGGATTGGATTGCGCCACACCGCAACTGGTTTTCGATCGATGGAAGAATCTTCTGCCCAATCTGACCGGAATAGGGGACCGAGGGAGGAGAGCGCGTCTCTTTTCTACCGTGCCACCCATTACCGTGCCGGCTTGGACCGCCATGATGACCTCCAAGGATCCAGGTATACTTGGCTTCTATGGGTTCAGGAACAGGAAGAGCTATGAATACGAGGATTTGTATTACGCCAACGCCAAATACGTCAAGGAAAAGACCGTCTGGAATTACCTTTCTCGCAACAGAAAGAAATCCTTGGTATTTGGCGTGCCCCAAACCTATCCTCCCAAACCTCTCAACGGCGTGTTGATATCCAGTTTTCTAGCTCCCAGCAAGGAAGTCGAGTTTACCTATCCAAAGGAGATTGCCGCTCGTTTGGATGAGATTGCCGATGGGGATTACATGATCGATGTGAGGGATTTCAGAACCGAGGATAAGGATTGGCTTCTCGAATCCATTTATGTTATGACAGAAAAGCGATTCAAGGCGTTCAAAACCCTTTATTTCGAGGATGAGTATGATTTCGCGATATTGGTCGAGATGGGCATTGACAGGATACATCATGGTTTTTGGAGATACTTCGACGAGAATCATAGACTTTATGAACCAAATAGTCCGTATGTCAACGCTATTCGGGACTACTATATACGACTTGATCAACTTATCGGCGAGCTTCTCCAGATGCTTGGAGAGGACGACGCCGTCATGGTGGTGTCTGATCATGGAGCCAAGACCATGATCGGAGCGATCTGCATCAATGAATGGCTCATTGAAAAAGGCTATCTCGTCTTAAAAGAGAAACCAACGCAACCCACGCGATTGAAGACTGAGATGATCGACTTCGAGAAAACCACAGTTTGGGGAGAGGGAGGGTACTATGCCAGGCTGTTCTTCAATGTTCAAGGGAGAGAGCCACTTGGGCAAATCCCGGCCGAGGAATATGAATCCTTTCGAGACACGTTTATCCGTGATCTCGAGGCCATCCAGGACGAAAATGGAAAATGTATTGGGACCCGGGCATTCAAGCCGGAGGAGATCTATCACCAAGTAAATAATATCGCACCGGATGTGATTGCCTATCTTGGCAATCTGGATTGGCGATCCGCTGGGTCCGTGGGTACAGGCACGATCCACATGTTTGAAAACGACACTGGACCAGATGACGCGAATCACGCTGAAGAAGGTATACTGATCATGGACTTTCCGTCCGGATCCTACAGGCAGATTCAAGATGTGCAATCGATTTATGACATAGCGCCGACCATTTTGGATTATTTCGGGATCCCTGTGCCCCGGGATATGCTCGGCGTTTCTATGATTCGAGAGGAGGTACGATGAGAGGTTTTACTCTTTGGGTGACGGGACCTTCCTGTCAGAACAACTCGATCTTGTCCCGGGCGATAGAGGAAGAGCTTTTGGAGAGAGGGATGAAGGTTGAGTTGTTAAATATCGATGCGGTGCAATCTTGTCTGTTGGGTGACAGTGATGATCCGCTGGTTTCCATCAATGAAGGCATGAAAAGTGTCGGATTTATCGCTCATTTATTGACAAGAAACGATGTAGTGGCTATATGCTCATATCCTTCCCCCAGGTCAAGTAGCAGGGATGAGATGCGCAAACTCATAGGAAGATTTGTGGAGGTCTATTGCGAATGTGCCTTGGATAATCTCAAAAAACAAGGGATATCCATGGAAGAATGGAACGCTTATGAGAAACCAGATAAACCTGAAGTTATTTGCGATCTTGAGAAAGAAGGGCACGAGGAATGCGCCCACAAGATCTTGAAAACCCTGGAAATCTTGGGCTTCATTCCGCCCTCTGATGATGACGAGGCATATTCCGAGGATGAAGAGGATAAGATTAGGCAGCGGTTGCAGGACCTTGGTTACATATAACCTAACTCCCAATCGCCTGAAAGGAGGACGCATTGGCCCTATTCGGGAGAAAAAAGAAGAATAAGGTCCTTGTGATCGGATTGGATGGGGTACCGGTGTGGCTGCTTCAGCACCTTATGGATGTTGGGGTAATGCCCAAGTTCAAGACGTTATGTGAGGAAGGTATTTTACAGTCCATGAAGGCATCTTTGCCTGAAATATCGGCTGTGAGTTGGGCTGATTTCATGACAGGGACCCAATCCGGTGAGCATGGAATCTATGGTTTCACTGATTTCAAGGATCGTTCTTACGAAATCACGTTTCCCAACTTCACCGACTTGAAAGCCCGTACCCTCTGGGATCGTTTGGGGGATATGGGCAAACGCTCTGTGGTTGTCAATCAACCATCTACTTATCCTGCACGTCCCATCCCTGGTTGTCTTATCAGCGGTTTTGTGGCGATCAATATCAAGAAAGCGGTTCATCCATTGCCCCTTCTTCGAAAGGTGATGGATTTCGGCTATTCCATTGATATTACCACCATGGCATGCAGGCGAGATCATGACTTGTGCCTCAGTGAATTGACGGAGACATTGAAACGCAGGAAGATGGTGGTGGACTGGTTATGGATGGATCAAGACTGGGATTTACTCGAGGTCGTAGTCACAGGAACGGATCGTTTACAGCATTTCGTTTGGAGTTGCATCGAGGATTCCAAGCATCCTCTTCATCCAAGGGCCATGGAGTATTACGCGGCTATTGATTCTTTGATCGAAGAATGGGTGGACCGATTTCTCGGTGATCCAGGAGGCGACTTGAGTCGTGTCTTCCTTTTATCTGATCATGGATTTTGTGGCATTGAACAAGAGGTTCGTTTGAACACTTGGTTAATGCAGGAAGGATTGTTGAGTTTTCTCACGGATGAACCGCAGGAACTGTCACAAATGGATCCCAAGAGCGTCGCTTTTTTTTTGGATCCGGGCAGGCTCTATCTGAATCGAAAGCGTCGTTTTGAACAAGGATGGATCGAAGACGAGGACGCGGAAAGCATTCTGGTCGAAATCATTGATAAACTGACATCCTTAAAATACAACGGGAACCATGTGATAAGATATACGTTTAAAGATCAGGAGATATATAAAGGTCCTCATTTGAACCAGGCGCCAGATTTAGTTTTGTTGTCCCATAAGGGATATGATTTAAAAGGAACCGTCAAGGAAAGGGAGCTTTTCGGACGGAGCGATCTTGAAGGTATGCATACGTGGGATGAAGCCTTTTTCTGGTCTATGCGTCCAAAGGAGAACGATCTAAGGATCTCCTCTCTCTCTGATTTTATTGTGGATGCATTGGCTTGAAGGATGGCTAAATTGACATTAGATAACAGCAGAAGGGGTTTTTTGATCTTTGGGCTGGGAATGGTTGGGGGGCTTCTTTTGTGCGATGTGGCCGAGGCATACGTTGGACCCGGGGCCGGCTTCGTCATGGTCAGTTCCTTCTTTGTCTTTTTTGTGACGATCCTTTTGGCGTTGCTGAATCTCATCATCTGGCCTTTTCGGGCCATTCTAAAGCTCATCAAACAGCGAAAAGCTTTTGCCAAGAGCATGGTGGATCGGGTCGTTGTCATTGGATTTGATGGGATGGATCCGGATAGAGTAAATCGCCTTTTCGAGCTGGGAAAGTTGCCTCATATGGCTTCCTTGAGGGACGAAGGAACCTATACCCTTCTTCATACGACATGTCCCTCTATTTCTCCAGTGGCTTGGTCCACATTTGCTACAGGGGTCAACCCGGGCAAGCACAGTATTTTTGACTTTCTCATGCCGAACAGAAAACTCTATATCGCTGAGTTGTCCAGCGCGAGAATCGGTTCACCACCACGAACCCTTTCGCTGGGGCCTATCAAGATTCCATTGGGAAAGACGCCATTGAGCTTGCTGCGAAGAAGTCAGTCTTTCTGGAGTATTCTCGGTAAGCACGGCATCTTCTCCACCATTCTACGTGTGCCTATCACTTTCCCACCAGAAAAATTCAAAGGGCTTCTGCTTTCGGCCATGTGTGTTCCGGATCTCAGGGGAACCCAGGGGAGTTTTACGTGCTATTCGACAGAAGATAGGGATGAAAGCAAACCCATGGGGGGGCTTCGAATCCCGCTTCAAATGGAGAAGGACTCCTTTCGTTCTTATATTCCAGGCCCTCCTTCTCCTGTCGCAGAAGGGGATATCCGAATTCCTTTTTCAGGGATACTTGATCGTTCCAACAAACAGTTGCGTTTGAAGTTGCCCGATCAAGAGGTGCTCTTGAAGGAAGGTGCTTTTAGTCCCTGGATCACATTGCGTTTTAAAGCTGGTCCTTTCTCAAAGGTCACAGGTATTGTTCTCTTTCGACTGATGAAGACGGATCCTGCCTTGGTACTCTATATGAGTCCAATTCATATAGATCCCCACCAACCCGCCATGCCTATTTCCCATCCTATGATTTATTCCGTCTATATGGCGAAAAAGACAGGTACGTATTCCACACTGGGGCTGGCGGAAGATACCTGGGCCTTGAATGAGGGGGTTCTGGATGACCAAGCCTTCCTGGAACAGTGCATGTTGTTTCATTCGGAACGCGAAAAGGCATTCATGGCAGCCCTGGAAAACACGCGCAAGGGAACCCTGGTTTGCGTTTTTGATGCCACGGATCGATGCCAACATATGTTCATGCGATATAGCGACAAACAGCATCTGGCGCCCAAAGACGGTTCGGTTTCGGAAACAATTTTGGATGAAATCTACATGGAGATGGATAAACTTGTGGGCCAAGTAAGAGCAAAGTTGACTGAAAAAGATTTTCTGGTGGTCATGTCGGATCACGGGTTTAAGTCCTTTCGCCGGGGTTTTAGCGTGAATTCTTGGCTTGTCGAACATGGGTATATGACTTTGGAAGACGGAAAGACGTCTGCGGGCGAATGGTATCAGGGAGTGAATTGGGAAAAGACGAGGGCTTATGGATTAGGTTTGGCCGGGATCTATCTCAATGTCAAAGGAAGAGAAGCCAAGGGATGCGTTGAACCCGGTGAACAAGCCGAGCGGTTGGCAGAGGAGATCGCCGCAGGTCTGACAGGATTGCGAGATGAAGAAACAGGGACTTTGGCCATCAAGAGAGCCTATCTGGGTAAAGATGTCTTTTTTGGACCCTATGCCAAGGATGGGCCTGAGATTGTAATCGGGTACCAACCTGGATATAGGACATCCTGGGATGCCGCTGTCGGTCGAGCGGGAGAGCCGCTCTTTGTGGATAATCTCAAGGCGTGGAGTGGTGATCATTGCATGGACCCCCATCAGGTTCCTGGGATCATCTTAACCAATAGAAGACTGGATGTAGACCATGTGGACATGCAGGATTTGGCTCCCACCATTCTGACTCTTCTGGGTATTCAACCCCCCTCATTTATGGATGGAAGTAGTTTGGTTGGGAAGAATGGAAAGGATGAGACTGGAATATGAGCCATTCCCATAGAAGTTTTTCATCTCTTGTGGTTCTGTGGATCATCTTTTCTTTTGCACAACTATTTCTTTGTTGCAAATGTCTTGCAATGGAAAAGGTACTCGTGCTGGGCATGGATGGACTGGACCCTCAGCTTTTGGAGAAATTCATGGACGAGGGACGTTTGCCGCATTTTAAACGATTAGCGGACCAAGGCGGCTACACTCCTTTGGGTACGAGTATTCCGCCTCAAAGTCCAGTAGCCTGGAGCAATTTTATTACAGGGGGCAATCCTGGTACGCATGGAATATTCGATTTTATTCACAGGAATCCAGCAAATTATCTCCCTGAATTCTCTTTGGCTCAGGCCGAACCTCCGGGAAAGTCGATCAGACTGTTGGGATATCAGTTTCCCCTGGGTGGGGGGGGCATGAAATTGATGAGGGATGGGGAAGCCTTCTGGACTGTTCTGGAGAGAGAAAGAGAAGATGTTTCTGTCACCATTTGTCGGATGCCAGCCAACTTTCCTCCAGTGGAGATGAGAGGAAATGCCTTATCCGGCATGGGAACTCCTGATCTGTTGGGAGGCTACGGGAGTTTTTCCTACTATACTACGGATCCGCCCAAAGATTATGAAACCGTGAGTGGAGGCAAAGTCTATGTGGTTTATCCTTTGAATAATCAGGTCAAAGGAATTCTGCATGGTCCACAGAATTCATTCAAAGTGGCAGAAGATCGAGCGCCCATTCCCAAGACAGAAGTAGAATTCATGGTCAAAATGGATCCTGAAAACCCGGTGGCTTTGATCGAAATCCAGGGGCAGGAGATTCTCTTGGAGGAGGGAGGATGGAGCGATTGGGTTCAAATAGAATTTGATCAAATCCCCTTGCTCTGGTGGGATTCTGCCCATGGGATGGTTCGTTTCTATATGAAATCCATTCGGCCCGAATTTTCTCTATATGTGACCCCTATACAGGTGGATCCCGCTCGTCCTGATATTCCTATCGCGACACCCAAGGAGTATGCACCCCAGATCACAAAAGCTATCGGGCCTTTCTATACGCAGGGGCTAGCCGAAGACACCAAAGCCCTTTCAGGTGAGGTGTTTGATGACAGGGAATTTTTGATTCAGGCCGGGATCGTCTATGAAGAATTGGTCAGACATTTTGAATACGAGTTGTCCCGTTTCGAGAAAGGTCTTCTCTTTTTCTACTTTGGAACATCCGATCAATGCGCTCATATGCTTTGGCGTGCGATGGATGAGAAGCATCCTGGACATATTCCAGACCTGCTGGAATACAGCGACGCGTTGGGGGAGATCTATGAAGACATGGATGCCATGCTGGCCAAGGCCTTGGAAATAGCAGACGATGATACTGTGATCATGATCATGTCAGACCATGGATTCGGGCCTTTTTACTATGGTTTTCATCTTAATTCATGGCTTGCTGATGAAGGATATCTCGCGGTGAAGAATCCTTATATGCGAGGAAAGGGAGAGTTTTTAAGTAATGTAGACTGGGGAAAGACCAAGGCCTATGCTCTGGGATTAAACAGTATATATATTAATTTGAAAGGGAGAGAGGGACATGGAACCGTCACCTCTCTTCAAAAAGAGGCCTTGGTGGAAGAAATCTGCGAAAAACTTTTGGCCATCCAGGATCCTCGAAACGGGGAATATGTAATCAGCAAAGCCTACAAGACTGAGGAAGTGTATATGGGTCCTAATACCATCAAGGCTCCCGAGATCATTGTTGGGTACAAAAGAGGATACAGGGCTTCTTGGGCCACCAGCCTGGGGTCCATTCCTGAAGGATGGTTCGAGGATAACGTAGAAGCTTGGAGCGCAGATCACTGTATGGCAGCGGAAGAGCTGCCAGGAGTTTTTCTGGCCAACAGGCCAATCAAATTGAAGGATCCTGCTCTCTATGACGTCACGGTGACAGTACTATCTCTGTTTGGCGTCAAGCCCACGGGACAGATGATTGGAAGGAACATATTCTAAATACGGCTACAACTTGGGGAGTGGAACATGTTTGGATCGAAGGTCAAATTGGACAAAGAATTGTTGGATCGTGCCAAACGGATCTCTTTGGTGGCGGGATATGCTTCTGTCGAGGAATTTATCGCACATGCCTTAGAAAAGGAGATTCAGCAATTTGACGGCGCAGACTCCGAGGAGGAAATCAAGAAACGTCTTCAAGGTTTGGGTTATATTTCCTAGGACAGATAGGATGGGTGAAGCGTGGGTTTGTTGAATGGAATCTTTGGCGCCCTTGTCAACCTCATGGTTTCTCCCTGCAAGGGGTTTCCCTGGCTTGGGTTGGTCTTGGTTTCTGTTGCGACCGGTGCCTTGATGCTCTTGATCTATAAACATACCTCCAACCAGGCTGGGATCAAGAAATCCAAAGACCAGATCAAGGCTCGATTGTTGGAAATGCTCCTTTTTCGGGACGATATTGTGGTTAGTTTCCGGTCTCAAATAGGGATTTTGAAGGCGAATCTCATGTATATGGGATATGCCATTGTTCCATTGATCGTGATTCTTCCGGTGATAGCGTTGCTTTTAAGCCAATTGGAAGCATGGTATGGTATGCGTCCCCTGAAAATAGGTGAAAGTACGCTTCTCAAGGTGTCCCTGAAGCAGGCAGGTCCCGGACTCCCGGACGCGGCATTAGAGGTTTCCGATGGTTTGACTGTGGATACGCCTGCGTTTCGAGCACCCAATGGCAGGGAGATTTATTGGAGGATACGGGCTGCGCAAGAAGGGACACACGAAACGAGAGTGCTTATCAACGGCGCCGAAGCCGTCAAATCCATCGCAGTAATGGGAGGTTTTCAGCGGTTGAGCGAACGCCGTGGTTCTTCTATTCTTGATCAGATTCTATATCCAGTAGAGAGGCCTCTCGACAAGAACTCTGCCATTGCTCGTATGGATATAAGCTATCCAGATTCGAAGGTGAAACTTGGTTCTTGGGAACAGCACTGGCTGATTTATTTCTTCGCTTTTTCTATCCTGTTTGCCTTCGCTCTTCGTGGTCCTCTGGGCGTGGAGATTTAAGAGGAATCTTGGACATGTCTTTGTCTTCCTTACATCGATTGGAAGTCTTGCTTCTCCGAGCATTCTTGAACTCATCGACCCCGCTGGAAGAAGCAGATCTAAGCAAGCGCTCTGGTCTGAGCGAACAGGAGGTTCGTACCGCTTCCTCATGGCTTCTCTTGAAGGGTCTCGTCGAGGAAGCATCTGTCCGTTGCTTGGAGGAAGTATCTCTCACGGACAAGGGAAGGTCCATGGCAGACGAAGGGTTACCCGAATTGAGGGTGATCAAACTTCTTGAAGAAGGCCGACAAATCAAGGTAAAGGATCTTAGCGAGTTGTTCTCCAAGGAAGACCCTAAAACCTTGATCGGATCCCTGAAAAAGAGTCGTGTCGTGGATATCGTTGAAGGTGGCATTCTTGTTTTGACGGATGATAACGCCATGGATCCATACAACAGGACTCAAGAGGTTTTGAGAGACCTCGCCGAACGAGCGCCCATGTTTCTAGAAGATTTATCGGAGCAGGCTAAGACGCTGGTACTAGAGCTTGGACGAAAAAGGGGGGGGAAGGGACCTATTAAGATTCAGGAGCGGCGCTATCCTTGTTATAGATTGACATCCGCTGGAGCCCGAACGGTAAAGGAATTGGAAGGTTGCGATCCGGAAAAGATAGGTCTTTCCCGCCTGTCTCGGGAGATGTTGGAACAAGGAAGCTGGAGGGATTGTACTTTTCGTTCCTATGATCTATCTGTTCGAGCTCCCCGATTGATCCCGGGAAGGGTTCATCCCTACAGGTCCTTCCTTGATATGGTCAAACGAAAATTTCTTTCCTTGGGGTTTGAACAGATGCGTGGGGGACTCGTAGAAACCGAATTTTGGAACATGGATGCTTTATATATGCCCCAATTCCATCCGGCTCGAAACGTACATGATATCTATTATGTCAAACACCCAACCCATGCCAAGGAGATTGAAGAACCCTTTGGAGAAAAAGTCTCCAGGATTCATGAGGATGGTGGGGACACGGGTTCCTTGGGTTGGCGATATAGCTTTGATATGGAGCAAGCAAAACGGCTGGTGCTTCGCAGTCAAGGGACCGCGCTGTCTGCGCGACAGCTCGCCCATCGTCCGAATATCCCCGGGAAGTATTTCGCCATTGCTCGATGTTTTCGTTATGACCAGGTGGACGCCACGCATCTACCTGATTTTTTCCAAATCGAGGGGATTGTGGTCGGAGAAGGAATTGATTTCAGGAAGCTTTTGGGATTGCTTAAACTGTTTGCAGAGGAGATAGCTGAGGCAAAGGAAACCAAGTTCTTGCCCGCCTATTTCCCTTTTACTGAACCCTCGGTGGAAGTGCATACCAAACATCCGAAGCTGGGATGGATGGAGTTGGGTGGCGCAGGTTTATTCCGTCCAGAGGTTTGCGAGCCTCTGGGAGTCACCGTGCCGGTGATAGCTTGGGGATTGGGATTGGATCGGATGGCCATGACCGCTTTGGAAATCGATGATATCAGGCTTCTATTCTCCACGGATTTGGAATTTCTTCGGACAGCTAGGTTTACCCTATAGTTTGAGAGGAATACGTTGCCAACCATTGATGTGAACAAACAGGATTTTATCTCCCTGATGGGAGGAGATATTTCCTCATCTGTTTTGGAAAGACTCTTGCCTGTGGCAAAAGCTGAATTAAAGAAAGAGGATGAAGATACTTATACGATCGAATTAACAGACACCAATAGGCCTGATTTGTGGACCGTTGAGGGATTGGCAAGATCTCTACGCCTTCATCAGGGAACCACGTATCATTATGATTTCTACCGGGAGACTGCTACAGAGGAAATCTTGGTTTCCAAGGAGATGCTCAAGATTCGTCCCTATGTAGCAGGCTTTAAGGCAAGTGGAGCGCATGTCACAGAGGCCCTTCTCTTGTCGCTGATCCAAACCCAGGAGAAACTTTGCGAGAACTATGGTCATGGAAGAGAAACCGTGGCAATAGGGGTTTATCGTGGAGAAAATATCGAGTTTCCTGTATTCTACCGTCCTGGAGATCCGGAGAAGGATTCATTCATTCCGCTCGGGATGGGTCAAGCCATCACCTTGAGAGAGATTCTTGAGAAACATCCCAAGGGGAAGGATTATCGGCATATTATTGAACCTTTTTCACAGTATCCCATTCTGGAGGATTCTATTGGAGAGGTTCTTTCCATGCCTCCGATCATCAACAGCGCCGGACTCGGCAACGTGCAAATAGGTGATGTGGAACTCTTCATCGAACTGACTGGCACAGCTTTTGTCCATCTTCACCTTTGCGCCAGCATCATGGCAACAGCTTTGGCTGACCGAGGCTGGGTTATCAGACCCGTAACAACTGTATATCCATATGCAATGGAAGAAATCGGGGGGGTGCCTCGCGTCATAGCTCCCAGAGATATGGGCCGAACCATGAAATTGAATGAATCGAGAATCCGTTCCTGTTTGGGCTTGAGCCTTTCGGACGAAGAGACGCGGAATCTCTTGTCAAGGGCTGGACATGTTCTGCTTTCTAGTTCCAAGGAGAAAGGGACAGGCCTGGAATGGGTCATAAAAACACCTCCCTACCGGGATGATTGTATGCATCAGGTGGATTTGATCGAGGATGTGGCCATCCAGAGAGGATATGATTCCTTTGAGCCGTTAATGCCGGAGGAGTTTACTGTCGGACGCATCGATGAGGAGGAACGTTTGGCCGACGCTGTCAGGCAAATCCTGGTTGGAGCTGGATATCAAGAATGCATGTCTGCCATTCTAAGCTCTCGAGAGACCTTGACATACCGTATGAACCGAGTTGATCCTCCATTGGTTGAGATCGATAACGTTATGTCCTCTCCTTATGCCATTCTGAGAGATTCCCTTCTTCCTTCCGTTTTGGCCGTAGAAGCTGCCAGCGCTAAGGCCATCTATCCCCATAGAATCTTCGAGTTGGGCGAGGTGGCTTTCTTGGATCCGCTGCAGGCGGATGGTATTGCAACCTGCACCAGTTTGGGGTGCCTTGGTGCCCACGCAGAAGCGAGTCTCTCGGAAATGCAGAGCCTCTTGGATGTACTTTCCCACTTTCTGAGACGCGCGTTCGAATTACGGGTTTCGAACCATCCAAGCTTTCTCCAGGGACGTTTCGCAGAGATTGCGTTTCACGATGTTATCGTGGGCATGCTGGGTGAAGTGCATCCGGAAGTACTTTTTCGCTGGGGCATAGGAATGCCCTGCGCTTGTCTGGAAGTCAAGCTGACCCCTTTGATTTGATCTTTGCTGTGGCCCTTTTCTTTAACCGAGACAGGAGCCCACCTGCCAGGAGAGTTTCTCTTTCCCCGGGAATCAGATCCAGAGCAAATCGAATGGGAGTTCCATTTAAAAATCCGAGCAGATGCGTCTCGTTATGTTTCACAAGACGGGAGAGATTCTCTATCACCAGAGTGGATCCTTGTTGAATTCGGTCATAATCATCCTCATTCGAGAACAAGAGAGGGACGATGCCAAAGCTGATCAAGTTGGATCGATGGATTCTGGCAAAAGACTTGACAAGCACGGCTCGAATCCCCAGATACATGGGGGCCAATGCAGCGTGTTCCCTACTGGATCCTTGTCCATAGTTATGACCTGCCACGATCATTCCTGTCTTCGCTTCCATGGCTCGTTGGGGAAAGGTATCATCGATCCGACAAAAAACATACTGAGAAATAGCCGGAAGATTGGAACGTAGAGGAAGAATCTTGGCGCCTGCCGGCATAATATCGTCGGTACTGATGTTGTCTCCCAATTTGATTAGGATTCTTGCATCCAACCTGTTGGATAGACTTCTCATCCTGGGCAGAGGCTGGATGTTGGGTCCACGTTCGATCTTGACCTGGAGAGCTTGCTTGAAGGCCAGGGGAAATGAAAAATCGGAAAGGTTTACTGGATAGGTTTTGGCTGGTCTGGATCGGTAAAGCGTACCCAATTCCCGGGGATTTACGATCTTACCCTGCAAGGCAGAAGCGGCGCAGATGACATTGGATGCGAGATACACCTGATCTCCCTGGGTACCAGATCTTCCGGGAAAGTTCCTGTTGAAGCTGCGTAAAGAGAGCCAGTTCGTTCCTGGTGCTCCCCCCATACCTATACAAGGGCCACAAGCACATTCCAAAAGTCTCACTCCGCTTTCCAGAATGGCATTAAGATGGCCGGAACTGGACAGCATTTGAAGAACTTGTCTGGATCCTGGTGAGAGCATTACGCTGGTACGTGGATGAATCTCTTTTCCTTTCAAAATACAAGCCACTCTGGCTAACTCTTCATAACTAGAATTCGTACAACTTCCCATACATACTTGATCTATCGGTGTTCCTGCCATGCTCTCAACCGTCTGTATGGAATCAGGACTGGAAGGAAGAGCTATAAGAGGTTCGAGCTCGTCCAACATCAAGTCCATGGTTTCATCATAGATGGCGTCTTGATCAGGAAGAAGTGGTTTGAAGTCCCCAGGCCGTCCTTGGGCTCTTAAAAAACGATATGTTTGTTCGTCACTCGGGAATAAAGAGGAGAGAGCTCCCAGCTCCGTTCCTTGATTGGTGATGGTCGCGCGTTCCGGGACACTCAAAGTCTTAACCCCTGGACCGGTGTATTCCATGACAAATCCCCGTCCTCCTTTAACGGAGAGTCTTCGAAGGACTTCATGGATGACATCCTTGGCTGTAGCCCACCCTCGTAATCTCCCTCTAAGATACACCTGGTATACCTTGGGCATCTGGAAAAGAAAAGGTTCTCCAGCCATGGCGGCGGCCACTTGGATTCCGCCGGCTCCAATGGACAGCATGCCCAGGCCACCTCCTGTTGGGGTATGACTGTCAGATCCCATAAGTGTTCCACCTGGAACGCCAAAGCGTTCCAGGTGCAGTTGATGACAGATGCCATTGCCAGGCTTGGAAAACACGAGTCCATATCGTGCCGCAGTGCTCTGTAAAAAACGATGATCATCGGGATTTTCGTAGCCCACCTGGAGCATGTTGTGATCTACATAACTGATGGAAATATCGGTCATCACACGATCCAGTCCTATGGCCTCGAATTCCAGGTATACCATGGTTCCTGTGGCATCCTGGGTCAGGGTCTGATCAATTCGAATTCCCACCTCTTCTCCGGAATTCATTTTTCCGCACTGAAGATGGGAAGCGATTATTTTTTGGGTGATATTCATGGGAGTCTTGCCCCGAGACATGAAAAACTCCTTCCGGAATTAGGTTATCCCTTTAAGCCTGTAAAGGTGATCCCTTGGATAAAGGTCTTTTGGGTGAAAAAAAACAGTAGGATCACGGGCAGAATCACCAGAGTAGAAGCTGCCATCAGATGATTCCACATGGTTCCCCCATGTTGACTCTGGAAGAATTGGAGTCCAAGGGACAGAGTAAATGTTTCTTGACGAGTCAGAAAAAGCAAAGGCCCCAGAAAATCGTTCCAGGCATACAAGAAATGGAACAAGGCCACTACGGCCAAGGCGGGGCGCGCCAAAGGCAGAACAATGCGAGCATAGATACCGAATTCGTTACAACCGTCGATCCTCGCAGAATCAGAGAGTTCCTTGGGCACGGTCAGGAAAAACTGTCTCAAAAGGAATATGTTGAATGCCGCACCGAACCACGCCGGGACCCAGAGCGGCTTAAAGGAGCCGATCCAATGTAATTCCCGAAAGATGGCATACAGGGGGACCATGACAACAGGGAAGGGCACCATCATGGTGCCCAGGGTAAGGTAGAAAAACATGTCCCTTCCTGGCCAATCGATTCGGGAAAATCCATATGCCACCAATGAAGAGGAAAATACCATTCCTAGAGCGCCCATGACGGCCACATATACGGTATTCCTGGCATACAAGAAAAAAGGTATCGCTTGAACTGCCTCTCGATAATTCTCCCATCGTAGTTCGCTGGGCAACCAGCGCGGAGGTATCGTCATGGTTTCTTCGAGGGGTTTCAGGGAAGTGCTGACCATCCATGCCAAGGGGAACAAGAAGATCAGGGAGCCCAAGAGAAGAAAAGCGTGGATTACTATGATCTTCCCTTGTTTTCGCTGGAACCAAACCGAAAATATGTTATCGTGCAGCATAGTGAATATGTTTCGAAGAGAACCTGGTAGCAATCAAGGTTAGAACCACGATGGCCACAAAGAGTATCCAAGCCATAGCACATGCGTAACCCATTCTCAAATAACGAAACGCGTTGTCATATAAATACATGGAGTAAAAGAGAGTCGATCGGGCAGGCCCTCCCCCGGTCATGATATAGGGCACGGCAAATATTTGAAGGGTTCCAATGATTCCCATAACCAGACTGAAATAGATCACCGGAGAAATCATGGGAATGGTTACATGCCATATTTTCTGCGCTGATCCACCGCCATCCAACTCACAAGCTTCATAGAGTTCCTGAGGTACATCCTGCAATGAAGCCAGATAAATCACCATGCTTTGTCCCACTCCCCATAATCCTGTCAGAATGATGGCTGGCTTGGACCATCGAGTATCGTTAAGCCAGCTGGGTCCATGTAGACCCAGTGAGGAAAGGATCGAGTTGAGTACGCCGTATTGGGAGTTGAGAATCCACATCCAGAGGATAGCCAGGGCAACGAGTGGAACTAGTGCCGGCAATAGAAAAATGGTTCTGTACACTGTCATGCCCCGCACATTATTGTTAAGCAAAAGTGCCAATGCAAGAGCGGTTACCATGCCCATTGGAAGGGCGAAAAGGGCATAATAAAAGGTGTTGATGGTTGATTTCCAGAAAACCTCGTCCTCAAACAAATCCATGAAATTCGTGAAGCCCACAAATACTGCAGGCATGAGAACTGAGAAATCAGTGAAAGCGTAATACAGAGATGCCGCGACCGGATAGGCCACAAAGATCAAAAAACCAAGGATCCAAGGACTGACAAAAAGCAAGCCATTCCGAAGTTGGACGCTGCGACGAGTGGGACCATTTCGATGAAGATAGGGCCACACCAACAAGAAACAGATGGTAAGCAGAACTCCCAGGATGTAATAGATCCGTTTCCCGGAAAGACGGGTAGATGTTCGAACAGGTCCTAGAACGAGATGGGATACGATTCGCTCTCTTGCCAATTCCCTGTCCAATTTGCCCTGCATTCTCTCCCGTACATTTCTGAGGCCCTCAGCGGGCGAGATTTGCTGCAACCAGATCTCTTCGAATCGGGCGTTGATTTCATCCCCATATTCGTTCCAGATCCCGATCATGGGAGGAGTATAGGCATTGGGACTTTTGGCCAGATCGATAAATACTTGAATGAAGGGATTGGGATGGGATGAAACGAAGGAAGGGGAAATCTCCTTGAGTGGAGGAAATTTCTTCTGTCCCATGGCGAGAAGTTCACTGCCTTTCTGTGAATTCACAAAGGCCAGAAACTGGAATGCCTCATTGGGATAGCGTGCTCCCTTGGGAATGACCAGGATGTCTTCCTCGATGATGGTAACATCAGATAAGCCATCGATAGCTGAAGGGAAAGGGGCGGCACCCCAACGGCCTTTCATTTGGGGCGCATATTCATCGATGAAATTGCTCATCCAAACCCCCTGGAGTACCATGGCAACCTTACCGCAAAGGAAGGCGTTTTGTGGGGAGGAAAAATTACCAAAGCCTCCTCTAAAATTGTCCACACTCTGAAGGCCGTATTCCTTCGCATAACCTTGTACCCACTCATACGCGGCAATGTTTTCAGGGCTATCCGGAGTCAATAGCGCTTCTCCATCCCAAAGACTTCCTCCGAACCAATATCCCCAAGCCCAATTCCACCAACCCGGTTCCGGAGGGAGAAATCCCATTTGAATGATCTTTCCCTGGTCATTTCTTAGTGTGAGCCTTCTGGCCATATCGTCCAACTCGGCTAGGGTGGCAGGGGGAACATCAGGATCAAGGCCTGCCGCTTCAAATAGATCCTTATTCCAATGAAGTGCGATGGAAGCGGGAACCGACGGCAAGGCAAAGAGAGAACCTTGATAAAGACATTGGTCCCAGTATGCGCCGATATACTGGTCTCTTGTGATTCCTTCACGTTGGGCGTAATCATCCAGACAAGTGAGCGCCCCTTTCTGAGCGTAAGGAACGAGAGCCCAGGACCAGAGACCCGCTATGTCAGGAGGATCATTACCCGCAATAGCCACAAGCAGCTTTCGGTCCATTTCGCTAACCGTCATGAGTTCCACAGAGACATGCTCTTGGGATTCGTTGAATGCCTCTACGACCCGTCGCATGGCTTCTCCCTCGAAAGATGTCCATTTTTCCCAATAGGATAAGGTTACCGGGGAAGAAGCAATACATGGTACAGTTGCACCATAAAATACAGATATGACCCAACAGGATGTCAAGAAGCGAAATATCATTCTTCTCATTAGGCCCGCAACCTTTTTGATTCCCAAGGAAACAGGAGATTGCCCAAGGGCAGGAAGTGAATATACCATGTAAAGTCCAGTGAATCGGATACTGTTCTATATGTCATATCCGGTTCGCTTAGGGGTCGCGCAAAAACAAGTTCGCATTCTGAGGAGTGAGATTGGCGTTGGATTCGGTCGCAACGATGGAGCGGATCCGCGATCAAGGGGCGGCTGAGGATGATGTCAACATTGCCCTCCAGAATGTGAAGTTGTATTTGAGTGACCCTTGGAATGTACTATAGCACAAGGGTTGCCTTGAGGGACCTTTTCATGGTTAGCGGATCATTTTCATTCAAGATAGAGGCGACTGATGAAACATCCCGTTGTTTTGAAACAATGTGAGTCCTATGAGGAGGACACGGTCTGTCAGGCAGTGAAGACGCTTCTCGAAGGATTGGAAGCCGAGAACCGGGTGAATCGAGGGGAGAGAATCCTTCTTAAACCTAATCTCCTAGCTGCGGATCCCCTGTCATCAGGAACATGTCCTCATCCAATAGTGGTCTATGCAATAGCCAAGTGGCTCAAGGAGCGAGGCGCCAAATTGCTTCTGAGTGACAGCGCGGGTTTCGGTTCGGCACGTGGTGCCGCGAGAACATCAGGAATCATGGAGGTCACAGATCGTCTCGGGATTCCGGTGGTGGAGATGAGAGAGACAATTCGCAAAGAACGTGATTTCTCTCCTTCACAGATGCCCAGATTCTTTACTATGGCCAAACTTTTGGATGAAGTGGATGGCGTGGTAAACCTGCCAAAATTGAAGGCGCACTCACAGCTTCTTCTTTCCATCTCGGTGAAAAATCTATATGGACTCGTGCCTGGGAAACGAAAGGCATGGAGACATTTGGTGCATGGAAAAAACGTGGAAACATTCTCGGATATGTTGGTGACTCATGCTCATCTGGTTGGGCCCAAGATTCGCTTCACAGTGTTGGATGCAATAGATGCTATGGAAGGGAAAGGCCCCAGAGGTGGAGCTGTGAGGCGCGTGGGTGTTTTGGCTGCCGGACAGGATCCATTCTCTTTGGACGCGGTGGTCTGTGACATGATCGGAATCAACCCTATGAATTTGCCCACGGTAGCTTCTTCGGTTCGTGCTGGGTTCCTGGATGCTGATATGAGTCAAATCCCTCTTCTCGGAGATGAACTGGATATGCTGCGGGTAAAAGATTTCAAACTCCCGAAACATTTAATTCCAGTGAACTTCAGCCCCCTTCGTATCCTCCAAAGCACCTACCGACATCTTCGGGTATTATTCCAGCAATGGACTAGCGAATCGTGATGGAATGAAGATGGATCTCCTGATGAGGATCGATATGGAGATGAAGCGAAACGGGATCTTTGACCCGCCTCATTCCAGATAGATATGTCCATCGAATATGACATTTCCTGGACGGCTGGCTTTCTACTCTATCTCTTGCGTTGCCAGGCAGAAAATGGGTTGGAGATGTATGCTGCATGAGAGATACACCTTTCAATGACGCTGAAGTTCCTGTATTCAAATAAAGAGTAGGGGACTTGAAGATGCCTTCGGATCCATGGCCCCAAAGTAGAATAAGATCTCTGGGTGTCTTCCCTTGCATATGCTTCAGGGGGATAGTTATGCTTCCCGCCAATTTGCCAGTTTTCAGGATCAATCCCGATTTATGGAGATCTTCATCTCTTACGCTCATAATTTGCAGATTGTGTCCTTGGAATGAGCGGAGAGAAGAAGCCTGAGAAAAAGAGAGGAAGAAAAGAGAATTAGATGGCGAAAAGAGATTGGCTTTTGATAGACCTGAGGCAGCCAAGATAAGGCAAAGAATAAAAAAGATCAGTCCATGAAAAACGTATGTGAATCTAGAAATATTGGACATAATTATCGATTTATAGATAAACTATATAATAACCAAGAAGGAAAGACATATATATATCATGACCGATCATAAAATGTCAATAGACAGGCTGCGATTCCCATTGGGATGCAAAGTTGTGTCTCTGGATTCTCCTGTTTCATCCATGAGGGAGGTTCCGTGGCCCAACTTTCCTGAAGAATTGATGGGAAAGAGATTGGCTATGGCGATACCTGATTCAACGCGGCCTTTTCCGTTGCAGGACTGTCTGATTCATTGGTTGCCTGCCATGGAAAGATCTTGTCGGATGGGCGGGCAAATCGAGATTCTGGTGGGACTAGGACTTCATAGGAGGATGAAGCGTGAGGAGCTAGCGGCCCATGTTGGGAGGAGGATCTATACTACCTTTCCAGTGCTAAATCATGATCCCAAGCAATGCATTTCTCTTGGTAAAACACATGAGGGATGTCCCATTCAGATCAACTCGAAATTGATCGATGTGGATGGGATTCTTGCTTTGGGAGTCGTAGAACCCCATCAATATGCGGGTTTTAGCGGTGGGTATAAGGCTATATCCGTGGGGCTGGCAGGAAAGGAAACCATTTCCTGGCTCCATTCACCCGCTTCCATTGATGCCGAGGGGGTGGGACCAGGTTGCGTGGCACAGAATCCATTCAGAAGCAGTCTAAAAGAGATTGCCCTGGCACTTCCTCCGATCTGTCTTCTCAACATTGTATTGGGACCCCAGGGAGAACGAATACAAGCTTTGCTGGGAAATCCTGAGTGGGTCATTCATAACACAACGCAGGTGGCGTTGAAACGTTATGGGATTCCACTTCCCAAGGAAGAAGCAGATTTGGTGATAGCTTTTGTGGATGGTGTCAAAGGAGTTAATCTTTATCAATCTACGAGAGCTTTCAGTGGATTGACCCTTCCAGGTCGTTCGCTATTAAAGGATGGTGGTACCTTCATTCTATGCGCTGAATGCGCGGAGGGAATTGGAATGGGGCAGGGAGAGATGGCATTCAGGAAGGCTATGGAGATGCCCAAAGGGGAACTGGAAACGCGCAAGACGCTTTTTCCAGGGGAACAGCGGGCCTATGTGGTGAAAAGGCTAATGGATCGATACAGGTTTGAATTATACAGTCCTTATGCCCGAAAGTCATGGAAGAAGATGGGTTTTCATTTGGCAAATACTGTACAGGATGTGGTGGATGAAATCGATCCTCAATTGTGCTATTGGGTCTCTGAAGGTTGCGGATTGGTTTTATGCACTTGACACAGAAACCACCATATTGGAGAATACCTCGACAATGCCTAGGGCTTTCCTGCTGATCATTCTGTTTTTGGAGAGGATTAGATGGTATCTTTCGGACACATGGATTTCAAAATATATCAAGCGATCGTCTCTGGTAATCGAGGTGCCTTGACGGTCTGTCTTGAAGATTGGGAAAAAGAGATCCTGCAGAAGGATTCTGGAAGTCCCTGTTGCCGTACTTTGGAACTGATGGTGCTTCTCTCCCAAAGGTGTATCAGAGCTGGACATCTGCCCCTGCGCATTTTGGCATTAAACGAGGACTTTCTGCCAAGAATGAGTGGATGTCTCCATTTTGAGGAGATTCGCGGCTTGTTGTTTCAATATATCGAGGAACTTTGTGGAATATGTTCAGAATGTAAGCGACAAGAGAAACACGAGTTGGCAGAAAGAGCTGCTCGTTTCATAGAAGAGAACTGTTCGAGCCATATCACCATTCGTGAGGTTGCCAACCGTCTATATGTGAGCGAATCCCGTCTGCGAGATCTATTGAAGAGTGAATTTGGATCCAGTTTTAAGGAAATTCAAATTCGCTCCAAAATGGATAGAGCAAGAAACTTGTTGCTATCCCAGGAATGTAATATGGCAGACGTGGCTCGGCTTCTGGGATTCACAGATGCGAGTCATTTTTGTAAAACCTTTAGAAGGACGATTGGACAAACTCCAAATCAGTTCAGAAATAGGGCGCTGCAAGTCCCGATGGGGTAAATACTGTTTTATGACGTGACTTGAAAGGGGAAGGAAATGGCTAACCTTCAAGCGATTGCTGACAATCTGTTTAAAGGCAAGGCGGATGAGGTAAAGAACTTGGTGAATCAGGCTATTCAAGAAGAAGTGCCCGCTGGACAAATCCTGAACGATGGACTTGTCAAGGGAATGGATGCGGTTGGCGCCAAGTTTAAGGTCAATGAGATTTATGTGCCCGAGGTTTTGATTGCAGCTAGAGCCATGAAAGCCGGAATGGAACTTTTACGACCTTTCTTGTTGGAACAGGGGGTTAAACCCAAGGGTACTGTGGTGATTGGAACGGTGCGGGGGGATCTGCACGATATCGGGAAGAATCTGGTATGCATGATGATGGAAGGCGCTGGATTTCGGATTGTGGATCTGGGGATTGATGTTCCTCCTGAAAAATTTGTTGAAGCTGTTAAAAATGAATCTGCAGATCTGGTTTGCCAATCAGCCCTTCTTACTACAACCATGCCGGCGATGAAGGATACCCTGGCCGCACTGTTAGATGCGAATTTGAGTGATAAGGTTAAATGTCTAATCGGAGGAGCCCCGGTGACACAGAGTTATGCTGATGAGATCGGTGCGCAAGGTTATGCTCCTGACGCGGCTACAGCGGTAGAGAAGGCCAAGGAACTTCTGGGCATGTAGACTTCCCCCTCATGATTTCCGTATTTTGCACAGAATCCTTCATCCCCAAATTGGGTTCCCTCGCCCATTGGAGAAGGGGGGAGAGGGTTGCGTTAAGGACCGCGCTCGTCATAGATTGTTTCGAAGATGATTTGGGATTGGAAAGATAGGGGGGGCGATGTGCGAAACATCGCCCTCTCGGTGCTTTGGGCAGGAGTCACTTGGCAATCTGAGGGAATAATTTCCAACTTGATGTCTGGTCTGCGTCGGTATCCCTGGATGGTTGTACGTAAATATTCAGTGAACCCGATCTGATCGAGGGCTTGAACTCAGCAGGGCGAGGAATGCATGAATCGTCTTGGCTCATGCTCGGCTCGCTGGAATCTTGATGATGCGAGCCTGGCCGGACCAGGTCGGCCCGAGGAACCGAGCTCAAGCTCGGTGGTCGGTCCGCCCCTGAACCCGGCCAGACGATTCACACACTCCTCGCCAGCCCTCTATAATATAAGATCAGATCGGGTTCACTGAATATTTACGGTTGTACTTTGAATGGGCCGTGTGTGTAGCTAAGACTAATGGGAGGTCAACCTTTGTATTTAGGTATAGATGTAGGCTCCGTGAGCACCAATATAGTGCTCTTGGATGAGAAGGGTGTGGTTCAGGCCGAAGAATATCTTCGGACGCATGGACAGCCAATTGAGGCCATCCAGCAAGGCCTTAAAATGGTTGGAAAACAATGGGAAGGGTTCAAAATTAGGGGCGTAGGTACGACCGGCAGTGCCCGTTATCTTGCTGGAGTGATTGTCGGGGCGGATGTGGTCAAAAATGAGATCACAGCTCACGCGGTAGCCGCCCTACAAGAGGTCCCAGGAGTTCGAACGGTTCTGGAAATTGGTGGGCAGGATTCTAAAATTATCATATTGAGAAATGGTATTGCGGTTGATTTCGCCATGAATACGGTCTGTGCGGCTGGAACTGGTTCTTTTTTGGATCAGCAAGCCAATAGGTTGCGTATTCCTATTGAGGAATTTGGGGATTTGGCTCTTAATGCCAAGGCAGCGGTGAGAATCGCTGGTCGATGTACGGTCTTCGCGGAATCGGATATGATTCACAAGCAGCAGATGGGCTATACGAGAGAGGATATCATTGCTGGACTATGTGAGGCCATGGTTCGCAATTACCTGAATAATCTTGGAAAAGGCAAAGAAATCATTCCTCCCATATCATTTCAGGGAGGTGTTGCTGCGAACAAGGGAATTCGTGCTGCATTTGAAAAGGAATTAGGGCATAATATTACGATTCCAGAGCATTATTATGTTATGGGGGCTGTCGGATGCGCTCTCCTTGCGAAAGAGTTTATGGAGATGTCTCCACAAGAAACCAGATTCAAGGGTTTCGAACTATCGGAATGGAGCTTCAAGACCACGGGATTTGAATGCAATGGGTGCTCCAATTGTTGTGAAATTGTGGAGATAAGAGAGGAAGGGGACCTTATAGCTCGTTGGGGGGATCGATGTGGGAAGTGGCAGGTTTCAGAAAAGGCCAAGGTCGCAGAGTCGATTAAATGAGCTTAAATAAGCGGCTTTATGTGATTTGCCTTGGATGTCCCAAAAATCGCGTGGATTTGGAGAAGGCACTTCCTTCGCTTAAATCTGTGGGGGTTGATCTTACTGCGGATGTAAATGAAGCGGATATCGTACTTGTAAACACATGCGCTTTCATTCCCGAAGCAAGGCTAGAATCGGAAAATGTAATAAGAAGCCTGCAGAAATGGCGTATGAGTTCTTCAGATAGAAGAATCCTGGCTATGGGCTGTTGGCCTTTGTATCAAAAAGAGGATATGAAATATGCAGACGGCACTGTTTGGGGACATAAGGCGGATGACATGCTCCATATCCTATATCGGATATATGGACTTGATAAAACATTTATATATAATAATGTGGCAGGCCGGTTGTTGACTACACCTAAATCTTATGCATATTTGTCCATTGCGGAAGGCTGCGATGGAAATTGTACATATTGTTCCATTCCTAGTTTTCGAGGTCCATACCGTAGTGTCCCTATAAAAATGCTATCAAGAGAAGCAAGAGGCTTATTGAAATCAGATATTCGAGAGATAGTTCTGGTCGCACAAGATGTTGCTTACTATGGAAGCGATGGAGGCAACCGGGAGAACATTACCAGCCTTGTGAAGCTTCTGTGTCAACTTGACACAAGGCCATATTGGGTTCGCCTCATGTACTGTCATCCAGCACACATTCCTGATTCTTTATTGGACCTCTTTGGAGAAACAGAACATTTGCTTCCTTATATGGATGTGCCCATTCAGCATGCATCGAACAGCATTTTGAGAGCCATGGGAAGAAACATAGACTTAAGAAGAATGGAACGGATATTTGAGCGCTTGAACAAGATAGAAAATATGACAATAAGAACCACGGTGATGACAGGATTTCCCGGGGAAACGGAGCGTGATGTGGAGATCTTAATATCCTTTCTGGAGGAATTTGGAGTCCATCACGTGGGAGCTTTCGAGTATTGCCAAGAGCCGAAGGCACCCTCATGCAGGATGAGAAATCAATTACCATGGGAAGTTGCTCATGAAAGAGCTGAAAGGATTCGTGGATGGGCAGAAAAGCGTGCATTGGATAGACACCGTGGCCGAGTTGGAAATTATGAAGAAGTTCTTATTGATGAAGAGATAAAGGATGGAATATGGGAATGTCGGTCTATGGCGGAGGCTCCCGAGGTGGACCCATTCATTTTAGTGGATCCCGGAGAAGAGAAGATACTGGGGAATGAATTCATGCGGCTTAGAATCATATCGGCCGAGGCAGGTTATCTCCGTGGGGTTCCAGCCCCATAAGTTAACATAATATGTATTATCGGACATTGTCTTTATCTCTATGAAGTTTTATGCCAGAAATACCATATGATCACGATGAATGACCTCGTCATATCCCTTGTATTGAAGGATGTTCTCGCATTCATTGCATTTTTTTCCCCTGATTGCTTCAATCTCTAATGAAGAGTAATTGGATAGTCCTTTTGCAATCCGCTTGCCCTCATGGGATACGCAATATACAACGTCTCCGGAAAGAAAGGTCCCTTCCACATTCAGGATTCCTGAGGGAAGCAAGCTTTTACCCCTTTCCTTAATCGCACAGCAGGCTCCATCATCCAGTATCAATGTTCCCTTGGCTTTGGCACCAGATCCCACCCACCGTCTCCTGCCTCGAAGCCTCTTTCCATATGGGACCACTAAGGTGCCTATATTCTCGCCATTCATGGCACGAACGAGCGAATGCTTTTGACATCCTCCAAGGATCAAAGATGCTACACCGTTTTCAGCCGCTTGTCGCGCCGAACAAATCTTGGATTCCATCCCTCCCCTGCCATATCCCTTCCCCTGGAGATTGATGGAGAGCAACTGGTCCGGATGGGTCACGATAGAGATTCGTTGAGCTTCCTTATTTTTCTTGGGATCAGTTTCATAGAGTCCATCTACGTCGGTCATCAACACCAGCAGGTCGGCTGATGTGAGTGTAGCAATGGATGTAGCCAACACATCATTGTCACCAAATTTGATCTCATCTGTGGCAACCGTATCGTTCTCATTTACAATGGGTAACACTCCTGCTTTCAGCAGAACGTGAAGCGTATGATCGACATTGGCAAATCTGTGCCTGTCAGCAAGGTCTTCGTGTGTCAATAGAAGTTGTGCTATTTCTCTATGATAAGCCTGAAACGCCTTCTCATACATGTTCATGAGTCGGGCCTGCCCAATGGCTGCAGCCGCTTGTTGCTCTGGAAGGTTTGAAAGGGGTCTATTCAATCTCAATCTCGACGCCCCAGTCGCAATTGCACCCGACGAAACCAAAATGGCTTTTCGTTGCATTGATAGGATTTCTTCGACCTGATCTGCTATAGATTGCACTTGAGATGGATCGATGATTCCTTTGCCCAAGGTGAGCACATAACTCCCCACTTTAACCACAATTCTTCTAGCTTCTTGAATCCATTTTATTCGCAAGAATTTATCTCCTCCGAAAGATCAGATTCCAACTCATTGACGAGCAGAAAGGATTCAACTCTTCACCTAAGGGGTCACGCAAAAATGAGTTCACATTCTAAAGGGCAATGTTGACATACTCTTGGGCCGCGCCTCCATCGCGTATTCCTCAACCTATCTTGGATACGTCTGCGGATCCGCTCAGTCGTTGCGATCCAATCTAACGCCAATCTCACTCCTCAGAATGCGGACTTATTGCTGCGCGATCCATAAGGGAACTGGAGCATGATATCATGTTCCCGATGAGAACGGGTCTTCGGATAACGTTTGTCATAGGTTCATTCTTGGCTTTGCTTCTACTTGATGCAGGCCAGCCTGTAGCTCAAGATTTACCTCTAGCTTTGAATTGGATGACTTTGGGTGATTTCGACAAAGCCTATCACCTACTGCTTGAAATCCAAGGAAATACCGATCTTGATCCTGGTCTGATTGAATACCTTTTGGGCATGGCTAGATGGAACAATGGAGATCCGTATGGTGGAGAAAAACATTTGCGTCAAGCTTTGGACACAAGACCTTATTCCATGGAAATCCTATTGATGTTATCCCTTTGTCTTGAAGAGCAAGGAAAGAGAAGCGACGCCCATGAGATGTATCATCGCATCCTTGATATGACTTCAAAGCAGTCGATGATGGCGATGAAAGGCGCAGGTAGAACGCAAACACCTGATTCGAGAATTACAGGAACTTTATCTCCACTGGAGGATATAACGATCCAGGATGGACCTCGAGGAATCGAGGTGGTATCTATCCAGAGAGTGGATGGCCTCCATGTCGAGCTAAGAAATTTGGTGAAACGAGATAGAGTTTTGGCCGGACAGCCTCTGGACCTTGTATTACGTGCCATGAACCAAGGTGACCAGCCTGTGGAACTCTTCCAAAGACCACGCTTAAAATGGGAATACTGGATGGATTCGGATCCTACAGGGACTTTGATGGGAGGGGGATCCAGGATTCCCAATCGTGGGAGCGATGAACCCATTGTGCGTTTGAATCCTGGAGAACAGCATTTTATGGCACTTCCCACCTTCCGCGATCTGACTCCAGGGCTTTGGTATTTCTCTGTAAGCATGGATATACCTTTTGAAAGCTCAGAAATAAGCGAAGATCCCTTGATTCATTGGGTAAAGGTGCCACCCTTAGGCATTGAAATCATTCCTAAGCCATGATTCTTGAAAATTATCTCGAGGGCATCAAACTTACTCGTGAACTGGGAATCGGGGGAATGGGCACGGTCCATCTGGGACATGATGTGAATCTGGATCGCCAAGTTGCGGTCAAGCTATTGAAGCCGGAACTTGCTGACCATCCAGTTTATCGGGAAGCTTTTTTGCGGGAAGCTCAAGCCTGTGCTCGTATCAAACATCCCAATATTGTTCCAATCTTCGGTCTGGGAGAAACATTCAGGGATGGATGCAAGGTATATTTCATCGTGATGGAGTACGTTGCCGGGGGATCTCTCATGAATCTCCTGGCTCATTCGCCCTTGTCCTGGAGAGATACTTTGCGCTTGGCTCATGACCTGTCTTCCGCATTGAAATGTTCGCATGCGTTACGGTTGATTCATGGCGATTTAAAGCCATCTAATGTCTTGATTCATGAGGACCAGCGATTTGTTTTGGGAGATTTCGGTCTGGCCCGATCCTTCGAGCAAGAGGGAATGGGATGGGGATCCAAGGCCTATTGTTCTCCAGACAGGTTACGCACCGCAAGGCCCACAACGATGTCTGATGATCTTTTCGCATTGGGCATTGTTCTGCATGAGTCTATTACAGGTACTCGTCGCATTCAGGAACAGGATCAGATGCTTTGGCCATCCCATCGACGCATTGTGAATAATGTAATGAGTGCATCCCATGGGGTTCCTCCGGATCTGGCCTGTCTTATAGGGAGACTGCTTTCCTCTCCTATGGATTCGCAGGCCATCAGAGATGCAGAGGAAGTCCATGAGCTTACCGAGAAAATGCAACAACGTACCAGAATAGCCTCCATCCATGAGACTGGTCCCATTTCTCTTCAGGGAATACCCGGTTCTCCAATCTCATTTATGGAAAGGGTAAAGCTTTCAGGAATACTATGGATTCTGGGGATACTTCTTTGGTGTTGGATTCTGATATCCGCCTTGGATGAACAAGGAATTAGAACTGACCCTGGAATGTCAGATGTGCATTTCATCTCCCGAGACGCACCAACAGATCTCAGCTCCAGTTTAGAGAACCCCTCCCTTGATAGGGCTCTAATCCTGGAGGAACGGGGATTGTTGGATGAGGCTGTTCTTGCCGCCAAGAACGCAACGATAGATTCTCCTGAAGATCCATTGCCTCTCTATCATTTGGGAAAGCTCCTGGTTGCACTGGAAAGATATCCAGAAGCATTGGATTCTTTGCGTAAATCCTTGGCTGGAGCTACCACGTTCAGAAGAATTCTATGGCGACTTCAATTCGATGGTGACTCTGTCGCGTTGGCGTCTAAAGATTCCATGGTTGCTTGGCATTACAGGAACCAGGAAGATGTTTGGATTGTCTGGTCAAGAGAATGGGATGGACATCCTGTGCGTAGATGGAACGTGGAAAAGGGATGGAATTTTCTGGAACGCGTGCGACCGCTAGATGCGGCGGTATTGCGTGCAGGACAATCCGAATTGGTTGGATTCTCTCCGAATAGGAGATGGAGACGGAATTTCCGAGGTAGAACGATACGGTCCGCTGTTCATAGCCAAGATAGAGTGTTGGTCGATTTTGTTGAAGGTGGACAGCTTTGGCTCGATGCGTCTACAGGAAAGATTCAAGATCTATCCTGTATGTTAGCATCGACAGAATGGATGAATGATTCAGTTGAAATGGAGTGTGTCCAGTCTTACATGGAAGAAGGAGTGGAATTTAGACAAATCAAAGGAATAGGATCAAGAATAGAAGCGTGGGAAACACAGGGTCCCCAAAGCCTCCTATGGAGCATTACAGCGCCGCGTCAAGATGAAACCATTTCTTTCATCTTGACAGAGAATGCCTTGGTCTGGGCTGATGAGGACGGACGGCTCCATGCCGTATGCAAGAGAACAGGGAATGCACACTGGATGATCGATCTATGGGCGCCTTGTCGTTCCCTTCTGGCAGGGAAGACGCTTGTTCTTGCCTCTGATATGGATGGAAATCAGGTCGCTATTCATCCCACTCCATCACAAGGTTCAATACATGAAGCTCTTGAAGCCAACATCCTTCTTTTCACAGGAAAGGCGCTGAAAGGCTTGGGACAATGGGAAGATGCATTGAGAACCCTGGAGACCCTTGTGCAAGAAGTGGAGCCATCTTTTTCGGATGCATATCTGGAACTCGCTGATATATTGGACCAATTGGGTCGAACGTCGGAGTCAGAAGAGGCAGCATTGCTGGCAGCTCAAATCGATGAACCTGGCTCTTCGGCGTGGACAGAGGCTGCCCGATTCCTGAGAGAAAGGGACCGATCTCTTCGACTCGAACATCTCCTGGATTGGAAAGAGGGCGGGAAAATCTGTGCCACGGTACGTGATGGTTCCATCCTTGTCGCGAGTGAGGGCCGTATCTGGTTTTCAAACAGAGATAGCGATGCGGCGCGCCCGATTTGGACAGGGATCGGTTCGCTTACAAGCTCTTTACCCTCCATAGGAATCTCGGCCATGTCCGAGTTGTTTCTTTGGAACGGGTCATCCGGCTTGTCCCAATTTACCATGCCCTACCCTATTGTTCACATGTTAAAGGGACCACCTTTTGTTTTGGGTATGAAGAGCAAGGAACACTCTGTCTTGGTAGCGTGGAACCCTTGTCCAGAGGGAATTCTCTGGAGCCTGGATCTGGATGGAGAAATCCTGGCTCTCTGGAGGGTCGATGAGGATTTCTTACTGGCGGAAACGCAGGTTACCCATGATTTTAGCAGTCTCACTTGGATTGCCCTTAAGGGACTCTTTGTTCGAGAACAGCGTTCCATCGCGTCCAAGGCTTGTCACGCTTGTTTGGAGAAAGACGGCTTTATTAAGATATTTTTCGGGAAGGACAAGCAGATGGAAGAAGTGCTTCGTGGCTATTCGACAGAGGATGGGAGACAGATTTGGCGTTTGGATTTTTCCCCTGCCGTCATTGAATCTGTTTTCGGAGATCCTATTGAAGGTCATTGTGCTGCGATTTTGAGGAAAGATCGGATGCGCCGGTGCATTTATCTTGATGCAAGGAGTGGAATAGCCAAGTGGATTTCAAACGAATTACCCTCTGGTGAAACTCGTTTTCTGGGAATGGCAGGAGATCAAATCTGGATTGGATGCGGTAGACGTGCTTTATCGTTTCACAAGGCAGATGGATCTATGGTGGAAGATTTGCTTCTCCCATCCACTCCATCTGTAAGTTGTGAGACGAACGGTGAAACCCTATTCATTACCCGAAGAGGAGAAATCGTGAGGAGCGTAGCCTTTTGAATCTCGTATCATCATGCTCATTCGTTCTGAAGCAGGAACCTTATCCGTGGATGGTATTTCTTACGGCTTTGTTTTCCATTCTTGGAGGAAATCCATGGATCGGCTTTCACATGGGTCTGGCCTGGTATCTATCTCACGTTAGCAAAGCTTCTTATTGGATGTCAACATGGGGCATTCCCATATTGGTATCTCTCCTTGCCATGTTGCCTCGACCATTAAATTCATGTATTACCTATCCATGGATAGCCCTTGTCCTTTACCTGGCAACTCTGAACGCTTTGTTCGGAAAATGGGAAAATCGACCTTTTCAGAATCTCGCGAAGGGCTTGATTGCGGGTGGAGTTTGGGCCATTGGCAGGACTCATATCCTGCATCCGTTCCCAGCAATGGCGCTGCTCATACCCATGTTTCTAACGCTCCTCATCTTAGAGAATTCTTATGGCAGCTTTTGGAAATCCATCATTCGATTGGGTATTGCAGGCTTTCTCTTGACAAGACTTCTTCATAGAGAAGGTATGGATCTCCTGGCTTTATGGGCATGGTTTGTTCTCACTTTTTGTCTTCTCTTGCTTCTTGAGAGCCTTATAGGACACCTCATACGTTGGTTCTTCGTGGCTCCTGTTTTGTATGCCGTGGTTGGTTGGGTATCGGGAAAATTCATACAGCCCATGGTCATAGACTTCTTGGGTGAAGGGGAAATGGCATGGGAATATTTCCCCCTCGTGATGGCTGCATTCTGTATGATATGGGGAGAAACGAGAAGAGTTTTGCGCGCTCTTTATTCCCTTACCCTTGTTTCTATTCTTCCATTTCTTTTTTGGTTGGGGGGATCTCTTCTCGTTTCTCCCGGATTGTCCTATCTTCCATCCAAGGATATATATTTCATTTCAATCTTATCCTTGGGAATCTTTATTGCCCTATCTTTCCCAGAGCCTCAGTTTGAGTTAGCAAGTACCGTGCCTGGCAAGTTGAAGACAGTGTGGACTTATATAAGTCAAATATCCAGGAGGCGAGATGTATCGATGGGGTAAAAACTCGCCATGCAGAGGTGTGTTTGTCCCCTGCCTATTGGGAAGGATGAATTCCTAGTCGCTTTAGTTTCTTTGCCAGATTGTGTCGATCCAATCCTATGGCTTCAGCTGTCTTTTTGATATTCCCATTATTACTTTTCAGAGCTTCCTGCAGATAGACTCGTTCGAAATCCTCTTTCGCATCGTGAAACTCGGCCGCATGGAAGGATAGTGTGGGACGAGTTTCGGCAGGGGGTAAATCATCCAAAACTAGATCGATCGCGACTTCCTCGCCCCCCAGAGCACAAAGTCTGTCAACGACATTCTTAAGTTGTCTGATATTTCCTGGCCAACTGCTTATTTTCAAAGCGGTCAAAGCGTCCTCTCCAAACCGGGGAGCCCTCTTCCCTGTGTTCTTTTCCCATAGATCTCTGAAATGATCTACCAGTATGGGTAGATCTTGTGGGTGTTCCGAAAGCGAAGGGAGGCGAATGGTGACGGCATTCAGCCTATACAAGAGATCTCGCCTGAAACGTCCCTCTACGCATTCTTCTTCAAGATCCTTAAGCGTTGCGGCCATGACCCTGACTCGAACAAAAATTGGGGCGGATCCCCCTACGCGATAAAAAGAGCCATCCTGTAGTACTCGTAGGATCTTGGCCTGTGTCACAGGAGACATATCACCCACCTCGTCCAATAAAATAGACCCTTCATGGGCCAGTTCGAATTTTCCTGCCCTGCGCTCGTTGGCTCCGGTAAAAGCCCCTTTTTCATGGCCGAAAAGCTCACTTTCCAGTAAGCTTTCGTGAAGAGCCGCGCAGTTCACCTTGATCAAAGGACCTTCCCGACGCTCGCTGACCCTATGGCAGGCTTCTGCGGCCAGTTCTTTCCCTGTTCCTGTATCACCCACGAAAAGAATACTCAGTGGCGTTGGGCCCATGGTCAGGATTTCCCTTCGCACCTTATCCATGGCTGGTGATATTCCGAGAAGATGTCTGGAAATACATTCTTCCAGCGTTTTCATCTCCATGGAGTCCAATTCTTCCTTGTCGACCATATCGTCTGTTTCCTGGAGCTGGGAGGGAGAAACCTCTCTAAATGTCTCTTCCCCTGTCTCCCAATATACGAAACAGCAACGGCCGAAATGTACGGGCATGCCATATTCCACATTCGCGCGAATGACTCGCTTTCCGTCTATGAAAACACCGTTTCTGCTACCTTCGTCCACAATCGTCGTCTTGCCCTTTTCCAGAAGAATTCTGGCATGACGCCTGGATACAGTCTCTTCTTCGAGAAATAAATCGCAATCCGGATCTCTTCCCACGGACATTTCTTCTCTATCGATGGGAATCCTCATTCCCACCAGGGGGCCCGCTGTACCAATCAGTTCTCTTTTCAATCTTGCCTCCCTGTCCTGGCTTGCTCCATACGCTCCAGTTCCTTCGCCAGTTGTTTGCCCAGAGATTCCCAAGAGTAGACAGACCTTGCCTTGGATGCGGCTGCGCGTCCAAGCGCGGCTGCCTTACATTGATCTCGTATCAGCGAACGGATTGCGGAAGACATTTGTTCACCTTCCGTGACGATGACGTCTATATTCGGCTCCAGATCAATGCCTCTGATCCCGCGTGGAGTGGATATGATGGGCAAGCCTGCCGCCATGAATTCCAACATTTTGATATTGCTTCCAGATCCTTCGAACATGGGATTGAGCGCCATGTCCGATGCATGAAGGACTCGCTTCTTGAATGAATCGGACATCCAGCCTGTAATGCATAGATTCTCTGGGGCATCCTGCAACTGGAAGATTCCTTCCATTGGAATGGATTGTTCTTTGCCTGCGGATGGTGCCCAACGAAGATGGGTCATGGCGAGCCCTAGACGGCGTGGCTCCCTGGATGTAGGTTGATTCAATTGAAGGGATTTGAATCGAACAGAGTCGCTTCCGTTCGGAACATCTACGGAAATTTCAGCGAACACGCCTGCATGAATATCGTGCCGATCCAGGAGATGTCCTTCCGAATAAATCTCCAGCTTCCTTGTTGCGATGGGAAGGATTGGAAAGAAACGTCGAAGACGCTCGGCGGTCATGGTTGTGGGAGCAGTGACCAGAAGATGTAGACGTCCACCTCCGGATTCCGGAAGTCGCAATACGGCATCACGTTCCATCCATCGTATGACACCTGTGTTCTTCCAGAACTCATGAAGGTACCAACCTTCACCAAAGAATGAGTTGGGAAGATTAGCACAGGTAGATTTGCCAATCAAATCCAGCCCAACCGTACCAGCGATACAAAATGTAACTTCAGGGAGAGACCTGGCCAAACGATCCATAATAAATCTGGCTGCCTGGATGTTTGGCAACCAGGATGCGGAGGCGATGAAGGTCGCCATAAAACCGTAAATGCCCAGGGATAACTTTGCGTCTCTTCGTTCCTGTGCCGTGGCGGGACGAATCCCTTCTGTATCTACACCATTGGGAATCAACACCTTCATGCTATCTGTGGATCCATATCTGGTTTCCATGGCTGTGATGTCTTCCTGTGAACATGCAATGACCATAGAGGATTCTTTGAACGCCTTGCTTTCTGCCCCAAGAATGAGCCGCTGGACCCAAGCCTTTGTGAAGAAGGGTGCGCTGCAAGTCCAGGTCTCAGCCAGATTCGCTTCGCAATTGTGAGACCAGTAGATCAAGGGCAACCCTTTCCTCAAACGATAGCAGGAAGGGAAAAGATAGGGATAGACGATAGAGACCCAAGGCTCATGGGATACCAGGTTGCGAAGCTTCCTGCGTACCAGGGGGCTAAGGATGAGAAACAGATCATACGTCAAGCAAAGATCCATTCTTTTCATCGAGAACAAGGCGTGAGCAAATCGATGAAGTCTAGATACGGGAAGCTTAATCCATTCGAAGGAGGGATTTACAAGGCCCCTTTGTTCCCTTCCCTCTTTACACAATTGAACATAAGTGATTCTCCAAGGCTCGGGGAGGGCTTCACAGAGTGCGCGGACTCGTATGCTTCCTCCCGCCCAGGGAGAATCCACGTCCCTGTCACCAATAAGCACGAAATGTCGATCGCAATTCATTCCAAAATCCATGTGCCAAACAGTTCAGGTTCCAGAAAAGAATCCGCCATGCGAGACCAACAACTCAGCTCGTTGGCTCTGCCTCGTTGACGGCATATATTGGCCCTGAGTCTCATCCCTGGATATGGTTTTTCTATTTGAAGAACTGACCAGGGTATGGCCATCTCTGCCGACCACCCATAAGGCCCAAGTTGAGCTGATCTTTCCCAATACGGATCAAAAGAGCGGTCTTCACCAACCATATGTATACTGTCCCAATACACTCCGAGAGGGTTAATCATGAAATGAAAGAATGCTTCAGGCCTGTTCGGAAGAGAGATAAGCAGTTCCAAATCGTCACCCAACCACACATCATCGTCTCTATTTTCCCCAACGATATAGAGAACTTCTGGTTGTGGCTCATCACACATGACGGCCACGTAGAGTCGTTCTTGATCGTAAATAACCCATGCTGTCGTGGTAGCCTCCAATATCTCGGATCGAGAGGCTAATGATAAAAAGGCTTCTAAAGGCTTGGATAATTTCCAGGCGTGGTCTTCCAAATGTCCATCTATCTGGGGTGGTGAAGCGACTTCAGGAACTCTCGAGATCACCACCTCGCGTTTCTCTAGTTTGCTCGCAATCTCTGCCATTTCTCTCAGCTTGGCAAGTTCAATGATGGGAGACAGGTCGAAGCCCAGATCCAAACCATTCTTTGACTTGTGCAGTGCGGATCGAACTGTTTCCTCGCTCTTATGAAATAACTCCTCGCCGGTCCACCAATTCATACGGTCACTGCAACACAAAACATACTTGTCAGTCGAATAGAGCGCCCAATACGCATTGTGCTCAAGCCAATCTCTCTGTTCAGATTCTGTCATTCGGTTTCCAAGAACCGTTTTAGAAAGCATCCCAAAATGATGATCCATGAAAAACGACTGTCCAACGTTCATCTTGGATCGATATAGGTTCCGAAGTTCTGGAAGAATCAAGGTTTGTGCTCTTTGTCTGATTCGGTGATAAGACTCAAAATACATGGATTCATGGGTGTAGAAAAAGGCATTCTGGTTGCAGTCCACAAAAAACATTCCTGGAGCAGCAGCTTCCAAGCATCCGTTAAGGAATGCGGGTATGAGACCATAATGATGAAAAGAAAGCCTTCCATCCTTTTCCTCCAAAGGAGCTGGCAAAATGTCTTTAGAAAAAATGCTCAACTGAAAAAGAAACAAAATGACACAATCTGGCATCTCCTGGGAGATGGTTGCAATGAATTGAGCTCCCCTTTTCCGAACGATGGCTTCATATTCCTGGAAATTCCTACTGTCACGATGGATGGCGCTCGAATAAGCCCATGGATTATTCCGTTTTGGTTCCGGATTGAGAAAGAATCCCACACATGTTCCTTCTTGGGCAGCTCGCGCAAGGAGACGGACGTTATCGCAGATGGTATCCCAGTGTCCATTGTCAAACCAATCTTGATCCGAATCAGATTCCATCAGAATGAAATTATCCGTAAAATTTCTCCATCCAATTTCTCTTAAACATGCTATATCTTTCTCATAAGAATCCTGATCCAAGGGAACGGGTCTCAGCATATGTTTTCCTGCCTCAAGTTGAAAAACGATTCCGTCGAAAGGCTTGCTCTCCATGCTTTCGAGATGGCCTTTAATATCACAAGGGAAAGGCGCATTTCCACCGTACTCGATCAATTTCTTCTCCAATCCAAGAGCCTTTGGCTGATGTAAAGGATGCAAGATCACCAAGATCCATATCCCCCAAATCGTATAGCGTCCATTGATCGTTGCTTTCATCAATCATTCCCTCTCATCCAAGATCATAATGATCCCGCCAATATAGGCATATTCAACTCAACGGGAAACAACTCTATTTTGTCACATTCCACGCCCGAATTTCTATTCATCCCGAATTTCTATTCTTGTATTATTAGCATTGAAGTATTTCAATATAAGAAACAGCGGCATAAGCGAGTTTTCTTTTCTGCTTCCATTCTATATATGCCAAGAGACTCATTCGTTTGAAATGAGCAAGAAAGGAGAGGTGATCGACCATGCCCAATTTACTTCGTATTTCCGAGGCTGTATCCTTGGCCTTCCATGCATCAGCCCTTCTTGCGGCGGCGGATGGCAAGATGTTATTGACGCGCAGCATGATGGCCCAATTTCTAAATGTATCAGAAGCTCATCTCACAAAGGTGTTACAGAGGTTGGGACGCCTAGGTATCGTTTCTTCTACAAGAGGACCCCGAGGTGGATTTTATCTGAATAGAGCTGCGCTGAAAATATCTCTTCTGAATATCTATGAGGCCATTGATGGGCCAGTGTCAGAAGACCACTGCCTACTGAATACTCAGGTATGCCAAGGAGCCGAGTGTGTGCTAGGAGATCTATTACGTTTGGCCAACAAGGAGGGACGATACCATCTCGAACAAACGACGCTTCATATGGTTGCCGCTAAGACAGGAGATAAACTTCTCAAAGCGCTCAAGAAGTCCATAAAGGAGGATTAGGCAGAGCCCAAAGGTCACCTTGCGGGGAGTTGATAGATAGAGGGTCGTACCAGATCCAGTCCCGATGTTGATGCAGCCATGCTTTCCATATGACCTACAATAAGGTATCCTCCCGGAGTAAGTCGCTGCACGAGATCGTATAAAACTCTATTCCTTGTTGCTTGATCAAAATAGATCAAAACATTTCTGCACAAGATAGCATCGAATCTGCCAAGATCCTTGGGTAAATTGATCAGATTGCATCTTTCGGATTGGATCATATTTCGCAACAGGCTCTTTACCCGAATCCATTCGGGCCCAATCTCCATGGAAGCAAGAAAATCGCCACGGTACAGCGGTGGAACATCCTCAAGAACACGATTGTCATAGACGCCTTTTTTACATGCATTAAGAGCAATTCTCGAAATATCTGTTGCCAAAATACTCGTTTCAATCAAGGTTCTTGGCGCTCTATTCTTGAGAAGCAAGGCAAGTGAAAACGGCTCCTCGCCTGAAGCACAAGCCGCTGACCAAAGACGAAACCGTTTCCTTCCTTGTACAGACGCTTTGATTACAGCTGAACAGAGAAAATCGAAATGAAAAGGTTCTCTGAAGAAGCGGGTGACATTCGTGGCAACCAAATCGATCAAGGTCAGGACTTCGGATCCAGTCGAATCCCCCAACAATATATCCAAATAATCTTCCGCAGCACTACAACCCAACCTTTCCATGCGGTGTTTAAGTCTGCATCTTAGAAATCGCTCTGTCCCCTCTCGCAAACAAATTCCCGATTCTTGTCTTATAATATCTCTTAAGATCCCAAAAGTCTTGGGGTGTATGCTGCTATTCAGTAAACCCGACATAAGTATACTCTACATTTCAATGCTTTGGAGGGCTATTAGGCCTTTTCTGAAAACAATATGAGAGATTTCTCGAATAGACATGAGGAGATGTCGCATTATCGATAGATCGGGTTCACTGAATATTTACTTCAAGGTAACGTGAAGCAGAACACAGAACCCTGTCCCGGTTCGCTCGATGCCGATATTGTCCCTTCCAGAAGTTGAAGACTTTCCTTTGTTATACATAGTCCCAATCCACTGCCAGGGAATTTTACTCTGGGATGAAACTTGAAACAGGGTTCGAAAAGTCGACCCACTTTTGACATGTCAAAGCCTATCCCATTGTCTCTTATCTCGTATATATGTTTTCCTTCCTTAGTTCGTGAACAGGAAAACTGAACCCGGGGTCTTGTAGTGAACTGCACTGCCTTGCGCGCATTGCTCAAGAGTTCATTCAGGATCAACCGGAGCAAGTTGGGATCAGAAAATACAGGCTTCATCCTTTGGCAACGGAAGGATACCCCTTTCTCCCGAAATTCATGCACGATCTTGTCCCAAACTTCTTCAGCCATCAAAGCGATGTCAATCTCATGTATCGTTACAGGAGTATTCACTACTCGATTGAGGTCGATCAATCTGCTTACAAAGCTGCTTGCCTCTTTCAAGCTTTGATGTGCCTTTTCGAGATATTCTTGGACATCGTGATCCAATTGAGACGATAGATCTTCTTTGATTAAACGTAAGAACCCATCCGCACCCCATAGGCTGGATCGAAGTTCATGCGCCAAGATAGAGATTAAAGTGTCTTGATCCAAAGTACGTCTCAGTCAATCGAGAAGAGATCAGAATCAGATTTGGACTCCCATTTCTGTCAGAAAATTTGTAACCATTTTACCGAGTAATCCATCATGTTCCATCATAATGACTTTACCATGATGAATCAATTCCAGAGACCCCAGTACTCCCATCTTTTCGGTCCCTCCGGCCACGTAAATATTCAGTGAACCCGAACCAAACAAGGCATCTGGTGGAGAGGAGACAAAGATGCTGTTTTCGAACGGTTTGAAATCCCCTCCCACGCCGAATACACATTCGGCATCTGGGAGGGGATTT
>Ga0114946_10000152_pt1 | contig 39939 bp, 31 predicted proteins | sample WalLakDeSediment_FD_88676 | JGI IMG/M metagenome (GOLD analysis project Ga0114946, IMG submission 88676) | Lake sediment microbial communities from Walker lake, Nevada to study Microbial Dark Matter (Phase II) - Walker Lake 11/02/13 Deep Sediment | ecosystem: Environmental > Aquatic >... | reverse complement strand
GCGCTTCAGGCGCCGCGGCGGCCGTGGCGCACGGCCAGGCGGTACGCGCGAGCGCGGTCGATGCCCGCCGCCTCGAGCGCGGTCCGCAGGTCGCGCCCCCAGTGGCCCGCCGTGGCGAGCCGGCGCGCCAGGTCCTCGGCGGCCGCGGCCGCCGTCGCCGGGTCGTCCTCGACGCCCCCCTCCGGCCCGCCGGCGTGCGCCGCGGCAGGGCCGATCACGACGACGATCTCTCCGCGCGGCGGGTCGTCGGCGAAGCGCGCCGCCAGCGCCGCCAGCGGCCCGCGCTCGACCGTCTCGAAGCGCTTGCTGAGCTCGCGGGCGACGGCCGCCGGCCGCGCTTCGCCGCAGGCGCGGGCCAGGTCGCCCAGGGTGGCCGCCAGCCGCCTGGGCGCCTCGTAGAGCGCCGTGGCGTGGTCACGGGCCGCGAGCTGCGCCAGGCGCGCGCGCCGCTCGCGTCCCTTGCGCGGCAGGAAGCCCTCGAAGGCGAAGCGGTGCACGGGCAGGCCCGACAGCACCAGCGCGGGCACGAAGGCGGTCGCCCCGGGCAGCACCTCGACGCGGACACCCAGGTCGAGCGCGAGCCGGACGAGTTCGGCCCCAGGGTCGCTGATGCCGGGGGTGCCGGCGTCGGTGACGTACGCCACGTGGTGGTGCTCGGCGAGGATCGCCGGCGCGCGGGCGGCCATGGTGTGGGCGTCGAGGCGCAGGAGGGGCGTGTCGATGCCGTGCCGTTCGCACAGGATCCGCGACCGGCGGGTGTCCTCGGCGGCGACGACGTCGGCCTCGCGCAGGGTGGCGAGGGCGCGCAGCGTGATGTCGTCCAGGTGGCCGATCGGGGTGGGCACCAGGGTGAGGCGGTGGCCCTCCAGCGCAGGCCTCGTCACTCGCCGCGGGGCCTGGCGAGCAGCACCGGCACCCAGCGCCGAGCGCGACCGCGACGGCGGGCGTTGCGGCGCAGCGCCGCCCGCAGCGTTGCCCGCCACAACTCGGCCTCGCCGACCGTCACGGTGACGACGACCCCCTCCGGGAGTCGCACCCCGGGTTCCAGCTCCACCCGCCCCTCTCGGACCCAGCCTCGGTACGCGCGCAACTCGTCCTCCCGTCCGAACGCGGCCGTGCCGCCTGCTGCCCACGGTACCGCGTCGCCCACGGTCGTGCGACGGCGCGGCCGACGCGCGACGCGGGCGGGCGGCGTCGTGGCGGCGGCGCGGCGCACGACGGCCCTGCCAACGCCCTCGCGGCCACCGCGCACCATGCTAGGATATCCCCCGGGGATAAGAAGCGCGACGTCCTCCCCGAAGGGAAGTACGCATGCCGACGACCACGACCGCCACCCCCGCCACGACCGCCGACGCGCCGTTGCGGCTGGAGGACGAGACGCAGCGACGCGTGCTGCACCGGCTGCGGCGCCTCGAGGGCCAGGTGCGGGGCTTGCAGCACATGATCGAGGACGGCCGCTCGTGCCGCGAGGTGCTGACGCTGTTGGCCGGGGTGCGGAGCGCCCTCAACGCCACCGGCGACCTCATCCTGGAGCGCTACGTGGTGTCGTGCACGGTCGAGCTGCAGCGGGGCGAGGCCAACGTCCGCGACCTCGTCGACATCGTCAGATTGAGCCGCGGTTGAAGGCTCAGCCGCTGAGCCGCGGTTGAAGGCTCAGCGCTGCGCCGCGGTTGAAGGCTCAGCGCTGCGCCTGCAGCGTGAGCCGCTGCAACTGCGTCTCCGGGTAGTAGAAGCCGAGGATCTGCGGGTAGGTGTACCCGGCCAGCGCCAGCGTCCGGGCGCCGTACTGGCTCATGCCGACGCCATGGCCCCACCCCTCGCCGCGCACCACGAGGTCGCCGGTCATCACGAACCTCGTCGACTTGAGGCCCCACGCCCGTAGTTGCGCACGGAGCCTCACCCCATCGAGCACCGCCCGACCGGCGCTGCCGACGAGCTCGGCGCGCACGACGCGGCCCGAGCTCGAGGTCTCGAGCACGCGCAGCCGCTGCAGCGTGCCGAGCTGGATCCCGCTGGCGGCCAGATGGGCGGCCACGCCGCGGGGGTCGAGCCGAGCCGTCCAGCTCGCGTGCGGTCCGCCGCTGGCGACGTCCTGGAACGCCTGCAGGTAGGGGATCTCGGACCCCCACACCTCGGCCGACGAAGCGATCACCCCGCCCGAGTCCGCGTGGTAGTAGGTGCGCGCGAAGGCGCCGCGGTAGGTGAGGACCTCGCCGGCGGTCGCCGTGACGGCCGCGTCGCTGGCCGGGTGCTCGACCGAACGCCCGCGGTAGACCTGACACTCCACCGTGGCGCACACATCGTAGTCGCTCCGCGGATCGACGTGCAGCAGCGTGTAGGTCCGCGCCGCCACCGCCTGGGCCCGGAGCGCCTCCGTGGGCCACGAGGCCTGCATCTCGGCGGGGACCACGCCCCGCAGATAGGCCTCGAGGTCGAGGGCATTGATCACCCGCACGCGCCCCTGGTCCGCCAGCAGCCGCACGGTGCCGCGGTAGGCGCGCCCGCCCCAGTTGAAGCCGTCGTCGCTGGTGAGGTCGAGCATGCGGCCGGCGTCGCGCCCGTCCACCCACAGGCGGTCCCCGACGGCGACCGCCGACCAGCCCAGGCCGAGCGGCGTCTCGAAGGGCCGTCCGTCCAGGCTCCCCCGGTGGGGCCCGTCGAAGCGGATGGCGGCCGTCGCCACGTCCGCCAGCAACACGCGCACCAGCACCTGCCCCTGGGCGCCGGCCAGCAGCGACAGCAGCAGCGTTAGGAGCCAGACGCGGGTCGCCTGCGGCACGTCCTTCATCATGACGCGGCCGCCGCCGGCGCCGGGTGGTGAACCGCACGCCCTCACGAACGGCGAGGGCGACCTACAGCTCGGAGGGCCGCGGGAAGCCGAAGGTGAAGGTGCCGCTCACGTCGGCGTAGGTCATGCGGACGCGGTAGATCCCGCTTCCCTCGGCGAAGACCTGGTTCAGCGCGATGCGTTGGCCGGTGCGGTAGGTCTGCTCGAACACCGCCCGCTCGGGTTGGCCGCCGGCCCCGGTCTGGAAGCTGACCGGCTGCTCGTAGGTGACCTGCACGGTGACGGTCCCGCGCCGCACGCGGCCCTCGATGGTGATCGGCATGTCGGAGCGGGTGACGGTCCGCCGGTCGGTCACGGCCCGGTGGTCCATCTTGTAGAGCACCACCGGCGTGGTCCCGGGCACCCCCAGGTACCAGCCACGCCACTCGCCGATACCGATGAACACGGCGACCACCAGCAGAAGGAAGATGACGATGTCGCGCATGGGGCAGTATAGGGGCTCCCCGCCCGCGGGTGTGCGAATCGGTCCACCACCCGATGCGGCGCCCCTAGGCCCCGCGTTGGGGCCGCGGGGCGCCGCGGGCGGGCGTCGGGCGTCAGCGCGCGACGGTCGTCGCGTGCAGCGAGCGCAGAACCGTGTGCAGGATGCCGCCGTTGCGGTAGTAGTCGATCTCGACCGGGGTGTCGATGCGCACGACGGCCTCGAAGCGGATCAGGCGGCCGTCCGGCTTGCGGGCCGCGACCTGCACCACCTGCTTGGGCGTCAATACGTCGTCGATCGCCACGTCGAAGGTCTCGTCGCCGTCGAGCTCGAGCGAGGCGGCGTTGTGGCCGCCGAGGTACTCGAGCGGCAGGACGCCCATCCCGACGAGGTTCGAGCGGTGAATACGCTCGAAGCTCTCCGCCAGGACGGCGCGCACGCCGAGCAGGAAGGTCCCCTTGGCGGCCCAGTCGCGGCTCGATCCCATGCCATAGTCGACGCCGGCCAGCACCATCGTCGGGACGCCGCGCGACTGGTAGCGCTGCGCGGCCTCGTAGACCGACACCACCTCGCCGGTGCCGAGGTCGGTCGTCCAGCCGCCCTCGGTGCCGGGCGCCAGCTCGTTCTTCAGGCGGATGTTGGCGAAGGTCCCGCGGGTCATCACGCGGTCGTTGCCGCGGCGGGCGCCGTAGCTGTTGAAGTCGTTGGGCTCGACGCCGCGGTCCATCAGGAACCTGGCCGCCGGGGAGTCCTTGGCGATCGAGCCTGCCGGGCTGATGTGGTCGGTGGTCACCGAGTCGCCGACCTTGACGAGCACGCGGGCGCCGCGGATCGGCGTGATCGCGCCCGGCGCGTCGGCCATGTCGACGAAGAAGGGCGGCTCCTGGATGTAGGTGGAGCCCTCGTCCCACTCGAACAGCTCGCCCCCCTTGACGGGGATGGCGTTCCAGGCGGCGTTCGAGCGCTCGATGCCGTCGTACAGGCGCCGGAAGGTCTCGGGCTTCATCGCCTGCTCCATCGCGGCAGTCAGGTCGGCCGGCGTCGGCCACAGGTCGCGCAGGAACACGGGGACGCCGTCGGCGTCGTGCGCCAACGGCTCGGTCAGCGGGTCGAGGTCGACGGTGCCGGCGATGGCGTAGGCGACCACCAGCGGCGGGCTGGCGAGGTAGTTGGCCTTGACGTGCGGGTTGATGCGCCCCTCGAAGTTGCGGTTGCCGGACACCACCGCGGCGGCGACGAGGGCGTTCTCCTGGATGGCGGCCACGATCGGCTCGGCCAGCGGGCCCGAGTTGCCGATGCAGGTGGTGCAGCCGTAGCCGACCGTGTAGAAGCCGACCTGCTCGAGGTAGGGCGTCAGGCCGGTGTCGTCGTAGTACTCGGTGACGACCTTCGACCCCGGGGCGAGCGAGGTCTTGACCCAGGGCTTGGCGCGCAGGCCGCGCTCGGCCGCCTTCTTGGCCACCAGGCCGGCGGCCAGCATCACCGACGGGTTGCTGGTGTTGGTGCAGCTGGTGATGGCGGCGATGACGACGTCGCCGTGCCGCAGCCGGTGCTCGCTGCCGTCGGCCAGGCGCATGGCGCCGGTGCGCTCGAGCCCGGCGTCGTCCAGGCCGAAGCCGCGCTCCTTGACCGGCTTGCGCAGGTCGGCGCGCCAGGCGGCCTGCATGTCGCGCAGCAGGATGCGGTCCTGCGGACGCTTGGGGCCCGCCAGGCTCGGCTGCACGGTCGCGAGGTCGAGCTCGAGCGTCTCGAGGAAGACCGGGTCGGGCGTGGTGTCGTCGCGGAAGAGGCCGTTGGCGCGGGCGTAGCGCTCGACGCGCTCGACCTCGTCGGGCAGGCGGCCGGTCTGCGTCAGGTAGCGCAGGGTCTCGGCGTCGGTCGGGAAGAAGCCCATGGTGGCGCCGTACTCGGGCGCCATGTTGGCGATCGTCGCCCGGTCGGGCAGCGTCATCGCGGCGAGGCCCGGGCCGAAGAACTCGACGAACTTGCCCACGACGCCGTGCTTGCGCAGGATCTGGGTGACGACCAGCGCCAGGTCGGTGGCGGTGGAGCCCTCGGGCAGGCGGCCGATCAGCTTGAACCCGACGACCTCGGGCGCGAGCATGTAGACCGGCTGGCCGAGCATGACGGCCTCGGCCTCGATGCCGCCCACGCCCCAGCCGACGACGCCGAGGCCGTTGATCATCGTGGTGTGCGAGTCGGTGCCGACCAGCGAGTCGGGGAACACGACCTCCAGATCGAAGTGGGGCCGGTGCTCGACGCCGCGCGACAGGTACTCGAGGTTGACCTGGTGCACGATGCCCGACGCCGGCGGCACCACCTTGAAGTTGGCGAAGGCCTGCTGGCCCCAGCGCAGGAACTCGTAGCGCTCGCGGTTGCGCTCGAACTCGATCGCGGCGTTGTTCACCAGCGCCAGCGGCGAGTCGTACTCGTCCACCTGCACGCTGTGGTCGATGACCAGGTCGACGGGCACCAGCGGGTTGATGACCTGCGGGTCGCCGCCCATGCGCTTCATCGCGCTGCGCAGCGCGGCGAGGTCGACGACGGCGGGGACGCCGGTGAAGTCCTGCAGGACCACCCGCGCGGGCTTGAAGGGGATCTCGAACTCGCCCGGGGCGGCCGGGTCGTACGCCGCCATGCGCCGAACGTCGTCGGCGGTGACGTCGTAGCCGTTCTCGTTGCGCAGCAGGCTCTCGAGCAGCACCTTGATGGAGAACGGCAGCCGGCGGACGTCGGCCAGGCCGTCCTCCTCGAGCTTGGCCAGGCGGTAGTAGTACGCCGGGCCGCTCCCCGTCTCGAAGGTGGCGCGGGCGCCGAAGCTGTTCTTGGGACTGAGGTCGGGCATGGATCCTCCAAGCGGGCGGGATGCGGGCGCCGGCGGCCGGCCGGCATCGGCGGTGTGCTCTCCCCCAGTCTGCCATGCGCCGCTGCGCGATGGGTTCCGGGTCGTCCCTCCGGCGCCCGAGGCGACCGTCGACGGCCGCGCCGAGCCGACCCGGACCGCTGAGGCGTCATCGCGCTGGCGGCCGCGGCCGGCTACACTGGCCCATGCCCGGCCCCCGATCCCCCACCAGCTGGCCGCTGCTCCTGCTCGCGGCCGCGGCGCTGTCGGCCTGCGTCCCGACCGCCGTCACCGAGCGGCTGGCCGGGCCGGCGGCGCAGGCCGTCGAACGCGCGGCGTACGAGACGTACCACCGCATGGAGCTCGGGCGCCTGCGCCTCGGCACCTACACCACCAACGTGCTCGTCGACGTCGAGCTCCCCCGCGGCGCGCGCGTCACGGTCGAGGCGTTCACGGGCGACGACTACCGCCTGCGCCTCGACTCCGACTTCGTCGAGGGCATCGCCTGGCACGTCACCCCGCGCGGCGTGCGCCGCGTCATCCTGCGCTGACCCGGAGGTCACCCATGCTCGGACGCTGGTTGCTCGTCCCCCTCCTCGCCCTCGTGTCCCTCGGGACCGCCCAGGACCTGCTGCGGCTGGCGCCGGACAGCAGCGTCGTCGTGCTCGAATTGGCCCCCGACGCCGGCCCGCCGGCGGGGTTGGTCGAGGCCATCTCGGCACTCCCCTGGGGCGAGGCGGCGGACACGCTCGGTAGGCTCGCCCTCGGGCTCGCGGACGCGACCAACGGGCCGGGCGAACTCGACGTCGTGGCGACCCTGCTCGGCGAGCTCGGCGCCGAGTGCGCGCCGGCGGCCGACGTCCTCGCCGGCGCCCGCGTCGATGACCTGCTGGCCGAGGGCGTCCTCGTCGTCAGCATCGCCCCGTTCGCCCCGGTGCCGCACGTGCTCGCCCTGGCGCGCGCGGGCGACCCGGCGCGGGCGGCGGCGCTGCAGGACGCGCTCGTCGCCTGCTTCGGCGGCACGCGGCTGGAGCAGGACGCGGTGGCGCTCGAGGTCCTGTTCGACGGGACCGAGATGCCACTGATCGTCGCCCGCGTCGGCGACGTGTTCGTGGCGGCCACCGAGCCGAACCTCGTCCGCGGCGTCGTGCGGCGCGCGGGCGGGGCGACCGAGCCGTCGCTGGCCGACCGGCCGCTCGGGCGCGCGTTCGCCCGCCTGACGCCCGGCGGGATCGGCTTCGGCCTGGACCTCGGCGCGGTCGGCGCGACCGTCGCCGCGCTCGCCGGCGACCTGCCGTCCGAGGCGGCGCCGGTGGTCGAGCGGGCGGTCGCCATGCTCGAGACCCTCGGCGTCGTGGCGGGGCGCGTCGGCTGGGAGGCCGACGGCCTGCGCTTCGAGAGCGTGCACGCCTGGCCGCCGGACGCGCCCGACGCGCCGTTGGCCGCGCTGCTGGCGGACCCGCGGCGTGCCGACCGGCCGGCCTGGCTGCCGGCCGGCGCGGTGGCCGTCAGCTCCACGCTGGTGCCGCTGCGCGGCCTCGTCGACTACCTCGACGATTGGCTCGTCGCGCTGGAGGAGCCGCTCGGCATGCGCGCGGACGTCCGCGGGCTGGCCGCCGACCTGCTTGGCCTCGACCTCGACGCGGCACTGCTGTCGTGGATCGGCGAGACGGTCCACGTGATCGAGCTCGCGCCGCTCGGCACCGACCTGCGCGGCTGGGTCCAGGGCACGCCCCGCATCGTGGCCATCCCGGTCCTGAACGAGGAGCTCGCGCGACTCGGCCTGGCCGAGCTGGGCGCGGGGACGGTGCGGCTGCTGACCGCGCTGGCCGCCATGGCCGACGACCCCATGCCCATGGGGACGCCGCCCGCCGACCCCTTCGCAGATCCGTTCGCGACCGGCCCCAGCGGTGACGCCGGGCTCGACGCGCTGCTCGGGCCGCAATCCTACGTGGTGACGCAGGAGACGATCGACGGGCATCCCGTCGACCGCGTGCGCGCCGGCCCCACCTTCGACCTGGGCGTCGCGCTCGTCGACGGGCACCTCGTGCTCGCGACCCCGTTCCGCGCGATGCGCCAGCTCCTGGCCACCCGTGCCGGCGGGCCCGACCTGCGGGCCGACCCGACCTGGCGCGCCGCCCTCGACGCGCGCCCCGCGGATGCGCGCAACGCGGGCTGGACCGACGTGCCCGCCTACCTGCGCGGCCTCGCCGACGTCGCCGACCTGGCGGCGCAGCCGATCGCCTCGCTGCTGGCGCTGGGCCTGACCACCGACCTCTTCGACCGCGACCCGTTCGGCGGTTTCGACGACGACTGGGGCGCGTTCGACGGCGGCTGGGGCTGGTCCGACGACGGCCTGACCCCGCCGAGCTTCGGCATGCTGCCGTGGGACGTCGACCTCGACACCATGCTGGCCGTGCCGCTCGCGGTCGGTAGCGAGGTGCGCGGCGAGTTCACGCCGGACGCGACCAGCAACCTGTTCTCGCTCACCGGCGTCGCTGCGGGCACCGTCGTCGAGGTCGAGATGACCGACCCGTCGGGTTCCGTCGACACCTACCTGTACGTCCTCGACGCCGACACGGGCGAACTGCTGTTCGACAACGACGACGCGCCCGGCACCGACCGCTCGTTCGTCGCCTTCGAGGCGGAGCCGGGCGTAAGTTACCAGGTCCTCACCACCAGCTTCGGCGGCTTCGACGTCGGCCCCTACGCACTGGGCGTCCGGACGCGCGCCGCCGCCGAGGCGGCGCCCGAGGCGGCCGAGGCCGAGGCGCCAGCGGCCGACGACGGTGTCGCCGTCGAGCCCCCGACGTTCGCGGAGCTGCTGGCCGTCACCGACGTGCTGCCGCGGCTGCTCGAGCTGCTCGCCGAGCGCAGCGGCCTGGCCGCCTCCACCACCACGGTGGACGACGGCGCGGCGTTCACCCGCACGTTCGTGCCGCTGCGCTGACGCCCGGCACGTCGCGGCGCCCGGGACCTGCGGTCCCGGGCGCCGTAGCCTTGCGGCGGGGTGGGGTCAGTTCACGGGACGCGGCAGGTGCTTCTGCAGCCGCTGCTCGTACGCGACCTTCGGCAGCGCGCCCACCACCGTCTCGACCGGCTGGCCGTCCTTGAACAGGATCACCGTCGGGATGCTCATGACCCGGAAGGTGATGGCGGCCTGCTGATGGTCGTCGACGTTGAGCTTGCCGACCTTGACCTTGCCGGCGTACTCGCCCGCCAGCTGCTCGATGACCGGGCCGACCATGCGGCAGGGGCCGCACCACGGCGCCCAGAAATCGACCAGGACCAGGCCGTCCTGGGTCTCGGCCTGGAAGTTGGCGTCGGTGAACTCGACCATGAATACCTCCCGTAGGCGCCGACCGTGAACGGCGACGCGACGCGCACATGGTAGGTCAGCCGGCCGCCCCCGGCACGTCGCCCACCGGACCCGCACCGGCCGCCTCGCGCGGCGGCGGCCACGGCGCGCCGGGGCGCCAGGCGACCAACCCCGCGGCCGGCGAGCCACGCACGGCGCGCGGGGGCGTGCTTCCCAGCGCGCGGTGCCCCCCCTTCACGGCGGACCACAGCAGCTGCGCCGGATCGGCAGCGCTGCCGTGCACGGCCACGGCGGCCGCCCACTCGTCGACCGGATCGAGCGATGGGCTGGAACCGCGCGAGTCGGTGCCGAGCGCCACGCTGACGCCGTGGCGCGCGTAGGCGGCCCAGGGGAAGGTCCCGCAGCCGAGCACGGCGTTGGACCGCGGGCAGTGGACGACCACGCAGCCCGCCCGCTGCAGCCGGCGCAGATCGTCGTCGTCGACGTGAATCGCGTGGACCAGGGTGGGCCGGGCCGCCAGCACCCCCAACGCGTCGAGGTAGCCGACGGGGCTGCGGCCCGACGGGCGGAAGGCGCGCAGGATCGGCCCCATCGCCTCGCACAAGGGGCCGTCGCCGTGGCGGTGCAGGGCGACCTCGCCCGGGTCCTCGGCCACGTGGACCTGCAGCGGCAACCGCTCGGTCCGGGCGAGGCCGGCGAGGCGCTGCAGCAGCGGCCCCGACACCGTGTGGGGGGCGTGCGGCGAGAGGCCGAGCCGAACGCAGCCGGGACGCTCGCGCGGCCGGAAGCGGCGGACGACGTCCAGGGCGGCGTCGTAGGCGGCGTCGGCGTCGGCCGGGTCGGGGGCGAACACCTCCCAGTAGGCGACCCCTTGCAGATCGGGGTCCGCCAGCAGCAGCGCCAGCACCGCCTCGTCGGTGACGATGTCGCCCACCGTCCGCACCCCGGCGGCCTTGAGCTCGTCCAGGCCGGCCCTCGCGGCCACCAGGCCACGACCCCCGGCCCGCCGGTGGGCGATCACCGCGCGGATGAAGTCGACGTAGGGGCCACGCGTCAGCGGCATGCGCGACAGGTCGAGGTGGGTGTGGGCGTTGACCGGGGGCGGCGCCACCACCGGGGTCCGTGGCCGCAGCCGCGCCGCCGGATGCTGCGCGCGCAGTTCGGCGAGCGGTCCGACGGCCACCACCGTGGCCGGCAGTGGGTTCACCTGCAGCACCACCGCGGCGTCGCGGCGCGGGCGGCCGAGGCCGTCGTAAACGAGGTCGGCGGGCCACAACTCGCGCCGGGGCGCGGCGTCGTCGGGGCGGTCGGTGGGGGGCCAGGGCGGGCTCAAGCCGCGGCGGCCGTGGGACCGAGCAGCGCGGCCGCGTCCGGACGCCGCACGATGCGGTAGAGGCTGTCGCGCTGCGCCGGCTCGAAGCCGGCGTCGACGATCTGCCGCACGATCTCGCGCTCGACCGTGGCCTGGTGCTTGGCGCCCGCCTGCGAGACCACGTTCTCCTCGAGCATCGTGCTGCCGTAGTCGTTGGCGCCACAGAAGAGCGCGGTCTGCGCCACCTTGTGGCCCATCGTGGGCCAGGAGGCCTGCAGGTTGACGAAGTTGTCGAGGAACAGCCGGCTGACCGCCAGGTGGTGCAAATAGGCCGACGGGCCCGCCCCCGGGGCCTTGCCGTCGATCCGCACCCCCTTGGTCTGCAGCGTCCAGGCGATGAACGCCGTGAAGCCGTTGCCGTGCTCGGCCAGCGCCCGGTCCTGCGCGTCCCGCAGGCGCAGGAGGCTCGCGACCCGCTGCGCCGGCGTCTCGCCGAAGCCGATGACCATGGTCGCCGTGGTGTACAGGCCGAGCGCCTGGGCATCGGCCATGATGGCCAGCCACTCGTCCGTGGAGATGCGGGCCGGCGAGACGTGGCGGGCGTGCCGAACGTCGTCCACCAGCATCTCGCCGCCGCCCCCAGGCAGGCCGTCGAGGCCGGCGGCGCGCAGCTCGGCGAGGACCTCGCGGGCGGTCATGCCGGTGAGCCTCACCATGCCCTTGATCTCCTCGGGGCTGAACGCCTCGACGCGGATCGCGGGGTGCTGCGCCTCGAGGTGCCGCAACAGGTCGAGGTACCAGTCGAACGGCAGGTAGGGGTTGACGCCGCCCTGCATCAGGACGCGCGTGCCGCCGACGGCCTCGAGCTCGCGTAGCTTGGCCGAGATCTGCTCGAAGCTCAACACGTAGGCGTCGGCCTGCCGCCGGGTGCGGTAGAAGCCGCAGAAGCTGCAGCCCACGTTGCACACGTTGGAGTAGTTCACGTTGCGGTCGACGAGGTAGGTGACCGTCGCCGGGTCGGTCCGCTGCAGCCGTGCCTCGTGCGCGGCGCCGGCGGCGTCGAACAGCGGCCTGCCGTACAGCGCGACCGCGTCGTCGGGGCTCAGTCGGGCGCCGACGGGGGCGCGGTCCAGCGTCATGCGGGCACGATAGCACCGGTGCCGAGCCGCGTCGGTGGCCCGCCCCCCGGAAGGGCCGCCGCCGCGATGGCTGTGTACCGCGCGCGTGCGCGGACCGTACAATGCCCCATCATGCCCGCCGAAGCGGCCCCGAGGCCGTCCCCCACGAGCCCCTGGCGCGTGGTGGTCGAGCAGGTGCGGCGCGAGGTCGGCGACGCGCGCGACGAGTACGGCTCGCTCGGCAGCATCAACTGGCTGCGCCACCACATGGGCGACCGCGGCGCCAACCCGAACGTGGTCCGCAACATCATCTACCGCAACAAGGGGAAGCTGCCCGACAAGCGGACGCTGTACCGCATCCTCGACGACCTGTGGCGTACCTGCGGCCAGCCGCCGCTGCGCTGCCCCGAGCTCGAGGCGCTGCTCTCGCCGGGCAACGGGCACGACCAGGAGGTGCTGCAGCTGCTCGGCCGCGAGAAGCGGCGCGCCTTCCGCACCTTCGTGCAGGCGGTGCGCGCGGGCGAGTTCCCGAAGCTGGTCATCGCCGGCCGGCCCGGCAGCGGCAAGACGCTGCTGACCGACTACATCCAGCAGGCGCTCGAGGTCGCGCCCGCCGGAACCGACCGGCTCGTACGGCTCGAGTTCGGCGGCACCGACCTGGCCACCGCCCTGGCCCGCCTCGGCGCCGCGGTCGAGGTCGCGCCCGCCCTCATGGAGGCGCGCCTGGTGCGGGTGGGCGCCGCCAGTTCGTTCGCGGTCCAGGCCGACGCCCAGGCCGACGTCGCGCGGGCGATCCTCGAGGCGGCCCGCACCCATCCCGGCCGCCAGGTGATGCTCCTGCACGTGTCGCAGACGCTGGGCGGCCAGGAGAGCCTGGGGCGCGCTTCGCTGCGCCTCAACGAGCCCGACGTGCCGCGCGTGTCGGCAGCGGAGTGGCTGTGGGCCTCGCTGTTCGAACCGCTCTCGCGCCTGCCGCGAACGGCCGTGCTGGTGTCGATGGCCGACCTGCCGCTACGGGCCCAGGCCCGCATGGGGGCGTTCGCCGGCCCCGTCCGCCTGACGCCCCCCACCGTCGCCGAGGCGCGGCGCTTCGTGCGCGCTCGCCTCCCCCACGTCGGCGACGACCGCCACGAGGAGATCGTGCGGCTCGCCGGTCGCTCGTTCGAGGAGCTCCGCACCCTCACGCTGCTGGCGGAGATCCGCGACCCGGCGGCCGACAGCGGCGCGACCTCGGAGCGTTCGGTGATGCAGCTGGCGAGGGCGATCGACAGTTGCGACGCCCGCCTTCGGCGCTTCCTGGCCGTCGTCGCCGTGCTGTCGCTGCCCGACTTCGCGGCGTTCGGGCGCGGCGAGCTCGCGCGCCTCCTGCGGCGCGTCGATGGCGATGCCGGCGAGTTCGAGGCGGCCTTCCTCGATGCGACGCCGGGCGCCAGCGACGCGGTGCGATGCTTCTCGCGCGAGCTGGCGCACGAGTTGCGCGCGCGACTCGCGACCGCGGACCCGGCGACCTACCGCGATCTCCACTGGCAGGCCGGCGCGCAGGTCGAGGCGGCGGCGCGCGCGGCACCCAGGGGCGAGACGGCGAGCCGCTACCTGACGTTCCTGCTGGAGGCGCGCGCGTGGGGTGCCCTGGCCGACTGGATGAGCGTGCACGGCGCGCCCCAGGCACTGGTCGGTCGGCTGTGGGCCGCCGCCGCCCAGGAACTCCCCGCGGGTCGCGATCTGGAGCGCATCGCGCAACGGGTCGCGTCCCACTACGTCAGGCTGGGGACGTTCCAGCACCCGGACGTGCGCGACGCGTTCGCCGTGCTGGCCGCCTCGACCGACGCCGACCTGCGGACGTGGGCCGCCCTGCGGCGCGTCGAGGGCCTCGCGCTGCGGGGTCACCACGATCAGGCGGAGGCGCTGCTCGCGGCGCTGCCGTCGACCGACGATCCGCGCCTGGCGGCCGATGCCGCCATCGCGCGGGCGGGGGTCGAGCGTTGGCGGGGCCGTCGCGGGGAGGCTGCCAGGCTCGTGCTCGAGGAGGCGCCCAAGTGGTTGAGGGACGCGGACCCGGGCGTCGAGACCGACGCGGTCCGGGTCAAGGCGTCGCTGTGGGCCGGGTTGCTGGCCAAGGACCGCGGCGACCTCGACGCCGCCCTCGCGAGCTTCGCTTCGGTTCCCCGTGCCGACGACCTGGACGCCGCCAGGGTCGCCTTCCAGCGCGGCGACGTGTACATGCGAATGGGACACTTCGACCGCGCGCTGTGCGCCATGGACGAGGCGGTGGCCCTCGCCCGCCGATCCGACGCCCTGGCGATCGAGCGGACGCGCTACCTGGCGCGACGGGCCACGGTGCACCGGCGGCGCGGCGACCTGCATCGAGCGGCGGCCGACTTCGCGGCCGCTCGGGCCCTGCTGCGCTCGGGTCCGGACGGTGCCACCGGTCACCGCCCCGCCGCGGACGACGGGGAGCGGGAGTTCTGGTTGGCCCGCGTCGACGACGAGGCCGGCATGCTGCTCCTGGCCGAGGGGCGCTTCGACGAGGCCGCCATCGTGTTCGACCGCGACCTTCTCCGCTTCCGGCGGTACGCCGAGGCCCACGGCGTGGACGCCACCTACCGCGTCCTCCGCAGCACCTTGCGCCTGGCCATCGCCTACGGCTGCAGGTCCGTGGGCCAACCCTTCCGCCGGCCCTTCACGGTCTCCGCCGCCTTGGGCGCCGACACGCCCGACCTGCGTCAGGCGCGCGCGCTCATCGCCGCGGTCCTCGAGCGGGTCGAGGACGACGAGGAAGGCTGGAACGTCAGCTCGCTCGCGCGCGACACGCTGCTGGTGGCGAACCTGTTCGTCGCGTCCGGCCGAGAGGCCGTGGCGCTGGCGGAACGGGCGCTCGAGGGATCGCGCTACCCCAACCAGCGGGCGCAGGCCCACGCCCATGCGGCCGCAGGCGCCCTGCGACTGCCCGACCTGGACGCGGCCGAGGCGCACACGGAGGCGGGCATCCGGGCGCAGGCCGAATCGATCGCGGCGGCGGCCGGCGAGGAACGGGGCGACGCGGAGCTGTGCGCGTGGCTGGTGTCGCTCGCGACCTGCGCCGCCGTCGCGCGCGGCGACGCCCGCACGGCAGGGCGGCGCCTGGCCCAGGGGCTCGCGCGCGCGGAGTTGCGCCCGTACCACGCCGCGCTCTTGCGGCAGTTCGGCGACGCGGTCGAGTCCCACCGGCTCGCGGGCTGGGCCCGGTCGCCGGAGCTCGCGGCCGCGCTCGACCTCGACGGTAGGCTCGACCCCGGCGCGCTGCGCCTGCCGGACGCGCTTGCCGCCCACTGGAGTCGCGTCGTCGGCGACCCCGATGCGGCGGCGGCCTCGACGACCACGACCGACGCGTCGCGCCCCCAGTGGGGACCGGAGGTGGAACCATGAGGATCGGCTTCATCGGCCTTGGCACGATGGGTGCCCCGATGGCCGCCCGCCTGCTGGCGGCCGGCCACGAGCTCACCGTGCACAACCGCACGCGCGCCCGCGAGGAGCCGCTGGCCGCCCTGGGCGCCGCCCGGGCGACCGACCCCGCGGCGGCCGCGGTGGGCGCCGAACTGGTGCTCACCATGGTGTCGGACACGCCCGACGTGGCGTCCGTCGTCTTCGGGCCCGGCGGGGTGGCCACCACGCTCGGCGCCGACGCCCTGCTGGTCGACATGAGCACCATCGCGCCCGCCGCCACGCGCGACTTCGCGCAACGCCTCGCCGCCGCGTGCGGCGCCGGCTGGCTCGACGCGCCCGTCTCGGGGGGCAGCGAAGGCGCCGAGCGCGGCAGCCTGTCGATCATGGTGGGCGGCGACGCGGGCGACCTCGAGCACGCCCGGCCCGCCCTGGAGACCCTCGGCACGACGATCACCCACATCGGCCCGGTGGGCGCTGGCCAGCTCGCCAAGGCGATGAACCAGGTCATCGTCGCCGGCACCTACGCCGCCGTGGCCGAGGGCCTGGTGCTGGGCATCAAGGCCGGCGTCGACGTGGACGCCGCGCTGACGGCGCTGGCCGGCGGCGCGGCCGGCTCCTGGGGCCTCGTCCACCGGGGACCGAACGTGGTGCGCGACCGCTACCCGCTCGGCTTCCGCGTTCGGCTCCACCACAAGGACCTCGGCATCGCCCTCGCCGCCGCACGCGAGCTCGGCGTGCCGCTGCCGATCGCGGCGCTGGTCGAGCAGTGGGAGACCGGCCTCGTGGCGCGCGGTCACGGCGACGAGGACGTGTCGGCGATCGCGCGCGTGGTCCGCGAGCAGGCCGGGCTCGGCCGGCCGGAGGGCGGCGAGCGCGAGCCGTGAGTGGCGCCGGTCAGTCGCCGCGCCCGGCCGCTTCGCTCGCCGCCGGACCCGGGCGCACGGCGAACACCCACACGCGCGGGTCCTCGCCGTCGGCCTCGACGCCGCTGGGGTAGCGGACCACGTCGACCCGCTCGAAGCCCGCCGCCGCGAGCACCCGCCGCAGCTCGGGCGGGTCGTAAGGACGCTCGCGGTGCACCTCCGTGAAGGCGCCGGCCGGGCCCTCGCACCAGGCCTCGACCGTGGCCCGTCGGGCCGCCGCGTCCCAGGCGTGCCGCCAGCGGAAGTGCACCTCTCCCGCCCAACCCTCCACCGGGTCACCCGTCCACAGCGCCGCGAGGCCCGGCGTCGTGTTCGCGTCGAACGCCCACACGCCGCCGGGCTCGAGGTGCCGGCGAACGAGGGCGGCGACGGCCGCCAGGTCGCCGTCCTCGAGCAGGTTGTTGACCACGTCGAACACGGCCAACGCGAGGGTGAACCGCCCAGGTAGCGGCGCGTCGCGCAGGTCCCCCCGCACCCAGGCCACGCCCGGCAGCTTCGCGCGGGCGACGGCCAGCATCGCCGCCGAGCCGTCGACGCCGACGACCTCCAGCCCCGCGCGGACGAGCGGCGCGGTGGCGTTGCCGGTGCCGCAGCCGAGGTCCAGCACGCGCCCGCCGCGCCACCCGCGTTCGCGCGCCCCGGCGAGGGCGAACGCGACCCAGGCGGCGTACGGCACGTCCTGCATGATCGTGTCGTAGACGTTTGCCAGGGCGCTGAAGGGCGGGGCGCGCACGGGCCAGGCTACCGCGCCGCGGCCACCGCCGCCGCGGAACCGTGCGCCAGGCCCAGGTCGGTCGAACCGCGTGGGCCATAGCGTGCGGGCGACCTCGGGCGCGCGCCCCCGCACCCCGCTGCCCCCCCGGCGGGGGCCCGCCACGAGGTTGTCCGGCGCGCCGCCGATCGAGACCATGCGTGCAGCCGAACCGGGTGGTAGCGTGGGCGGATGATCGGCGTCGACCTCGGCACCACCACGGTTCGCATCCACGTCAAGGGCAAGGGCGTCGTGCTGCGTGAGCCGGCCGTGATCGCGGTGGTGCGCGGCACCACCGACATCAAGGCGGTCGGCGAAGAGGCCTACCGCATGCTCGGGCGCACGCCCGGCAACATCACCGCCGTTCGCCCGATGGCGGACGGCGTCATCGCCGACTACACCTTGACGGAGAAGATGCTCAAGGCGTTCATCCACAAGGTGCTGACGGGACCCGCACGCTTCCTCCGCCCCACCATCATGGTGTGCATCCCCAGCGGCATCACCGAGGTCGAGAAGCGCGCGGTGGTGCAGGCCGTGCACGAGATCGGCGCCCGCAAGGCGCTGCTGATCGAGGAGCCGGTGGCGGGGGCGATCGGCGCCGGCATCGACATCGCCGAGCCCATCGGCTCGATGGTCGTCGACATCGGCGGCGGCACCACCGACGTGGCGATGATCTCGATGGGCGGCATCGTCGTGTCGACCTCGATGCGGGTCGCCGGCAACGTGTTCGACCGCGACATCATGGCCTACGTGAAGGCCAAGCACAACTTGCTGATCGGCGACCGCACCGCCGAGGAGATCAAGCGCACCATCGGCGGCGCCATGGTGCCGACCGGCGACGAGGTGTCGAGCATGGAGGTGCGCGGCCGCGACCTCATCGACGGCCTGCCGAAGACCGTCGAGGTCACGTCCGAGGACGTGGTCAACGCGCTGCGCTCGTCGCTCGACAAGGTCGCCAGCGGCGTGCGACGGGTCCTCGAGCAGTCGCCGCCGGAGCTGGTTTCCGACGTCATCGAGCGCGGCATCGTGCTGACCGGCGGCGGGGCCCAGCTCTACGGACTCGACGTCTACCTGCAGCGCATCACCAACATCCCGGTGGCGGTGGCGCCGGACCCCGAGGACTGCGTCGTCATCGGCACCAGCCGCGCCCTCGACATGGCCCACCTGCTGCAGGACGCCCGCACCCGCTACGACCGCTACTGAGCCGGTCAGCGCGCCCGCGCGGTCCGTTCAGGTTCAGTAGCCGACCGCCTGCCCGTCCTTGCGCGGGTCGCTGCCGGCGACGTAGCCGTCCGCGCCGCGCCAGATCGCCTGCGCGCCGCCGAAGGCGAAGCCGGCGTCGGGCGCGCTGATGTGCAGGTCATGGCCGAGCGCCCGGAGCCCGTCGAGGGTGGCCGCCGGGAAGCCCGCCTCCACGGCCAGCGCCCGCCCCGCGACGACCCGCCAGCGCGGCGCATCGATGGCGGCCTGCGGATTCTGGCCGTGCCCCACCATCCGAAGCATCATCTGCAGGTGCCCCTGCGCCTGCATCGGACCGCCCATCACGCCGAAGCTGCAGCGCGCCGCCCCGGCGGCCGTCACGAACGCCGGGATGATGGTGTGGAACGGGCGCTTGCCTCCGGCCACGCGGTTGGGGTGCCCGACGTCGAGGACGAAGCCGGCGCCGCGGTTCTGCAGGGCGACGCCGGTGCCCGGCACCACGACGCCGCTGCCGAAGCCCCGGTAGTTCGATTGGATCAGGCTCACCATCGCACCGTCGCCGTCCGCGGTGGTGAGGTAGACGGTCCCGCCGCCACGCGGCGCGCCATGCCCGGGATCGCCCGCGCGGTCAGCGTCGATGAGGCGCGCGCGGCCGGCCAGGTAGTCGTCGTCGAGCAGGTCGGCCGCCGTGACCTCGCGCATGTGGTCGGGATCGGCGACCCAGCGGTACGCGTCGGCCAGCGCCAGCTTCGTCGCCTCCACCTGCAGGTGCAGCCACGGCAGCGAGTCCACGGCCAGGCCGTCGAAGCCGGGGACGTGGCGGAGGATGCCGAGCGCCGCCAGGGCGGCGACGCCCTGGCCGTTCGGCGGGATCTCGTGCAGTTCGTGCCCGCGCCAATCGGTCGTCAGCGTGCCCACCCAGTCGACCCGCTGGTCGGCCAGGTCGGTCGCGTCCAGCAGGGCCCCGTGCGCCCGGGCGTGGTCGACGATGGCGTCCGCGATCGTCCCGACGTAGAACGCCTGGCCCTCGCTCGCGGCGATCGCCTCCAGGGTCCGCGCCTGCTCGACGTAGCGCCACGTCTCCCCCGCAGACGGCACGCGGCCCCCGGGGGCGAAGTCGCGCTGCCAGTCAGGCGCGTCGGCGAAGGCCGTGGCCGACGCCGCCCAGGCGAGCGCGGTGCTCGGCGACAGGGGGAATCCCTCGCGTGCATAGGCGACCGCCGGCTCGAACAGGTCGGCGAACGGTAGGCGGCCGAAGCGCCGCCACAGCTCGACCCAGCCGGACACGGCACCCGGCACCGTGACCGCGTCCCAGCCGCGCTCGGGCACCGCGTCCAGCCCCGCGAAGCGCTCCGGGGTCAGCGCCCGCGGGCTCCGTCCGGAGGCGTTCAGCCCGTGCAGCCGCGTGCCGTCCCAGACGATGGCGAAGAGGTCGGCGCCGAGGCCGTTGCCGGTCGGCTCGACGACCGTGAGCGCCGCGGCGGCGGCGATCGCCGCGTCGACGGCGTTCCCGCCCCGCAGGAGCATGCGCAGGCCCGCCTGGGCGGCCAGCGGCTGCGAGGTCGCGACCACCTGGCGGGCGAGCAGCGGCGTGCGACGCGACGTGTACGGGTTGGCGAAGTCCACGGTTCCCTCCGAGGCGAAGCGGCGCGGCCGGCGCCGGCCGCTCAGGGGCCGGCCGCCGCCGGCGGCACGCCAGCGGGCGTCGCGGCCGGCAGCAGCGCGGCCCTGGCGCAGCGCGGGGTGAGCGCGAAGCCCGCGACGTAGGCGAGCGCGAGCACCGCGACGATGCCCGCCAGGAAGGGCGTCCGCTGGGACGACACGACCATCAGCGCCGCGAACCAGGCGGGGACGGAGAGCGCGACCGCGGTGGCGACGGCGGCCGCCAGCGCGGCGGCCCGCCCCGGGCGTCCCGCCAGCGCGTAGCCGAGCGCGACCCCGAGGACGACGTGCACGACCGCCATCCCCAGGAGCACGAGCGCGACCACGTCGTTGGGCCGCGGACGCGCACCGAGGACCGCGCTCAGGCCCAGGCCGACGGCGAGCGCCAGGACGCTCTGGGCCAGGAAGGAGACCGCGTAGGCCCAGCGCAGGGCCCGCAACGCGGCGCCGAGCGCTGGCGGCGCCGACCCGAACAGCGGCGCCAGCGGGCCGCGCGCCACGCCCGGTCCGGTCCGGGCGGCCACCTCAGTGCCCGGCGTCGGGTTGGTCGGTATGGCGAACGACCCAGCCGGCGGCCAGGACGAACGCGGCAGACAGGACCACCAGACCGATGAGAACGGCGGTGGCGTACACCATGATGGCGACGAAGGTGCTCACGCCGGGGAGTCTACCGCAGGCCGCATCCCCCGACGCAGGCGCCGCGACAGCGATACGAAGCGGGCCGTCAACGCCCCGCTGGCCACCGCCAGGCCCAGCACCAGGCCCCACCACAGGCCCACGCCCCCGAGGCCCAGGCCGAAGGCGAGCGCCACGCCGCCTCCGAGGCCCACCACCCAGTACGACACCAGCGTGACCAGCATGGGCACGCGCGTGTCCTTCAGCCCCCGGAGGGCGCCCAGCGCGCTGACCTGCAGCCCGTCGAACAGCTGGAAGGCGGCCGCGACGCCGAGGAACGCCACCGCGTGCGCGACGACCGCGGCGTTCGCGGCGTCGCCGACGTCGAGGTAGAGCGCCACGATCCAGCGCGGGGCCCACCAGTACAGCATCGCGGTCGCGGTCATGACCGCCAGCGAGGCGGCGATGCCGACGGCGCCCGCGGCGCGGGCACCCAGCGGATCGCCGCGTCCGACCGCGTGACCCACCCGGGCCGTGGTCGCGACGCCCAGCGCCAGCGGGATCATGAAGGTGAACGAGGCCGTCTGGATGGCGACCTGGTGACCGGCGAGCGAAGCCGCGCCGAAGCGGCCCATCAGCAGCGCCGACGCGGCGAACAGCCCGGTCTCGAACGCCACCGTGAGCGAGATGGGCCATCCCAGCCGGAGCACGTCGCGCGCCATCCGGCCGTCCCAGCGCCAGGGCCCGGCGAACACGCGCCGCGACCGGTCGTGCCGCGCCACGTAGGCGAAGCCCGCCAGCGCCATGGCGGCGTACACCAGGCTGGTGGCGACGCCGGTACCGGTCAGGCCGAGCGCCGGGAACCCCCAGCGGCCGAACATGAAGGCCTGGTTGGCCACCACGTTCAGGGCGACGCCGACGAACGCGACCACCATGAGGGGCCGGGTCCGCCCCTGCCCCTCGAGGTACGCCCGCAGGGCGGTGAACGCCATCCCGGGGAGCACGCCGAACGACACCGCCCGCAGGTAGCCGGTCGCGGGCGCGACGACCTCGGGATCCTGGCCCATCGCCCGCAGCAGGAGCGGCATGAGCCACAGCAGGCCCATCGCGGGCGGCGTCAACGCGAGACCCCACCACATGCCTTGGCGCAGCGCCCGCACGGCCTCGGCCGGTCGCCGGGCACCGGTCGCCTGCGCGACCAGCGGTCCGACCGCGAACAGCATCGACGACAGCACGACGGTGACGAAGAAGAAGCTCACGCTGCCGAGGGCGATGCCCGCCAGCGCGTCGGGGCCGAGGCGCCCCACCATGAGCGTGTCGACGAGGCCCATGCCGTTCTGCGCCATCTGCGCCAGGGCGAGCGGCAGCGCGATCGTGAGGAGCACGGGGAACTCGCGTCGAACGGCGGCTCGCACGGCGGCCACGGTACCGCGGCGGCCGGCCGGCGTCCCCGTGCCGGGCCCCGTCCGACGGCGTGCTAGCGTACCGCCGTGGCCGTGCACGCCAGCGTCTGCCCGCTCGACTGCCCCGACACCTGCGCCGTGCGCATCACGGTCGAGGACGGGCGCGTCACGCGCCTCGAGGGCGACCCAGACCACCCCTACACGCGCGGCTTCGCCTGCGTGAAGATGCACCGCTACCCGGAGCGCCAGCACCATCCCGACCGACTGCTGCACCCACAGGTGCGGGTCGGCGCCAAGGGCGAGGGGCGCTTCGCGCGGGCCACCTGGGACGAGGCGCTCGGGCTGGTGGCCGAGCGCATTCGCGAGGCCGTCGCGCGCCACGGCGCCGAGAGCGTGCTGCCCTACAGCTACGCCGGCACCATGGGCCTCGTGGAGCGCGACCACCCGCTGGCCTTCTTCCGCGCCCTCGGCGCCAGCGAGCTCGACTGGACCATCTGCGCCGCCACCGGCGGCGCCGGCTGGGAGGCCAACTACGGCCCCCACAAGCTGGCCACCGACCCCGAGGACCTGCCGTACGCACGGGTCGTCGTCTTGTGGGGCATCGACGCGGCGCGCAGCCACGTGCACCTGATGCCCGACGTGGGCGCGGCCAAGCGCAACGGCGCCTTCGTGCTGCACGTCGACCCCTACCGCAACGACACCACCCGGGTGGCCGACGAGCACTGGCAGGTGGCGGTGGGCAGCGACACGGCGGTCGCGATGGCGATGGGCCACGTCATCCTGCGCGACGGCCTCGAGGACCGCGACTACCTCGAGCGCCACGCCCGCGGGCTCGACGCCTACCGGCGCGCGGTGGCGGACTGGACGCCCGCGCGCGCCGCCGAAGTGGCCGGGCTGGATCCGGCGCGCATCGAGGCGCTCGCCCGCCGGCTCGCGCTCGACGGCCCCGCCTACGTCCGGGTCGGCTACGGCATGACCCGCAACGAGGGCGGCGGCAACGCGGTGCGCGCGATCTCGCTGCTGCCGGCCCTGACGGGGGCCTGGCGGCACCGCGGCGGGGGCGGCGGCATCTCGACCTCGGGCGGCTTCGCGCTCGGGACCGCGCGCACGGCCGGGAAGCACCTGCTGCGGCCCGGCACGCGGGTGATCAACCAGAGCCGCCTCGCCAGCGCGCTGCTCGATCCCGACGGGCCGCCGGTCGCCAAGCTGTTCGTGTTCAACAGCAACCCGGCGGCGGTGGCGCCCGACTCCGCGCGCGTGCGCGAGGGCCTGAGCCGGGCGGACCTGTTCACCACCGTCCTCGAGCACTTCCAGACCGACACCGCCGACTACGCCGACGTCCTGCTGCCTGCGACGACCTTTCTCGAGCACCCCGACCTCTACGCCGCCTACGGCCACTACCACCTGCAGTGGGCGGAGCCGGTGGTGCCGCCGGCCGGGGAGGCCCGCCCGAACACCTGGGTGTTCCGCGAGCTCGCCCGGCGGCTGGGGCTCGACGACCCGACGCTCGCGTGGTCGGCCGAGGAGGTCGCGCGCGACCTGCTCGCCAGCGCGCACCCGCACCTGGAGGGGGTCACGTTCGAGCGGCTGCGCGCCGAGCGCTCGATCAAGCTGCGCCTGCCGACCCCGTTCCGGCCGTACGCCGCGGGCAGCCATCACCCGGACGGCAAGGTCGCCTTCGATCCGCCGCCGGTGGTCGTGGGCTTCCAGGAGCGGCCGACCCCGGCGTTCCCGCTGCGGCTGATCTCACCGCCGGGCAGCCACGTGCTGAACACCTCGATGGGCAACCTCGCGTCGCTGCTGGCGGCGGCGGGCGGCGAGCCCAGGATGCTGCTGCACCCCACCGACGCGGCCCGACTCGGGGTACGCAGCGGCGAGCGCCATCGGGTGGTCAGCGCCCAGGGCAGCATCGTGCGGCGCATCGACGTCAGCGACGCCGCCCGCGAGGGCGTCCTGGTCGCCCTCGGGCAGTGGTGGCCGAAGCTGGCACCCGACGGGCGCAGCCTGAACGACCTCACCAGCGAGCGTCTCACCGACCTGGGGGGCGGCAGCACGTTCGGCAACGCCGTCGTCCGGGTGGAGCCGCTCTAGCGCCGCCGGACCCGTCCGGCGGCGCGACCGGAAGCCGGCCTACGCTCGCCTACCGATGCCGAGCGCTTCCGCCTGGTACCTTGGCGCATGGTCCGCGCCGCCCTGATCGCCCTGTTCGTCCTCGTCGCCGCGGTCGTGGCGGCCTGGCGCTTCGAGCTGCTGCCGAACCCCTTCGCCCGCGAGCCCGCGCCGCCGGCGGTGCCGGCGCTGCTGGCGGCCCTGGCCGCCGGCGACGAGGCCGGCGTCCTGGCCGCGCTCGCGGCCGGTGCGGGCGTGGCCGTGCTCGACGCGGAGGGCCGGCCGCCGCTGCACGTGGCCGCCCGCGGGGGCCTCGCGCAGGCCGCCGCCGCGCTGATCGCATCGGGCGCCGACGTGCAGTGGGTGGCGGCCGACGGCAGCACCGCCCTGCTGGAGGCCCTGCGCCACGCCCCCGACCCGAGCCTGCCGCTGCTCCTGCTGAACGCCGGGGCCGACCCGACGGTCGTCGACGCCAACGGACAGGGGGCCCTCGACCACGCGAACGCGAACCCCGCCGTGCGCCACAGCGGCCTGGGACTGCGGCTGCGTGAGCTCGTCGAGCGGCCGTTCATCCGCGGCTGGCCGAGCGTGTACGTGGTGCCGGTGACGGACGCCACCATCAGCTCCCGCGCCGCTCACTGGCCCAACGCGTTGCGCGCCTACCGCAACGGCACCCACGAGGGCTTCGACTTCTACGGCGGCGCCATCAGCGGGACCGCCACCATCGCCTACGGCACGCCGATCGTCGCGGTCGCCGACGGGGTCGTCACGCGCGCCGACCACGACTTCGTCGAGCTCGACGCGGCGGCCTACGACGCGAACATCCAGGAGGCGCGCGGCGCGCTCTCCACGCCGCCGGCGATCCTCAACCAGTTGCGCGGCCGACAGGTGTGGATCGAGCACGCCGGCGGCTTCGTGAGCGTCTACGCCCACCTATCCGACATCCCGGCCGACGTGGTGGCCGGCACCCCCGTGGCCCAGGGCCAGGTGATCGGCCTGACCGGCAACTCCGGCACCTTCGAGGCGTCGCGCGCCACGCGCGACGACCCGCATCCGCACGTGGAGATCTGGCGCGGGGCAACCTACCTCGGCCAGGGCCTTGAGCCGGCGGAGATCTACGCGCTGGCGGGCCAGGTGTTCGGTCAGCGCGCGTTGCCGCCGCGCTGGGTCCCCTGACCCGCCGGGCCGCGACGCATCGGCCGCGGCGGCGCGCTGTCTCGGCACCCGTCGTCAGCGCGCCAACCAGCGAAGCGCCCGCGGTCGGTGACCGCGGGCGCTTCGCTTGACGCGGGCGGGCGCGTCCGGGTTCAGCCGTCCTGGATCTGCAGCTTGCGCACCTTGGCCTCGGCGGCCTTGGGCATGCGCAGGTTGAGGACACCGTTCAGGACGCGCGCCTCGATCGCCTCGACGTCCACGCCGACGGGCAGCCGGACGGTCCGCGTGTAGGCCCCACGGGGCAGCGACCGCAGCCAGTAGCGGCGGCCCTCCCCTTCGGGCGCGGCCGGGAGCTCGGCGCGGACCGTGAGCTGCCTGCCCTCCACCGAGACGTCGATGCCGTTCGACGCGACGCCCGGTACGGCGAGCTCCAGGACCAGCGTGTCCTCGGTCTCGTAGAAGTCCATGGCGAGACCGTTCGCGTCGCCGCGGCCGACGTCGTCGAACAGGCGCTCGAAGCCGTCGAACAGCTCCTCGGCGAGGCTGCGGCGCAGGACAGGGGCGGCGTACACGTTGGGCGAGCGGACGAGGGACATGGTCGCCTCCAGGGGGTTGGATTCGCGGTGGGCGGCCCGGACGACGCCATCGCCGCCCCGTCGCCTCACCTGACGACAGAATAAAACCTGAGCGTCTTGTTGTCAAGTTCCCTGAACGTGCCGTCGCGGCCTCACCTGCGCGACGGCCCCCCACCGAACCCGGTCGTCACCAGGGCAGGTTGAACCCCGCATGGTGCCCCGAGCCGTAGTACGCCTCGATCTCGTCCGGGATGCCGGCGACCTCGTCGACCACCTTGAAGAGGTGGAGGTCGTGCTCGGCGATGGTGCCGCTCCGGACCAATGCCCCCTGCAGCCACTGCACCAGGCCGCGCCAGTACTCCACGCCCACCAGGAACACCGGGAACGGCTTGATCTTCTTGGTCTGGATCAGCGTGAGCGCCTCGAACAGCTCGTCGATGGTGCCGAACCCGCCCGGGAACACGACGAACGCGGTCGAGTACTTGACCAGCAACACCTTGCGGACGAAGAAGTAGCGGAAGTTGACCTTGTCGGTCTGGTAGGCGTTGGGCGCCTGCTCGTGCGGCAGCGCGATGTTCAGGCCGACGCTGCGCCCCCCCGCCTCGTACGCGCCCTTGTTCGCCGCCTCCATGATGCCGGGTCCGCCGCCGGTCACGACTGCGTACCCGCGGCGCGCCAGGTCGGCGGTGAGGGCCTCCGCCTTGCGGTAGACCGGGTGGTCGGGTTCCAGCCGCGCCGAGCCGAACACGGTGACGGCCTTGCCGACGTCGGCCATCTCCTCGAAGCCCTGCGCGAACTCGCCCAGGATCCGGAACATGCGCCAGGCGTCCTCGGCCATGGCGTCGATGACGTACTGCTTGCCGTTGACGTCCATGCGCGATGCTACCCGCTGGTCGCCGCCAGCAACGCATCCAAGCTCTCTTCCAGGCGGTCCGGACGCGCCGCGCGCAGGCGGTCCGCGTCGTGGGTGCCCCAGGTGACGGCGTAGGTGGCGAGCCCCGCGGCGCGCCCCGCCTCGATGTCGTGGACGGTGTCGCCCACCATCCACACGCCCTCGGCGTCGAGCGCCGCCAGCGCCCGCAGCACCACGTCGGGGGCGGGCTTGTGGGGGAAGCCGTCCGTGCCCTGGACGACGTCGAGCGCGGCGTCGAGGCGCAGCGCCGCGACCAGCCGGCGCGCCATGTCGCTGCGCTTGGTCGTCGCCACCGCCAGGCGGAAGCCGCGTGCCCGCAGCGTCGCCAGCGCCTCCGGGACGCCCGCGAAGGGGCGCGTCTGGCGCGTGAAGCGCTCCGGGTAGATGCGGCGATAGGCGGCGGCGAGGTCGGCGACCCGCGCGCTCGGTGCGAACGCGGCGTACATCGCCTCGAGCGGCAACCCGACGTGCGCACGCACCGCGGCCTCGGCCGGCGCGGCCATGCCGAACTCGGCGAACGCGTCGCGGAACGCCCCGACGATGTCCGGCAGCGAGTCGACGAGGGTGCCGTCGAGGTCGAACACGATCGCACGGGCGCTCACCGGCGCCGCAGGTGTGCCACGGTGACGCCGTGGCCGCCCTCGTAGGGCACCGCGTCCTCGAAGCGCTCGACCAGGCGCTCGTCCTTGAGGTAGCGGCGCACGGCGTCCCGCAGGGCCCCGGTCCCCTTGCCGTGCAGCACCCGCACGCTCTCGACCTGCAGCGCGTGGGCCTCGCGCACGAGGTCGCGCACCTTCTCGATCGCCTCCTCGACGCGGTCGCCGCGCACGTTCAGCTCGTGCTCGAAGCCCGCGACCGGGGCCACCGGCGCCTGCGATGGCCTGCCGGCGTCGGCCGGCCGCACCAGGGTCGCCTCGTGCCGCGCCACCTCGACCTTGAGCAGGCCCAGCTGCACCACCAGCTGGTCGCCCCGCACCTCGACCACCGGGCCCTCCGCGCCGTAGGCGTCGACCCGCACCACCGCGCCGGGCGCGATGCGGGCGGCGGGCGCGGGCGCGGGCGCGACCCCCAACGCGCCGGCGGGCGCGCGCCGCTTGGCCTCACGGCGCAGCTGCTGGATGGCCTCCAGCGCCTTGCCGCGCTGGCTCGGGTCGCTGCGTGCCGTCTCGCGCCAGGCCTTGGCGCGCGCGAGCGTGTCCTGCAGCATCGCGTCGGCGCGCTCCGCCGCCCGCTCCAACACCGCCGCCTCCTGCGCGCGCAGGCGCGCGATCTGCTCGCGCAGCACGTCGGCTTCCGCCACCGCCGCCGTGCGCGCCACGCGCGCCTCGTCGAGCTGAGCCTGCAGCGCCGCCCGCTGCGCCTCGAGCGTCTCAAGCAGCCGTTCCAGCCGGGCGCCCTCGGGACCGAGGACCTCGTGCGCACGGGCCAGCAGCTCGGGACCGAGGCCCACGCGCTCGGCGATGGCCAGGGCGTAGGACCGCCCGGGTTGCCCCACCACCAGCTCGAAGGTCGGCCGCAGGCGCTCGACGTCGAAGCGCATCGCGGCGTTGCGGACGCCGGCGCGCTGGGCCGCGAACACCTTCAGCGGCGCGAGGTGGGTGGTGACGACGCCGAACGCGCGCCGCGCCACGACCACCTCGAGGATCGCCTGCGAGAGGGCGGCACCCTCGTCGGGATCGGTGCCCGAGCCGAGCTCGTCGATCAGCAGCAGGGTGCCGGGACCGGCGTCCTCGACGATCCGGCGGAGGTTGGTGAGGTGCGCCGCATAGGTCGACAGCGACGCCTCGATGCTCTGCTCGTCGCCGATGTCGGTCAGCACCGCCGCGAAGGGGGGCAGCGTGGCCTTGGCGAGCCGACCGTCGGCCGTGCGCCCCGCCGCCGCCACGAACAGGCCGGAGTGCGCCATCAGCACGGCCAGGCCGAGGGTCTTGAGCAGCACCGTCTTGCCCCCGGCGTTGGGACCGGTCAGCACCAGTAGCGGGGCCTCGCCATCGAGCAGCACGTCGTTCGGTACGCAGTCCTCGATCAGCGGGTGGCGCGCGCCGGGCAGGCGGACGGCCGCGCCCTCGCGCACCTCGGGGCAGACGAGCGACCAGTCGTGCGCCAGGCGCGCCGCGGCCGCCACCAGGTCGAGCTCGGTCAGCGCCGCCAGCGTGGGCTCCAGTCCAGGATCGAACGCCAGCCGCTGGCCGAGCGCGATGAGGATGCGGCGCACCTCGTCGCGCTCCTCGAACTCCAGCAGCGCCAGCTCGTTGTTCAGGGGCACGACCGCGGCCGGCTCGACGAACACCGTCGCGCCCGAGTCCGAGGTGTCCAGCACCAGGCCCGGCACGCGCGCCTGCGCCGAGGCCTTGATGGGGATCACGTAGCGGTCGCGCCGGAGCGTGACGATGGGGTCCTGCACGTAGGGGGCGTACTGCTGCAGCAGCTGCGCCATGCGCTCGCGGATGCGCCCGCGCATCGGGTGCAGGCGGCGGCGGATCTCGCGCAGCTTGGGCGTCGCGTCGTCGCGTACCTCGCCGCTCGCGTCGAGCTGCTCGCGGACGAGCCGCAGCACCGCGTCGAAGGAGGCGAGGTCGCGGGCGAGCTCGAGCAGCCGCGGCCGGTTCGACAGGGCGATGGCCCGCTTGACGGTCGCGGCCGCGTCCATCGTGTAGGCGATCGCGAGGCACTCGGGCCCCTCGAGCAGGCCGCCCTCCCGCACGCGCGCGACCAGCGGCCGCACGTCCTCGACGCCGCCGAGCGAGATGGCGTCGCCGGTCAGGGCCTCGTCGATGCGCTCGTGGGCGGCGCGCAACGCCTCCCCCGTCAGGTCTGGGCGCAACCCCCGCGCGCGCGCCTGGCCCGCGAAGGTCTGACAGCGCTCGGCCAGCGCGTCCAGGACGCGCGCGAACGCCAGCTTCTCGAGGGTGGTCGGCAGGACGCGCATGGCGCTGCGATGATACGGCCTGCGCTCAGCCGGCGCTCGCTCCGGCCCCCGCCTCGCGTACCGCCTTGCGCGGCGGAAGGAGGCCCATCGCGACGACGGACGCCACGATGCAGGCGATGCCCGCCGGGATGAAGCCCCACACCCAGGCCTGCTGGTCGCCCGCGATGCCGCCCAGGATCGGGCCGACCACGCCGCCGAAGCCGTAGGCGAGGAAGACGAGCGGGAAGTTGGTGCCGACGTTGCGGTTGCCGAAGTAGTCGGCCGTGATGGACGCGAAGACCGGGAAGTTCCCGCCGAAGTTGAAGCCGATGAGGGTGGCGCACAGGTACAGCCCGACCTCGGAACCGGCGGCGTAGAAGAACGCGATCATGGTCACGCCCTGCAGCGCGCTCAGCAGCGCGAGCGAGTTGCGGCGCCCGATCACGTCCGAGACCTTGCCCCACAGGATGCGCCCGAAGCCGTTGGCCAGGGCGTAGAACAGGCCCATGGCGGTGCCCGTGACGAGCAGGGCGTCGGTCGCCGACATGCCCCGGGCCGCCAGGCTCTCGCCGCCGAACAGCCGGATGATGCCGATGACCATGAGCCCCGAGGTCGCGGCCACCAGGAAGATGAAGAACAGGCCCCAGAACTGCGGGGTCGCGACCATCTCGCGCTCGCTGAAGTCCACGCCGCCGGCGAGTTGCGCCGCCTGGCCCGTCGGCGGCGTCCAGCCGGCCGGGAGGTAGCCGGCGGGCGGGTTGATCATGGCCCGGGAACCGAGTCCGACCAACAGCGCGAACAGCACGCCGTACAGCAGGAACACCTGGTTCACGCTCCAGCCCATGCCGAAGAGGCCGCCCCAGCCGGGCGTGAGGTTCAGCGGGCCGAAGGCGAAGCCCTCGGTCAGCTTGATCCAGATCAGCGCGCCGAAGCCGAAGCCCGCGAACGCCAGGCCGTTGATCAGGCCCTTCATGTCGGGGAACCACTTCAGCAGCGTGGCCACCGGGCAGACGTAGGCGAGGCCGATGCCGGCGCCGCCCAGGAGCCCGACGCCCAGCAGGATGCCCCAGAAGCTGCCGCCCGACATCCCCGCCACCACGTACCCCAACCCGAGCACCAGCCCGCCGGTGAGTGCGACCACCCGCGGCCCGGCGCGCCTCTGCCAGCGGCCGGCCACCAGCGCCATCCACAGCGCGAAGGAGGCCAGCCCCGCCGAGAAGATCACCTGGGTCTGCGTGCGGCTGAAGCCGAACGGCGCCTCGGTCAGCGCGCCGGTGAACGCCGACCAGGCGTAGATGGCGCCGAGGCAGAGCATGATGAGGATGCCGCCGGCGACGATCCACCAGCGGTTGACGGTCGGGGCGGTGCCGGACGCTTGCATGCGGGCTGCTCCTTACCCGGCGGCTCGCCGGGACCGTGGGGTGACCACGTGGTGGTGCGCCGCCCCCGCGTCCATCGACCGGGGACGGCGCACCGCCGCGTTCAGCGGCTCATCGCTTGACGTTACCGGCCTCTTCGACCAGGTGCTCCACCACCGACGGGTCGGCGAGCGTGCTGATGTCGCCCAGCGCGCCGGTGTCGCCCTCGGCGATCTTGCGCAGGATCCGCCGCATGATCTTGCCGGAGCGCGTCTTGGGCAGGCCGGGCGCCCACTGGATGACGTCGGGCGAGGCGATCGGCCCGATCTCCTTGCGGACGTGAGCCACGAGTTCCTTCTTGAGGGCGTCGGTGTACTCGTACCCGACCTTCAGCGTCACGTAGGCGTAGATGCCCTGGCCCTTGATCTCGTGCGGGTAGCCGACCACGGCCGCCTCGGCGGTCGCCGGGTGCGACACCAGGGCGCTCTCGACCTCGGCCGTACCCAGGCGGTGGCCCGAGATGTTGATGACGTCGTCGACCCGGCCCAGCAGCCAGTAGTCGCCGTCGGCGTCGAGGCGGCAGCCGTCGCCGGTGAAGTAGAGGCCGCGGTAGGTGCTGAAGTAGGTCTGCTCGAAGCGTTCGTGGTCGCCGTAGGTGGTGCGCATGATGCCCGGCCAGGGGCGCTTGATGCACAGCTTGCCGGAGTCGCCCACCGCGCACTCGACGCCGTTGTCGTCGACGATGACGGGCTCCACGCCGAAGAAGGGGCGCGAGGCGCTGCCGGGTTTGAGCGTGTGCGCGCCGGGGAGCGGCGTGATCAGGATGCCACCGGTCTCGGTCTGCCACCAGGTGTCGACCACCGGGACGCGGCTCTGGCCGACGTGGTCGCGGTACCACTCCCACACCTCGGGGTTGATCGGCTCGCCGACGCTGCCGAGGAGCTTGAGGCTGGAGAGGTCGCGCTTGGCGACGATCTCGTCGCCCTCGCGCATGAGCGCGCGGATCGCGGTCGGGGCGGTGTAGAACTGCGTGACCTTGTGCTTGTCGACCACGTCCCAGAAGCGTCCAGCGTCGGGGTAGGTGGGGACGCCCTCGAACATGATCGAGATCGCGCCGTTGGCGAGCGGGCCGTAGACGATGTAGCTGTGGCCGGTAACCCAGCCGATGTCGGCAGTGCACCACCAGACGTCGCCCGGGTGGTAGTCGAAGATGTACTTGAAGGTCGTCGCGGCGTAGACCATGTAGCCGCCGGTCGTGTGCAGCACGCCCTTGGGCTTGCCGGTGGAGCCGGAGGTGTAGAGGATGAACAGCGGGTCCTCCGCATCGAGCCACTCGGGCTCGCACACGGGGTCGGCGGCCGCCATCACGTCGTGGTACCAGACGTCGCGGCCCACCTTCATGGGCACCTCGATGCCCGTGCGCTTGACCACCACGACGGTCTCGATGCTGGGGCACTGCGCGACGGCCCTGTCGGCGTTCACCTTCATGCCGATGTCGCGCTTGGCCCCGCGCAGGGCGGTGTCCTGCGTCACGAGCACCGTGCACTCGGAGTCCTGGATGCGGTCGCGCAGCGCGTCGGCGCTGAACGCGCCGAAGACGATCGAGTGCACCGCGCCGATGCGGGCGCACGCCAGGGTGGCGATCGCCGCCTGCGGGATCATCTGCAGGTAGATGGCGACGCGGTCGCCCTTCTTCACGCCCAGGCCCTTCAGCGCGTTGGCGAACTTGCTGACCTCGGCGTGGAGTTCGCGGTACGTCAGCTTGGCGTCCTCACCCGGGTCGTTGCCCTCCCAGATGATCGCGGTCTGGTCGCCGCGCTCGTCGAGGTGGCGGTCGAGGCAGTTGACCGAGACGTTGGTCTTCCCCCCCAGGAACCACTTGATGCTGACCGGAGGGGTGAAGGAGTAGTCGAGGACCCTGCGCCACTTCTCCTTCCAGACGAACTCCTCGGCGATCCGACCCCAGAAGGCCTCCGGGTCGTGGATCGACTCGTCGTACATCGCCTGGTACTGCTCCAGCGACGACACGTGCGCCCGCTCGGCGAACGCTGGCGTGGGGGGGTAGGTCCGTCCTGCTCCTGCTGCCTTGGTGCTGTCGGACATGCTCTGAGGCCTCCTTCTGGGTTGTGGCGCGGGTCGATCGTCGCTGCCCGGAGCACGGGCAGCACGAGCGAATCGTGCTTGGCGCCTCATGCTACGGCGCCCCCGCCGGGGTCGATGTCCCGGCTCGCGTACGATGGGGTACGACCCCCAGATCGAGAGGAGCCCGCATGGACCCCACGACCCCGACCGCCCAGCCGCCGGCCGAGCCCATCGTCACGACCGCCACGGCCGTGAAGCCCGACCCGGTGACCCGCTTCCTCGCCTTCTTCATCGATGCCGTCATCGTCGCGGTGGTCGGGCTGGTGCCGTTGGTGGGAGGCCTGGTCGGCATCGCCTACGTCCTCCTGCGCGACGGGCTCGACTACGAGTTCATGGACCGCCGGTCGATCGGCAAGAAGCTGATGAAGCTGCGCCCGGTCCGGCTCGACGGCCTGCCGATGGACATGAACACCTCGGTGCGACGGAACTGGCCCCTGGCACTGGGCTCGCTCACCCAGGCGCTGCTGTTCGTGCCCGTGGTCGGCTGGATCCTGATCCCCATCGTCGGCCTCGCGGGCACCGTGCTCGTCGTCGTCGAGGTCGTCAAGGTGCTGACGAGCCCCGACGGTCGCCGGTGGGGCGACGGCCTGGCCGGAACGCAGGTCGTGGCCGAGGCGGGCTAACCCCCGGGCCGCGCGTCGGGGGGCGTTACGATGCACGACGTGCAGCGCCCGCCCCCCGACCCCCGCCCAGCCAGCGGCTGGCGGCGGGTGCTGTGGGTGATGTTCGCCGCCCAACTGCTCTCGGCCGTCGGCTTCTCCACCATCTTCCCGTTCCTGCCGAACTACGTCGAGCGCCTCGGCAGCGCGACCGGCGCCTCGCTGCTGGTCATGGTCACGCTGGTCTTCTCGCTGCAGGCGGTCGCGATGGCGGTCGCCGCCCCCATCTGGGGCGCGCTCTCCGACCGCTGGGGCCGCAAGCCGATGGTCGAACGGGCGCTCTACGGCGGCGCGGTGCTCATCCTGCTCATGGGCTTCGCCCGCTCGGCCGAGGAGCTGGTGCTGCTGCGGATGCTGCAGGGACTCGTGACCGGCGTCGTCTCCGCCGGCACGACCCTGGTCGCCTCCGTGACCCCGCGGGAGCGCCTCGGCTACGCCATGGGCGTGATGCAGACGGGGCTGTGGGCCGGGGTCTCGGTCGGCCCGGTGCTCGGCGGTTTCCTCGAGTACCTGTTCGGCTTCCGCATCGCCTTCGTGCTCACCGGCGTGCTGCTGTTCACCGGCGGGATCCTCGTCAGCACGCTGGTGCGCGAGCACTTCGTGCGACCCGACGGCCAGGCCGGCGGCATGGGCGGGATGGCGGCCTCGTTCGCCCACGTGTTGCGCGCACCCGGCGTGGCGACGGTGCTGCTGGTGCGCTTCACCGCCTGGCTCGGGCGCACGATGATCGTCCCCTTCCTGCCGCTGTTCGTCGCTGGGCTGATGGCGGGTGCGGCCACCTCCGGCATCGTGACCGGGGTCGCCATCGGTGCCGCCTCCGCCGCCGGCACGGCCACCTCGATCCTGCTCGGCCGCCTCGGCGATCGCATCGGCCATCGGCCGATCCTCGTCGGCGGCGCCCTGGCCACCGCGGTCGCCTACCTGCCGATCGCCTTCGTCACCGAGCCCTGGCAGCTCATCGTGCTCTATGGCCTCACCGGCGCCACGATCGGCGGCGTGCTGCCGTCGATCTCGGCCCTGCTGGCCCAGCTCACCGACCGCGGCGAGGCGGGCAGCGTGTACGGCATCGACAACGCCATCGTCTCCTCGGCCCGCGGCGTCTCGCCCATCATCGGCGCCTTCCTCGTCGGCGTCGCCGTGGCGGGTCGCGAGCCCGTGGGGCTCGACTACGCCGTGGTGTTCTCGGCGGCCGCGGTCCTGTTCGCCCTCACCGCCGCCCTCGCGGCCTGGCGGGTCCCGCGCGTGCCGCCGCCGACGCACGCGGCCGCAGGTCCGCGGTAGCCTGGTCACGTCACCAGGGGTGCCCCGCGAGCGCGAGGGCTGAGAGCCACACCCTAGGAACCTGATCCCGGTCGTACGGGCGGAGGGAGCGTGACGCGAGGACCGCCTCCACCCCGCCCAGCGGGCCAACCCGCTCGCAGGGCGGGACCCGCCGCCGACGCGGGCGGAAGGACGGTCGCCATGTCCACCCACCACCGAATCCCACGCTTCACGTCGCTGCTGTTGGCCATGGTGCTGCTGACCGCGCCGGCGTCGGCCCAGCGGGTCGTGCTCATGACCCACGACAGCTTCGCCGTCTCGCGGGCGGTGCTCGACGCGTTCACCGCGGAGACCGGCATCGCCGTCGAACTGCTGCAGGCCGGTGACGCCGGCGCCGCCCTCAACCGCGCCGCCCTCACGCGAGCGCGCCCTCTCGCCGACGTGCTCTTCGGCGTCGACGAGGGGCTCCTCGCGCGCGCCCGCGCCGCCGGCGTCTTCGAGCCCTACCGCTCGCCGACGCTCGCCGACGTCGACCCCGCCTACCTCGTCGCGGACGACTTCCTCGTCACCCCGATCGACGCCGGCTTCGTCACGTTCAACCTCGACCGCGCCTGGTTCGAGGCGAACGGCGTGCCCTTGCCGACCTCGCTGGCCGACCTCGCCGACCCGGCCTACGGTCGCCTCACCGTCGTGACCGACCCCGCCACCTCGAGCCCCGGCCTGACGCTCCTGCTGGGCACGATCGGGGGTTGGGGCGAGGACGCGGCCTTCGCCTGGTGGTCGGCCCTGCGCGACGCCGGGGTCGCCGTCCGCGCCGGCTGGAGCGACGCCTACTACGGCGACTTCACCCGCTACGGCGGCGACCGACCCATCGTGCTCTCCTACGCCAGCAGCCCCGCCGCCGAGGTGCTCTTCGCCGAGGAGGCGATCGACCCCGACGCGCCCCCCACGGTCAACCTCCGCTGCACCGGCTGCAGCGTGCGCCAGATCGAGACCGCCGGCATCCTGGCCGGCACCCCGCGCCGCGCCGAGGCCGAGCGACTCATCGAGTTCTTGCTGTCCGAGGCCTTCCAGGCCGACGTGCCGCTGACCATGTTCGTCTACCCCGTCCGTACCGGCACGCCGCTCCCCGACGCGTTCGACCGCTACGCGGCGGTGCCGGACGGCGACGAGCTGCTGCCGCTGCCCGCCGACATGGACGGCGCGCGGGTAGACGCCTGGATCGAGCGGTGGACGGGCATCGTGTTGCGCGGCCGCTGACGCGGGCCGGCAACCCGCGCGGCCGCTGACGCGAGCCGGCAACCCGCGCGACCGCTGACGCGAGCCGGCAACCCGCGCGGCCGCCGACGCGAGCCGGCAACCCGCGCGACCGCCGACGCGAGCCGGCAACCCGCGCGACCGCCGACGCGGGCTCAACCGACGCCCACCGCCCTAGCCGGCACCACGTGCCGTCCGTTCTCGTCGCCCCACAGCGCCGCCATCTGCGGCGAGCGCACCAGCACCTGCTCGAGCGTGCCGCGCGCGACGATGTGGCCGCCATCCATCAGCAGGACCTGATCGGCGCGCTCGAGGGCCGCGCGGCGGTGCGACACCACCAGGCAGGTGGCGTCGGCGCGCTCCGCGAACAGCCGCCGCCACAGCTCGCGCTCGGTCTCGACGTCGAGCGCGCTGGAGAGGTCGTCGAACACCAGCAGGTCGGCGTCGCGCAGGAACATGCGGGCCGCAGCCGAACGCTGGACCTGCCCACCCGAGAGCTTGACGCCACGGGTGCCGACCTCGGTGTCGATGCCGCGGTCGAGGTGCGCGAGGTCGTGTTCGAGCACCGCCAGCCGCAGCGCGCCGGGCAGGGCTCGGTCGCCGTCGCGGCGACCCTGCACGACGTTCTCGCGCAGCGTGTCGGAGAACAGCCGCGGCACCTGCCCGGTGTAGGCCGAGCGCGGCGGGACGAACCAGCTGGCCGGGTCGTCGACGACGACCCCGTTCCAGCGAATCGTCCCGGACTCGATGGGGAGCAGGCCGATCATCGCCTTGACGAGCGTCGACTTGCCCGACCCGACCGCGCCCGTCACGACGGTGAACCCGCCCTTGCGCAGCCTGAACGAGGCGTCGTCGACGGCCGGGCTGCCGTCCGCGTGGCGGACCGTGAGGCCCTCGACGCGCAACTCCTGGAGCGGCACGCGCGGGGGGCGCGGGTCATCGAACTCGGGGAGTGCGCCGTGCAGGTGCAGGTCGGCGTCTGCGACCACGACCTCGGGGCCGGCGCCGGCGAGCAGCCCGTCGAGCCGCTCGAAGGCGACCGCGGTGCGCTTGTGTTGCACCATCATCGCTCCCAGGAACGACACGGTGCCGGTGAGGCGCGGCAGGAAGGTGACGAACAGGGCGAAGTCGCCCACCGTGAAGGTCCCGCGCTGCATGGCGCCCGCGCCGACCAGCAGGATGACGCCGGTGGCCAGGTGGACCATGTTGTCGTTGACGTTCTTGAAGACCTCCGCCAGCAGCGCGTCGCGGATGGCGGCCCGGCGGCGCACGTCGCCCAGACGTTCGAACGCGCGCACCATGCTGGCCTCGCGGCCCGCGCCCTGCACCGACTGCACGGCCTGGAAGGTCTCGCCGACGAAGTCGGTGACGCGGCCGGTGGCCTCGCGCAGCGCGCGGCGCATGCGCCGGATGGTGGGGCGCAGCACGTTGGTGAGGACGAGCGTCAGGACCAGCGGCACCAGGATGAGCCCGGTCATCAGCGGGTCGATGCGGAACATGATCACCAGCGCCGCGATGCCGAAGAGCGCCAGGCCCCAGAAATCGACCCAGTTCTCGACGTACTGCGCGACGTCGTCGACGTCGTCGCGGAAGCGGCTGATCGCCTCGGAGGGCGAGTCGGGCAGCCGCCGCACGCCCGGCGCGGTTAGCAGGTGGTGGAGCAGGTTCCGGCGCATGCGCAGTACCAGCTCGGCCCAGTAGGTCGCCCACACCCACACGCCGCCGCCGAGGAGGCCGATGCGGGCGACGTCGACGGTGAGCGCGAGCGCGAGGAAGGCCCAGGGGCTGGTGGCGGCGGCGTCGCCCGCGGCCAGCGTGTCGAAGATGCCCTTGAACAGCACGCCGGCGAACACCGGCAGGGCGTGGACGAGGCCCCAGACGGCGAAGTTGACGAGCATGAGGCGCGGCCGCGCCGAGGCGAGCCGCCAGGCGAGCGCCAGCGGGTCGCGTCGTGCGGGCCGCGAGGGATCAGCGGGGATGGTGGTGGTCACGCGAGCTCCTCGAGCAGGTCTTCGGCATCTCCGACGGGCCCCAAGGCGGCGCGCCGGAGGCGGGCGTAGCGGGAGGCGGGGTCGGCGGCGAGCGCCGCGCGCGGGCCGTGCTCGATCAGGCGGGCGTCGGCCATCACGGCGACGGCGTCGACGCGCTCCACCGTCTCGAGCCGGTGGGCGATGATCACGGCGGTGCGGCCCTGCAGCAGGCGCTCGAGCGCGAGCTCGAGGCGCTGCTCGGTCACGGGATCGAGGCGGCTGGACGGCTCGTCGAGCAGCACCAGGCCGGGGTCCGCGAGGAACACGCGGGCGAGCGCCAGCAGCTGCGCCTCGCCGGCCGAGAGGCTGGCCCCGCCGGCCCGCACCGGCGTGTCGAGCCCGAGGGGCAACGACGCGAACCAGGGACCCAACCCCACCTCGTGCAGGGCGGCGATCAGCCGCTCGTCGGGCACGTCGGCATCGAAGAAGGCGAGGTTGTCGCGCACCGAGGCCTGGAACAGCTGGACCTCCTGCGTCACCAGACCCACGCGCCGGCGCAGCTCCGCGAGCGGCACCTCGCGCGCGTCGACGCCGCCGAGCAGCACGTTCCCCTCGAGCGGATCGTAGAAGCGGAAGAGCAGCCGCGTCAGGGTGGTCTTCCCGCTGCCGGTCCGACCGAGCAGGCCGAGGTGGTGGCCGGCCGGCACCGTCAGGTCGATGCCCTGGAGGTTCGGGTCGGCATCGGGCTCGGCGTCGTGGTAGCGGAACGAGACGCCCTCGAAGCGCACCTCGAGCGGCCCCGTCGGCAGCGTGCGGGCGCGTCCGGAGGCGACCACGGCGAGCCGCGAGCGCTCGCGCAGCAGCTCGTCGACGCGGCCGACGCTGGCGCCGGCCCGCTGCAGCACCTGCATCTGCTGGGTGATCTGCTCGATCGGCGACTGCAGCATGACGAGGTACTGGAACACCATGTAGGCCGTCCCGAGCGTGATGACGCCGGTGAGCACCAGCTGGATGCTGGAACCGATCGTCACCAGCATCCCGACGACGAACAGGCCGTAGCTGCTGAGCCACACCACCGAGCGGGCCATCCAGGCGCGCCGGGTGTCGTGGAAGAAGCGCCGCATGACCTCGATGAACCGGTGCAGCGCGTGGGCGCCACCGCCGTTGGCGCGCACGTCCTGGATGCCCGTCAGGCGCTCCTCGACGAAGCCGAACACGCGCGCCGCGACCTCGCGTTCACGGGTGGTGGCGGGCACCGCGACCTGGCGCAGCACCACCATGACGGCGATCTCGACCAGCGTGAACACCGTCAGCGCCAGGCCGATCCAGGGGTTCTCGAGCCACAGCACCACCAGGATGCCGGCCAGCAGCAGCAGGCCACCGAGGACGCGCACCGCGAACTGAGCGAAGAAGTCCGACAGCGCGGTGACGTCGCCATCGACGCGCTCGATCATCTCGCCGGAGGTGCGGGCGGCGTGGAAGGTCATGTCGAGCGACAGGCAGTGCTCGAGCAGGTCGCGGCGCAGCAGGTTGGTGGCGGTCCAGCCGACCGCGGCCCCCAGGACGGTGGCGGCGCCGCTCAGGACCTGCGTGCCGAGCGCGACGGCCAGGAACACACCGGCGAGGCCCACCAGGGCGCCGCCCGCGCCCTCCGGCAGGGAGCCGGCGGCAAGGCCGGTGGCAGCGCCACCTGCGGTGGCAGCGCCACCTGCGGTGGCAGCGCCACCTGCGGTGGCGGTGTCGATGAAGCGCCGCAGGACCTGCGGCACCAACAGCTGCAGGCCGATGCCCGCGAG
>Ga0114946_10000151_pt1 | contig 40000 bp, 38 predicted proteins | sample WalLakDeSediment_FD_88676 | JGI IMG/M metagenome (GOLD analysis project Ga0114946, IMG submission 88676) | Lake sediment microbial communities from Walker lake, Nevada to study Microbial Dark Matter (Phase II) - Walker Lake 11/02/13 Deep Sediment | ecosystem: Environmental > Aquatic >... | reverse complement strand
CGGCCACTCGACCCGCGGCCCGCCCGCGTGCGGGGCCGGGAGGTCGTGCTCCTCAAGAAGGATGGCCGGCCCTACGAGGCGAGCGACTCGGAGACCTCCCAGGCCGTGAAGACCGTGCAGGGCCTGATTCTGAAGGCGGTCGACCTGGGGGCCACCGACATCCACTTCGACCCGCGGCCGGGCGATACCTTCGAGGTGCGCTGCCGGGTCGACGGCATGCTGCGGACGACCGGCACGGTCGGCGGCACCGCGGGCCGCACTACGGTGTCGGTGCTCAAGGTGCTCGGCGACATGGACATCGCCGAACGCCGCCGGTCGCAGGACGGCACGTTCGCCTTTCGCTGCGACGGTCGCACGTTCGACGTGCGGGCGGCGTCGGTGCCGACGAAGGACGGCGAGAAGATCACACTCCGCCTCCTCGAAGCCCTCAACAGCCGCAGCCTCGAGGAACTCGGCATGCGGAAGTCGATCGCCGGAACCGTGCGCGACATCTGCGGTCGATCAAGCGGCATGCTCATCATCTGCGGCCCGACCGGGGAAGGCAAAACCACGACAGCCTTCGCGGCCCTCAAGGAGATCGACGGCCTGACTCGCAACGTGGTCACGATCGAGGATCCGATCGAGTATCGGCTCGAGGCGGCCGCACAGATTCCCGTGAACGTCGGGGCCGGCCAGACGTTCGCCACGATTCTCCGCTCGGTGCTCCGCCAGGACCCCGACGTGATCCTCGTGGGGGAGATCCGCGACCAGGAGACGGCCGAGATCGCGATGCGGGCGGCGCTCACCGGGCATCTCGTGTTCTCGACGCTCCATGCCAAGGACACGAGCACGGCGGTCACCCGGCTCATCGACATGGGGATCGACGCGACGCTCCTCCAATCGTCGCTCTCGGCCGTGGTCGCCCAGCGGCTCGTCAAGCTCCTCTGTCCGCAGTGCAAGAAGGCCGTCGTGCCATCCGATGGCCAGCTCCGCCGGTATGGGCTTCTGCGGGACCGCGTGCCGCAGGTCTACGAGCCGGTCGGCTGCCGGCACTGCGGCCAAACCGGCTATGCCGGCCGCACGGGCGTGCACGAACTGATGCTCGTGGATGGAAAGATCCGTGAGCGGCTCGTTGGCAAGCCCTCGATCGAGGATCTGCGGAAGGTCGCCTGCCAGGCCGGGACGCGGCCGCTCAAGCAGGTGACGCTCCTGCTCGTCGCCAAGGGGCTCACGAGCTTCGCCGAAGTGGATCGACTCACTGACTGACCCGCCCGCGGAAGACCGCCATGCTGCCGATCGCCGAAACGTCATGGAACTGGATGGGGGGCGACCTCATCGTCGCCGTCGCCGTGATCGGGCTGGCCCTCTACGGCTGGCGGCAGGGCGTGTTTGTCGCCACGCTCATCGGGCTTCAGGTGCTCGCGTCGTTTGTGGCCGCGCTGGCACTCTCGAGCCTCGTCACCGATCTCGTGCGGGCCGCGGAGATCGTGCCCCCCGGGCGGCTCCTCGCGGTCGCCTACCTGGTGACGTTTCTGGCCTGCGTCGTCGGCATCCGGCTGGCGATCGGCGCGTTCGTGCCGGAGATGGCCGTGCCGTTCGCGCCGCTCCTCGACGGAGGGCTGGGGCTCTTCATCGGCGCGGTGGCGGGGTTTTTGCTGGCCGGCGCGCTACTCGTGGCCTGGTCGCTGGCGGCGCTGCCCGGACCGCTGCGGTTCACGCCTGCCGGGCTCACGTTTGATCCCGGGGCCTGGGTGCTCGGCACGTTCGCTCGCTGCGTCGCCATCGAGCCGGCCCAGCGGACGGAGCTGCTCGAGGGCAATGCGGGAGCTGTACAGGAGCCCGGCGCGCCGCGGTGCAGCGAACCGTTCGTCGATCTCGACAGCGACGGAAAGCACTCGTCGGGCGAGCCGTTTCTCGATGTCGACGGCAATGGAACCTTCACGCCGGGCCTCGGCTTCCGCGACACCGGAAACGATCGCCGCCGCCGGCTCGGTCTCTTGGAGTGCTACCGGCTCGGCGCCTGGGAGGGCATCACGATCTGGCATGCCCCGGAGATCACGTCGCCGGACCGTGTTCGCCTGGAGTCATCGCCCACGATCGACGAGCCGTTCTATCGGGCGACGGCCAGGGATCCCGACGGTGACGCGGGCCTCGTCTTCAGCCTGCGGCTTCCGAGCGAAGCCGACCGGGGGGGCGGTGGCACAGGCGCGCCGGCCGTGCCGCTCGTCATCGATCCGCAGACCGGGGCCGTGAGCCTGGCCGAGGAGCCGACGGACAAGCAGCAACGTCAGAAGCGATTCACGGTCGTCGTCACCGACCCGACCGGGCTCATCGACGAGCGGGCGGTGTACGTGACCTGGTAAGCCGCGCAGGCTCGGGGCTGCCCGCACCGCCTCGCCGGACGCTCCCTGCGGGCAGCCTGCCCTTCGGTCGCTCGGAGGCGTCTGCGCTCCGGCATCCTGCCTACGCTGGCCGCCTACGCCGGCTCGGCGGTACGGGCAGCCCCTCCCAGTCCGGAGATTCGCACGTTCAGTCTTGGCCGGCGAGCACTTCGGCGAGGTGGATCGTTCGTGGCTTCCCGCCCGATGTGGCACCGCCGGGGCCCGGGCAGTTGCGGGAGAGCCAGCCGTCGAGCTGGAGCTGGCAGCTCGGGTCGCTCGACACGATGTAGTCGCATCCGGTGCGGGCGAGTGAGCCCCCCTTTACCTCCGCCATCGCGGTGGAGATCATCGGAAACTTCACCGAAAAAAGCCCGCCGAATCCGCAGCAGCTCTCCGGATCGTCGCACTCCACGAGTTCGAGATCGCGGACGGCGCGGAGCAGTTGCCGCGGCTCCTCCTTCACCCGCAGCTCGCGGAGCCCGTGGCAGCCGTCGTGGTAGGTGACCCGGTGGGGAAACCGCGCCCCCACGTCGGTGACCCCGAGCTTCTTGACGAGGAACTCGCCGAATTCGAACGTGCGGCCGGCGAGGTCGAGGGCCTCCGTCTCATGGGGCGTGCCGGCGAGCAGCTGCGGATAGAAGACCCGCATCATGGCCACACACGAGCCGCTCGGCCCCACGACCGCCTCGGCGCCGCGGAACACCTCGAGGGCATGGATAGCGACCTGGCGGGCCTCGTCCCAGTAGCCCGCGTTGAAACTCGGCTGGCCGCAGCAGGTCTGCGCCGCGCGAAATTCGCAGGTATGCCCGAGCCGCTCGAGCACCGTCGCCACGGCGAGGCCCACCTGCGGCGCCATCTGGTCGACGAAACAGGGAATGAACAGGTCGATCTTCATGCCCGTCGCGCGATCGCACGCACGAGTGCCGCCCCCATGTCGGCCGGACTCTCGGCGATCTCGATGCCCGCGTCGGCCAGGGCGGCGAGCTTGGCCTCGGCCGTGCCCTTGCCGCCGGAGATGATCGCGCCGGCATGGCCCATCCGCTTGCCCGGCGGGGCGGTCCGCCCGGCGATGAAGGCGGCCACCGGCTTGGTGACGTGGTGCTTCACGAACTCGGCCGCCTCCTCCTCGGCACTGCCGCCGATCTCGCCCATCATCAGGATCGCATGGGTGTCGGGGTCAGCCTGGAACAGCTCGAGGATGTCGATGAACGAGGAGCCGACGAGCGGGTCACCGCCGAGGCCCACACAGGTGCTCTGGCCGTGGCCGAGGTTCGTGAGCTGCCAGACGGCCTCGTAGGTGAGGGTGCCCGAGCGGCTCATGACGCCGACGTGGCCGGGGGTGTGAATGTAGCCGGGCATGATCCCGATCTTGCACTCGGCCGGCGTGATCACGCCGGGACAGTTAGGGCCGATCAGCCGCGAGGCCGAGTCCTGCACGACCGGTAAAACGCGGGCCATGTCCATCACCGGAATCCCCTCGGTGATCGCCACGACCAGCTCAATGCCGGCGCCCACCGCCTCGAGAATCGCGTCGGCCGCGAACGCCGGCGGCACGAAGATCATCGTGGCATTGGCCCCCGTGGCGTCGCGGGCCTCGGCAACCGTGTTGAACACGGGCAGGCCGGCGACCGTCTCGCCCCCCTTCCCTGGTGTCACGCCGCCGACCATGCGGGTGCCGTAGTCGAGGCAGCCACGGGTGTGGAACTCACCGACCTTGCCGGTGATGCCTTGGCAGATGACGCGGGTGTCGCGGTTGACGAGGATGCTCATGGAGGGAAATCTCTCTCAGGCGTGGGAAGCTGCTGCCGCGACGACTTTCTTGGCGGCGTCGGTGAGGCCGTCGGCGGTGATGATGGCCGTGCCGCTCTCGGCCAGGATCTTCTTGCCTTGCTCGACCTCGGTGCCTTCGAGCCGTACGACCAAGGGCACCGTGAAGCCGACCGTTTTCGACGCCTCGATGAGCGCCGTGGCGATCGTCGTGCACCGCATGATGCCGCCGAAGATGTTCACGAGGATCGCCTTCACGTTCGTGTCGGAGAGGATGATCCGGAAGGCCTCGGTGACTTGCTTCACGTCGGCGCCACCGCCCACGTCGAGAAAATTCGCCGGCTCGCCGCCGTGCAGCTTTACGAGGTCCATCGTGCTCATCGCCAGGCCGGCCCCGTTGACGAGGCAGCCGATCGTGCCGTCGAGCTTCACGTAGGAGAGGCCGGCAGCCGCGGCGCGGATCTCGGCCGGCTCCTCCTCGGCCTCATCTCGGAGGGCCTGGATGTCCTTGTGGCGGAAGAGGGCGTTGTCGTCGAATGTCATCTTCGCGTCGAGGGCCACGAGCGTGCCGTCTTTCGTGAGCACGAGCGGGTTGACTTCCAGGAGCGACGCGTCGAGATCGACAAACGCCTGGCAGAGCTTCCGGAAGAACGTCTCGGCATGCCGCCAGGCGGCGGTGGGTAGGCCGAGCTTCGCCGCGAGGAGCCGCGCCTGCCAGCCGGCGAGGCCGCGGTCGGGATCAAACGGCTCGGAGAGGATCAGTTCGGGCGTCTTCGCCGCCACCTCTTCGATGTCCATGCCGCCGGCGGTGCTGGCGATGAGCACCGGGGAGCCGACGCGGCGGTCGACGAGCACGGCACAGTAGAGTTCGCGGTCGATCGCACAGCCGCTCTCCACGAACACCTGCCGCACGACCTGCCCTTCCGGGCCGGTCTGGATCGTGACGAGGGTCTTGCCGAGCAGGCCTTCCGCGATGCGGCTGGCGTCGGCGGCCGACTTCGCGAGCTCCACGCCTCGCTGGGTCGAGCCCTGCACCTGCCCTTTGCCGCGGCCGCCGGCATGGATCTGCGCCTTGACGGCGCAGACGGGCGTGCCGAGGGCGGTGAAGGCGGCGGCCGCCTCGGCGGGAGTGCGGGCGACGTGGCCGGTGAGCACGGGCACGCCGGCGGCCCGGAGCAGATCCTTGGCCTGGAACTCGTGGATTTTCATGGGGTGGTCCGGCAGGGCAGGGCGATGGAGCGAAACGCCGGGGCAGGCGGTCAAACCGCCGCGAATATCGCAGGAATCCCCCGGCCCGCAAGCGGTCGTGTTCCGGGCCGCTTGCGTCAGCCCTCGAGGGCCGCGTCGGCCCGTTGCCGCTGCAGCCGCTGTCGCCAGTAGGGCACGGTACAGAGGAGCAGGGTGCCGGTGCCCTCGTAGACGTAGGCCCGCTGCTGGCCCGAAAGCCACGAGCTCACGAGCGACCGCGCCGGTCGCCGGATCGAGAGCCGGATGCCCTGCGTCCGGGCCACGACGAAGGGGCCGTCGGTCACGAGCCGGCCGTTCGTGAGCGTGACCTCCTCGACGGGGCCGTCGACGGCGAGCACGACCGTGCCCTCCCCGGTGAGCGCGGTCTTGTACCAGAGCAGCCCCTCGCCGGCCCAGAGTGCCGTGACGATCCGCTCCCGATGGATCGCGAGATTCACCTCGCCGTCGCTCGCCCAGAAGCAGTGCGTGTCGAGGATCCAGCGCTCCGGCGGGCTGATCTGCATCACGTGGTAGCCGCCGAGCGTGCTGTCGAGATAGACGCTCCCCGTGCCCACGTAGCGGGGCCGGAGGATCGATTCGGCGGAGAAGAGTGAGACCCAGAGTGCGCGGAGCGACGGCAGCGGCACGTCGAGCCGTAGCGCCCCCTTCATGTGGTTGAGCGCGCCCCGCTCGGTGCGGCAGTCGTCGTCATCGAGGTCGATGCGGACCCACCGCATCCCCTCGGTCGATTCCACGTCAAACGTCGCCATCGATCCTCACCTCGGCGCCCCGTTCGAGTCCGCCCTGCATCCAGTCACACTTCCAGCCGGGGAAGGCGATCTGCGGATACGGATCGGGCTCGATCGGGCCCGCCGACTCGTGCACGATGTCGAACTGCCGGTCGGCGCGGATCCGACCCAGCCGAAAGGGCTTGGCACAGTGCTGCGTTTTCGGGTCGACCCGCAGGGGACCGCCGGGGGCGGCGACCTCGAGTCCTTCGCGGAGGGCCTGCCGCACCGCATCGGTCGCGACCGAGCCGGCCCGCTCGACGGCCAGCTTCCAGAGGTGCACGAGCGCGTAGGCCGCCTCCATCGGGTCGCTCGTCACCCGGTCATAACCGAACTCGCGGCGAAACTGCTCGACCCACGACCGGTTGGCCGCGCCGGGCACGCTCTGGAAATAGCTCCAGGCAGCGTAGTGGCCGCGGACGTGCTCCGGCGCGAGGTTCCGCAGCTCGTCCTCACCGACGCTCGTGCTCACGACCGGCACCTTCTCGGCGTCGATGCCACCGGCCGCGAGTGCCTCGAAGAAGGCGATGTTGCTGTCGCCGTTGATGGTGGAGAGCACGCAGTCGGCCCGGGAGGCGTCGATCATCTCCACCACCCCGCGGAACTGGGTGTGGCCGAGAGGCAGATACGCCTCGCCGACCGGCTCGATGTCGCGGGCCCGGAGGTATTTTTTGACGATCAGGTTTGCCGTCCGCGGAAAGACGTAGTCGGAGCCCAGCAGGAAGATCTTGCGCCGCCGGCCTCCCGCGGAAGAGAAGAGCCAATCGACCGCGGGGAGAATCTGCTGGTTGGGCACGGAACCGCCGTAGACGACGTGCTCCGACGACTCGTTGCCCTCGTACTGGAGCGGATAGAAGAGCAGCCGCTTGAACTCCGCGCACACCGGAATCACGGCCTTGCGGCTCGTGCTCGTCCAGCAGCCGAAGAGGGCGACGGCCCCGCGCTCGCAGAGTTGCCGGGCCCGCTTGGGAAACAAGTCGGCCGACCGCGACTTGGGGTCGGGACACATCACCTCGAGCGGTCGTCCAAGCACGCCCCCCGCGGCGTTGATCTCCTCGACGGCGAGAATCTCGGCGTCGCGGACCGACGTCTCGCTGATCGCCAGCGTGCCGGTCTGCGAGTGGAGCAGGCCGAGTGGAAGAGGCCGGCGGCCCGACGGCAGCCCGGCCGAGCAACCGGTGAAGACCGCCGGCGCGAGCAGGCGGGCCGCGGCCAGCGTGGCCGCGGAGCCGGCGGAGAGGGCTCGGCGCCGGGTCAAGCGGGGCGTCGCGCCCGAGACTGGTGCGTGAGGCTCGTGCCGCGGCATCGTCACTCCTCGTTCATCCGCTTGAAGAGCACTTCGAACGGCTCGGCCGTGATGCTCACGTCGCCGCGAAAGGGCTGGTTCATGTCGAAGATCAGGAACATCATCGTGCCCAGGTAGGCCGCGAGGATGCCCCCGAGCACCAGCTGCGTGATGAACCGCATGTCGAAGAGCCAGCAGATCGCGAGATTGAGCACCGCGCCCAGGATCATCACGTACCACATCGAGGCCGGCAGCCCCGACTTGATGGAGAAGAGCCGCATCCGCCGGGCCTCGAGAAAATGATTGAACTGCCGCAGCGCTTCGGCATGGAGAATCTCCTCGGCGGGCGTGGCCGGCTGGAAGTCGAGGAGCTCCTCCTGGAAGGCGTCGGCGCGGATCGTGCCTTCCTCCGGGATGATGCCCTGCTGCTGGAGCGGCCAGGCGTACTTGATCACGTACCGCGTGTAGTCGCGAAGGAGCCAGCGGAGGTTCTGGCCGTAGGGATCGGGATAGCGGGACACATCCTCGTAGAGGGCCGAGAGGGCGGCGGCCTCGCGGGTGACGTTCGCGCCGGCATCGGCCACGTTCTGGTAGGCGGTCACGGCGATGAGGCCCAGAAGCAGTCCGTAAAAGACGCCGAAGCAGGAGAGCACGTAGCCGACGATGTCGTTGGCGCCGGCGGTGTATTTGACGAATTGCCGGAGGATCGGCCGTAGGAACACGCAGCCCAGCCAGTAGAAGCCCACGAACGCCGCCAAGAAGAGGAGCGCCAGACGGCCGGCCGGGATGTCGTGGAGCCAGTACCAGTCCTGGGGCGCGGTCGAGAGCGGCAGCGTGTCCAAAGAGATCGCGCGGTGATTGGGCCGACGCCGCGGGTCCCGCCGCGGCCGTCGGATGGTAGCACCGCTCTCGGGCTACTGCACGGTTTCGCCGTCGAGGGCGTAGATGGCCAGATGGCGGCCGTCGGGGCCGCGAAGTTCCTCGACGCGGAAGCCTCCCGTCACGGCAACCGGCCGGATCGAGAAATCGGCGGTTTTGCCGGGCTGCATGCGGACGACGACGCAGTCGTGCAGGGCCGCCCCGGGGCCGAAGCAGCATTCCTGATTGTCGCGGACGAGGACGAACTGGGTGAGCCCCCGCTGCTGGAAACTCGGCAGGATGTAGCCGCGGATTCGCACCCGGCCGCCGGCGAGCTCCTCGACCCGCGGCGTAAGCCGCTCGCGGGTGAAGGCCTCGTCCTTCGCCAGGTCGAGCTTGATGTCGTCGAACGTGATCTCACGGACTTGCTGGTGAGTCGATGGTCGGGATGTGGCGGCGGCGGGCGGCAGCGACGCATGCTCGGTTCGCGCTGTGGATGCAGGGCCGGACGTGGTCCGCGAGTCGCCGCAGCCGGTGATCGCGACGAGGAGGGCCACGATCCCGATCGTGCCGCTGACCGGCCCGCGAGTCGCGTGCCCGATGGTCAACCCAGTCATCAACCCAGTGGACAACGTGTGGGGCATGGCGGGCAGTCTGAGCGGGCTAACGCACCTGGGCGCCGTCGATGTGGTAGAGCACGCCCCCGTCCGCGCCAGCCGCGAAGCCGACAGGCTCCACGCGAAACCGACCGGCGATCTTCACGAGCCGGGGCGTGAAGGAGATGCCCGCATCTCCGGCCAGATTCACGAGGACGCGGTCGGTGATCTTGGGATTGCCGCCGAAGCAGCAGTCGCCCTGATCCCGGACGAGGAGAAACTGCACGATCCGGGATTGCTGCTTGCCCGGATACATGTAGCCCTTGAGGAGAACATCGCGGCCGGTGAAGGCCAGTGCCTCCGCGGGCACCGTGCCCGGCGGATCGCCCTCCGTCGGCTGGAGCACCGCATAGTGCAGCCGCTCGAAGCCGGCGGGGAGTTCACGGGCGTAGACGGTCGACCGCCACGTCAGACCGCCCCCGAGCGAGAGTGCCGAGATGATCAGGGCCGCCAGCGCCAACGGCCGCCCCGCGAGTTCAAGCGGTCGGCGGGCGATGTCGCGAAGCGCCAGCACGGCCAGCACGAGGCCGAGCGCGGGCACGGCCGCGAGCCACCAGTCGACGAACGCCAGCGGCGCGAGGGCGGCCACGGTAATCGCGGCGATCGACGCCCCGCACACGGCCCGATAGGCATCGGGAGGCGGCTCATCGACCAGCGGCCGCGCGACGGGCTGCGGAGGCGAATCGAAAAGACCTGTGACCATGGCGAACTCGCTCTGCATCAGCGGACGGGCATCGACCGCGTCGGCCGCAGGACCGACCGCGACACGAGCGCGACGAGCACGACGGCCGCCGCCCAGAGGGCCCACTTCCAGGCTGCGGTCGTGGAACTGGCGGAGGACGTCTCGGCGGGGGGGCGCGCGTTGGCGGCCGCCCCCGGCACGACACTCTCGTCGTCGCCGATGACCGGCGTGATCCGCTTGGCAAGCGCCAGCTCCGCGGGTGTCGGAGCGACCGCCCAGGTGCCCGCCGCTCCCGCTGGTGAGAGTGCCCCGATGTCACCATCGGCATCCTGGTTCGTGTCGGCGGCTGCCGTGGTCAGCGCCGCGAGGCCCGCCAGCGTCGCCGCCCGGCGGACCGCCTCGGGGTCGATCTTCTCGAGCTCGACGATCGCCGCGGCCGCCTCCGGCAGCGGGCAGGCCCGCAGGTAGTTCACCACCGGCTCGCGGACGAAGATGTTGTCGGCCTCGGCTTCCTTGAAGAGCGTCACGAGGCGGTCGACGGCCGACCAATCCTCCCAGCGGGCGAGGTCGGCGATCACGAGGTCGGCGAGCTTCGGTTCGTCGAGAAGCAGCCGCAGCGAGGCGAGCACCCGCTCCCGTGGCACGATGTCGCTCTCCTCCCCGAGAAACCGCAGGGCCATCACGGCCGCGTAGGTTTCGGCGAAGGGGATTTCCTTCTCCGCGGCAGCACGCCTGAGGAACAGCCGGTCGACGAGATCGAGGCCAGCGGGTCCCTTGAGCGTCACGTAGCAGGCGATGAGTGCGTCGAGCCCGCTGCGGGCCTCGACGAGGTCGGGGGGGAGGCCGTCGTCGGCGAGCAGCCGGCCGATGCGGTCGGCGTCGGCGTCGCTCCCGCAGACCCCGAGCATCGTGGCATAGAGCCGCCGGCGATTCGGCTGCATCTTCGGATTCTCGATCCAGCCGAGCAGCTTCGCCGCGTCCATGCGCTCCTTGAGGTCGCGGACGTCGGCATAGGGCGCCACGGCGAACTCGTCATAGGCATCACGGGCGAGCGAGTCGTCTTCATCTTCGAGGTGCGCTTGGAAGAAGGCGAGCCGATCGGCCCCCTTCTCCGGCAGGTCGGCGAGTTTCTCGAGGTAGGCGATGGCCCGGTCGCTCACCGGAATCGGACTCGACCAGACGAGATCCGGTGGCTCGACGCCCATGAGCAGGTAGAGCGTGCCGGCCGGCTTGTCCTCGAGCATGATCGTCTCGATCTCCCGGCCACCGGGCGCGAGGCCGGCGTCGGCCAGCAGGTCGCCTCCCTTGAGCGGCTTGACGACTGCGAAGCGACCCTTGGGAAGCGGCCCATCGGCGCGTGGCGAGAGCGACCCCGGTGGCGGTGGTTCGACGAGCCGGGCGATGACGGCCGCCTGGCTCTGGGCGATCTCCTGCGCGAACGTGAGCGACACGGCCGAACAGAACGGACAGGCCCGGGCAGCCGTGGGGGCCGCGAGGATCACTGCCGCGAGAATCACTGCCGCGAGCGCGACGACGAGCGCCCGGGCAAGCGACGGGACCGATCGGGACGGGGATGGGTGGGTCATGATCACCTGATTGTAGCCGGCTTGCGGGGCCCACAGTTACCCCAGAGGCACAGTCACCCCGAGAGCCATTTGGCGACGTCGGTGCGGTAGGCGGCGATGGCTGGCACTAGCGCGGCCAGGATCGCGAGGATCACGAGGAAGGGCACGAGCAGCAGTTCGGCCGTGGGCTCAGCCGAAAAGATGCCCACCGAGACGCCCGCGTTGGTCGTGACGAGCGGCCCGATCGCCGCCACGAGGAGATGGCCGAGCGCCCAGCCGACGAGGCCGCCGACTCCGGCGAGGATCACCGCCTCGATGAGCACGGTGGCGAGCACATGGCTGCGGCGGGCGCCCAGGGCCCGCATGATCGCCACGTCGCGGCTGCGCTCCAGGGACGAGCCCACCATGCTCACGAGAATCCCGATCGCCGACACGACCACGACGAGCGCCGTCACGAGGAGCAGGAGGAGTTCGAGCGGCCGCACGAAGAGGTCGAGGAGTTGGCGGATCTCCCGAATCGGCTCGGCTGCCTGACCGTCGCGGCCCTCGTTGATCGCCTGCTTGAGCCCCATCGCCATGAGTTCGGCCGGGAGGCCCGGCAGCGCCGCGGTCTCCACGAGGATCGCCGTCACCTCGCGGGCTTCACGCGGGAGTGGATCGGGCCGGCCCTCGGTGGCGGCCGCGGCCGCCGGCGCCGGCTCATCCTCCGCGGGCGTTCCCTCCACCGGCTTGGCGTGTCCTTCCTGCAGGAAGAACCCTTCCATGTTCACGTAGACGCCGCGGTCCACCGGCGTGTCGGTGCGGGCGAGGATGCCGACGACGCGGAAGGGATCGTGCACGAGCCCGTCGTCGGCGCCGTGGGTGGGGGAGAAGGCGTCACCCACTCTGAGGCCCAGCCGGGCGGCCACGTCGGCGCCGAGGACACCCCCGAAGAAGTCGTCGTCGGTGAAGTTGTTGCCGGCGGCGAACGAGAATGGCTGGCCCGCGCCGTAGGTGAGCCGGTCGAAGTAGGCGGCATTGGTGCCCACGACGCGATAGCCCTGGAAGTAGTCGCCCATGCAGATCGGCACGGCGGTCTGCACGCTGCCGGCGAAGCGTCCCGCCGTCCCGTCCGGCCGCGCGTCCGCCGGCAGAAACTCCTCGTAAAAATCCCAGGCGATGTTCTCGATCGGCCGGCTGATCAAATACACGCTGTTCAAGACGAGCTGCAGCGGACTTCCCTTGGCCCCGACGATCATGTTGTAGCCGAGCCCCGCGCCCGAGTTGAACGCCTGGCGGACGATGCCGGCCGTCACGAGCGTCGCCACGACGAGGGCCACGCCGAGGGCGAGCGAGAGCGCGGTCAAGCCACTCGTGAACAGTCGTTGGCGGATGTTGCGCCAGGCGATGCCGAAGAGTGTCATAGGGACAATCTCCCGGCGCGGTTGAATTCCTCGAGGCGGATGCGGCGCGGAAACTGCCGGGCCACCTCCGGAGCGTGCGTCACGACCAGGAGGGCCACGCCCTGGGCCGTGCAGGTGTCACGCAGGAGGTCGATCACCTGCTGCTGATGCGCCGCATCGACGCTGGCGGTCGGCTCGTCGGCGAGCACGGCGCGGGGCCGATTGGCGAGCGCCCGGGCCACCGCCACCCGCTGCTGCTGCCCGGTGCTCAGCTGGGCGGGCTTGTGATGGAGCCGGTCAGCGAGCCCGACGGCGGTGAGCAGATCGACGGCCCGGCGGCGGTCCGCCCCGCCCGAGCCGAACGACATCGCCACCAGCACGTTCTCGAGCGCCGTGAAGCCGGGGAGCAGGTTGAACTGCTGGAACACGAGGCCCAGCGCGTCGGCGCGGAGGCGGTCGCGGCGCGGCTCGGGCAGCCGCGTGATGTCGAGGCCGTCGACCAGCACCCGCCCCGAGTCGGGACGGAGAATCCCGGCGATCACGTTCAAAAGCGTCGATTTGCCCGAGCCGCTCTGGCCTTCGAGGGCGCAGTGCTCGCCGGCGAGGAGCGTGAAGCCCGGCACATCGAGCACGTCGACGCGGCCGCCTCCCGGCATGGCGAACGATTTTCGCACCTGCTCGAGTTCGATGACGGCCGCAGTCATACCGGCGATCCTAACCGATGCGCGGCGGCCGCCGGCAGGCCGCGAGGGTAGGACGCGGCCGGTTTTTCCGGGCCGATTGAGCGAGCCCGGCGGCGGGGTGTATATTCTGGCCCCACCTCACGTCCCGCCCCAGGAGCGCCCCATCGTGTCCATCCGCGTCGGCATCAACGGCTTCGGCCGCATCGGTCGTCTCACCTACCGCGCCATCTACGAGAAGTTCGGCCTCGATGGCGACGTCCAGGTCGTGGCCCTCAATGACCTGACCGACGCCAAGACCAACGCCCACCTCCTCGCCTACGACTCCAACTATGGCCCCTTCAAGGGCAAGGTCGGACATGAGGGCACCGACATCACCGTCGATGGCCGGAAGATCAAGGTCTTCGCCGAGCGGGAGCCGGGGGCGATTCCGTGGGCAAGCCAGGGCGTGCAGATCGTCGTGGAGAGCACCGGCTTCTTCACCGACGCCACCAAGGCCAAGGATCATCTCGGCGAGAGCGTGAAGAAGGTCGTCATCTCGGCCCCGGCCAAGAACGAGGATCTCACCATAGTGCTCGGCGTCAACGAGGGCATGTACGACCCGAAGAAGCACCACGTCATCTCCAACGCCTCGTGCACGACCAACGGCCTGGCCCCCGTGGCCAAGGTGCTCCACGAGACGTTCGGGATCGACCGCGGCCTGCTCACCACGGTCCACGCCTACACCAACTCGCAGAAGACGGTCGACACGGCCGCCAAGGATCTCCGCGATGCCCGGGCCGCGGCCCTCAACATCGTGCCCTCGAGCACCGGCGCCGCGAGGGCCGTCGGGCTCGTGATCCCCGAGTTGCAGGGCAAGTTCACCGGCATGGCCTTCCGGGTGCCGGTGCCGACGGTCAGCGTGGTCGACTTCACGGCCCTGCTCAAGAAGGCCGCCACGCCGGCGGAGATCAACGCCGTGATGAAGAAGGCGGCCGAAGGCCCGCTCAAGGGCATCCTTCGGTATACCGACGAGGAACTGGTCTCCACCGACCTCAAGGGCGACCCGCACAGTTCGATCTTCTCGGCCGTCGACACGATCGGCCTCGGCGACTTCGTGAAGGTCGTGAGCTGGTACGACAACGAGTGGGGCTACTCCAACCGCGTCGCCGACCTGCTCAACTTCTTGGAAGACAAGGGGTTGTAGGCAGGTGGGCTGTAATACCTGGGTTGGCCCATGTGTAGGTCGGTGTCTCCGACACCGACAATGTGGGAAGCCTGACCGGAACACTCGGCCGATCACCAGACGCTGACGCGTATTCCCAGTGTCGGAGACACTGGGCCACATGTAGGCAGCCGGTCACGGAGAGGCGGCCGTGACGTGGGTCGGGATCGTGGCGTCGGCTTCGAGCGGCGGTGCGTTCGGCGGCGTGAGGTGCACCATGAGCCGGAGGTGGTCGCCACTCGGCCGGGGGCCGGGCCAGCCGAGGGTGAACTGATAGCCGCGGAGACGGCCCTGCGGCTGAAACCGGCTCGCCGCTTCGGCGGCAGGCAGATCCCAGCGGGCGATCGGCGCCGTCTGGCCCGTGGCTGGATCGACACCGGCCGCCGCATCGAAGGCGATCACGGTCACATCCCCCAGGACCGCCGTCAGTCGCTCGTCGGCATCCCGCGGTTCGACCACGAGCGCGAGCCCGTCGCTCGTGCCGTCGCCATTGGCGTCGAGGCACGATGTCTGCGCGAGATTCACGACCAGTTTCGTGGCGGCTCCGGCCGGCAGGAATGGGGCCGGCATGTCGAACGACAGCCGTTGGACCGAGGTGTCTTGCGCCGGCGCGGATGCCGTCGGCGCCGGTTCGGCGGGTGTCGGCAGCGACAAGGGGGCGCCCGAGTCCCACGCGGGGGGCTGACCCTTCGAGGCCGGGCTCGACACGCCGCCCTCGCGCGGCAAGGGGGGAATATCTTCGAGCACCGGAGGCGCGAGGTCGCCAGGTCCAGGGCCCGAACGGCCGCCGGGGCCGCCGCGGGCGGGACCGCCGGCATCCGGAATCTCGATGGCCGGCGACACGTTCGCCGGCGTGGGCAGCGCGAAGGGCCGGGATCCGGCCGGGCCGCCCCGGCGCACGGCCGCCTCGGTGTCGCCCAGGCCGAGCTGCTTCCGCAGGCTGGCATTCTCGCTGGCCGTCCGCTCGAGACGGCCGCATGCCACCTGCAGTTCATCCTGCAGGTTGTAGATCTGGTCTTCCTGATAGCGGAGTTCCCGCTCCAGAAGCTGCTGGCTCAAGTCGCTCTTGCAGCCGACGAGGCAGCTGGCGAGGCACGGGATCAGGCAGATGAATGCTCGCACGAGCGCACGAAAAAGCGCACCGCTATCCTTTGAAGGTCGCATTCGTCTCCACGCACCGTCCGTCGGCATCCCGCAACTCCTTGCGCGGGCGGAACAGTAGCGGGCGCACCGCGTTGCGTCCACGCTGGCTCACAGGGCCAAGAGCGCGGCAATCTGGATCGTCCAGGCAGGCTGGAGAGACAGCGCGGCCGCTGAAAATTGGGTTCGGCCACACCAGGGTCGGGCACTGCCGCCTTACGGCATCGGCATCCGCTCGATGACCTCGTCGATCAGCCGGTAGTCGCGGGCCTCCTCGGCCGACATGAACCGGTCGCGGTCGGTGTCCTGCTCGATCTTCTCGAGCGGATGTCCGGTGTGCTTGAGCAGGATGGTGTTGAGCTTCTGCTTGACGTTCTTGAATTCCTTGGCGTGGATCATGATCTCCTCCGCCGTGCCCTCCATGCCGGCGAGCGGCTGGTGGATCATGATCCGCGCGTTGGGCAGGGCCCGCCGCTTTCCCTTGGTGCCGGCGGTGAGCAACACCGCCCCCATGGAGGCGGCCTGTCCGATGCAGTAGGTGGCGACGTCGCAGGTCACGAACTGCATCGTGTCGTAGATCGCCAGCCCCGCCGTGACACTGCCGCCCGGCGAGTTGATATAGAGGTGGATGTCGGCCTTGGGATCGTCCGACTGCAGGAACAGCATCTGGGCCACGATGGCGTTGGCCATCTCGTCATTGACCTGGGTGCCGAGGAAGATGATGCGGTCCTTGAGCAGGCGGGAGTAAATGTCCATCGCCCGCTCTTCGCGGCCACTCTTCTCGATGACGTAGGGGATCAGCGGCATGGCGTCAGTCTTTCTCCTCTTCCTCGACGACCGGCGGCTTGGTCAGCACCTCGTCGACGAGGCCGTATTCCTTCGCTTCGGTCGCGGTCAGGTAGCGGTCACGATCGGTGTCTTTCGCGATCCGTTCGATCGGCTGGCCCGTGTGGGACGCAAGAATCTCGTTGAGCACCGCGCGGGTCTTGATGATCTCGTCGGCCTGGATCTCGATGTCGCTCACCTGCCCGCCCACCTGGCCGTAGGGCTGGTGGATCATCACCTTGGCGTGCGGCAGGACGAACCGCTTGCCCTTCGCCCCGCCGGCGAGGAGCACCGCCCCGCCGCTCGCGGCGAGGCCCACGCAGTAGGTGGCAACCGGGCAGGAGAGAATCTGCATCGTGTCGTAGATCGCCATCGTGGCGGTCACGCTCCCCCCGGGAGAGTTGATGTAGAAGTGGATATCCTTCCGCCGATTCTCGCTCTGCAGATAGAGCAGCTTCATGACGAGTTCGTTGGCGTTGCCGTCGTAGATCTCGCCCTGGAGCAGGATGATGCGATTTTCGAGCAGCAGGTCGCCGAGCGTCATCGTGCGCTGCCGCTGGTAGTCGCGGTAGGCACTGGAAGCAGCGGGACTCAGGGAATCGGGAGCCGAGCGTGACGGACTCTGGGGAACGACGGGCATGATGGTCTCGCAACGAACGGGGACGAACGAACGAACGGGCGGCCGGGATCAGCCGCCGCGGACACCGGGCCGGGCAGGCCCCGCTTCGGCGACGTTCGCCACGGGGATCTCTTCGACGCCCGCGAACACGCCGCAGATGGCGTGATCGATCGCCTCGGCGTCGGGCTTCTGGAACTCGAAGGGCGTGTCCTTGAACGAGGCGTGCGACGTGATCAGATCGATCGTCTTCCGCTCGATGATCTGATTGCGGAGCACGTCCATGAGGCCGCGGCGCTCGAGGCTTGCCCGCACCCGCCGGGACGACTCACCCGCCTGGGCGGCGATCGCCCGAATCTCTTCGTCGTAATCGGCCGCCGTGTCGCCCACGCCTTCCTCCTCGGCGATCCGCTCAAGAATGAAATGCTCCTTGAGCGCCCGGGCCGTGCTGCCCATGACCGTCTGCCGCAGCTCGTTGACATGCCGGCGGATGGAATCGTCATCGAAGCCGCTGCGCCGCAATTCGAGGATGGCCCGCTCGAGCTCCCGCTGCGCCTGCCGCTTGAGGAGCGACGGGGGCAACTCCCAGCCGGCCGATGCCGTGAGGGCTCCGGCGACCTGCTGCCGCACCTGGCGGCGCTGGTGCCATTCGAGCTGGCCTTCGAGCTGCTTCCGCACGGCGGCCCGCAGCGCCTCTTCGGTCTCAAAGCCGCCGACCTCCTCGAGGAGGGCCGGCGTGAGCGTGGGAAGCTCGTGCCGCTTGATGTCGAGCACCTCGAGCTCCATCTGCACGTCCTTGCCGCGGAGCCGCTCGACCGCTGCCTCGTCGGCGACCCGCAGCGTCGCACTGACGGTGGCACCCGGCCGGGCCTTCGCCACGAGGTCGGTAAATCCCTCGAGTTCGGCGTCGGCAAACGACAGCTTCGGCCGGACGACGATCTCGGTCTCGGCGGCCTCGGAGACGAGCGTGCCCGCCTCGTCGCGGAACCGGAGGTTCGCCACGAGGAGGTCGCCTTCCTTCGGCGTGCCGGCATGCGGCACGAACCGGCCCCGCTCGCGGAGCATCTGGCCCAGCGCCTCCTCCACATCGGTGTCGGTGATCTCGCGGGCTGGACGGCGGATCGAGAGCCCCTTCCACTTCGGCAGTTCGAACTCGGGGCGGACCTCGATCGAAAACTCGAAGGTCATCGGCCCCTCGTCGGGCAGCAGCACCGCGGCAAAATCGAGATCGGGCTCGCTGATCGGCGCGAGCTTCTCCTGCTCCGACACCTGCGTCATGGCGGTCGTCACGAGCTTGGACTTGATCTGCTCGCCGAGTTCCGACTTGAACCGGCTGCCCACGAGCCGCTTCGGCGCCCGGCCCGGGCGGAAGCCGGGCAGGAGGGCCGTTGGCATCAGATCCTTGATGGCCTCTTCGTGAAACCGCTCGATGTCGTCGCGGGGGATCGTTACCCGCACCTTGCGTTCGCAGGTGGAGATCGGGTCGATGGCCACCTCGAGCTTCAGGGGGGCGGCGGCCTCGTCGGCGGAATCAGTCCCGGCGGTCGAGGCGACGGCGGAGTCGGTCAGGGTCATGCAAGGCAATCCGAGGGCGGGGAACCAGGGGCGGGAACAAGAACAAGAGGAAGCGGGTGATGGGATTCGAACCCACGACAACCACGTTGGCAACGTGGTGCTCTACCAACTGAGCTACACCCGCGGGTGCCGGCCAGGTCGGCCGTGAACCCCGCGATTATAGGGCGGCCTGACCCAGCCGCAAGGTCATGGCTGCCCGCCGGCCCGGAGGCGGCCCTTGCCCGGCGGCCCAAATTGGAACGGGGCCGGCGGGCGGTAGAATCCTGGTGGTTTTCCCTTCCCTGCTTTGCTTCCCAGGTGTCCACATGGACGTTCGCTTCGCCATCGTGTCGCCGCCGCGCAAAAAGGGCAGCCTGAATGTCAAGCTGCCGATCCTCATCGGCCGGGGGGAGGAGGCGAAGTTTCGCATCCAGCAGGACAGCGTCAGCCGCCGCCACTGCGAGGTATTCATCAAGGACGGCGGCGTGTATGTCCGCGATCTGGGCTCGACCAATGGAACGTTTCTCGACGGTGAGCAGGTGACCGCCGCCGTGGCCTCGTTCGTGAAGCCCGGGAGCGAGATCCGCATCGGTGGCGTCGTGTTTCGCGTGGAGTACCAGCCGGCTGCTGCGGTTGTCGCGGCCGACGACGACACGGCTTCGCTCGAGACCTTGCCCATGGATCAGCCTTCGCCGGCTGAAGAGTCGCCGGCAGAAGAAATGGCCGAGGCCGAATCGTCCGCCGCGGACGCCGAGGAGGCTCCCGAGCCGAGGGCAGACGATTCCCCGGCGGATGCGGCCCTGACCGCGGAGAGCCTGGAGGCCGCGGTCGATGGAGCTGCCGACGAGCCGGCAGACCCAGCAGGCTTTCCGATGCTCGAGCCGGCGGCCGAGGCCCCTGCCGAGTCCGACGACGACAACCTCAACGACTTCTTCAAGAGCCTGAAATGACGCCAGCCTCGGCGCCACAGCCTGCCCCCGCCCGGCGAGTGACCATCGGCGACTTCGCGGCGGCCCGCCGCGACCAGCGGCCGCTCTCGATGGTGACCGCCTACGACTGGCCGACGGGGCTTGTCGCCGATGCCGCGGGCGTCGACTGCGTGCTCGTCGGGGACAGCGTGGCGATGGTGGTGGCTGGTCGCGATTCGACGATCCCAGCCACGCTCGATCAGATGGTCTACCACGGCGAGATCGTGGCCCGGGCGGTGCGACGGGCGCTTGTGGTCGTCGATCTTCCCTTTCCGCTCCAGCACCTCGGCGTGCGAACGGCGATCGAATCGTGTGCCCGGCTGCTCAAGGAAACCGGCTGCCAGGCGGTCAAGCTCGAGGGGACCGCAGGCCAAGCCGACGTGATCGCGGGGCTCGTCGCCGCCGGCATCCCGGTGATGGCCCACGTGGGGCTGCGGCCGCAGGCGGTGCACCAGCTCGGCGGCTACCGGATGCAGCGAGACGGCGAACAGCTCATGACCGACGCCCGTGCGGCCGCCGCGGCCGGCGCGTTCGCCGTGGTGCTGGAATGCATTCCGCGGGCCGCCGCCGCCACGATCACCGCCGCCGTCGGCATCCCCACGATCGGCATCGGCGCGGGGCCTGACTGCGACGGTCAGGTGCTTGTGCTGCACGACCTCGTCGGCCTGTCGTTCGACCGCGTGCCCCGGTTCGTACGGAAGTACGCCGCCTGTGCGGACGACATGGCCGCCGCCGTCGCCCGCTGGAAGGCCGATGTCGAGCAGCGGACGTTTCCCGGTCCCGCGGAAACGCTGGGCTGAGCGACGTCTTCACCGGCGTGCTACGGCATCACGACTTCGTCGGAGATCACGATCGGCCGGCTGGTCGTCATGCCTCCGGGACCGGGCGAACCACCCGGGCCGAGCGGCACGCTGACACCGGCGGGCATCCTGGTGCCCCCTTCGATCATGCCGCCGGAGACCATGCCACCTGAGACCATCCCGCCCTGGCACGGATCACACGACTCGCAGCTCGAGGCCTGACCACAGACCCGGCCCGGCGGCCCGCCAGCGGCGGCCTGGGGGGCTCCCGGCGGGACGAATCCCGGCGGCAGGTGGCCAAAGCACCGCTCGTACTTCCACACCTCGAGCGCGATATACCGCTCGGACAGCGTCTTGCAGCCGGTGAGTCCGGCCACCAGCGCGATCACGGGCAGGCAGGCCAGGCCGCTCGCGCTCCTTCGCAACGCACGCATCGCTCGAATGCTCCTTGGACGGGCTGAAAGTGTCAGAAGGCGTCGCTCGAACGCGAGGCCTCGCAACACTACCCCATGGTCGGAGCGCGGCAAGCAATCGACACGGCGTGAAACGCCACTAACCGCGTCTGCCTGAGAAGCTGTACGGATCGTATCGCCGGGCTAGCCCTTCCGATGGCGGATGCGGGCCCGCATCCGCCGCTTCTTCTGGCCTAGTTTGCGGCGGCCCTTGCCCGTTTTCTTGACACCCATGATCCTCTCCGTAGCCGGCCGAATCACAACGGCCCTGTCGAACTGAGGCCTCGTTGTAAGATGAGGGTCGGCCACTTGCAAGCGGCACCAAGCCGCCTCCCGCGTGGGCATTCCGCATGATCGTGCTCTTTCCCACCTACGGCCGCCGCCTGCCCGGGACGCACCGCTGGCAGGCCACCGTCGCCGGCATGGTGTCGCGGCCGCTGCCGGAACGCAGCCGGCGGCGGGTACTGGCGGTCAAGGTGCTCAAGCGGCTGCTCGACCTCGACGAGAGCCAGCTCGAGTCCGACGTGTTTCGCCGCCGAGCGGAGGCCTTTTTCTTCGAGCGGGTGGCGGGCCGGGAGGTCGAGATCATGCTCGGCGGCCGTTGCGTGGCCACCGGTCAGACCGACAAGATCGGCCACTTCCATGCCCGGATCGAACTCGACGACGCGGAATTCGGCGATCCGCAGGTGCCCTTCACCGCCACCGTCCGCACCGCCGACGGCGTGACCGACACCCTGCCGGCGGCAGACGACAGCCGGCGGCCGCTCGCCACCGCCGGCTGCGTTCATATCGTCCCCGACTCCGGCATCTCCGTGATCTCCGACATCGACGACACAGTGAAGCTGTCGAACGTCGCCAACCGCCGGGAGCTGCTCAAGAACACCCTGCTCCGGGAGTTCAGCGCCGTGCCGGGCATGGCCGACGTCTACCGCCGCTGGCAGGCCGAGGGCACCGTCTTCCACTACGTATCGGCGAGCCCCTGGCAGTTGTCGAGCTGTCTGTGCGGCTTCCTCGACGAGGCGGGGCTACCTGCCGGCTCCATGCACCTCAAGCTTTTTCGGCTCAAGGATTCGACGCCGCTGGGCCGCCTCCCCTCGCGGAAACGATCGAAGCGCCGGGTCATCGAGCAGATCATGAACGACTTTCCCGGGCGGCGTTTTCTGCTCATCGGCGATTCGGGCGAGCGGGATCCGGAGGTCTATGCCGCCGTCGCCCGCCGTCGCCCCGCCCAGGTGGCAGGCATCGCGATCCGCTTGGTCGAGTCGAAGATGCCTCCGCGGAAGCAGCGGGAGCGGCTCGACCGGCTGGCCCGTCGGCTCCCGGCGGTGCCCCTCCAGGTGTTCACCGAGGCCGACGAGCTCGCCGCCGCCTGGTCGCCCGCCGTCTGTCCCGACGGCCCTGTCTAAAACGGGCTCTCGAACGCGTTCTGATAGTGCTCGACGATTGGTTTTCCGGCAGCCGGCTGTCCGGCAGCGGGGAACGTGACGGCCACGACGTCGATCCGCACCTGGCAATCCTCGAGCCGGTGCCGACGGATGTAGGCGGTGGCAAGCTCGGCAATGCGGCGCTGCTTCACCCGGCCCACCGTCTCGGCGGGATGGCCGTGAGCGACGTCGCTGCGGGAACGAACCTCGACGAACACGACACAGCGGCCGTCGAGGGCAACGATGTCGATATCGCCGCGCAGCACCCGCTCGCGGCGGCCCACGATCCGATAGCCCAGGCTGCGGAGGTAGCGAGCCGCTTCCTCCTCGCCCCGTCGTCCGAGTGCCGCACGTGGGTCGGCGGCCACGGATCAGGCCTTCGCGGCAGCCGGCTTGCGGGCCGCCTTCTTCGCGGCCGGCTTCTTCCCGGCCGACTTGGCTCCCGCCTCGGCAGCCGTCTCCTCCCGCTTCTCGCGGAGGCGGGTCGATTTGCCGGTGCGATCGCGGAGGTAGTAGAGCTTCGCCCGGCGCGCCACGCCCGACCGCTTCACCTCGATGGTGGCGATCTTCGGCGAATGCACCGGAAACTTCCGCTCCACACCCTCGCCGGCGACGATTCGCCGCACGACGAACATCTCACGGGTGCCGGAACCGCTCTTGGCGATGACGACGCCGTTGAAGATCTGCACCCGCTCCTTCTCGCCTTCGAGAATCCGCGTGTGCACGTCGACGGTGTCACCGATGGAAAACGTCGGTACCTCGGCCTTGAGGCTCGAGGCCTCGACGGCGGCGAGAATTTTCTGGCTCATGATCGATGCTCCTGAGAGGGGACGGTTCTGAGAGGGGACTGGCCACGCCGCCGGGTGGCGGCCACCGCCTGTTCGTGCCGCCACGAGGCGATCCGACCGTGATCACCGGAGAGGAGCACGTCGGGCACGGCCAGGCCGCGGAACTCCCGCGGCCGGGTGTATTGGGGGGCTTCCACGAGCCGTTCGGCACCGGAAAACGAATCCTGGCGGGCGCTCTCGGCATCACCGATGACGCCGGGCACGAGCCGGGCGACGGCGTCGACGATCACCATCGCCGCCACTTCACCGCCGGAGAGCACGTAGTCGCCGATGGAAATCTCCTCCGCATCGAGCGTCTGGGCGACGCGGGCGTCGAAGCCCTCGTAGCGGCCGCAGACGAGGACGAGCCGCTCGGCCCGGGCAAGTTCCTCGACGAGCGCCTGATCGAGACGCCGGCCGCCGGGAGTGAGAAGGACCACGCGGCCACCCGGGGCCGCGGACTGCACTGCCTCGACGCACGACACGACCGGGCCGGGCATGAGCAGCATGCCGGGGCCGCCGCCGTAGGGCCGGTCATCGACCTGCCGATGCACACCCTCGGCGAAGTCGCGAAGATTCGTCAGGCGGATGTCGACGAGCCCGGCCGCGCGGGCGGCGCCCAGCAGGCTTCCGGCAAGGAAGCCCGTGAACATGTCGGGGAAGAGCGTGACGATGTCGATGCGCATGGCAGAGGGCGGGACTGGGGCTGGCGGTGCGTCTGTTTTCGGCTCATTCCCTTGGCCCGAAATTTTCTTGACCCGCGGTGAGAGAAATGGCTCCGCTACTCGGCCTTCGGCTCGGCGGCTTCCGAAGCGACTTCCACCGCAGCCTCGGTGGCCGGCGCTTCGGCCACAGGCACGTCAGCAGGAGCGCTCTCTGCGGAGACAGCCGCTTCGGCGGAATCAGTTGCTGCAGCCGCCACCGGCTCGGCGCTCGGGGCAGCGGCCGGCTCGGCCTTCGGTGTGGGCACGAATGCCGGCTCGCCCGGATCGGGCACGATCCGCGGCATCGAAAGACGGGCGCGGGCCTCTTCCATCTGCTTGAGATGGGTGCCGGCGGGGCCGTACTTCTTGATGAGCACACGGACGGCGTCACTGGGCTGGGCCCCGACCGAGATCCAATACTGCACGCGGGCACCGTCGAGCGTGCAGCGAGCGTCGGTCTCGGCGACGTGGGGATCATAGGTGCCGAGTTCCTCGATCACCCGGCCATCGCGGGGGCTGCGACGATCCGTCGCGCAGATCCGGTAATACTCGCGGTTCTTCCGCCCCATCCGCTTCATTCGAATCGCAACGGCCACGGTCAGCAATCTCCAGACAGAAAAAGATCGTTCAGCGAGCCCCATAGCATACCGAGCCCTGACGGAAACCCAAGGGCCACCCGGAACCGAGGCCGTTCCAGGCAACGCACAGCGACAACCCCCCCTGGAAGGGAGTGTTTTTGGGGTGTCGCCACCTGCAGCCCCGTGCCTCCACCTGTAGCCCCGTGTCGCCACCTGTAGCCCCGTGTCTCCGACACGGGGAATCCGCGTCAGCGTCTGGCGATCGGCCGAGTGTTCCCGTTGGCAAACGCACATTGTCGGTGTCGGAGACACCCGACCTACAGTGGCGTTTTCTGCCTACCCGCGGGTTTCGCGCTTCCGGCGGCGGGCGTCCTTCTCCCGCTGCTTCTGCAGCTTTCGCCGCTCGTCGGCGGTGAGCCGCTTGCCGGTGTCTCCCTTGGGCTTGGCCAGCCGGGCGTTGGGGTTGGTGAGCTGGGCCTGGAGCCGCTGCACGTGCTGCATCCGCTCCTTCATGCCGAGCCCCGCCATGCCTTTCATCATCGCCGCCATGCCGTCGAACTGCTTGACGAGATCGCTCACCTCGGTGGCCTCCACGCCCGCTCCGCGGGCGATCCGGCGCCGCCGCGCCTGGTCGATCAGCCGCGAGGGATTGCGGCGCTCGTCGGGCGTCATCGAATCGATGATCCCGAAGAGGCGGTTCATGTCCTTCTCGAGGTCGGCGCCTCCGAGCATCTCCTGCATGCCCCCCATGCCGGGGATCATGCCGAGCACCTTCCCCAGGGGGCCGAGCCGCCGCGTTTGGGAGAGCATCTTCTTGAAGTCGTCGAGCGTGAACTCGCCCGCCTTGAGCCGCTCCTCCTGCCGCTGCATTTCGTCCTGGTCGAACTTCCGCTGGGCCTCCTCCACGAGCGAGAGCACGTCGCCCATGCCGAGGATTCGCCCGGCCATCCGCTCCGGATGAAAATCCTCCAGGGCCTCGATCTGCTCACCCGTGCCGACGAACTTGATGGGCACGCCCGTGACGCTCTTGACGGAGAGCGCGGCGCCGCCGCGGGCGTCGCCGTCGAGCTTCGTCATGATCACGCCGTCGAGTTCGAGCGCCTCGTGGAAGGCCTGGGCGCTCTTCACGGCGTCCTGACCGGTCATGGCATCGACGACGAGGTACACCTGGTCGGGGCCCACGGTGCGGTCGATTTTGGCGAGCTCCTTCATGAGCTCCTCGTCGATCGCCAGCCGGCCGGCCGTGTCGAGGATCACGGCCGAGATGCCCTCTTTCCGCGCCCGCGCCACGCCGGCGTTGCAGACGGCGACCGGATCGCCCGCGGCCTCGGGAGTGTCGGCCGGCACGTGCACCGGCACACCCAGCTGTTTCCCGAGCACGGCCAATTGCTCGATGGCCGCAGGCCGCTGAAGGTCGGCGGCCACGAGCATCACGCCGCGGCCCTGGCCGAGGATCTTTTTGGCGAGCTTCGCGCAGGAGGTCGTCTTGCCCGAGCCCTGCAGGCCGCAGAGCATGAGCACCGAGGTTTTGCCGGGCTCGAGGTGGAGCGCGTGATCGACCGGCCCCATGAGCCCCACGAGCTCACGGTGCACGATGCCCACGAGCTGCTGGGCCGGGTCGAGCGACTCGAGCACCTGCGCACCGACGGCATCGGCCACGACGCGGGAGAGAAAACCCTCCGCAACGTCATAGGCGACGTCGGCCTCCAAGAGCGCGGTGCGGACCTCGCCGAGGCCCTCCCGCATGTTGGCCTCGGTGAGTTTGCCGCGGCCGCGGAGGGAGTTGAGGGCCGTGGAGAGCGAGGCGGTCAGCGATTCAAACATGGGGGCTCCGCGGGATGGGGAGCCCACAATATATCCACGCCGTGACGCCGGTTTCCCGCAGGCCGCCGGAAGCCGGCAGCCTGGTCGCGGGCTCGCGGGTCGCTCAGCTGAACGTGCCGGGCTCGCCGACGATCGGCGCGGACATCGGGGCCGAGATCATGCCCCCTTCTCCGCAGCACGGGGCTGCCTCCGCGCCACAGGCCGGACCACACGCCGGCTCGCACATCGGCGCGGCCATCGGGGCGGCATAGGGCTGCGGCCGACCGCCGCATGGCGAGCGGAACTCCATGAATGAGGGCCGCCGGCAGGAGTTGCTGCCAAAGCAACTCGAGCAGCCGCTCGTCGCCACGAGACCACCGAGCAGAAGTGAAAGGCAGACGAACCGAGACATGATTGATTCTCCAGCCGCGGACGGATCGAAAGATCCGCCTCCACCCGAACCCTAGCCCACGATCCGGCGCGCGGAGCGGAGACCCCGTCCGATTTTTCGCCCCGCGCTCCACACGACCCTGCCGGCTGGCGCGACGGTGCCGAGTGTGCCGGCGTGGGCCATGGCGCCGGGGCTGTTGCCATGCGGATCCGCCCGCTTCACGGCCTCCTGCGTGCTAGGGTTTTTTCGGGAACCAGTTTCGAAGACCCATGCCTTTGCCTTCACGAGCCACTGCCGCCAGCATGACCTGCAGTCTGCCATACCTTCGCCGGGGTGTTCGGTTGCCGTTTGGACTGATCGTGCTCGCGGCGGCCGTGAGTCTGGGAGCGGCCGACGCCGAGGTGCCACGGCTCGAGTGGCCCGATGCCGACGGGCACTCGGCCCCCGCGTATGACGTCGCCCTGCAGACCGGCTGCCAGGACGTCTGGATGGTGAGCACTCGCCGGCTGCCGGATATCGGGCGGATGCCTGCGCATGCCCATGTGACGGTCGAGCGGCACGTCGCCGGTGCGGGATCCGGCCGCTGGGAGCGGAGCGACGTGTCGGCGCTCTTGGCCGACCCGACTCAGCCGCTCGTGGTCTTCGTGCACGGCAATCGGTATGAGACGCCGGATGCCCGGGCCCAGGGGCTCAGGCTCGCGCGGCATCTGGCCGCCCGCTGCGCCGATGTCGGCCCAGTCCGCACGGTCGTCTTCTCCTGGCCGAGCGAGCAGCAGGGAATCCTCCTTCGCGACGGCCGCGCGAAATACGAACGGGCCCACTCCGATGCCCACTACCTGGCCTGGTTTCTCAGCCATGTCGAGCCGACGCGGCCGGTGGCGATCGTGGGCTACAGCTTCGGGTCGATCATCACCCTCGAGGCCCTCACCGATCTGGTTTCCGCCGAGCGGGCGGGGCGGCCCGACGTGCAGCCCTGGGCCCATCGGCCCGGCCGCACCCACCTGGTGCTCGTGGCGGCGGCGGTCCGCTGTGACGCCCTCGCGCCCCGCGGTCCGTATCGCCGGGGCCTCGACTGCGTCGACAGGCTCACGCTCGTGCTCAACTCCGACGACGACGCGCTGCGATTCTTTCCCTGCCTCGACCGCAGGCTCCGGGCCGACGCGCTGGGCTACGTCGGCATGCCGCGGAACTGGGCGCCGTCAACGCTCGAGTTTGCCGCGACCGACGCCGCGGCGATCGTGGGCAAGAACCATGGCCTGGCGAACTACCTCGCCTCACCGGTGCTCGCCGGGCGGATCACCGGTAGCGCCCTCGACGGCCTCGCCGGCGAGTGAGCCGTATGACTATGCGGGTTCGGTGACCCGGGCGGTGCGGCCCGTCCGCGCCGAGCGGTAGCAGGCCTCGACGATGGCCACCGCCTTGCGGCCTTCGAGGCCGTCGAGCGCCGGGCGTTGCCCGGAACGGATCGCGGCGAGGAACTCCTCGAAGTTGCGGGTGTGGCAGGAATAGTTGATCGCCATGGGATCGGCGGCTCCCCCGGACGTGCCGCTCGAGCCGCCGAACCTGACGCGGAGGGCGTCGTCGTCATCGTGGGGCGTGCGGAACTGCCACGCCGTGAGCTGCTCCTCGAGGATTTCAGCCGTGCCGTCGCGGCCACCGACAAGGAACCGCCGCAGCTGGCCCGGGTAGAGGCTCGTCGCGGCGAGGAGCTGCCCGAGACCGCCGTTCTTGAACCGGAGGATGGCCACGGCCGTGTCCTCGACCTCGAGCCGCTCCGGGTCGTGGGCGCGCACGGCGGTGAGCGCCGTCACCGACTCGACGGGATTCTCCGCGGGCCCGAGATCGCTCATCGTCGCCCCGGCGATCCACTGCAGCGCGTCGACGCCGTGGATCGACTGGTTCATGATCGCGCCCCCGCCGTCGAGCGCCTTCGTGCCCTGCCAGCGGCCCGGCCCGTAGTAGGCGTCGTCGCGCCACCACGGCACATAGCTGGCGGCCACGGCGAGTGGGCCGAAGCGGCCGGCCGCCGCCGCATCCCGGACGGTGCGGATCACCGGATTGAACCGCTGCGGAAAGATCGCTCCGAGGGTGACGCCCGCCTTCGCACAGGCGGCGATCATGCGGTCGATCCGCTTGAGCGAGATCTCGAGCGGCTTCTCGCAGATCACATGCACGCCCCGCCGGGCCGCCGCGAGCACCGCCTCGAGGTGGGCGCCGGACGGTGTGGCGACCGTCACGAAGTCGGGCTTCGCCCGGGCAAGCATCCGGGTGGCGCTCGGAAACCAGTCGCCGCCATACTCGGCCGTGAACCGCCGGCCCTTCTCCTCGGTGCGGCAGCAGGCCGCCACGAGTTCCACGCCGGGAATGTCCCGCAGGGCCCGGGCATGCAGGCCCGCGATCGCCCCGATGCCGATGATGGCCGCCCGCATCCCGTGTCTCCTGTCTTCCGCACTCCGACCGCGCTGCCCTTCGAGCGCGATCTGATCTGAACCGGGCCGCGAACCACCCGGGGGGCCAAGTCTACGCGGCAGGCTGACGCCGCACATCCGGTGCACGTGGGGCCGTTTCCGGCGGCCGTTTCAGGTGCGGATCAGGTTCGACTACACTCCGGCCCACGCTCCCGGAGACTCGTCATGGCCGATCGGTCCAGCTTTGCTTCACGCGTGGCCCCTGTCGCCGGGGCCACGAACGGTCCCTGGTGGCAGGGCCTGACGAGCTACCACTGGTTCGTGTTCCTCGTCGCCTCGCTGGCATGGCTGTTCGACTGTCTCGATCAGCAGCTCTTCCTGCTGGCCCGCAACGGCGCGATGGAAGCCCTCCTGCCGCCCGGCATGGATACGAAGGTTTACGGCGGCTATGCCACGAGCATCTTCGTGGCGGGCTGGGCCATGGGGGGCCTCATCTTCGGCTCGCTCGGCGACCGCTTCGGCCGGGCGAAGATGCTCACGCTCACGGTGCTCATCTATTCGGTCTGCACCGGCCTGTCAGCCTTTTCCAAGGGCTGGGTCGACTTCGCGGTCTACCGGTTCCTCACCGGCCTCGGCGTGGGGGGCGTGTTCGGCCTCGCGGTCGCGCTCGTCGCCGACACGCTGCCCGACCGGTCGCGAACCGGCGCCCTCGGCCTCCTCCAGGCGCTCTCGGCCGTGGGCAACGTGACGGCCGGCTGCGTGAGCATGTATCTGGGCCATCTCGAGTCGAGCAAGGTGATCGCGGCGGGCACCGCCTGGAAATACATGTTTCTCGTGGGGGCGATTCCGGCGTTTCTCTGCGTGTTCATCCAGATGCGGCTCAAGGAACCCGAGAAGTGGGTCAAGGCGCAGGCCGCGGGCAAGGCGGTGGGCGTGAAGTTCGGCTCCTACGCGGCGCTGCTCGGCGATCCCCGGTGGCGCGGGTCGGCGCTGTTGGGCATGGTGCTCTGCGTGTCCGGCGTGATCGGGCTGTGGGGCATCGGGTTTTTCAGTCCCGAGCTCGTGGGCGACGTCATCGGGCAGTCGCTCGTGACCGCCGGCGTGCCGACCGCCGACATCGCCGGCCACAAGCAGTTCTGGATCGGCGTGAACTCGATCGTGCAGAACATCGGCGCCTTCTTCGGGATGCTGCTCTTCACGCGGATGGCCGAGGGCATGGGCCGCAAGCCGGCCTTCGCGATCGCCTTCGTGGCGGCACTCCTGGCCACGGTCGGCTACTTTCAGTTCTTCAACGGTCGGGGCGACATCTGGATGAGCGCGATCATGGGCGGCTGCCAGCTCGCGCTCTTCGCGGGCTTTGCGATCTACCTTCCCGAGCTCTTCCCCACGAGCCTGCGGAGCACCGGCACGAGCTTCTGCTACAACGTCGGCCGCTTCGTGGCGGCGAGCGGCCCCTTCACGCTCGGGACGCTCCAGGCCGCCCTCAAAGCCGGAGCGACCACGCCCGAGGCGAAGCTCGTGGCGTTTCGCAACGCCTGCTCCTACATGAGCGTGATCTTTCTGCTGGGCCTCGTGGCCCTGGCGTTTCTTCCCGAGACCAAGGGTCGGCCACTCCCGGAGGATTGAGCATGCGAACGGTCCACGTTGCCCTGACGATCGCCATGATCATGGCCGTGATGCTTGCGGTGAGCGTCAGGGCGGGAACCGCCGCCGAGCGGCTCGTCTGGTTCGGCACCTACACCGGCGGAACGGCGAAGTCGGAAGGCATCTATGTGGCCCGGTTCGACGATGCGACCGGCAGCCTGTCGCCCGTGACGCTCGCCGGCGCGGCCACAAACCCCTCCTACCTCGCGCTCCATTCTCGGCTGCCGATGCTCTACGCCGTGGCGGAAGCCGGCGCCACGGACGGCAAGCCCGGCGGCGCGGTGACCGCGTTCGCGATCGACTCGGCCACCGGCCTGCTCACGGACAAGGGCTGGCAGTCGTCGGGCGGGGGCGGCCCCTGCCATCTCTCCGTCGACCCGACCGGCCGGGCCGTGGTCGCGACCAACTACGGCGGTGGCAGCACGATCTGCCTGGGGCTCGCGGCCGACGGAGCCCTCGAGCCGGTGGTTGCGGCCGCGGACGGGCAGCCGGGAGGGTTCATCCAGCATGTCTTCGAGCGGGCCGGAGAGTTCGGCTTCAACAAGGGCGGACAGGAGGCGCCGCATGCGCACTCGGTCGAAGTGACCGCCGACGGCCGCTTTGCGATCGTCAACGATCTCGGCCTCGACCGCGTGATTGTCTACGCGCTCGATGCCGACAAGGCGACACTCGCCCCCCATGGCTACGTACGGGTGAAGACCAGCGCCGGGCCGCGCCGGTTCGCGTTGCATCCGAGCCGACCCTTCGGCTACGCGGTCAATGAGTTCGATCTCACCGTAACGGCCTTCGCGCACGATCCGCAGACGGGCGAGCTGCGGGAAATCCAGACGCTTTCCACGCTGCCGGCCGAGGTCACCGAGCGGAAGGGTTTTTCGGGCGCCGAGATCGTGGTCCACCCGTCGGGTCGGTTTCTCTATGCGTCGAACCGGGGCCACGACACGATCGCGATGTTCGCGGTGGACGAGGCGACGGGGAGGCTGACCTGGCTCGGCGCCGAGCCGATCCAGGGCGCGACCCCGCGCAGTTTCGCGGTCGATCCGACCGGAGCGTTCCTGCTCGCCGCCGGCCAGAACTCGAACACCGTCACCGTGTTCCGGATCGACGAGGCGACCGGCAGGCTCACCTTCACCGGCACGAGCATCGCCGTGCCAGCGCCCGTGTCGATCGTGTTCTCCCGCAAGAGCCAAGCGGCCGAGCGATAGATGATAAAAGCCCCGGAAGGAAGTCCGGGGGTGCGCGGGTGCGACTGCACCAGCCGGTCGCCACGACACCTGTTGACGATAATCTTTTGGCCGCGACCCATTGATGATCAATGCCGTTCGGCGGATGGGTGATCTTGTCCAGCAGTCGCGGGCGGCGGCCGTGCAACTGCCGATGGCTCGAGCACGTTCCTCTGGAACTCGCTGTGTCTTGAGCAGACACTCGCCTCAGCGAGGCTTGATCCGCCGGAGTTGCTGGCGGGCGGCGGCCAGTTCGGGATACGCCTCGGCCGCGAGCTTCGTCATCGTGTTGGGGCAGACGCCGAGCAGTGTGGCGGCTTTGCCGAAGTGGCCCTCGGTTGCGGTGAGGGCCCGGCGGACGGTCTGGCGCCGCACCTCACGCAGATTGAACGTGTGCCCCTGGTCCTCGGCCGGAGGCGAGCCGGCAGGGGCAGCCGCTGGTGGAGGCGCAGCCGCCGCCGCCCGCCGCGGTCCCTTGCCGCCGCCGAGCACCTCCTCGACGACGAGATCGGCATCGTCCTCGAACACGTAGAGCCGTTGAATCATCTGCGCGAGCTGCCGCACGTTACCCGGCCAGGCGTGCCGCACGAGACGCGCGAGCACGTCGGGCCGCGGCTGCCACGGGGGGCGACCGTACTGGGCGGCGAAATGCACGGAGAAATGCTCGATGAACCTCGGGATGTCATCCCGACGGGCCCTGAGCGGGGGCACGACGAGATGCACGGTCGTGAGCCGATAGAAGAGGTCTTCGCGGAAGCCGCCCCGCTCGACCTCGACGGCGAGGTCGCGGTTGGTCGCGGCGATCACCTGCACGTCGATCGGCACCGGCTCGGATGAGCCGACGGGCACCACTTCCCACCGCTGGAGCACCTGGAGCAGCTTCGGCTGGATCTCGAGCGGCATCTCCCCGATCTCGTCGAGAAACAGCACGCCACCGTGGGCGGCGCGGAAGCCGCCGAGCGTCGTGCCGACGGCCCCGGTGAACGATCCCTTCTCATGGCCGAAGAGCTGGCTTTCGGCGATGGAGGCAACGAGGCCGCCGCAGTTCATCGCCACGAACGGCTGCTCGCGGCGGGGGCCGGCCGCGTGGATCGCGCGGGCGACCTCCTCCTTGCCGCAACCGGTCTCCCCGGTGACGAGCACGGAACACTCGAACCGAGCCACCCGGCCGATGGCATGCTCGAGCTGCCGAACGGCGTCGGACACCCCATCGAGCCGCGGCCATCCCTGCCGTCGGCGACGCACTGCTGCCACCGCGCCATCCGGCTGCGCCGCCGCGTGCGTTCCTGCGATCGACGCTTCCATAAATGTGACTCCTCTGACAACGAGATCCTATCAGGTGTCGCACGAAATGCGAAACATTTTCCCATTTCGTGCGATTTGATTTCGCAAGGTGTGCGATGAGTGCGTTGGCTTCTCTGACAACTGTTCCCAGTGACGCAACTTTTTGACGCCTTCCAGCGACATCAATCGCGGCTCGGCCTGATTGGCACGGCGTTTGTAGCCACATGGAAAGGCTCAGGGCTTCTCCAGGCGGAAATATCCTCATCGTGCTGCTTCCCCCGCCAAGAAAACTCGACTCGCGGCGGCCGTGCCGGTCCGCTGGGCGAGTCGGCGGCAGTGCGTGCCGAGCCATCAAGCGACTCGCGCTCAGGGCACTCGTGATCGCCGCCGCGATCCTGCCGCACCGCGGGCTCGCCTGCGACATCTGTCGCGGCATGGCACGGACGGCGGAGATCCACGATCTCGGGGCGGCAGTCGGCTCCGGGAGCCTGGGCACGACGGTCTGCCTGGCCTCCACGATGGCGGCGGGGTTGGATTCCGGCAGTGACGGCCTGAGCCTGTCCAGCCCCCGGCCGGCGTCGGCGCTCAACGGATTTGCCGTCAACGTCACGAGCGGCACCGGCTTCACGGCAAACACGCAGGCGCAGGCTGCGTTTCAGCGGGCCATCGACACGTGGGAGTCGCTCATCGCCAGTCCGATCACGATCAATGTGACGGTCGATCTGCTCGACTTTGGCAATTCGAGCATCATCGGAGGCGCCAGCAGCGTGTTCCTCGAGGCGGGGTACAGCACGATCCGTAACCAATGGGTCGCCAACAGCCCCGGCAACCCGCTCGTGGCCAGCCTGCCGACGGCAGAACAGTTCACGGAAAATCTACCGGCTGGATTCAGCTTGAACGGGAAACTGCTGGCGACCAAGGCCAACCTCAAGGCCATGGGATTCACGGACCTCGACGCTCTGTTCGGCACGCGCGACGGCACCATCGAGTTCAACACCGGCTTCGCCTTCGATTACGACAACAGCAATGGCGTCACACCGGGCACGATCTGCTTCGAGTCGGTCGCTCTCCACGAGATCGGCCATGTTCTGGGCTTCGTTTCGATCGTCGACGAGATCGACTTCCTGCTGAACTCGGGCTCCACTGCGGCTGTCGGCCTGATGCCGCTCGATCTCTTTCGGTTCGCTGCGGGGGTGGCACCGCAGACGCTCTCTTCCTTCACGACCGCGCCGCGGCACCTGCTCACCAGCAGCGCCGACTTCGGGCTGATCGATGCCGAGTACGGCCTCTCGACCGGGGTTTACACGGGCGATGGCCGGCAGGCGAGCCACTGGATCGATGATCCCCTGGGCCCCCAGTCGGTGGGCGTCATGGATCCCACGATCGGCTTCGGCCAGGTTTTCACGATCACGCAGGCCGATCTTCAGGCTTTCAGCGCGATCGGCTACAGCGTTGTCGCCGTGCCCGAGCCATCGACCTGGCTGCTGGCCTGCGCGGGCCTCGCGATCGCCGCGATTCGGCGGCGAGCGATCCCCGGGCGGGATCAGTGGCCCGCGAACCAGGCCGCCGTCTTCGCGAGGCCGGCGGCTAGCGGCACCGTCGGCTGCCAGCCGAGGAGCCTGTGGGCCGCGGTCGCGTCGACGAGGTTGCTCCGCAGGTCGCCGGGGCGAGCGGGGCCGTGCTCCGGCGGCTTGAGCGCCGCTGAGATGCCCTGAGCGTCGAGCACCCGGGCCATCTCCACGCGGAGGAGCACCTCGAGTTCGTTGACGTCGGTGCCGATCCCCGTGCCGATGTTGAGGCTCGTGAGCGTGCCGGGGCGGATGGCCGGCAGGTCGGCCGTGAGCGCGAGCACGTTGGCCGCCGCGACGTCGGGGCCGTAGACATAGTCGCGCACATAACGGCCATCGCCGTTGATCCGGGCGGGCTCCCCGGCGAGGAACTTCTTCGAGAAGATCGCCACCACGCCCGCCTCGCCGTGCGGATTCTGCCGCGGGCCGTAGACGTTCGAGTAGCGGAGGGCGATCGTCGCGAGGCCATGTTCGGCGGCGTAGAAGCCGAGGTAGCGCTCGCCCACCCACTTCGTGATGCCGTAGGGGCTCACCGGATTGGCCGGCGTGTCTTCCGGGGCGGGCGTCGTCACGTCGCCGTAGAGCACGCCGCCGCTCGAGGCGAACACGAACCGGCGGCAGCCCTGCCGGACCGCGGCGTCGAGCACGTTGATGAGACCGATGCAGTTGACCTGCGCGTCGAAGAGAGGCTCGCGGACGGAGCGGCTTACCGACATCTGCGCGGCCTGGTGGCAGACGGCATCGGGCCGCACGGCCGCGAACACCGTCGCGACGGCCGCCGGATCGACGATGTCGGCCACGTGGAGCGGCACATCGGCCGGCAGGTTGTCGCGGGAGCCGCTGGAGAGATCGTCGAGCACGGCCACGGTGTGGCCCGCGGCGAGCAGCCGATCGACGATGTGGCTGCCGATAAACCCGGCCCCGCCGGTGACGAGGATCTTCACGCGTTTCCGACTCCTGAGGCCTTCTCGTGGCACGGGGCACGCCGATGGATCATACTCAGTGATGCTCTTTCCAGCCGCGGTCTCCCAGGAATCCAGCATGGCCACCGTCTCTTCGGCCCCCCCCTCCCCGCCCTCCCTCGGCTCCGACGACGTCTCCGCCATCGACCGCCTTCGCGGAGTCTACGACCGGCTCCGAGCCGAACTCGCCCGCGTGATCATCGGCCAGGATGAGACCGTCGAACGTCTCACGATCTGCCTCTTCGCCCGCGGCCATGCCCTGCTCATGGGCGTGCCCGGCCTCGCCAAGACGCTGCTCGTGAGCAAGCTCGCCGAGTGCGTGTCGCTGAAGTTCAGCCGCATCCAGTTCACGCCCGACCTCATGCCGATGGACATCACCGGCACCGACATCCTCCAGGAGACGGGCGACGGCCGCCGCGAGTTCCACTTCGTGCCCGGCCCCGTCTTCGCCAACATCGTGCTCGCCGACGAGATCAATCGCGCGCCGCCGAAGACGCAGGCCGCCATGCTCGAGGCGATGCAGGAGCACAAGGTCACCGTCGTCGGCAAGACCTCGCGGCTCGACCCGCCGTTCTTCGTGCTCGCCACGCAGAACCCCGTCGAGCAGGAGGGCACGTATCCGCTGCCCGAGGCCCAGCTCGACCGCTTCATGTTCCTGATCGAGCTCGACTACCCGAACGAGGAGGAGGAGGTGGCGATCGCCCGCACGACGACCGGCGACGCCCTGCCAGACCTCGCCCACGTGCTCGATGCCGCCGACATCATCGCGGCCCAGCAGCTCGTCCGCCGCGTGCCGGTGCCCGATCACATCTATCGGTTCGCGGCCCGGCTCGTCCGCAAGACCCGGCCGCGGGGCGACACCGCGCCTGACTGGCTCAAGCCCCTCGTGTCGTGGGGGGCCGGGCCGCGGGCCGTGCAGAACCTCATCCTCGCCGGCAAGTCGCGGGCGGCGCTCTCCGGCAGCTACATGGTGCGGCTCGAAGACATCGAGGCGGTGGCCGCGCCCGTGCTCACCCATCGGCTCATCACCACGTTCGCCGCGCAGGCCGAGGGGATCGACGCCAAGCAAATCGTCGCCCGGCTCGTCCGCGAGACGATCGCCGAGCAGGCGGGCTGAGCCCCCGGAGGACCGAGAGATTACGCATGGAGACGAGGCCGAGGAACAGGTCGAGGTCGCATCGCGGCCAAGCACAATCCGTCGGGAACAGGCGGCTTGCACAATCGAGTCAGAACGTCGCCCCGAGCTGCAACATGAGCGTGTCTTTGGGATTGAACTCGGACGCGCCATTGGCCGATATCGTGCGGGCGAACACGTAGCCCACCTCGGCCACACCAGCCACCGTACGACTCCGAAACCACTCCACTCCGAGGATCGCCCGCAGGTCGCTTGACGTGACGACCGCCGTGGAGGAGTCGGGCAGGGCGATCGCCCATGTGCCGCCGCCAAACTGGCAGGCCAGGTAGCTCCAGGCCGCGCCGCCCGACTCGAACTGCCTCAGCTTCCAGGCGAGCCGGGAGCGGGGCACGAGCAGTTCCAGGCGTGCGTCAGCGCTTGGGGTCCAGAGCAGGCCGCCCACGGGGAGCACCTGCATGTCGAGCTGGCGAACGGCGGCGGCGCCGGCGAGCAGCGTCCAGGTCGGGCTGAGTTGCACGTCGATCAGGCCCCAGCCGGTGAGCTGGAAGGCTCTCGAGTTGAACTGCCTGTAGTCGCCGTAGACACCCGGCGTGATTCCGAAGGCGAGGCCCCACCGGTCGGTCACGGGCGTTCGCCACGTGATGTCGATGTAGGAATCGAACACCGTCGCCGGCAGTTGGAGTGCGTCGGGCGCCTGCCAGAAGTGAAACCCGAACCCGGGCGTCACCATGAGGGCTGGGAGATCATCGAACCAGACAGGTGCGAACGACGTTGAGATCGGCACGTCGGTGTTGCCAAAGCCCTCGGCGCCGTTTTTGGGCAGCCATGTCGCCGAGAGCGACCTCGCATACCAGAAGGGGAGACGGGCATCGGCCCGCTGTTCATCCCAGCGGCCTCCCAAATCATCGACGAACGGACCCTGGCCCGGGGCGATCGGAGTGGCGGGCACGACGGCCCCCGTGAGCATCACACGCCCGTCCTCGTTCTCAGCCTCAGCGAAATCAAAGTCACTCGCAGACACCGCTCCTTGCCCGAGGACCACGGCCAGCATCACGACCAGAACGGAGCTACGGGGAGAGGCCATGGCCGCGATCATGGTTGCAAGCGAGGCACCGCCGAAAGTGAGCGGGAAAATAGTGGGCAAGGCCGGCCGCTGAGAAGTCCAAAGTCTCCACCGAACCGGCAAGGTGGGGATACTGGGCCCTGCTGCTGGTGAACTGATCCATCTTGACCCCGCAGTCTTGTTCAGCGACGGTCGCGAAGGTTCGTCCTTGGGTATCCACGTCACCTCGCGAAAAGGCACGATGTTCAATCACTCCTACCGCATGACCGTGGCTCTGTCTGCCGTGATTTTCACCCTCCCGGCGGCGGCTCGCGGCCAGACAGGAATCCTTCACAAGCGCAGCCCTGCGGTCATCCAATCTTTGCCGGCCAGCATGTTGCCCTCCGCCCCCGTGGCCACCGCAAAGCCGCTTCCGCGCCCCGGCGGTCCGGCATTGCTCACGCCGATCGACGGAGACTCGATCGTCCATGCTTTGCCGATTCCAGGCAAGCCTGGCGCTGCCGCCGGATTCGGCAGCGGAGCCGTCAAGGCCCCCTCGACTGGTTTCTCGGGGCCGCGGCCGGATGGCCTCGAACGGGCCGCGGCCGTTGCATCAAACTTCGCAAGTAGCGGCCTCGAGCGAGCGTCGACGGCGACATCGGCTGCTTCCGCGATTTCCCCACGCGGTTCCCGGTCCGTTCAATCCGGGCCCGCCGTGGCGGCCCCCGTGCAACGCGTTGGCCAGGTGCCGACGACCTCCGGGCCCCGGTGGCGTGATCGGCTGCGTTTTTCATGGGTCGGCGGCGAGTGACGCGGTCGGATGCGACCCGCGGTTCAAAACTCCGAGCGGGCTCGAGCGGTTCCCACCCTGCATGAATGAACACGGGAGTAAGGATCTCTCGGATCGGCCCCGGCGTCGGAGGAACTTCCGCGGGTGGCCGTCCCGCCGGATACAATTCGTCCATGAGCCGGCCCGACCCCCTCCCCGAGCCGTCGCCTGGTATCGATGCGGCCCCCGGCAGGCCTGGGGGCGTGGATCGCGCTTGAACGCCATGATCGCCGACCGCCAGTCCCGCCGCTTTCTCGATCCGCAGTCGCTCGCGCGGCTGGCGGCCGTGCCGCTCGTCGCCCGCAAGCCGATGGTGGGGAACGTCTCGGGCCGTCACGCGAGCCCCCACCGCGGCTCGAGCGTCGAGTTCGCCGAATACAGAAAGTACGTGCCGGGCGACGACCTGCGCCGGCTCGACTGGCGGGCCTTCGGCCGCTCCGACCGGCATTACGTCAAGGAATATGAGGCCGACACCAATCTCCGCCTCTCCCTCGTGCTCGACACGAGCGGCTCGATGGCCTTCGGCGGCGGGCCCGGCGGCACCGGGGGCCCAAGCAAGCTCGATGTCGCGCGAACGATCACCGGCTCGCTCGCCTATCTCGCCGCTCAGCAGGGCGACGCCGTCGGCATCTCCTGCGTGGCCGACGGCGTCGTGCAGACGCTCCCTCCCCGCCGCAGCCCTGCCCACCTGCGGCTCGTGCTCGACGTGATCGGAGAGGCGGCGGCCACGGGGCCGACGCGGCTGCCCGAGGTACTCCATGAACTGGCCGAGACCACGCGGCAGCGGGCGCTCGTCGTCATCGTGTCGGACCTGTTCACGCCGCCGGCGGAGCTCGAGTCGGCTTTCAATCATCTCCGTTTCCGGCGGCACGACGTGGCGGTGTTCCATCTCCTCGACCCGCAGGAGATCGCCTTCGAGTTCCAGCGGCCGACGCGGTTTGTCGACATGGAGGGGGGCGCGGCGATCTTCGCCGATCCCGTCGACATCGCCGACCGCTACCACCGCGCGGTCGCCGCCTACCTCGCCGATCTCCGGCGGATCGTGCTCGAGACGGCGATCGACTACCACCGGGTGCTCACGACCGACTCGGCCGAGCAGGCGCTGGCGACGTTCCTCGTGGGCCGAGCCGCGGCGCGGGGGCTGCGCTGAAATAGAGTCCGGCCAACGGCAAGGCGATACGCGTTGAAAGCCCGCAATTCCTCATTGTTGTGCCGCCTTGACAACCAATACGATACGTTAGTACACTTCCCCCCTAGTTTGCCCGCTGTGAGTTCGGGTCCCCCGGAATTGCTTCCATGAAACACCCACGAGTCGAGATTTGTCCAGATGTCATGGGAGGTAAGCCGGTCATCGAGGGCACTCGAATTCCGG